>Ga0206679_10000004_pt1 | contig 179631 bp, 161 predicted proteins | sample M110012015metaG_FD_155464 | JGI IMG/M metagenome (GOLD analysis project Ga0206679, IMG submission 155464) | Ammonia-oxidizing marine archaeal communities from Monterey Bay, California, United States - M1 100m 12015 | ecosystem: Environmental > Aquatic > Marine > Intertidal zone | place: USA...
TAATTCCAGGGGTGACCCGACTGCAGACGGACCGCCAGCCATTGATACTGAAAGCATTGAAACTCAGGTGCTGGTTAATGATGGCGAAACTATCGTCCTGGGTGGTTTATATCAGACACGAACGGACCTGATTCAGCTGAAAACGCCGATATTGGGTGACTTGCCCTTTGTTGGAAGGTTGTTTCGTAATTCGGCGAGAACCAATGATAAGGATGAGCTGCTGATCTTTATTACCCCGCGTATTATTCGGGATTCTAAGGCAGTTAGATAGTTCGCTGATAGAAGGCTTGCTTATGCATTTGCAGACCTATAAGAGCCTGTTTCTAGTTGGCCCCATGGCATCGGGTAAAACGACTGTAGGGCAGAAACTAGCGAAACAGCTAGGCCTTGAATTTATAGATGTCGATCAGGAAATAGAAAGACGTAGCGGTGTATCCATTGCCTGGATTTTTGATGTGGAGGGAGAACAACTCTTCAGAGAAAGAGAAAGTCGAATAATTGAAGAACTCAGTTTGCTGCCAGGGCTGCTTTTGGCGACGGGCGGCGGCGCGATTTTAAGAGCTGAGAATAGACGCTGCCTGATTGAGAGGGGGGCTGTCTTGTTTTTGGATACCACAGTGGATACTCAGCTGAGTAGAACGACCTATGACACTAAAAGGCCGCTGCTGCAAAATGTGGATAAGCGCCAGGTGCTTACCAATTTGAAGCTGGAAAGAGACCCTCTCTACCGGGAAGTTGCAGATGTGATCGTCAAGGTCGATAACCGGTCGGCGAATAGGATGATCGAGACGATCATGGCTGAATTATTAGATATTGGAGTAGTGAGTAAATGAATTCCTGTTTGCAGGTGGATACAGGCCAAGTTTCCTATCCTATCCACATTGGTAGTGCTTTGCTGGAGCAACCCCAATTGATTGCTACTTATATCCAGCATTCTGCTGTGTTTGTAGTGAGTAACATGGCGATCGCAGAGTTGTATTTGGATAGGTTGAAATCTGCGCTGGGCGGATTTGTGATAGATGAGTTTCTTATCGGTGATGGTGAACGCTATAAGACCATCCAGACCGTAGAAGATATAGTCGGTGCAATGCTGGCGTCAGGGCAGACCAGAGAAACCACCGTGATTGCTCTCGGGGGCGGTGTAGTAGGAGATATTGCCGGCTTCGCCGCAGCTGTTTATCAGCGTGGCGTCAAAGTCATTCAAATACCAACCACGTTATTGGCTCAGGTGGACTCCTCAGTTGGCGGAAAGACAGCGGTAAATCATACTTTAGGCAAGAATATGATGGGAGCCTTTCATCAGCCCAGTGCCGTGTTAATTGATGTAGATGTACTTAATAGCCTTCCCAGGCGCGAATTAAGGGCAGGTTTGGCCGAGGTAATAAAGCATGGCGCTTTAGCAGATGCCGACTACCTGTCATGGTTGAAAACGAATGTGAAGGAATTGTTAGCGCTGCATAAAAATACCATCACTGAGATGGTGCTGCGAAGTTGTGAGATTAAATCTAGAGTGGTTTCTGAGGATGAAAAGGAGGCGGGTGTCAGGGCGTTACTGAACCTGGGGCATACTTTTGGACACGCTATAGAAACATTGTCTGGGTATGGTGTGTGGTTACATGGAGAGGCCGTTGCGGTCGGTATGGTGATGGCCGCGGATCTTTCAGCGAGATTGGAAAAGATTACCTGGGAGGATGCAGGCTACCTCAAAGCGCTGGTTGAAGCGTTCGAATTACCCTCCTCACCACCGGATAACCTGACTCCTGAGCAATTGCTTGTTGCCATGGCAAGAGACAAGAAGGCGACGGCCAAAGGCATACGATTTGTGTTATTAAACGCTCTGGGTGATGCCTGTCTTGAAGAAGATGTGCCAGTGGAAATGCTGAGGCGGACCTTGCAGGCGGGTGAAACATTGTGTTGTGCCTGATTCATTTATCTTCATTGGTGACCCAGAGCAGCGTGCCTGCCGGGTTCATCCAGAGTTTAAATGGATCGAGAATATGAGATGGATTAGGATAGATACTAACCTTTACCAGGAAGTGCCTTAGTCGGTATTTTCTAATTTAAATAGGTAGGCGGGCTTTTTTCTAGCCTGATCGATCAGCGGGCGAAAATGTTATGGAGAAGATCATGGTACTGCGATTGGTAACGAAATTAGCGGCGCTGCTGACGGTGACAGTTTTGGTTTCCTGTGGAGGAGAAAGTGGCGGTTCGGGGGAAGGCGGTCTGGCCGGAGGCACAGATAGCAACACGGGAGAAGCTGGTTCGGGTTCTGTCTCACTGGCGCTTCTGGATCAGGACGGTGTTGCCATTACAGCGATCAATGGCTATGAGGTCGGTTACTTGACCGCGGAAGTAAAGGATTCAGATGGAGGTGCTCTGGAGAGTATTGTGGTGACCTTCGCTGCTAATATTGGAGCAGTGACTGAACTGACAGCATTGACCAATGATTCAGGTATTGCTGTTATTGAAGTACGATCAGGCAGTATAGCCGGTGCTGGCGAGGCGACTGCTTCGGCTACAGTTGGTGGTGAATCACTAACCAGTGATGTGCTTGGATTTGAAACTGATGGCTTAGGTGTCGCCCGCCTTTCCCTTTATATAGGGACACCTGATCTAGAGAGTATTCCTGGTGGATTAGTGGCCGATTCGCCGGTGAGTAATAGCAACCTGGTTTCGATATCAGCCGTGGTCCAAAATGACCGAGGTGAATTAATAGACGGTGCCCTGGTGAGTTTTATCCTGACCGGAGAAGGTCGACTGAGTAAAACAGAAAATATCACCCAGGCCGGTATCGCATCGTCTACGGTGATGGCGGGTACTTCACCGGGCTATGGATCAATTTCTGCCAGTACAAGCATAGCCGGTATAGTCCAGTCATCCAGTGCGGATAATACTATTGCGTTTGAAACTCTGGGTGATGAACCATTTGCGGGAGAAGGCTCGAGCAACCTTTCAATTGAACTTACCCTGGTCACTAATAATCCCTTATCCGCGGTTGAATTGGATGCAGAATATACTGGTGGGCTGGAAGCCCTTGTGACCCAGTCTGATGGGACGCCCGTTGTTAATATGATCGTGCAGTTTGCGCTCGATGGAAATGTAGGTACTCTTTATCCGCCAAATGGGCTGGCATTGACGAATAGTGATGGCGTCGCCAGTGTAGTGATGACAGCAGGGTCCGTTTCCGGTGCTGGTACAGCTACAGCCTCGATCGTAATAGACGGGCAGGCTTTTAATTCTGATTCAGCTGTCTATGCAAGTCTGGGTAATGAGGAGGGCGAGACGCCGGCAACGGTTAAAGTTTCGTTTAACAGTATCCCCGCAGATGAAGACGTAGCCCGAGTTGTGACAGCCGCCAATCCGGCGACAATATCGATCCAAGTGACTGATTCGGACGGGAACCTTTTACCCAACAGAAAAATCTTTATCAGTACCAACTTGGGGTTGCTACGTCCTTCCACCAGCAGCGACGCGGGTCAATCCAGCTATGAAGCTGTTACTGCCGATGGGACCGCGCAATATGAATTGCTGGCACCGGAATCGTTAGCCTCTAAGAACGGTACCCTGGCGATCATAGTGGGTAGCACAAGCGAATTTGTACAGTTTGAATTAGGTATAGATGGCCTGCAATTAGGCATTTGCACTGGAGGGACGGGGCCGACAGACTGTGGTGATGGAACAACCTTTGAGGAGGGCCAACTTGATTTTGTAGCCAATCCTCTTTCAGCCCTGGGAAGCACCGTTGTAAGTCTGCTGGTCGTTGATGCTGAGTATGTGCCGGTGTCAGGTATTGAAGTAGGCTTTTCTACTGGTTGCGCAGATAATGATTTGGCCCAGATTACAGCTACAGGGACGTCTAATGCCTTGGGGATAGTGACCTCTTCTTATGTCGCTAATGGCTGTGAAGGGTTGGATACTGTCACCGCGACAGAAATAAGCACAGAGGTTGTTGCCAGTGGTGAGGTTGAGATTTTGTCGGCAATGATTGGTTCAATTCGTTTTGTCAGTGTTACTCCTGGTGATATACAGATCAGAGGCTCTGGAGACAGTACTGCTATTGTCGTTTTTCAGGTTCTTGATGTGCAGGGGTTAGCCGTAGTTGATGCCTTGGTGAGCTTTGAGTTGACCTCAGCTGTAGGTGGAGTGAGTCTGGTCGGTTCGGATGATCTATCGGATGCTGAAGGTAATGTTACCGCTTTGGTTCAGGCCGGCCTGATTGCGACCACAGTTCGAGTTCGAGCCAGTGTCGATGTTGACCTGGATGGTGATGGTGAAACCGAAGATGATGCTACCTCCCTTGAAACCCTGTCTGATGGATTATCCATCAACACCGGGGTACCTGACCAGAATAGTATGTCGCTTGTCGGAACGGACCTGAATATCGAAGGGGATAGTTATGACGGAACCACGACGCAGGTAACAGTCCGATTAGCTGATGCTTTTAATAACCCGGTTCCCGATGATACGACGGTCCAGTTTCGAACGGAATTTGGTGCTATTGAGTCTTCATGTAATACCAGTGCGGGTGCTTGTTCAGTCATTTTCACCAGCCAGGAACCGAGGCTTCCCGTTAATCCGAATACGGCGGTTCAGGAAATCGGTATTTCCAGTTGCCCGGCATTATGGATTACGGATGAATCCGTAACCATTGATGGAACCGGTGTGGGAATGACAGATTATGTGCCGTTGCTTATCGCCCGGGTAGAAAAGGCTGATGGAACTAGGTTGCAAGCCAGCAGCGAAGCTATTGCCAGAGACTTCTCGACGACGGCTAGCGGAATAACCTGCGAAAGTATCGAGTGTACGGGAGACTTGTTGATTAGCTATGCACGCTTATATCTGGATGAAACTGGAGGGGCTGATGGTTCGAATGATCCCGCTGATCCAGCTATATTGCAGCCCGGCGTTGCCACAGCGCCGTTTTTTGCGACCATGGGACCCTGCATGGCTGGTTTCAGAAGTAAATCGCCGGAAGCATCCGCCTACCTGGGCGGGTTAGGTCAGATCTATGGGGCGCGAGGAACTATCCTGGCATTCGCACAGGGAGAGGAAACCTTCATTGATACAAACGGCAATGGCTTGTATGACTTTGGCGATCCCTTTGTTGACCTGCCTGAGGTTTTCCATGACTTGAATGAAGATGATGTGTTTGCAAATGGCGATCCAGCGGTGGATGGGTCTAGGAACCATGAAAACCCATCCTGTTATGGTCCCCAATCACCGGTTACTGACATGGATGAAGTTCTGGATAAGTGTTTTCAGCAGGGCGGTGAAGAAGAAACTTTTATCGATTTTATAACTGATGGTTACTTTAATGAGGGCAATGGGATATATAACGGCACTTTGTGTCCGGAAGAGGTGAGTGATAGAACCGATACCTGTGATAATGACGTTGATGTCTGCGATGTGGATGAACGTTACTGCAGTCGTGACCTGGTTAACGTTCGTCGTGATCTGGTTGTGTTGATGTCAGGATCGTTTGCCCGGTTTGGTCTGCGTGATGCGGCTACATCAGAATGGATTAATTCGGTCGATATAACAGGTGATGTAGTTAATGGCGTTGCTGTGGGTAAGTTTGATGCAGGTATAGATGTGTTTACCAACGACGGAACAGTCGTTCCGGTCGGGAATGATTTCGAAATCGGCTGGGGAGATCTGCAGGTTTCACCCGGTATTGGTGATAGCGTGAGTTTACGTTCCGGTACTGGGTCGGTCATCATCGATATTTCTGACAGGTATAATGCAGGGATGGCATCCGGTACGACGGTTTCTGTCACTGGCTCTAGTGCAGGTTGTGAGATAACGGGCCAGGATACCTTTACTTTCAGTAATGCCTATCGTCCAGCGAGTATCGGCGTTGGGCTTGGCGCTAGAGAGGGGGTTGCAACGGGTGCAGGCGCAATTGAAATAAGGGTACGAACCCCAATTGGTAATGAATCTTTACAATCGTTTTCCTGTCAGTTCTAAGTAGCTGTAGAGCTGGCTTCGGGCGAATCTAACTGGCCAGCGGCTTTACGGCAACTGGCTGGTGCCCATTAAGTCAATATCTATGGCCCTGGCGGCCTCTCTACCTTCGTTGATTGCCCTGACAACCAGATCCTGACCACGTCGACAGTCTGCTGCTGCGTAGACTTTAGCCATAGATGTGCGGAAGTCAGTCTTATTTGCACTAAAATTCCCACGATTATCAAGTTCCAGGTCCACTGATTCAGTCAGATAATGCTCAGGGCGGAGGAACCCCATGGAAAGAAGAATCAGGTCTGCTTGCCAAGTTCGTTGAGAATCAGGAATTTCCTTGAACTGGTGGTCAACATCGACGGTTATAATACCGGTCAGCGCACCTTTTGCATCACGCGTAAAATTTTTGCTCAAAACTGAGTAGACTCTGGGATCTTCACCAAATAAGTGGGTTGACTCCGTATGACCATAGTCTGAACGGTGAATAACCGGCCAAAGTGGCCAGGGATTATTCTCCGCGCGATGCTCCGGCGGTTGGGCCAGAATCTCGAAATTGACCAAACTTTTGCAGCCATGTCTTAGTGAGGTGGCAATACAATCTGTTCCAGTGTCGCCGCCTCCGATGACAATAACGTTTTTGTCTTTTGCTGAGATATAGTTGCCATCCCGTAGATCTGAGTCAAGCAAGCTCTTGGTATTTGCAGTAAGGAAATCCATTGCCAAATGTACATCAGCACCCCCACGGCCTTCTATATCAAGATCCCTGGCTACTGTGGAACCGGTTGCCAGGAGGACTGCATCGTGTTTGATAGCGAGTTCCTGCAGCGTAATGTTACGACCAATATCAGAGTTGGTGATGAAGGCTATACCTTCGTCTCTCATCAATTGGATACGGCGCTCGACCAGATTTTTATCGAGTTTCATGTTGGGAATACCGTACATTAGTAAGCCGCCAAGCCGGTCTGCACGTTCGTGCACGGTGACCTGGTGACCAGCTTGATTAAGCTGGGCGGCAGCTGCCAGTCCACAAGGTCCGGAGCCAACGATCGCTATCGATTTGCCGGTACGTAATTCTGGAGGGTTCGCCATAACCCACCCCTCAGCAAAGCCTCTATCGATGATGGCAGACTCAATATTTTTAATAGTGACTGCCGGATCGGTAATCCCTAGAACGCAGGCGCCCTCGCAGGGTGCCGGACAGACTCGACCAGTAAATTCTGGGAAATTGTTAGTTTTGTGTAGGCGGTGTAGTGCTTCTTGCCAGTAACCTCGGTAGACGAGGTCATTCCATTCAGGTATCAAATTGTAAATGGGGCAGCCGTGATCGCTCTGACAAAAGGGTACGCCACAGTCCATGCAACGCGCACCTTGGGTTTGCAAGTGACCGTCTTCGGAGTCGGTATAGATTTCCTTGAAATCAAGCAAGCGCTCAGCGGCATTTCTGTATGGGACAGTTGCTCTAGTATATTCCTTGAAACCCGTATTTTTACCCATTAAGGTTCCCGTCTCTCGAGGTTCGCCATGTCGTTAGAAGACTCCATGGCACTAATTAATACCTGTTTGTAATCAGTTGGCATGACTTTGACAAAATGATCAGCAGCTGATGCCCAGTTACGGAGAATGCTGTCAGCAACACTAGAATCGGTATACTGCAGGTGTTTGGTAATCAGGTTTTTTACCGTTTCCTGATCAGTACCGGTCAAACTTTCCAGTTCAAAGGTTTCGCTGTTGCACTGTTTTGGAAAATCTCGCTTGGGATCATAAATATAAGCGACTCCGCCACTCATGCCAGCACCAAAGTTTCGGCCAGTTGGGCCCAGTACGATGACGGTACCCCCGGTCATATATTCGCAGCCGTGATCACCTATACCCTCTACCACAGCACTCGCGCCGCTGTTTCTGACGCAGAAACGCTCAGCGGCTATACCTCTAAAGAAGGCTTCTCCCGATGTTGCGCCATACATGACAACATTACCCAGCAAAACATTGTCTTCGGCGTTAAAGCTACTTTCCCGGGGAGGGTAAATAATGAGCCTACCACCGGATAAACCCTTGCCGACGTAATCATTGGCATCACCTTCGACTTCTATCGTGATGCCCTTAGCCAGCCATGCACCCAGACTTTGCCCGGCTGAGCCCGCCAGTTTGATATGGATCGTATCATCAGCCAGCAGCTCACCGTCGGTTGCCTTGGCAACTTCGTGGGACAGCATGGTGCCAACAACTCGGTTAGTATTGATAATAGGCAGGTCAATGTGCACACGCTCGCCCTGAAGAATAGCTGGTTGGGCAAGTTTTATGAGTTGATTATCAAGGGCTTTATCGAGACCGTGATCCTGTTCCCGAGTTTGATAAATTTCCGAACCTTCGTAGATGATGGGTGCTTTAGTCAGAATACTGGTTAGGTCCAATCCATCTGCTTTCCAGTGCGCAAGGGCAGAATCCACATTCAGATACTGTACCTGGCCTACCATTTCTTGAACGGAGGTAAAACCCAGTGATGCCATGATCTGACGCAGCTCTTCTGCCACCATGAACAGATAGTTGACGACACTATCAGGCTTGCCGGAAAACTTTTTTCTAAGTTCCAGATCCTGAGTTGCTATACCAACCGGGCAGGTATTTAGATGGCATTTGCGCATCATTACGCAACCCAGTGTTATCAGCGGAGCCGTCGAAAAGCCGAATTCTTCAGCGCCTAGGAGAGCTGCAATGGCGACATCACGGCCCGTTTTAAGTTGCCCATCTGTCTGCAGTACTACCCGCGATCTTAGATTATTCACCACCAGGGTTTGATGTGTTTCAGCTAATCCAAGTTCCCAGGGCATACCGGCGTGCTTTATTGAGGTTAGCGGAGATGCTCCGGTACCGCCATCGTGGCCGGCGATGACCAGATGATCCGACTTCGCTTTGGTAACGCCAGCCGCAATAGTGCCCACGCCAATTTCTGAGCCTAATTTTACGCTGATACGGGCTTGTGGATTTGCATTCTTCAAGTCATGGATGAGTTGTGCTATGTCTTCTATAGAGTAGATATCGTGATGCGGTGGCGGACTGATCAGACCCACTCCAGGGGTAGAATGGCGAATTTTTGCTATATAGCGATCAACTTTACCGCCCGGTAACTCTCCCCCTTCTCCGGGTTTCGCACCTTGGACGATTTTAATCTGCAACTCATCGGCATTACTGAGATACCAGATTGTGACCCCGAAGCGTCCAGAAGCAACCTGTTTGATTGCCGATCGTTTCGAGTCGCCATTTTCCATGATCTTAAATCGAACGGCATCTTCTCCGCCTTCACCAGTGTTTGATTTGCCGCCTAGTCGATTCATTGCAATGGCCAGAGCTTCATGGCTTTCGGTTGAAATAGAACCCAGGCTCATAGCGCCGGTGCAGAAGCGTTTTACAATTTCCTTAGCAGGTTCGACCGAGTCGATTGAAATAGCCGTCTGCAGACTCTGATTAAAAGTTAACAACCCGCGCAGGGTTGCTTTACGAGTAGCTTGTTCATTGGCATGAGAAGAAAATGCCAGATAAGCCGCCTTGTCGTTATTTTTTGAGGCTATTTGCAAGTTGGATATACTGGTGGGATCCCACATGTGGGTATCGCCATCTTTGCGCCAGTGGAAGATGCCGGAGCTAGGTAATGTTTTAGAATCATCCTGGGCTCGCGTTGGGAATCCAAGTTGGTGTCTAAGCACGGACTCCCGGTACACCACCGAGAAATTAATCCCTTCTACCCGACTGGCGGTTCCCTGGAAACAACGAGAAATAATGTCACTCGCTAGCCCAATAGCTTCAAATATCTGCGCACCCTTGTAGGATTGCAGTGTTGATATGCCCATTTTACCCATTACCTTGAGCATGCCTTTTGAGACAGCTTTTTTATATTGGATAATGATGCTGTTCATGTCCGGAAAGATAGATGGGTCGAGAATATTATCCTCTCTTGCCTGCCAGAGTGCTTCATAGGCCAGGTAGGGGTTTATGGCATCTGCGCCATAGCTGGTAAGCAAACAGAAATGATGGACTTCTCTCGCCTCGCCAGTTTCTACTAGGATACCGATCTGAGTTCTTTGGTGAGTCGCAACCAGGTGATGATGCACAGCACCGCAAGCCATTAAGGCGCTGAGCGCCAGCCTGGTCCTATCTAGCTGTCTGTCCGATAGGATAATCAAGGCGGTACCAGCTTCAATAGCAGCGGTTGCTTCGGCACAGATGCGATCCAGTGCAGCGACAAGGCCTGGCTCGCCATCTTCCATCGGGTAGGTGATATCGATGGTTCTGCTTTGCCAGCCCCTTTGGCTTCCTTGACGAAGCTGGGATAACTCCTCGTCGGTTAGTATGGGATGCTCTATTCTAAGGCGGTGGGCTTGCTGTTCGCTGGTTTCCAGTAGATTGCCCTCTGGACCAATGAAGCACGCCAGTGACATGACCACTTCTTCTCTAATAGAGTCGATGGCTGGATTAGTGACTTGGGCAAACAATTGCTTGAAATAGTCGTACAGTAGACGTGACTTGTCGGAAAGGCACGCCAGAGCCGAGTCATTGCCCATAGACCCGAGCGGGTCTCGTTGGTCGGTGACCATCGGCAGGAGCATGAATTGCAGTGTTTCGGTTGTATAGCCAAAGGCTTTCATACGATTAATTAGCGGGATGGGTGATGGTGATAGCGGTGTATTTAGTGAATTAAAATCAGCGATATCGAGGGTCTGACGCTTCAGCCAATCACCATAGGGCCTTTGCGAGGCATATTCCTGCTTAAGTTCCTCGTCGGGTATCAGGCGCCCTTCATCAAAATTGATCAGGAACATTTTTCCAGGCTGGAGCCGTCCTTTGAATTTGATACTAGCCGGTTCCAGGGGAAGAACGCCAACTTCAGACGCCATAATTACTTTGTCATCGTGGGTGAGGTAATAACGCGAAGGTCTTAATCCGTTTCTATCCAATACAGCACCGATGTACCGACCGTCGGTAAAAGCAATCGAGGCGGGACCATCCCAAGGTTCCATTAATGCCGAATGATATTCGTAAAAGTTTCTTTTTTCCGCATTCATATTGGCATCAGATTGCCAGGCTTCAGGGATCAACATCATGACTGCTTCCTGAAGGCTTCTGCCTGACATGAGCAGGAATTCGAGAACATTGTCGAAGGAGCCGGAATCTGAGCAGTCTGCTTCAACTACCGGGAATAGTTTTGATATGTTTTCACCAAACATCGGAGAGCTGACTACTCCCTGTCTGGCGCTCATCCAGTTTTTATTACCCATCAGGGTATTAATTTCACCGTTGTGGCTCATGAAACGATTTGGCTGAGCCCGGTCCCAAGATGGAAAAGTGTTGGTGCTGAACCTAGAATGTACCATGGCTAGATGAGTGGTATAACGCTCATTAAGTAGATCAGGATAGAAGGGGAACAGTTGGCTGGGGGTCAGCATGCCTTTATATACGATGACCCTTGGCGATAAACTACAAGCATAAACCAACTGGGCCTGAGAGAGGCTTTGGTCAGCTCTTAAAAGCTTGGTAAAGCGTTTCCTGAGCACATAGAGTGCCCGCTCAAAGCTTGCCTCGTTGGAAAATTGCTGCTGACTGATAAAACATTGCTCAATCGCCGGCATAGCGGCGATTGCTGCAGGACCAACATCGGCTTTTTCGGGTTCGATAGGGACAGTTCGCCAACCAAGAATCGTTAAAGCTTCCTCACCCGCCAGGTGTTCGATGGTGTGTTTGCATTGACTGCGCTGATTCTCATCGGTGGGAAGAAAAATGTTGCCCACTGCATATTGACCAGGAGCAGGTAGCGAAAACCCGAGACCAGCCGCAATGTCTTTAAAGAAAGCTTGCGGTATAGCTGTCAGTATACCGGCGCCGTCGCCAGTATTTTCCTCAAAGCCACAGCCTCCCCGGTGATCCATCCGGCTATTAACCATGTAGGCATCTTGCATGATTTGGTGGCTCGCCACGCCTTTTACATGTGCGACAAAGCCCACTCCACAGGAATCCTTTTCCTGATTGGGGTCATATAAGCCTACGGGTTCCGGAAACCCGATTTTTGTATCCAGTCTCATTACCAAATCTACTCTTATGAGTTGCCAATACGCCAGGGTATTTCAGTATGCCAGAAGCGCTACTGATTAAAGCTGGTGCAGAGCAATTTTCACCTTTCACGAAGTGCCGCTTATTGCCCGGTATCGAGCAATAAAAACGGGTTGGAGACTCTAACATTTCTGCGTGTAAAGTCAAGTAAAAGCCCTTTTAGCGATTTATTGATAGGTTATAACTAATTGATATATATATAGTTTTCAATGAACTGAAAGTTATAGAGATCATCTTATTGATAGTAATACAAACGTTACCCAGTATTCTTGATGTGACCCTGGACAGCGGATAAACATGTTGCAGTCGAGGCGCTTGGCTGTGCTCTAATTTGGTGCATGGGCGGTCCTGTTAAATAAGGCTTTTTGAGCTTATTTCGTTATGCTGGGACGCTCAATCGCGAAAACAGTGTTATACTCGCGCCGGTAAAATAGCCTGCTTAAAAAAGGGTTATCAACCACCACTACTGCATGTTACAAACAGGAGTTTTTATGAAATCACCCGTAAGGGTCGCCGTAACGGGCGCTGCCGGTCAAATCAGTTACTCACTTCTTTTTAGAATAGCCTCAGGCCAGATGCTGGGCCCGGACCAGCCTATCATCCTACAGTTATTGGAAATTCCACCAGCTATGGGTGCATTAAGCGGGGTTGTCATGGAGTTAGAAGATTGTGCGTTTCCGCTGGTACAAGAAATTGTAGCCACGGATGACCCGAATACAGCCTTTTCAGGGGTTGAATTCGCACTTCTGGTAGGGTCGAGACCACGAGGGCCGGGCATGGAAAGGAAAGATTTGCTCGAGGCCAATGCGCAGATATTTTCTGTTCAGGGTAAGGCGCTTAATGATCATGCTGACCGCGCAGTGAAGGTTTTGGTGGTAGGCAATCCAGCCAACACCAATTGTTTAATTGCGCAAAGAAATGCGCCTGACTTAAATGCCCGGCAGTTCACTGCAATGACTCGACTGGACCATAACAGGGCTAAGACTCAGCTTGCCCAAAAGACTGGAAAGCATGTTAATGATATTGCTGGACTGACGATATGGGGGAATCATTCTGCGACACAATACCCAGATATATTTAACGCCCAGGTAGCCGGAAGCAATGCCAGTGACCTGGTTGACCAAGCCTGGATCGAAACAAGTTTTATTCCCACAGTACAGCAACGTGGGGCCGCAATTATAGAGGCCAGGGGCCTGTCCAGCGCAGCGTCAGCGGCTAATGCCGCAACCGAGCATATGCGAGATTGGGCGGCAGGAAGTGCCGGAAAAATCGTCAGTATGGGAGTTTATTCGGATGGAAGTTACGGCATCGAGCAAGGTTTAATCTATTCATATCCCTGTATCTGTGCTGATGGCGATTGGGTCATTGTTAGTGGTCTGGAGGTAAACACATTTTCTCGATCACGCATGACGATTACAGAAACAGAACTGCGCGAAGAAAGGGATGCAGTCAGTCATCTGCTGCCTTGATCAGGTGATTCGGATGCAGCTCTTAGTCGGTTAAGCGGTTTTTTTCAAGAAAGCGGGTTGTGCCCAGGCAGGAATCGAATCAGTCCCGAGCATGCTGATGTCTGATTGAGCTATGCGGTTGCATAATGGCTGATGCTGGTGAGTACATCAAAGTAATCAGGAAAGGTCTTGGCAGTGCAGTCAGGATCATTGATGGTGACGGGCACGCCGCCTAATGCCGCCAGCGAGAAGCACATCGCCATTCGATGATCGCCATAAGTATCAATGGTGGTTTCGTTCAGCTTGTCAGGTGGTGTAATACTGATGTAGTCATGACCGCTCTCAACCTCAGCTCCTAGTTTCCTGAGTTCGGTTTGCATTGCTGTCATTCGATCGGTCTCTTTGACTCGCCAGTTGTAGACGTTGCGTATATGGGTTGTACCTTTGGCAAATAAGGCCAACATGGCCACCGTCATTGCTGCATCAGGAATGTGATTCAGGTCCACATCAATGGCCTTCAGGGAGCCTTTGCTGACTTCAATTGTCTGGTCGAGCTTTTCGACCTTGGCTCCCATTTTTTCAAGTACATCAACAAAGGCAAGGTCGCCTTGAACAGAATTTCTGCCCAGGCCGTGAATTCTGATGTTTCCTGCTATCGCTGCGGCACCAAGAAAATAAGACGCTGAACTTGCGTCCCCCTCGATGAGATAGTTTCCGGGTGACTGATATTGCTGTTTACCTTTAACCTGATAATTCTGTTTATCTGATTCAACTTCTACCCCAAAGTGTGACATGCAGTCCAGGGTGATCTTTATGTAAGGTTTTGAGACCTGTTGACCTTTTACCCTGATGATACTGTCCTGTTCTGCCAGGGGTAGGCTCATTAGTAAAGCGGTCAGGAATTGACTGGATACATCCCCTGAAACAGAAACTTCTCCACCTTGAAGACAGCCTCCTTCGATCTTAATCGGAGGGCAATCAGTTGTACCGAGATAAGTGACCGGAGCTCCCAACTGACGAAGCGCATTCACCAGATGGTGAATAGGTCGCTTTCGCATATAGCCATCACCGTCAATTTCCCAGTCGCCATTAATGAGGGCCAGTATAGCGGTAAGGGGCCGGATAGCCGTCCCTGCGTTACCCATGAAAAACCGTTTGTCAGTGGGTGGATTAAACAAGCCGGCGTTACCAGTAACCGTGCACTCGGTCCAGTCATTATTGAGTTCCAAATGAACACCGAATTGTTTGAGGGCCGCTACCATTCTCTGCGTATCTTCACTTTTGAGTAGATTGGTCAGGCGCGTATTACCTCTGGCAAGACCGGCTAATAATAGCGCTCGGTTGGATAGGCTCTTCGAGCCAGGAAGCCGCACTTCTCCAGAAATGGAGTCTATGGGTGGGACTGTCAGTTGATTCATGGTGCGAGTGATTCCTAATAGATGACGGGGTCTGCGTTAATGGCCTCTAAGCGGTTTAGAAAGCCTGTCAGGTTGGTGTCTATCTCTTTCAGGGGGGGTTGCCCAGGTTCTTCCAAGAATACCACACCAGATGAATTATCAATACTCAGGAACAGTTCGGAATCGGGTTCCGTGGTTGCAAAAAACACAGTGAAATTCCGTCTCGCTCGCCTTTGTTCGAGATAGTGTCCCAGTAGGTTAGCAACTAACCGATCAAAGTCATCTTCATTCCAGAGTTGTATCAGGCTGACATGACCTTCCTGACTGGCAGTTTCAATCGGCCCTGACCAGAATGAACTATAGAAAGCACTGATATCAGGATGAACAGGTGCCTCGATGGCATTCTCCAGTCCTCTGAAACTCACCGGTGGGTCCTGTGCTACGGGTTGCCAGTAAACCCAGTCCTGGTCTCTGCTTGTCTCGCACGGAGAGACCCACTCGTCCGCAGGTGTTCTGAATGGCTGATGTTGCCGCTGAGTTGAAGCTTTTTGAATGATTGACGACAGTGCGTTGCTGACCACGCTATTAGGACCCTAGTCTAAAACCGGGAGTATAACAGCTACTTATCGACACATGCGGTCGACAGGGTCGGGTTCCCGTTTGCGCCGTTTGTTGAACTTGTGTTGCGGAGTGACAAATTTTCCCTTAATTCTATTCAGGACCTGCTTGCGTTCATCTACTGGGATATTTTGGATGATCTCAATCAAATTGCTCTGCGAGATCGTCATATATTCTGTCGATGCCTTTAGAAGCGCCCGATTTGCTTGTGTTAACTGTTGCTCTGGCAGCGGTGATTGCAGGAGCGTCTGATAGAAAGCCCGTCTGGTACGATGTAATTCATCCAGGGTTTCCTTAGCATCCTGCCTGTGCTTTAAAAGGGCGCGCCGGATCGACTGGCCTGTGTCTTTGCTGATATGGCCATCCAGCATTCTAGGGTGCAATGATGGAGGCGGCCCTGTTCTGGACAGAAGTGGTTGCAGGTGGGTTCGTTGGGCTATTTCAAAGCCGATTAAAATTAGATTGATTGCCAGGCTGATTATAAGAGCCCACTTGATCCAGGTATTATTCATAAAAATCATCCTCGGTAGCGAAACCTACCCAATACAACTGGTCTTCCCAATTATTAACGATTGCATCCGGTTCCTTTACCTCAATGCCGATTCCGAATCCAAGTAAGATAACCAGGATGGCGGCCATCGCTGGCTGCCAGGCGAGTTTCCAACTATTTGGAAATAACCACTGATAACAAAGATCTATCGGTCGAGGTCTGATTTTATCAATGATTAACCGCTCCAGATTCGGATTGCTTTTGACGATGAGCATATCCAGTTGAAAATCGATGAGTTGGGCATCTGTCAGTTCTGCGCTTATATGAGCGTCATTTTCAATTTCCGAGAAAAGTATTTGGTCATGCTCTGGCCAATTCTCTATGTGGCTGCCATAGGTCGCTAACAGCCTCTTGAGCCTGTTATTGTTCATGGGTTTCTTCCAGTTTTGTTTTTAGGTTTCTGCGAGCCCTGGCAAGTAAAGATTCGGTGGCCGGGAGACTCGTGTCGAGGATTTCAGCCACTGCTATATTCGACAGTTGCTGGTAATAGGACAGTACCAGTGCGCTCCGCTGCCGCTCCGGAAGAGCAAGCAGGGCAATTTGAACTCGGTTTTTGGTGTCCAGTGATTCCAGGTCAGTTTCAAGACTTGGAGTTTGCGCATGCGATGTTAACGTTGTAGCGGTGGGATGATCGGAATCGTCGAGGCTGGTAAGGCGCACGTTCCTTCTAAGATGGTCTATGCAAAGGTTGCGGGTAATACTGTGCAACCAGGTAGTCAACTTTGACCGTTGGGGGTCAAACTTACCTGCCTGTTGCCAAAGTCTCAACATGGTTTCTTGGGTAATATCATCTGCTTCGTGCGAATTAACTATCATACGCCGGGCGAATCGGTTGATGGCATCCACATGCAAATGGAGCAGACGCTGGAAGGCATTTTCATTTCCTTGGGTTACTGCAGCCATCAACTCTGCTTCATCATCCGGCACGGCAGGCTAGTTGGAATCAGATCGGGGTCGGTGCTGTTGGTCTGGACGATCGCCTCGCTGAAGCCGTCTATCCATGATAGGACGGTTGGGTTTCCTTAATTCGTCTATCGAGAGGTAGCCATCTGAGTTTTTATCCATTTTCTGAAAAGCGACGATTCGAAGTTCCTCGGGCGAGACGAGACTATCTGCATTTGTATCTGCCTCAGTGAACATCATTTCCAAGTCCCTGCTACGACGCTCCAAACTGGTTCTGGCTTTTTCTCTGATTTCCGCCTGCATCGCGTCCAGTTCATCTCGGCTTATATTGCCATCGGCATCAGAATCGGCTCTTCTTAGCAGTTTGTTGGCGCTGTTTCGACTTCTACCATCAGGCGCCTTGAACTCGCTTAGTTCTATCATGCCATCATCATTCTGATCGAGTCGATCCAGTATTCGGGCTCTCGGATCAGCCGATAAATAGGCGCACCAGGTTGCAACAATTAGCGTTGCGATTGAAGTAAGCAGGCTTTTTTTGCTCATGAAACCTCCTGATAGGTGGAATGGTTACAACTTATACGCAGTTTAACCTGATAGCTGTCGCTGACCGAATCAATAAAATGGTTTGATAATTACAAGAATGAGAATAGGAATCACTAGAAGTAACGCTAATTCGTTATAAATCCGGAAGAATAGTGAAGTTTTGATGACTTGATCGCTGCGCATTTGCAGCAGGTATCGATAGGATTGAAAGTGATAGGCAATTAATAGCATCACAAATAAGAGTTTGGCGTGCAGCCACAGGCCGGTGATATGGTAATGCAGCCACAGTATCGAGCCAGCGACGATTGCCAAGGCTGCCATCACCGTTGAGAAACTCAATAATTTACTCGCCATAATGATCAGGCGTCTTACATCCTCACCCTGATTGCGACCTTCCACGTAGTGCACGCAAATTCTTGGTAGGTAGAACACACCGGCAAGCCAGGCAATGACGAAGAGCACATGTAACATTTTTATCCATAACATCAGACGATATCCACAGCGCCGCCATCGACGCGAATGTTTTGGCCATTAACGAAGCTGGCTCTTGCTGAAGCAAGGAAAACGACGACATCGGCGACTTCTTCTCGAGTGGCGATACGCGCTAATGGGTTGGCGAAGTATTGTGCTGTAATCTGCTGCTCGGCTTCCTGAAAGGTCTTTCCCCAACCTTTTTTCTCCGCTATTCGTAGGTATTGGGCTTCGACTTCTGGAGTACGAATAAGACCGGGTGATACCAGGTTAACAGTGGTGTTATACCCTGTAAGTGCTTTTGCCAGGCTGACCGTTAAATTAGCCAGGGCACCTTTGGCGGCATAATAGTGCGGCATTTTAGCATTGGGTCGGGTTGAACCGATGGTACCGAGGTTAATGATGCGACCCTGTTCTGAGGCTTTAATCTGGGGTAGTAGTGCGTCAATGAGCCTGCTGGCCGATAAAACATTATGCTGATAGATTTCAACCCATTCGCTACTCTCCAATTGGCCCCATTCTCCTGGTGCAGCAGTCCCATAATTGTTTACCAGGATATCAAGTTCAGGGCCGAGTGCATTTAGTTGCTTGATCACTTGTTCGGATCCGCCAGGAGTGCTTATATCTCCCCAGACGGCAGCTGTAGATTCGACCTCAAAACGGGCTTTAGCTATTTGATCTTCGCTTAATCCGTGTAGAATGACCTCGGCCCCTTCAGCGGAAAATTGTTTTGCAATAATCTGGCCTGTGCCGCGGTGGCTACCAGTGACCAGAACGCGTTTTCCCATTAGTCCTAAATCCATGTTGTCCTGATATGAAATCAATTTACTCAGGTAGTTTAACGGAAAATTAAAGTGGAATTGGAAACCTTGGTCATTTTTCTCCTGATTGTCGCGATAGCCGCGGCAATTCAGACGATTACGGGTTTTGCATTGGGACTGGTACTCGTAGCTATGACCGCCGCAGTTGACCTTGTCGAGATCCGCTATTCAGCTGCGGTGATTGCGCTCATTTCCATGAGCCACACGGTGCTGGCATTGCGACGAAATTATCGGCAGGTACAACTTGAGATATTAAGGCCCTTGCTGATCGGGCTGCTTCCCAGTTTGCTAGCAGGTTACCTGTTACTCGAATACCTGAGTCAGGACAGCGATATTATCCTGCGGTATATCCTCGGAGCCATGGTCATTGCTGCGGGTTCAATGATGATGGTCAAACCCAGGGTTTCAGCGCTTCAGTCAAAGCGTTGGGTTTCATTTTCAGTTGGTTTATTGGGAGGTATATTTGGTGGCTTGTACAGTGCAGCGGGTGCTCCGATTGCCTATTATATGTATCGACAACCGCTGACCATAATATCGATCCGAGCAACTTTACTGGCCATTTTTTTCGTTTCCACTGGCGCCAGGACCTTGATTTCCGGTGTTTCAGGTCATTTGACCTTGACAGTACTGGGAACCGCAGTGCTGTCGCTACCCATTGTTATCATTACAACCCTGATAATAGAGAGATTTTTACCTTCTATACCTGATCGATCAATCCGTATACTTGTCTTCGTGCTGTTGATTTTAATCGGGTTGTCGTTATTGGTTCATCCTGATTTTTACCCAAAGGAGCATTGATTGACTCCGGAACTGGTAACGGCGGGTGATCCTTCACCATTAACTGCTGTAATAAGCTTCACTTGTTTGTCACGGCAGGCTTAAGCCACCCTATCTAATATTCGCTGGCCTTGGGGTAAGCGGCTGTTTTTGGTTTCTCGGCTAGGACTGGCTAATGGAAATAACCCACTTGGGAGAAAAGTATCAGGATTTTTCTCTCATAAGACTTATAATGGGGTCACCGTAAGAGTCTAAACCCAGCGCTATGATCCAGGCAGAAAATTTACTGAAACCCTATAACGATGCTGACGTGGAGATGGTCCTCAGAAGATTATCGGAGGATTTCGAATTTTTGACCATGCTATCAAAGTGGCGATTCAAGTGGCTGTATAGAATCTCAGCGGCAGGTTGCCGGTATTTCGCCAGTTTGTATTTGAAGTATCGATTCCGGAGTATCCGGTCGATTGCAGAATTTCAGGATATCATGGCGACCTTTGCAGCCGAACTGGTTGGCCATAGTACCCAGGATTTCAAAGTTGAAGGTTTAGATCAGCTTGAATCGGGTAAAGGCTATCTTTTCCTCAGCAATCACAGGGATATTGCCTGTGATTCGATGTTGCTGAACTTCGCGCTTTACCTCAAGGGGCTACCAACTGTGCGCATTGCAGTTGGCGATAATCTGAATCAGATCCCTTTTGTTACCGATATTATGCGTTTAAACAAGAGTTTTTTTATCAGTCGAAATAGTGAAAGTCTACGCCAGCAGTATTCAGATCTTGTAGCAGCGTCGACTTATATAAGAGAATCAATACAGGCAGGTCAGTCAGTCTGGTTGGCTCAGAGCGAAGGTCGGGCAAAGGATGGTATTGATCAAACTGACATTTCTGTGCTGAAAATGCTTCAGTTGAGCGACCGTAAAGGGTCGCTGCAGGAGTCATTGATTTCTCTTAACATTGTACCCATGAGTCTTTCTTATGAATTTGATCCCTGCGATGAACTCAAAGCTCGAGAGTTAACGAAAATAGAGGAATTCGGCTCCTATAGTAAACAGCCTGGAGAGGATCTGATGAGTTTGGTGCGCGGCCTCAGTGGGGCAAAAGGTAGAGTTGTACTGCGATTGGGACAGCCTTTGCTGGATGATTACCAGACGCTTGAACAGGTTGTTGAAGAGGTTGACCGACAGGTGCTTTGTAATGCCACGATAAGGCCCATTAACATCTGGGCTTATCAGCAGATATTTGGTCAGATATCGTCGGGTCATGCTGCTAAAGCCGAAATTATTGATGACGATCAGCGGTCCTTATTTGAGGCAAAGCAAGCCGTTTGCCCGCAGGCCTGGCGGCAGGCATGGCTAAGAATTTATGCAAATCCAGTCGTTTCAAGTCAGAAATATCAGTAGATTAGCCGCAGTGGCTCCTCGTGGATTGCGGCGCACTGTTCTCTTAGTTCAAGGATATGAGTGGACCAGAACTTTTCGTTTTCAAAGAACGGGAAGGCTCGCTTGAATGCTGGTTCTTGCCATCGTCTGGCTATCCAGGCTGCATGATGCATCAGTCGCAGTGCTCGCAAGCCCTCAATTAGGCGCAGTTCAACCGGATTGAAATCTCTGAATTCCCTGTACCCCTTCAAGATGAACTCCAATTGTTGTTCCTGGACAGCCTGGCTGCCGGAAAGCATCATCCATAGATCCTGGATGGCCGGGCCCATTCTGGCATCATCAAAATCGACAAAATGAGGTAATTCATCCCGCCAGAGTACGTTACCCATATGACAGTCACCGTGTAGGCGCAAGCTGAGGAAGGATGAGTCGGTGTAAATCTTTGTTATATCATTGAGTAACATTTCAGAAACTGTTGAATATGCGGGGATGAGGCCATCTGGAATAAAGTGATTATCAAGCAGGAAGGCCCTCGCAGATTGTCCGAATTCATCGATTGATAGAGCGGGTCGATGCTTAAAGGCAGCGCTGGCGCCAATATTATGGATTAGAGCGATGTGTCTTCCCAGTATCGTCAGGCAGTCCAGGTCGTCGATGGCAGGGGCACGACCACCTCGGCGCTGATATAAGGAAAACCTGAATTCGTCAAACGAAAACAAGGTCTGCTGAGAAATTTGCAGTGGAGGTACGACTGAAACGTCGCTTTCGGCAAGTTGCAGGGTGAATTCATGCTCTTCCCTGATCATGTGATCGGTCCAGCGATTGGCCCGATAGAATTTAGCGATGATAGGCTCAGCGTCTTCCAGGCCAATTTGAAATACCCGGTTTTCGTAACTGTTTAATTCCAGGATCCGGGCATCACATTGATAACCAAGGCTTTCTATCGCGTCCATAATGAGATCGGGAGACAGGCGTGCGAATAGTTCATTTCTCATTGAGCTACCTCGTCAGCGCAGTTGCTTTGATTTGCGCAAAAAGTTTTTGACCTTTCCTGATTTGCATTGCATCGGCAGATTTTCGCGTGATCCTCGCCAGCAGGTTTTGCTTGCCACAATGCAAACGGACTAGCGTCGTCCTATCCTCAGTGAGAAAATCATCTACCGTTGCCTCTAAAATGTTCAGGATACTGGATGCTTCGGGACGTTCAGAAACCAGACTGGTATCGCGGGCTGAAATGATAAGCCGAACTCTTTCTCCAGGTGACTGGTCGAGTTGATTGACGAATAGATCATTATGCTCAAATTCCAACTGGGTAAGGCCGTATTCGCTGTCCTGGCTGATTACTTTGCAGTAGATGACGGCGGCAGCACTGTCTCCATTGTACAGGCCAAGTTCAAAAGAGGTGCTCATAGTAGCTATATCACCCTTATGGGTGATGCGTCCTGCGTCGATATATTGAACCTCATCAGCAATCTGGGTTATTTCATCCCATTGGTGACTGACATAGAGGATGGGAATCTGAAACTCCTCTTTTAAGATTTTCAGGCAGTTCAGGATTCGCTGTTTTGCAGGATAATCCAGGGAAGCAAGTGGCTCGTCCATAAGGATAATCTTCGGTGCATTGATTATAACTCGTGCGATAGCTGCGCGCTGGGACTCTCCACCTGAGAGCTGTGAAACTTTCTGGTTGAGAAGCGGGTCAAGTTCGAACCAGGATATGATATTTTCAAGGGAGATCGAGCTGGGGCTATGTTGTCGTTTTAGGGCGAACAGAAGATTATCGCGTACGCTTAAGTGGGGAAAAAGATGTTGATCCTGGAAAACTACGCCAATGGCTCTATTTTCCGGAAGCAGGAACTGAGCGTGGTTTTGCCAGATATGTTCATCGACTGTGATATCAATTTTGTCGGTATTATTGCCGCGCTCCAGGCCTGCGAGAATGCGCAGCAGGGTTGATTTCCCGGCCCCGGATTGCCCATATATTGCGGTCACACCTGGGTGGCCAATGTTTAATTGGGTATTCAGGCTGAATCCACTTGGGCGGGTAAATTCAATCTGAGCCTGGATTTTCATTTGTTTCTGGCTCCAGCAGAGACCATGGTTAAAGAGCCTTTATTAATGACGTGAATTAAAATCAAGGTACAGAAGGAAAACAGCATTAACCCCCCGGCCAACAAGTGAGCGCTCGCGTACTGGAGTGTTTCCACATGATCATACAGGGCAATGGAGAGGACTCTTGTTTCTCCTGGAATGTTCCCACCAATCATAAGGACGATACCGAATTCACCGACGGTATGAGCGAAAGTCAGGGTGGTGGCGATCAGAAAGCCTCGAGTGGATAAAGGCACAACCAGGCTGAAGAAACGGTCTGCTGGGCCGGCTCCTAGAGTGGTAGCGGCTTCAATGAGGTTTTGGTCTATATTGGTGAATTCAACCTGGAGGGGCTGGATATAAAAAGGCAGTGAATAAATGATTGATCCAATCAATAGCCCTGTGAATGAAAATGCGAGTGTATCCCCGGTTACCTGTAACCAGAAAGATCCGAGTGCCTGGTCGGGTGAGAATAAGATGAGTAAATAAAAACCGATTACCGTTGGTGGCAGAACCAGTGGCAGTGAGATCAGAGGTGACACGAGTATCGAGAGCCATGATTGGCTTCTCGCCACCCACCAGGCAATCGGGGTACCGATTATCATCAGGGTCAGGGTAGTTGCGCCTGCCAGTTGTAAAGTAACCAGGACTGCGTTGATATCAGTTGCTGTCATATGAGCTAAGCTGCCCTGTTGTGTAGCCGTGTTCGAGGATGATTTCCTGACCTGCTTTGGAATTCATGAAGGCAATCAGGCGTCGGCTACCAGACGTATCCTTGATTACGATAAGACTCTGCTGTATCTCATCGTAAAGCATGGGTTCGGGGATCCAGTACTTTTCAGTGCTGATGCCAGCATCGAGCAATTGAGCGAGCGAGACAAATCCAAGCGAGGAGTTTCCGGTGAGAATAAAATTGAAGGTTTGGGCTACATTGTTACCGAGTACGGGTTGCAGTTGATGCGAAAATAAGCCTGTCCTGAGTACCTGGGTTGCCGCTCGTCCATACGGTGCAAAATCAGGATTAGCCTGTGCCAGTTTTCCGCGGTACTGGTTAAAAAGGTCGTTCCACGGTCTTGTTCTTTTGGGTGCCCACAGCGCCAGGCGACCTCGAGCATAGACCCAGTAGCTCCCTGGAACACCGATGTTGTGATCGAGTAAGGCTCGCGGGCGTTCAGTATCGGCAGATAGAAACAGGTCAAAAGGGGCGCCATTGATGATCTGCGCATAGATCAGCCCGGAAGAACCGGTGCTTATTTGATATTGTTCGGGTAGTGCCGCTGGAACTTGCCGAATCAGGGCATCTAGGGTGGACTTAAAGTTCGCGGCTACGGCTATACGTGTTTTGCCGTCAGCAATACTTGGATTGCAGCTCAGTAATAATACGATGAGTAGACTGGAATGCCGCAAGGGCTATATCTGCCCTAGTTCTGCGCGTCGGATGAAGTCGTTGATAAGCCATCCGGAAATTGAAATCGACGCGGGTTTGTTAGGTAGATTATTATAGTGGAACCATTGCGCGTCACTGAGTTCTTCTTCCTGAATATCGATTTCGCCACTGTCGTATTCAGCATGAAACCCTAGCATGAGTGAATTTGGAAATGGCCATGACTGGCTACCAAAATAGCGAAGATTCTTTACTTTTAGTCCGACTTCTTCGAAAACTTCACGATGTACCGTTTCTTCGATAGACTCACCTGGCTCGACAAACCCAGCGAGGGTGCTATAGAACTTTGCCCCGGCCTGGGCATTTTGAGCTAGTAGTATATCGTTACCCTTGTTAATACAGACGATGATGGAAGGTGATAACCTTGGATAAAACATCAGCCCACAGTGGCCGCATTTGGTAGACCGGTCGTTTTGTGCCGACGCTGTGGCGTGTCCGCATTGGCCACAATGCTGATGGTGGTTATACCAATCGACAATTTGTTTTGCCCGACCCAGTAGATAAAAGACGTTCATGTCTGATTTGCCAAGGAAAGACCACAGCGTATCGAAAAAGTACCCCTCAGGTTCGTCCGCATTTTTGTCAATTTCAACCGCGAACAAGGGTGTGTCGTGAATCATTCCCAGATAGTGCTGGGCATTTGCCTCAAGGCCGCTCCAGCGCCACTCATCCTGGTCTAAGGGTTGCCAGGCTGGTAGATTGTCATGGGCGAGGATCTCATTATCAGATATAACAATATAAAACGCGGATTGGTAATTTTCGGGGGCTGTGACGCCTGGTTCGAAGTGGTCTTGTAAGTTGATATCCTGCCAGTTCATAAATCAATCCTTATTCTTGCTGCCCCACTTTAGCATAGCCTTGGATGGGGAATCACGGTAAGGGTGCACGCGCCAGGCACAAAATGGTAATTTTTGCAGCACCAGCTTTTTTCAGCTCACGACTCAACGAATTTGTAGTTGCCATTGATGTGACAACATCGTCAACGACACCAATGTGCAAATGATCGAGTCGGATGTTAGCCGCAAAGGCATTACCTACGTTTTTTCGGCGAGCAACTGAGTTAAGGGATTTTTGTTGTTGGGTCTGGCGGGTTCTTTTGCAGGCACGGTTAACAACCGGAATTGCTAGCAGCGAGCCTAGATCAGTACTAATCAGGTCTGATTGATTAAAGCCCCTCAGTCGCTGTGTGATCCAATGAATGGGTACTGGTATGAGCCTATCAGGCAGTGATGGATGACGCTTTAGGCGATCGGCGAACAAGTGGGCGAGAACCTTGCCGTAGATTAATTTCTCATTGTTTTTGAAAGATAAAATCAGTTTATTGATGGGGAACTGATAATTGAAAGCACATAGACAGCGATCAAAATAGAGCTTTTGGGTGAGGCAATAACCACACTGGGTCGCGTTATTTGGTAACGATAGCCCACAACGTAGACAACCCGATTGATACCAGGGCAAGTCGTTCTGGCAGGGTTCGCAGATATCCGTTGGCCCCAGGCTGGCTTGTCCGCAGAGAATGCAGGGCCTGTTCAGTAGTTCATCGCTGACTTTTTTTAATATTGCTAGGGGGGCACTCATGTACAGCAGGATACAGCTAAGGCTAGAAAATTGGTTTGCGACCCGCTTGTAATGAACGGCAGTCGAGTCAGTTTCTACATTCAGAAAATGCCTTGCCCGGTTGGCATATCGTGTTTTTCTTAAGGAACGTGGCCCAGTGTTTAATGAGATCCTGATGTTTTAGTTCATCGTCTTTCGCGTAAGAAGGTACCTTCAGTTTTATTTTGATGAAAAACCAATCTGGATTGGCCCAGATGGCTTTGCTCAATTGGATTAGGCCTTGATGGTCAGTTGTTGTTTTTCTGCAGGTGATCAGCGTAACGGCTGAATCGAAGCCGTTTTCCTGGCCAGAGAATATCATTGTCCGGGAAGAGGAGTAGCAGTTGTCCTCCAGGCCTTGGTCGACTTGTTCCAGAACCTGGCTTGGCGTATAACTGATGGGCGCTCTGGTGCGTTCGAAAATTAATTTGCTCTGCCAGTTCAAGTGATTCTGCTCCGCGGGCAGAAGCTCGAGTAAATCAAAGCCTATACTTTGGAATCGATGGTGGGTGATCCAACCCTCAGGTATATGGGCGGTCAAATGCCCGAGGTTGTTCAATGGTAAGCCGGAGTCTGAGCCAGGGGCAGCCCAAGATAGTGGACTTGCCAATAATACAGATAGGAGAACCAGGATTAACCATGGACGTCGTGTCATAAAAAGTTCGTTGCTTCCTCATGTAAAGCAACCAGTCTGCGAACCCAGTTGTTTATTCTGGCGAAGAGTTCATCGTCGATATCAAATACCTTGCAAAGTTCATGCAGATAGCTCTTTTCTTCTATTTCGAATGCGCCATCTGAATAACCCAGATGGATCAATGCGATGGTAACCACGATTCTTGATCGCTGGCTTGGGAATTTTAATCCAAGGTTTTTCACCTCGAGATAATGCGGCTCAAAATCTTCTGGCAGGACCATTTCCCTGCGCATATCAGCCATCAACAGTTCCTCTCCAGCAGAAAATTCGCCATCGGATACGACTACGCTATAGGCTAAATGGTAAAGCAGTTCCTTTTGGTCTTCGTCGAGGAGAGATAAAAACATGATATTTATCCGTGTCTGCTAGGTTTCTGGTTGGGCTAAAACGATATCGTAATTCAAAATCGCTTCATCACGGAGGCTGGTAATCTTAACTTTATCGCCAGGCTGGTGCTGTTCCAGGAGGGACAGCATGCCATCTTCATTTGTTACTGGTTCACCGTCAATGGCGATAATGACATCACCGAGGTGTATTTTACCACGGCGGTCTTCGCGTACACCTACCATCCCGGCCTGCTCAGCTGGATAGCCTTGCTTAACCGAAAATACCACAACCCCTTTAATGTTCAGGCGACGGCTCCAGGAGTCGGACATCGTTTCGATGCCAAGTACCGGTCTGTAAAGCCTGCCATATTTTAATAACTGCGGAATGAGGTCCTTCAGGGTTGCTACCGGGATGGCGAAGCCGATTCCTGCACTGGCACCAGACGGGCTGACAATAGAAGTATTAACGCCGATCAACTCGCCCTTAGAGTTAAGGAGGGGGCCTCCTGAGTTTCCAGGATTAATCGCGGCATCGGTCTGAATAACATTTTTAATGGTTCTATTGCTGAGAGACTTAATTTCTCTGTTCAGGGCGCTTACAACACCGACAGTCAATGAGGTGTCCAGCGCGAATGGGTTGCCTATAGCCATGACTTTTCTGCCTACGGCAAGCGCATTTGAGTCTCCGAGAGGGAGGCCTTGCAGCGCTTCATCGGGGGCATCGATCTTCAATAAAGCGATATCTTTTTCAGCGGAAAGACCGACTACTGTTGCCTCATGACTCTTTCCAGACTGTAGCGTAATGGTGATTTTATTTGCGCCATAAACGACGTGAAAATTAGTCACAATTAACCCGCTTTTATCCCAGATAAAACCGGTTCCTGATCCTCGCGGTATCTCCATCACATTCAGTGAGAAGCGTTGGCGCCGGAGCTGCGTATTGGTGACAAAGACGACTGAAGGACTAGCTGCCTGGAAGACGGCGATGTTGTTTTGTTCGTCATTAGTGAGGAAGTCAGTTACCGCGACTGCTTTATCTTGCGTAGAGCTTGCGAACAGAATGACTGTAATAGCGCCTGCAATAAAGGACGTAGGCCATGACCATTTCATTTTTCAGATCCTCAACGGGTTGTCGGTAAAACTTGCTGCACCTGTTGATTGACATCAATAAATTCATTGAGTTCATAAATATCTTCGGGACTGAGGGTTCCCACCAGCTGTTTGAGCCGAAGGGTGTCGTTGATGTAAAGATACTTTGCGCTAGCGAACTGGAATTCAGAAAGGAATAACCGTTGTTGTGCGAGCAGCACATCAACTATATTTCGAGTCCCAACTTCGTAGCCTGTTTGGACAGCTTCTAGCGCACTTCGACTGGACTCTATTCCTCTCATACGAGCGCGGACTCTAGCTACATCAGTTGTGATAGCCGTAAAAAGTTCTCGGGTATTTTCTGCAATCTGGCGTTCCGTCAGGTCAAGGTTGCTATTTGCTTCCTGAAGGTCAAAGCGTGATTGTTTGACTGCGGAACGAGTCGCACCGCCGGTGAAAACTGGGATATTCAGCGATAAAGCAACAGTCTGTTGTTCTGTTTCCGAGCCGGCAGAAAAGTTATTGCCGGTCTCCTGTCCCTGCACGACAAGCTGAGCATCTAAAGTGGGTAGATAACTGCTTTTCGAAATCTGAACTTGCTTCTCCGCAATTCGAACCGAAGCCTGCGATGCTAAAACGGAGGTATTTTGATTTAAGGCTGCTCTAACCCATTGTTCCTCGTCCATCGGGTCTGGATATTTGACTGGGAAGTTATCAGCCAGTGCAGAGATGCTGTCGAATTTTCGTCCTGTTAATCGCACCAGAGGTTCAAAGCTAGAGGCTTGGGCTCCTTCTGATTCGATAACGTTGACGGTAGAGCTGTCAAAAGCAGCCGTTGATTCCAGTACATCGGTAATGGCAACGAGGCCAACATCAAAACGTTGTTGAACTTGTTCAAGTTGTCGTTTGACGGCATCTCTTTCTGCCCTGGCGGAATCTAAGCCATCCTGTGCCTGGAGAATACTCAGGTAGGACGCAGCTACGCGGACGATCAACGCTTGTTGCTCAGCTGTGAACAGGACCTGCGCTTGAGCTTTGATGTTTTTTGATTGCTTGAACCGATACCAGCGATCTAATCGGAACAGAGGTTGGCTCAGGGCAGCCTGCCAGCTGGTGGTATCGTAGGGATAATCAGGGTTATTAGAGTTCGGGTAGGTTCTGGTTGTGTCTGAATAGTTGCTCGATATACTGATGTTAGGGAGTATGCCTGCTCGTGCCTGGTTAACGACTTCGCTACGGGAAAGAAAAACTGCTTCAGCTGCACCGACCTGGGGGTCATTTGTGACTGCCAGATCAAATACATCAGCCAGGTCTACATTGGCTGCAGAGGCATTTAAACTGCTGGCTATAAATAACCCCGTTGTAACTACAGATAATATAAATTTCATTGTGTTCTGGTCCTTTGATCTCCACCCAGTTTACTCGGCTGAAGGTGGGCTAGGATACGCTTACCGATGCCTTTCTGCCACTATTTCTGCGATAACAGGTTGCCTTTTCAGGCTGAAGCACAATCTTGGATGGGTTCTTTGGCTGACTAATGTCTTGGCTTTAGCTATCCATGATGCATTCCGAAGTGATCACTGATCAGCCCAGATTAATACTGTGCTAAGTTTCTAAATCAGATCCGCAGTGAATGTCAGGTAGACTAAATTTACCGAGTTTATCTTCAAGGAAACTGGCCATAGCCAGGCAGCGGTCTTCCCTGAAAGGTGCAGCCAGGATCTGGACACCAATGGGCAATCCTGTTTCATCAGTGCCTGCCCTGATGACTACGCTGGGCCACCCGGTCAAGTTATAGGCCATGGTGTAGGAGTAATCCAGCATATTTTCTTCCTGCCCATGGAGTATTGCCGTGTGGGCGTTAACTGGGCATATCAAGAGATCATAGTCGTTAAAATAGCTTAACATCGAACTCTGGTAGCTGTGCCAGACATTAATGGTCTGGGCGACTTCCACTGCTGTCATTCCAATCTTACCTCTGTCGAGGTTACTCTGGATCTTACTTGATGGCTCGCTGGTCCTTGATTCTTCCAATAAGGTCATTAACAGGTCCTGGTCATCAGCTGCCATGAGTCTGCTCATGATAAGGCTGGCCATTTCTACGCCATTGGGTATTCCTGCAGCGACGTTAAAACTTGCCCCTTCAAGCAATTCCACTACCTGATTAATACTGGCAATGATGGCGGGTTCGGGACTACTTAGACCGTTATCTGAGTGATAGCCTATTCTCAATTGATCCAGGTTGACCTGTTTGGGATCGTACCATGGGGCATCAATGCAGTGAGGATCTATGAAGTCAGGGCCGGCTATGATCGGTAGCAATAGTCCTAGATCATCCACGTATCGAGCCAGTGGCCCAGGTTGGGTCAATGGTGCAATGAGCCCAAAGGCAGGCAATGCATTACCGGTACAGGGCACGCGGCCACTAGTCGGTTTTATGCCAGAGATACCACAGAAGTGTGCAGGTAATCTGATACTTCCACCGGTATCAGTGCCTATATCAAAGGGTATTGCACCACTGGCAATCAAGGCAGCTGCCCCGCCTGAACTTCCTCCGGAGCTGCGATTCAAGTCAAATGGATTATTAGTCCGGCCAAACAACAAGTTATCAGTCTGGAAGGACAGGGTGAACTCTGGGGTGTTAGTTTTACCTACTAATATTGCGCCAGCACGCCGCAGCCTGGCTACGCAGGCGGCATCTTTGCCGGGTCGGAATTGCTGCCTGCCCTGGGTGCCCCAGGTAGTTACCATATCAAAGGTATCCAGGCTATCTTTGATAGTCATGGGAATACCATGCAGTGGACCCGTTGTCTGACCCGAAGCAGAATCAGCGTCGGCTTTAGCGGCGTGTTTAAGGGCTAAATCTGTAGCCATGGACACCACCGCGTTTAGGTCAGGGTTAACCCGGTCAATGCGTTCCAGGCAGTCGGTCACCAGAGCGACAGAAGTGGTTTCGCCGTTTTTCAAAGCAGCTGCGATTACCTTCAACGGTTGATCGAGAAATTCATTCATGGGCAAAGACTAATCTGAATTAGTGGGGAATGTAAGGGTATAGGCCAGCTAGTTGATTATCTGTCGGTGGCTAAACTAACCCGGCGCCTAATGTCTTTTAGAGATAGTTAGTCCGAAACGATGTTCATCAATTGGGTAGCTTAGCTGTGGCTGGATAGCAGGGTCCTCAACAAATGCCAGTTGTCCGCACAGTGTTTCGGCCTTGATATAATCCAGATGGGCGACAACAGCCTGTTGAATAATCGGATCGGTATAAATACTCAGATCGATGCGATCGACAACATTAAGGCCGACATCCTTGCGGGATTTTTGTATTCGGCTGACCACCTCTCGTGCTAACCCCTCCTGGATCAAATTTTCATCCAGGGTACAGTCGAGATCAATAGAGATATATCGGTCAGAAATCGCATTGGTGCCTGGTTTTGCTTCCCTGAACACGAGAATGTCCTCGGCCACAAAGCGAGTTTCATCTAGTGTGATCGAGCCTTGCTGCTGTAGGGCTAAAATAGTATCGCTATCCAATTGGTCAATGAGTGATTTAAAATGCTTAAAGTCTTTGCCCAGTCGTTTTCCCAGCACAGGTGAATTGGGTCTGGCAAAAAGCGTAATATAATCTTCCTCGGCATCATGATAGCCAATTTCCTTGACGTTTAATTCGGCCAGCAGGTAGGACTCCAGACGGGAGATTTCATCTAGCAGCAGGCGCTCTTTGTGGACCACAGTCAGTTTTCTCAGAGGGTACTTGGTCTTGACTTTTTCCTGGTTTCGCTTTTGTCTGCCGAGCAGGATTATGTGCTGCATTCGTTCCACCGCCTGTTCCAGCAGCGGTTCTATCAAGGTTGGATCTGCTTTTGGATAGCGGCACAAGTGAACCGATTCCGGCGTACCTGGCTGTTTAGGTAAACCTGCAAAAATAGTTTCTGCCAGGAAGGGTGCAAAAGGTGCCATACAGATGCTGAATTCATAGAGGGTCGTGTGCAGGGTTTGAAATGCGTTGTGTTTGTCTTCGCTTAATTGGGTATCCCAGAATCGACTTCTATTCAGCCTGATATACCAATTTGTTAGATCCTCTATAAAGTCGAACAGTGCCGGGACTACATCATAAAGATGATACTGCTCCATTTCTTCGGCTATCCTGGCTTTGAGGCTTTGTAGGCGCGACAATATCCATTGGTCCATGATGTTAAGACTTTGCTTTGACTCTGCCGGTGGAGTCCAGTCATCGATACTTGCATAGGTCTTCAAAAATCGATACGCGTTCAACCAGGGGAGCAGGGCCCTTCTGGTCATATCTTTGACGCCAGCATCGGAGAATCGCTGTTCTTCTGCCTTAACCAGACCTGAATTGATGAGATATAAACGCAAGGCATCCGCGCCATATTGCTCCATAAGGTCATCTGGTGGAGTGTAATTTCGTAAACGCTTGGACATTTTTTTGCCGTCTTCGGCTTCTACGATGCCGTTGACAATGACGTTATTGAAAGCATTGGTCCCAAACAGGGCGTTACCCAGAACTATCAGGGTATAAAACCAGCCACGGGTTTGGTCCAGGCCTTCGGCGATAAATTCGGCAGGGAAGCCTTTATCAAAATGTGCCTGATTCTCGAATGGATAGTGTAAGTGGGCATAGGGCATTGACCCGGATTCAAACCAACAATCCAAGACCTCCTCGATGCGACGATAAGTGCCGGGCTTGCCGTCGACCGTAAAGGTCAGGTGGTCGATATTTTCGCGATGCAGGTCAGTTACCTTTGTGCCAGTGAGTTGCTCGAGTTCAGCAATTGAGCCAATACATTTGTATTCGTTCGTCTCATCATTTGCCCAAATAGGTAACGGGGTGCCCCAGTATCGATTTCTGGATACAGCCCAGTCCCTTGAGCCAGCCAGCCAGTTACCCATCCTGCCGTTTTGGATATGTCCGGGTACCCAGTTAATTTTTTGGTTAACTTCAATGAGCTGGTCGCGCATTTTTTCAACGTGGACATACCATGAATCGATCGCCCGATAAATTAAAGGCGTGTCTGATCGAGGACAGAAAGGGTAGCTGTGGACAATAACATCCTGCATGTACAGGCGGCCGGTTTGCTTCAAATGACGGATGATTTGTTTATCCGCCTCTTTGACATGCAGGCCCTGGAAATCCGGGACCTCGTCTGTAAAGCGTCCTTCCATATCAATTGGGCAAGCCATGGCCGAGATGCCGGCTGCATTGAGAATCCTAAAATCGTCTTCGCCGAAAGCAGGGGCTTGGTGAACAATGCCGGTGCCGCTTTCAGTTGATACATAGTCATCAGAGACAATCTGGAAAGCACCCTGGTCTCTCTTGGATTCAAAGTAGGGGAACAGGCTCTCGTATCGCTTACCGACCAGGTCCTTGCCAGGGAAGCTTGATACCACGCTGAAGGGTCTGCTGGCGCTGAGAGTCTCAAGACGCTCAGTGGCGAGAATAATGTGCTTCTGTGATTCTTCATCGAGGACTTTGGTGTATTCAATATGATCGCCTACACATAAGGCAAGATTTGATGGAAGCGTCCAGGGTGTGGTGGTCCAGGCTGCAATATACGTGTCTTCATCCTCGAGCTTAAACAGAACCGTAACCGATGGATCCTGAGTATCCTGATAATTTGAGCCGGCTTCAAAGTTAGATAGAACCGTTCCCAGTGCAGTAGAAAAAGGCACGATTTTTTCACCTCGGTATATCAGGCCTTTTTCCCAGAGTTGGTTAAATACCCACCATACGGATTCCATATACCAGGGTTCCATGGTCTTGTAATCGTTATCGAAGTCGACCCATCGTCCTAGCCTGGTAATCGTTTTACGCCATTCGCTGGTGTAGCGCTGGACGATTTTTCTGCATTCTCCGTTATATGCTTTGATGCCAATAGCCTGGACAGCTTCGGCAGAAGACATTCCTAATGTTTTATCGATTTCGTGTTCGATGGGTACGCCATGACAATCCCATCCAAAGCGACGTTGTACATACCGGCCCTGCATTGTGAAATACCTGGGCACAACATCTTTTAAGATAGAACCCACTAGATGTCCGTGGTGAGGCAGGCCAGTGGCAAAAGGTGGACCATCATAAAATATGTAAGGCTCCTGGTCTGCTGTTTGATCAAGACTTTTTTCAAAAATCTGGTTTTCCTGCCAGAAATTGAGAACGTTGTGTTCCGCGTCAACGAAAGAAAAATTATCGTTGTCGGGATTGGTTTTGCTTTGATTGCTCATGGGGGAAACCCGAAAATTCAAGACAAAATTCGCTCAGATAGCAGCTGACTTTGACATTATTATTACACGATAGGCGTTTTTTGATCGCTACTTAAAGGCCAGCTTGGTCTGCCGAATTATGTTTAATTGGCGCTAGGATATCGTGTCACGGCGCCATGTCAAGGTGGACCTCAATGTTGGTGGTTCTGTACGCCTGTAACGCTGCCTCTGGAATTGATCTTTTCAAGGACATTAGCAACCAGCTGCTCGATAGGAAACTGCCAGTACCAGGCAGGAGCCTGGGGATGATCTATGGTACTAGTACCCGCAACCTGGAATTCCCAGCCTTCAGCTTCTGCCCGTTGCCTTAGTTCGGTTAATCTGCTCCAGGCAGGCCCCGAGAAAACGGGATGAGCGCAGGCGACCACTATATCATTGGCACCGCGCTGTTTGAGTTCCGTTACTGCAGCTACTACCGAGCCCCCTGTATCAATAATGTCATCGACCAGCAGTACGTTTCGACCGCTGACGTCGCCGATGAGGGTAGATGTGGAAACCGTATTTGGCTGTGAGTAATCCCGCTCTTTGGATAACGCTGCCAAATCAGCGGACAGCAGCTCAGCATAGGATCGAGCCCGCTCCAGAAAACCCACATCGGGAGATACAACGACCTCTCCGACCAACTGCTGTTTCATGAGCCAGGGGGCAAATTGGCGTGTTAAGAAGATATTTTCAAGGTGAGCCAGACTGGGATTGAACATGCCAGCGATAGAATCATTGTGAATTTCAACGCTGACTACACGATCGGCACCGGCGCTTTGCAGCATTCTTGCAAAGAGACTTGCGCTGATACCTTCACGAGTTCTGCCTTTTCGTTTGTCTTGCCGTGCGCCTGGGTAATAAGGTGTTACTGCGGTTACATACTGTGCATCAGAAAGAGCAGCAGCTTCGATAGCATGGAGCAGCATGATAAAGCGGTCATAGATACTTCGTTCATCCTGAATACCAACCATGCTCTGAAAGATATAGACGTCATGGCCTCTGACATTTGCTTCTATTTCAAGCTTTCCTTCGCCACAGGCAAACCAGACCTCGTTGGTCGGCAGTAAGGGTACATTAAGGTATCGGGCAACGTTCTCTGCAAAGCTTTTGCCCGAAGCACAGCTCATCAAGGCAATGGGTGCGCGCGCATCTCTGACGCGCTTTTTTGAAATCGGTTTCGTCATTGACTGAGCTCCTTGAGGACATTAACAAGCAATTCATGCTCAACTGGCAGTAACCTGGCAGCTAAACTTTCTGGATTATCGTCGTTCAGAACGTCTAATTTACGCTGCCTGATAATTTGGCCTTGGTCGTATTCCTCTGTCACATAGTGAACGGTCGCGCCGGTTTCGACTTCGCCCGCATCACAGACTGCTTGATGCACTTTTAGACCATACATGCCCGGTCCTCCATGACGTGGCAGTAGTGAAGGATGGACATTAATGACCGCCCCTGGGAATCGCGATAGGGTATTCACGCCTACTTTCTTAAGGTAGCCGGCAGTCACCACCAGGGTCGCCCCGAATTGTTCCAGTGCCTGACAGACGGCAAGATCCAAAAGAACGGGATCGGGATGTGTTTTGCTGGAAAGGTGTCGACACGGGATGCCGTTTGCCGTAGCGAACTCGAGCGCCGGGGAACGACTGTTATTAGAAATGACAATACCGATACTGGCTGACAAAGCACCACTTTGGCAGGCTCGATAGATATTCTGCAGGTGTGAACCCCGACCAGAGGCAAGGATAGCTAATTTCATTGATAGCCGTCTCGCTGGTTGACCTGAGGTTTCATGATAATTCTTTCATGAAAGTTTCTCTGAGGACATTTTTCTGTACCTTCCCCATGGTGTTCCTAGGCAACTGCTCTAAAAAATGGACCGCTTTAGGTACTTTGAAATTGGCGATAGAGTCTTTCAATTGATCAATGATCATCTGCCCAGATAAGTTAGCTTCAGGCTCAGCGATAATGATGGCGGTAACTGCTTCGCCAAAATCCTTATCGGGTGTGCCAATCACTGCGCTTTCTATTACGCCTGGCAGCTTGTCAATTTTAAGCTCGATTTCTTTAGGGTAAACGTTAAGTCCGCCGGTAATGATTAGGTCCTTGCTTCGTCCGACAATCGTGATATAACCGTCGGCGTCCATGCTGGCAAGATCACCGGTCTTAAAGAAGCCGGTATCAGTAAAGTCTTCCTGTGTTTTTTCCGGTTTCCGCCAGTAGCCCTTAAATACATTTTTACCGCTGACCAGTAATTGCCCGGTTTCGTTTGGCGTAGCGAGGTTCCCGTTGTCATCTAGTATTTGGCACTGTGTGCCTGGAAGAGGTGGGCCGACGGTGCCCGCCTTAGCAGGCCCGTGCAGGGGGTTTGAAGTGTTCATGCCTGTTTCAGTCATACCGTAGCGTTCGACGATGGTATGCTTGGTTTTCTCGCTGAATAGATTGAAAGTCTGGCTCAGCAATGGTGCTGAACCCGAGGTGAACAGTCTAATTGACTGGCAATGCTTTTGATTGATGTCAGCTTCAAGCAAACGGGTATAGTAAGTGGGTACTCCCATAAATACCGTTGCTGTTGGTAGCAGTTTCAAGACCAGATCAGCATCAAATTTTTCCAGCAGGATAATAGGGCAGCCGCTCAGTACAGGCAGGTTTATGCCCAGAAACAAACCATGGACGTGAAAGATTGGCAGGCTATGCAACATCGTATCGCTGCGCTGAAATTCCCAGGCAGTCTGCAATACTGAACCATTGTCGATCAGGTTACCATGGGTAATCATGGCACCCTTCGGTGCCCCGGTGGTTCCTGATGTATAGACGATCACAGCTGTATCTTCAGGATCGGTTGTAGCAATGCTATGTTCCTTGGGCATAGCAAACCGGTTATCAGGGGCGGTACCTTCACCATGACGATCAAGGGTGAGCAGAGGTGTCTGAGTTAACTGCTGGTAGGTCGGTAGCTTCTCTGGTTCTACAATACAGATTTTAGGTTCTGCATCATTTAGGAAATAAGCAATTTCATCCTTTTGGTAAGCCGTATTTAGGGGTAGAAAAACGACGCCTGCCCTCAGGCAACCAAAATAGAGAAATAGATTTTCGGTTGATTTCTCGATCTGTACAGCGACTCGATCACCGGCAACGAGACCCAGCGATAAAAATAGATTGGCGTACTGGGCACTGGCATCGTCGAGGTCTCCATAGCTGGCGATGAGTTGCTGTTTGGCATCATAAGTGAAGGGGCTTTCAGCATCGAAGCGGCTCTGAAGAAGCTGGTATATATTTCCCATAGAATTTCCCTGCAAAAGTTTGTAAGTGCTTTTTTAATGCCGACTGAGAGGGCAGATCAGGGCATAGTATAACCAGTATTTTCGAGCGAAAGAATTTGCAGGAAAAATTTTAGCGATAATAGCGTAATTCTAGCGTTTAGCCGATGTGCTCAAGGTATTGCACTACAAGGTATTTCACTAAAAGGTATTGCACTACAAGGTATTGCACTGAAGGACTTGCTCCTAAGAAAAAGAAGGTAGTAGTTTGGCCTGTCTGTGAGGGTATTGTATTCTAACCTGGGTGGTAGCAAAAAAATGGAGATTGCGGACTGAATCTAATAATAGGGTGGGTCGCCTAAACTTAGGTTTTATTTAGCTTGGCTGAGTCGAAATCTTGGACAATCCATGAAAGATCTTGTTTTACAAAAACTCCAAACTGCGATGAAGAGACAGATCCAAGGGGATCTGCCATTTGCTGAACAGGCTTATCTGGAATTACTGCAGGAGAATCCTGATTTAGCCGATGCCAATCATTTGTTAGGCCTGATCAGAGGAGCACAGCAGCGGGAACCGGAAGCCATTGAATTGATCGAAAAGGCCATTCGCCTGGATCCATTGATCGCAGCCTACCATCACAATATCGCCGGCATATACAGGAGAGTTGGCCGTTTCGATCATGCTGAGAAGGGCTTTCGAAGCGCAATTGACCTTAAAGCTGATTATGGTGAAGCCTACCAGGGTTTGTTTGAGGTCGTCGCGTGTCACTCTGAAGATCCCGTTTTGGGCAAGCTCAGAGCGCAATTGGATCATAGCGACTTAAGTGAAGTGACTCGATCCTACTTGCACTTTGCAGCGGGTAAGGCCTGTGAAGATATGGCCGATTTCAAGCAGGCATTCAGTCATTATCTGAAGGCAAATAAACTGGCCGGGAAATCCTATGATCCTAGCCAAAAAGAGGCTTTTTTTAAGGATATTGTCTTCCAATATAGCCATGAGGTTATGGAAAAGACTACCGGCGCTGGTCATCTTTCAGACCAACCGATTTTTATTGTGGGTATGCCCAGGTCAGGTACCAGCCTGGTAGAGCAGATACTGGCGAGTCACAGTTCGGTATTTGGGGCAGGAGAGGTTCATGACCTCGCCAAGGTGATTGCCTCAGCGAGCAGGCAGAATCCTGGGAAACGGTCGTTTCCGTTCTGGCTGACAGGTATGAATCCAGCGAGTTTTAGGTTGATGGGAAAGACTTATCTGGATCGTCTGGTAAGGCATTGTGATGATGGTCAATATGCACGAATTGTTGATAAACATCCACTCAACTTCCAGTATCTAGGGTTTATTAGACAGATTCTGCCCAATGCAAAAATTGTGCATACCACTCGTGATGCCATGGACACTTGCCTGAGTTGCTTTTTCCAGAACTTCACCCAGGGCCAAGAATATAGTTTTAATCTGAGTAATCTGGGTCATTTTTACAATCATTATCGACGTTTGATGTCGCACTGGTTGCATCTGATGCCGGGCTCAATTTGTGAAATTAATTATGAGCAGCTATTAACTCATCCAGAGCAGGAAATCAGGCGTCTGCTACAGTTCTGCGGCCTGCCATATGAGCCCGGCTGTATGGCCTTTCACCAGACGCAGCGAGCTGTCAAGACGGCTAGTTTCCTGCAGGTAAGACAACCGCTGTATCAGCATTCGAGAAATCGATGGCTGAATTACAGGCAGCAACTGCAACCCTTGGCTAGTATTCTGGACATAAAATCAGCTGAGTCTGCAGGCGTCCTGCCAGATCAATCTCTGGCTGAGCGCCAGTGATATAGCTATGGCCAGCTCATGCTGCTCCGTAACGGGTCCCTGGCGAGGTCGTCTCGGTGAGATTGCAGACTGAATCATGGGCATCAATTTGTACTGTGGTTTGCTACTCAGAGAGATAGGTTTAGAATTTAACTTGTGGTGCTGATATGCAGGAGGCCAAAGTCGCATTGCGGCTACAACATTTTATAGCTGCTTCGTATCACTGCTTTATAGAACAGCTTCTCATAACTGCTTTGGGTTAAGCTTAGAATACATGGAAGGGTAATGAACCAAGAATTAAAGGATATAACTGCAGTTAGTTGGGCTGAATTGGTTAAGGATGCACCCGAACTTGCAGCATTTGGTGAACGCAGATTAGACGGCAAAGTGTCTTATCTGGCGACCGTAAGAGAAGATCAACGTCCCCGTCTGCACCCGGTCACGCCTATTATTGGTCGGGGTCACTGCTTTTTGTTTGTAGAACCGAGTACACCGAAGGTTCGGGACCTGCAGGTAAATGGGTTTTATAGTCTGCATTGTGGGATGAACGATAGTTCGGGGAGTAGTGGGGAATTTCTGGTCAGCGGTCGGGTTCAACCGGTTGACGATAAGGAAATGAGAATGCTGGCAGAATCAGTATCCAGCTATCGACCAGCCAACAGAGCGGTGCTGTTCGAATTATTGTTGAACGAGGCGAGTGCCACAGAATATCGGGGCGGTAGAGCGAGTCGAAAAAAATGGCGGGCACAATGAACATCAATGCACCAAGAGTACATGATTTGGGTGGGCAAGCCGGTTATGGAGCGGTGCAGCGAGAACCCACAGATGAGGTCTTCCCTGAGCGTTGGCAGGCCAGCGTTTTTGCGATGGCCGGATTGGGTATGGTCACAGCGGCATGGAATAATACAGATCGATTTAGACACGCCATAGAGCGGATTGATCCAGTGGCTTATTTGACGCATGGCTATTACGGTCGTTGGTTGGGTGGCATCGAAACCTTGCTTATAGAGGCCGGCGTAATCGACCAACGGGTACTGGACGACCGAAGCAGAGACCTGGGTGGGATACAGGCTGGGTCAGTGGCAGCACGGCCAAAATTAAGGGCCGACCCAATGGCAGCGGTGTCCGGGGTAGCGTCGAAAAGGACTGCAGAGAAGCCTCCAAAGTTCAATTTGCAGCAACCTGTGGTTGCTATTGCCGGTAATGGTCTAGGCCACACCCGGCTACCTGGCTATGTGTGGGGGAAAAAAGGCGTTATTACAGCCGTCCACGGGTACTGGGTGTTTCCTGATACCAATGCCCATGGCCTCGGGGAATGTCCCCAGGTGCTGTACACCGTATGTTTTAACAGCGAGGATTTGTTTCCCGATGGCGAGGAACAGACCTTGGTGAGTCTTGACCTGTTTGAACCCTATCTGCTGGGAGTTAGCAATGCGTGAACCTTCACCACAAAGCATTCGAGCGGAAGCTTTAGAAGCACTATTGATAGAAAAAGGGTTTTTAAAGGCTGAGGATGTTGATCAGGTGATTCTGCGATATGGCGAACGAGTTGGTCCGCTTAATGGGGCCCAGGTTGTTGCCAGGGCATGGGTGGATGATCAGTTTCGTGAAGACCTGTTAAACGATGGTAGTGCAGCAATTGCATCTTATCAATTTGAAGGCGGTCAGGTTGAAAAGCTGGTCGTCGTCGAAAACACTGCAACGGTTCATAATGTTGTCGTTTGTACCCTGTGTTCGTGCTATCCATGGGCACTGCTGGGACTGCCGCCAAAGTGGTACAAGGATCCTGAGTATCGGTCTCGAGTGGTCAAGGAGCCTCGCAAGGTCATCAGTGAAATGGGCTTCGATTTGGCAGCAGGTACATCTGTAAAGGTATGGGATTCAAGTGCCGAAATACGGTATCTGGTACTGCCCCAACCCCCGGAAAATCTGCAGTCGTATAGTGAAGATGACCTGGTTGCCCTGGTCAGTCGGGATGGCATGATCGGTGTGGCAGAGCGATGACAGATCAATATCCATTAGAGCATGAACTGGCGCCCCCGCAAGCCAATGGTGAATTGGTTTTCGATGATCCGTGGCAGATGAGAGTATTTGGTCTGGCTAGAACCCTGTGCGAGCAAGGCTGTTACTCTTGGGATGAATTTCGCGTTGAACTCATTGCTGCTATCAAACGCTGGGACAGTGACCTCAACCAGCAGCCCTGGTCTTATTTTGATCATTTCCTGGAGGCGTTGTTGCGAGTGCTAGATAAAAAGCAAATGATACGCCAGGATGAATTAACTAATCGGTTGAAGCAATACCTCAATCGCCCGCATGGTCATGATCATTAGCCCAGAGAGTCATCTTTTCTCGAATCAATGGTAGCGGTAAGCTGATTACCTGGTTTAACCGGTCAAGATAATTAACTTGTCTAAAGCTTGAGCCGAGACGCAACGCGGTCGCCTGCTGTATGTGAATTAATTCCCTGACTATGGCTGCCGATAGGAGAGCTTGTCCCGGCTGCCGGGTGAGTTGTTTTAGCTCGAATTGCAGGCGCGCTCTTGAGGAGATGGTGCGACTGCTTAAAGAATCCAGCACGGTTGCCTGTGCAATTCCGAATACGTGTAAATCAAGGTCTGCCAGCGCCAGGGCCAGCAGGGATATGAGCCATTCCTGCTGGCTGATCACGGCATGGTGCTGCCGGTAGACTGGCTCTGACCCGCTCAAGCCAAGCAGGTATTGGGAATAAGCCTGGGAAAATGCACTGCATTGCGTAAGACGATAAACAGGATTTGTTTTAACGAGATGGTTAAAGTAATGCTGTCCGGGTACGCCATAGAATAAAGCAGCCGCTTCGAGTTCGACAAAATGGAGCAACGGTTGTTCCGTCAGGTTTATCTGAATCGCCTGGGTGTCGCGTCGATAGCGAAATAAAGGCAGGTAGGATTCATTTGAATTTAACTCCTCTATAACCAGTTCGTCGAGGTCCTGAAGTGACAGCTGAAGCACGTTAAGTTCTATATATTGGATTAAGCTGTCCTGTAACATTGACATGACCAGATGCTTGGCTGTCCGGTTTGCAGGGATACCCTCCAGAACGGTTTTTTTAGTCTCCTGCCTTACACTCTCAGGCTGAGCGTCTCTTGCCGCTATTAGGTCAGCCAACCTGACCTCAAGCCAATTATAAAGCTGTCTTGGGTTCTGATCTCCTATGGCACATTGTGCTTTGGCTTTATCGAGTACTGAGCCCATGGGCTGGGGTTGCTGATCAAGCCAGTTGAGTAGGGCTAATTGATCTTTCTGGCGACTTGAAAGCATAGATGGTCGTATCGCCTGGTCAATCTGTTCCAGTTGCTGCCTGAGCATCTGTGAACGGTTTGGATGCGTTCGGATCTCATCAACTGCCTGCTTGACCAGTTTATCGAAGATGAGCTGTTCCATTTTAACGATTATATTTTGGTGCGCCGGTGAAGCATTTATTGTCGGTCGGTTGCTGGCGGCAGAATGGGCTGGGTCGCTGCAGCAGATCAACAACAGTATAAATCCTGTCAGTCGTTGTCCAATCGGGTTAGTCAGCAATGCGTTGGACCAGTGAGTCTATTAGTGCGGATAGGGAGGTTTTCAAATGCTGACTACTGTCTAGTCGGCGTTCGATATTGCTTTTAACGGCCTTGTCATGGATAGCTTTCAGGTTAACCAGGACGTTGATTTCGGCCGAAGTGAGGGTGGTTTTGATAATAGCCCCTGCCATGGCAGTGTCAGAGTAGAGGTTAGGGTTTGAAAGCGGCTCAATAGTGATTAACAACTCAGCAGTTTTTGCCGCCAGTTCATAGGTTTCCAAAGGAACAAGAGCAGCGCTGGTAATTGCTTTCTGCAGATTATCTGTCCTCAAGGGATCAGTTTTATCAACCCTGTAACAGAGCATCAGGTGCTTAAAAGCGGCACTGTCGGCTTCTGCCAGATTCAGAAAATCATTGCGTGTCTGGTCCAGATCATGCAGTAACGCCTGGTTTGCCCCATGGTCCTTGCTGAACTGGCAGACCATTGAAATCAGGGCAGCCGCCTGCGCCCCCAGCACAGCTGCGACATTGCCTCCCCCTGGTGTGGAAGTCTTTGCTGCGACTGCGCTTAGCCAGGGTTCCAGGCTGGTCACATCTGCGGCGGGCGGCATTAGTTTTGGCCCAGGTGAAAATGGCTAAACAGCCTTACCGTATTGCGCATACACATGGCGACGGTGAGGGGGCCGATTCTAGGAATATAAATGCCCTCGTGGGAAGACATGTCCACATTGAAATTTTCGATACTTGAAAAATTGATACAGACAGCAGTCGACTTTAGTTCCTGGGCACTGATTTTTCTGAAAGATTTGCTGGGAACACCAGTGATAACAATATCAGAGCGCGCAAGCGCCTGTTGCCGATCAATCGCCAGTTCACGAGGCTCGGCATCAATAAACTCCATGGGCCCGTGTTCATCAAATGACAGCACCCTGGCACCATCATTGGATAGCATGACCGCAAGCGGCCTGCCGATGACTTCGCTACGATTGAAGATAGTCACCGTCATTCCCTTCATTGATTGTTGCGGCTGCGGTTGCTCAGAGGTCGAAGGAGATTGAAGCATTAATTCCGCTAGTAGTTTGACAATTGCCAGTGGAGTGCACGGTAATACCGCTTTTCCAGTAGGTGCACCTGGGCCTGAAAAGCGGTCGTTATGATATAGTTTTTGAGTCCAGAACTGGCTGCCAGCTTCGATGTCTTTTCGATAGTCTACTCGGTTGCGGAGATAATCGTCCTGCTGATTGGCAAAGATGGGGAAGTAAATAAAGATGCCATGAACGTTGGGATCGTTATTGGCGGCTTCAATGGCAGCTTCCACGTCCAGCCGATTGACCTTGATCAGATCATAGGTCATACCGACTTCCTGGAATTTGGCCATGGTGCTTCTGGCATAGGCTAACGAAGGTTTATCGTCACCAGCAATTATTCCGGCGACACGGGGAGCCGCTGGCAGTGCCTGCAGGTTGCCGGTGACCTCGCTGACAAATTGCTGCGCTAAGACAAAAGGGTCAAAGTGTTGGATAACAGGATTCAAGGTCATAACTAGTCTGACTGACGGTTGTACTTTTGGCGGCTTTTCTCACCTAAATAGCCTTTGTGATGGCGCTTTCCATAATCTTCGCGCTTGAATTCCTTTAGTTCCATTAGCGTTAGGGCAATTGCATCGCTGATGGCAAGCATTACTGCAATGGTGGCGCTAGGGGTCAACCCTAAAGGGCAGGGTTCTTCGATATCCGGACCCATATCAAGAACCAGCTGACTTAGATCTCGCAATGGTGACTCTGCATGAGAGGTTAAACCGATAATTTCGGAGACTCCGAACTGCCTGGCCATTTCCAGCATTTCGATGACTTCATTAGACTTGCCACTAGTTGAAAAGGCAACGATACAATCGTTTTCAGCCAGCATTCCCAGGTCACCGTGGCCCGCCTCGGCGGGATGGATATAAATTGCCGGTGTTCCCGTGGATGCCAGCGTTGCGGCGAATTTACGAGCAATAAATCCGGCTTTACCAATACCCGTTGCGACTACCTTGCCAGTGCAGGCATTGAGGAGTTGTACCGCTTTTTCAAATTTATCGGTGACCTGGATCCTGGAGATAGCCTCGGCTTCACTGTTGATGACCCTGGTCAGTTTTTGCTTTATGTCCAAATACTTGTCTCCTAGAAACGAAATAGGTTAATTATAACGGACTCAATGCAACGCTGCTCATAAGTTCCTGTGTTTGTTTAGCTATATGCGGATGGTAGCTGAGTAGGGCGGCAACCTGGTGGACGGGGAGCCAGCGACATCTTAACAAATAGTCTGCATCATTAACCTCATTGGCCTGCAATGTTTTTAACTCAGCGGTGAACCAGTGGCATTGACAGTTGAAAATCTTGCTGTCCCAGCGAAAGTAGTACTGTGAGATTAACTGATTCGACAGATGATGAACCTGATAGCCAGTTTCCTCCTCGGTTTCGCGAGTAGCGGCCTGTTCTGGGCTTTCAGCGGCTTCGATTTTACCTCCGGGTAGAGACCACATGCGCTTTTTAGTGGACGGGTCTTCGAGTTCGATCATCAGGAGTTGCTGGTCATGCAGGCAGACGATGCTCGTCCTTGTCCGTGCGATCGTTTTGTTAATGTCAGCTGGCATCTTGCAGTTCGCTTAAGTGGCAGGATACCTGGTGCTGGTCCGTAAGCATTCGAGTGATTGGTTCAGCATTTGCGCAGGGATCAAATTGCTTAGGACACCTGGGATGGAAGCGACACCCTGTAGGCGGGTTTATGGGCGATGGTACGTCGCCAGAGATAACCGCGCGTTCAGGTTTTCGATGTGGATCTGGTATGGGGATCGCGTTGATGAGTGATTCGGTATACGGATGCATGGCCTGGGCATAGATCAGATCGCTGGGTCCTTCTTCAATAATTTTACCCAGGTACATGATCGCAATTCGATCGGAAACATGTTTGACCACCGCAAGATCATGAGCGATGAAAAGATAGGAAAGCCCATATTCTTGCTGCAGTTCAATTAACAGATTGAGAATCTGGCTCTGAATAGACACATCCAGGGCGGAGACCGGTTCGTCACAGATGATGAGTTTCGGGTTCATTGAGATAGCACGGGCAATTCCAATTCTCTGACGTTGGCCCCCGGAAAATTCAAAAGGGTAACGACTGATAGAGCGAGTTGGCAGACCGACAATATCCAGTAAACTGCGAACTCGTTGTCGACGAGAGGCTTGGTTGCCCGTTTTATGGATGATCAAGGGTTCTTCCAGGATATCTCCTACAGTATGGCGGGCATTTAAGGATTCCATGGGATCCTGGAATATCATTTGGATATCCTGGCGGATGGGTAGCATGGCTTTGGCAGTCAGATGACTGATTTCCTGGCCATCAAAATGGATTTCTCCGCTAGTGGGTTTGTAGAGACGGGCAATACAGCGACCTAAAGAAGTTTTTCCACATCCAGACTCGCCTACCAGACCGAGCGTTTCACCCGGCCGTACGTGCAGGTTGACACCATCGACCGCACGATTATACAGCCGGGTTCGGTGGAACAGGCCGGATTTTACCGGGAAGTGCAATTTCAGGTCCTTGACGGTTAAAAGGGATTTATTCACAGACTTTTCCAGTTAAGGCAGCTGACCTGGTGACCTGGCGTAACCGTTTCAATGTTGGGGCTAGTGGTTGTGCATTCAGGTGTTTTGTGAGGGCATCGATTTTGGAAGCGGCAGCCTGGCGGTAGGTCGAGTAGGCCGGGTACCATACCGTCAATTACGTCAAGTTTGGATTTCGCTCTGCTATCGAGCCTCGGAATCGATTTTAGCAAACCTCGCGTGTAAGGATGCTTGGGATGGTCGAAAACATCAAAAACAGAGCCTTTTTCGACCACCTTGCCAGCATACATGACCACCACATCCTGGCATGTCTCAGCAATTACGCCTAAATCGTGGGTAATCATGAGAACCGCCATACCAAGCTGTTGCTGTAGATTTTCTATCAAGTCGAGTATCTGGGCCTGGATGGTGACGTCCAGCGCTGTTGTAGGCTCGTCGGCTATGAGTAGAGTGGGGTTGCAAACCAGCGCTATGGCAATCAGGGCCCTTTGGCGCATGCCACCTGAAAGCTGATGAGGATATTCAGACATGCGAATTTCAGGAGATGGAATACCGACTTTTTCTAGAATCGCCAGGGCAGCCTGTATTGCACTGGTTTCATTGTGGTCAGTATGCAGATAAAGAACCTCAGTCAGTTGTCGGCCGATGGTTTGAACAGGATTGAGGGCAGTCATCGGTTCCTGGAAGACCATACTGATTTCATTGCCTCTCAGGTTTTCCATTTCTTGAATTGGTAGTTGGGTCAGTTCAAGGCCCTGGAAGAATATTTTACCACTGACAATTTTGCCCGCTGGGTTGGGTAACAGCTGCATAATAGAGAGTGCTGTGACACTTTTGCCACATCCCGACTCACCAACAAGCCCAAGGGTACTGCCTGGTTTTACCTCAAAGCTGACTGCATCGACTGCGCGCACAAGACCTTCATCAGTTTCAAACTCAGTTACCAGGTCACAGATTTCAAGTAAGTTGGTCATGCTGGGAATTAGTTTCGATAGCGATCATAAATTCTGGTGCCGGGTGTAAAGGTTATGCCCTCTTCTTTTGCCCGTTGCGTCTCTTTTTTGAGTTCCGGATCGATCCAGTGGACAAAAAGTGACTGAGCACGACTGGCGTGCTTGTAGCTGAATTCTTCCGGATAACGCACCCAGCGCCAGAACCCCATACGGAAAAATCCCTGGTAAAAGCCCGGTACAAACGAGCCATATTCATGGTGCAGTTCACTCATTTTATGAGCTAGTTGAATCATTTCCTGTTCGTTGGAAGAGCTTCGGTAGGCATCAATTAACTGGTCCATCTCGAACACGGCAAAGGTTTCCAGGTTATTAGTCTGGGTTTTCAATTTGCGATTCGGGTTAGGATTTCCTGACTCATCGAAGGCCTCATCATAGGCATTGGAGGAGTAATAGGTTTCCCAGAACCTGGGATAAAGCTCGAGGCTATAGCCAAAAGCAGAAAAATGCAGATCATGTTGTTTTTCCTGAACTTTCTTCCAGCCTGACGTGCCATCGAGAACTTCTATTCGATAGTCGAGGCCTGCTTTAGCGGCCTCTTCTTTTAGAATGGTGAGTACGTCCTTGAGAGATTCATATCCGGACGAGAGTGTAAAAGACAGGCGAGTGCCATCGCTGCGCTCCAGGATGCCTTCGCTATTACGTTGCTTAAACCCTGCTTTGGCAAAATAATCCTGAGCCAGTGGTATATCAAATTTTCGTGCTTTTATAGAGGGATGACTGAATTTACCATAGCCGTCATTTGCTGTAGAAAGGCGTTGATAATCCCCTCTGAAGAATTTATCGATGACCAGTTGCCAGTTCGTTGCAGATTGAATACCCAGGCGGATATTCAGATCATCCAGTAATGGCTGGCTGGTGTTAATCCACAGACCATAGGGAGGCCTGGGTCTTTGATTGTAGAATACTTTCTTTTCGATATAGCCAGCTGCGACATCAGGATCTTGGTCGGGAAGTTTTTCGTACCAGTATTCGGCTAAATTAAGGCTGATTTGATCCAGGTCACCCCGCTTGAAGGCTTCAAATTCCTTGGGTGTATCCCGAATGACGGTAAGATTGATGGCATCAACATTATAGCGATATCGCCATTGCCTTTTGTTCCTTGCCCACCAATTTGGGTCACGGGACAATCGGACTGAACGGCCTTTCTTCAGATCCCCCTCACGAATGACATAGGCCCCCGTGGTGGGCGAAATTCGCCATTGATAACGTTCAATGAAATCATCACCTACTTCGCTATAGAAATGTTGGGGTAACGGGCTCAGGCTCAGCACTTTTGCATCTGTATCCGGTTTTAACTCGGGAATGGAAACGGCAATTAGATGATCGTCATATTTCGTGATGCCGGTAAACTGGGAATGGTAATAATTGTTATACCAGGGAGCGGTAATATAGGCGCTGCGGTTGAACCAGAAAGTAAAAAAGTAATCATCTGCTGTAATGGCAACCCCATCAGACCAGTGAGCATCAGGGTCAAGTTTGACGAAGACGGTCTTTGTTTTCTCATCAACAGCCCAAGCTGTTGCCAGCCCAGGAAAGAAATCCATTTGATTCGGATGACGATGGGCCAGAGACATTGCGACGTTATCGAGTATCCATGGTCTGAATGAGCCGTTCGAGTCAGGGCCAACGGTCCTTAAGGTACGGGGAAAATCCTGGATTCGGACATATTCGCTACCCCCTTTTTTAGCTTCTGGAGAGCCTATTTCCGTGAGCTCTGAGCCATCCTGCCAGACAAGATCTTCGGGCAGTTCTGCCAATGGCTGAGTACGAAAGAATTCTGGATTAGTGGCGTAGTAGTCAAGTACTTCCTGAGTATTATTGATGGCGCTCTCAGAATTAGGCAACTGGTCTTCAGAATCGCTGCAGCTGACACATAAAATCAGCAGAGGGATCAATATAATCGGCGTGAAAGTGTGCATGGTTTATCCGTATTTGCTAGCGATAGATGGTAAATTTTTTAGGGTCAAATGATTCTCGTACCGCTTCTCCAATAAAGGTAACCAGGGTAAGCAGGGTCACCAGCGTACCAAAGGCGGAGATGACTATCCATGGCGCTGTTCTAAGGTTTGCAGTGCCCTGTTTGAGTAGTTCGCCCAGGCTGGGTGTGGGTACTGGTAGCCCAAAACCAAGGAAATCCAGGGCAGTGATAGCTGCGATTGCCGAGACGATAGTAAACGGCATGAAGGTAACCAGGGTGGCCAGTACGTTGGGCAGGATGTGTTTGGATATGATTCGCACGGTTGAGGCCCCGATGACACTCGCTGCAGCGACATAGTCCCTTGATTTTTCTTTGTAGGTTTCGGTCCGCATATAGTAGGTCATACTGGTCCAGGAAAATAATACCATGACCATCAATAGGATACTGATTCGCGCGGGGATCGAGGCGTCCGATGGGATAATTGAGAAGACGATGATCACCATGTAGAGGAACGGGACATTCGACCAGATTTCAATTAAACGTTGGAATATGAGGTCGAACACACCGCCAAAATAACCCATCGAGCAGCCGACCAGGATACCGATGATGTAGACACAGATCATAAACGCAAAAGCAAATAGCAGGGCGGTGCGAGTGCCATAGACTAACCTTGCCAGAATGTCCCGGCTAGTCGTGTCGGTACCCAGGTAATGCCGAGTCTGCAGGGAAGGAGGTTCTGGTTTAAAGACACTGTCCAGTGCATGGTTCTCATAAGGGTTATAAGGGACCAGGGGCATTAATACCCAGTTGTCGGATTGTTCCTCGGTAAAACGACTGGCTAGCTGGCGATAGTTGACTTCATAGGAATAATCCAGCCCGAAATCCTTGCCTGAATAGAACCCGGCGTAGGTAGGAAAATAAGTTTCACCCTCGTAATGTACTATGACAGCTCTGCTATTAATGAGAAGTTCAGCAAAACAGAGCAGTACGATCAGACCAGCAAGCATGAGGAAGCTGAAATAACCCAGGCGGATTTTCTGAAAGCGTTGTAGCCGTTTTTTAGTTTGAGGATTTAAATGAAACAGCATTATTCGAATCTAATCCGGGGGTCAACGAAAGCGACCAGAATGTCAGACAGTATATTTCCGATCAGTAACAGTAGACTAGCCAGAAGCACCACGCCCATGACTACAGGGTAGTCTCTATCGAGGATAGCAGAAAGACCGAGTAGGCCGAATCCGTCAATGTCGAATATAGATTCGATAAGGAAAGAGCCGGAGACGACCAGGGTAATATTTTGTCCAAAAGTAGTGGCAATAGGAATAAGAGAGTTTCTTAGGGCGTGTTTTATAACGGCCTGGCGAAACGAGACGCCCTTGGCTACAGCGGTGCGAATATAATCCGCGGCAAGGTTGTCCATCAAGTGATTCTTTAATAATAAGGTTACCAGTGCGAAGCTGCCGACTAGATAACAGATAAGAGGTAGGACTGAATGTTGAATCAGGTCAAAGGTTTTACCCAGAATATCTTTTTCATCAAATGCATAGCTTACGAAACCGCCCATTGGAAACCATTCCAGTCGCACCGAAAAATACAGCAAAAGCAGTGAGCCGAGGGCGTATCCGGGTATGGCATAACCCGTGAAAATAAGAACTGAAGAGAGGCTGTCGACCATGGTGCGGTGTTTGATAGCCTTTACAATACCCAACGGAATACAGATGCTGTAGGTCAGTACCAGGGTGATTAACCCGTAATAGATGGAAACCGGAAAGCGATCCTTAATGACTTCCCAGACCGGTTCATTATAACGATAAGATGAGCCGAGATCGCCTTGCAGGACCTTGCCTGTCCATTCGACGTAGCTAATGAATATTGGTTTATCGAAGCCGTAATATTCCTTGAGTTGCTGTAACTGACCTTCAGATAGTGCCATACCCTGACCCACATTCTGGCTGCTGACGCCAGAATTTGCATCGAGCATCTGCGATTCCATGATGGCTCGTTCGAGCGGGCCGCCCGGAACCAGCCGAGTAATGGCAAATACGATGATGGTGACCCCAATCAGAGTAGGGGGGATCAACAGCAATCGTCTTAAGAAATAATCACGCATGAAGCATTCAGTTTTTAACCAGGTAGCGGGGCATTGACTGAGCGGTGGAAATTACCGATGAGCCTTCAGCAGCCGTCAAACGGATGGAAGTTTGCCACATAATAGGCTAACAAAATAGATTGCAGTGCACTGCGTTAGCGCTTATTCGATAACAATACGCTCATGATGATATGGGCACTCAAGCCCCCTATTACCTGCGCAGCAATAAAGGCGGGTACATCGGTAGGCGAGATACCGCTGAAAGTATTAGTCAGGCTGCGGGCTATGGTGACAGCGGGGTTTGCGAACGAAGTCGACGCGGTAAACCAATAGGCTGCTGTAATGTATAAACCGACGGCAAAAGGCAGGGCATCGGCACGAAAACGCTGGCATCCTGATATGGTCATAATAAGGCCAAAAGTAGCAATCGCCTCTGCTAACCATTGGCCCCAGCCATAGCGATGGTGGGTAGATGTCTGCAGGATGTCGAGCTCGAACATGGCATGTGCGGCAAAACAGCCGGCGATGCCTGCGAGTACCTGGATAATTATGTAAGCGGCTGTTTCTCCAGCGGTAATCCTGTTTTGAACCAGCATAACCAGGCTCACCACCGGGTTAAAATGCGCCCCGGAAAGATGACTGAATGCCAGTATGATGACCACCAGTATTGACCCGGTCGCCAGGGTGTTAGCCAGCAATGCAACCGCTTGATTACCTCCAGACAGGCGTTCAGCCATGATACCTGAGCCAATCACGGTGGCGAGTAGGAAGAAGGTACCTAGACCTTCTGCGAGTAATTTTTTACGCATATCGTGAATTGCCGTTGCTTGAATATTCCATTGGTTCTATCTAAATACAGGCGTAAATAGCGTCGTTGAGTATGTTTGCCCGGGACTTTGTTGTTCCATCATTGGTTTTCATTTGATTCATGACATAGCTGACAGCCAGGTTTTCTTTTGGGTCAGCATAACCGGTTGAACCGCCAGCACCATTGTGACCGAAAGCCTCCGGATTGGGACCAAAGCCTGCGCGAGTATTGAGGATGAAACCTCGGCCACGGCGCATTTCATGGCCAAGTACCAGATCCTTACTGCCTTCGACTTCGGGTTGCAGGGCGCGGGCTAGCGCTTGGCTGGATATTATTTTAGTGCCGTTAAGGTTGCCTTTATTTGCCAGGCTTGCATAGATTTTAGCGATTCCAGCCGCTGTCGCATGACCATTCGCTGCAGCGATCTCAGCGCGTCGCCAGCGGCTTGAACAAGCATCCTTAAAAGGTCTTATGACGGGATTTAATTGCGCACTCCTGAAGATTGCCGATGTTTCTGTTGCAGTTGCAGTTGCAGTGGAATTTTCGATGTGGTTGCCGGGTTGTTGTTTTTCCGCTGTGCGATTGGGTCCGTTCAGGGTTGCGCAGCGGTGGTGGTGTTGGTCAGCCAGGCCAATATGACAGTCCGCATCCAGGGGGATGGCCACCTTCTGCGAAAAATACTCTCCCAGAGTCTGGCCAGTTATCCTTCTGATTAGCTCTCCTGGGAAGTAACCCCAGGTGATCGCATGGTAGCCTGCTTCTGTTCCCGGTTTCCACAGTGGCGCTTGTTGTGCCAGGAGTGCGACCATTTTGTCCCAATCGCAGAGGTCATCGACGGTGATGGTCTGGGCAACACCACTCAAGCCTGCCTGATGTGAAAGCAGTTCTGCGACGGTTATTTCAGCCTTCCCGGCATTGCCGAATTCAGGCCAATAGTGTGCGACGCGCTGATCATAATCAATCAAGCCTTCATCATGGAGAATAGCGACGGCCAGCGCTGCGAGTCCTTTTGTGGTTGAGTAGATATTAACCAGAGTATTACGGGCCCAGGTTTTTGACTTTTCGCGGTCTGTCCAACCGCCCCAGAGGTCGACTACTTTTTGGCCATTGTGGTAGACGCACAGACCTGCCCCCAGTTCAGAGTTCTGCCAAAGATTAGTAAATGCGGTCCTGACACGCTGAAATTGTGGTATTACCTGTCCGTCTATGATGAGTTTCATTTTTGTTTTAACTAAGGCAATTTGTATAAGCGGATCTTAGTCTAAGCGAAGTTTTTTTGCAGTCGAAGTGACAACCGAGGCGGTGCTGGAGTTGCCTGGCCGGTGTTGTCTGCAGCAAGTGCTAAAACTGAGAGGCATGGGAGAGGATCTCTTTGATAGTAAGCTTGCGAAAACCTTCTGGGTCCTGCTGTCGGCTCAGTTGTGCTGATTTTGCTAATTCGTGGAATAGCGAGGGTACCGGTTTACCCCCAAAGTCTTTGATCAGGCCGTCCATGTAGGGTCCTTGTTGGTCTCCGAGGCGATGGTAATGCCAGGGTTTACCGTTTTGCTGTCGAAATGCAGCTATTTCACCGACGATTTCTCTTTCCATGGCCTCCTCGGTGGGTAGGCTGTGTTTTCCGGAAAGTAGTGCAGCAAACCAGGTTGCCTGAGTGATGAACAATGGAAAAGGGATAATCAGATAGGGAATACCGATAAAAGCCAGGGTTGGATAATGGGGATGGATGATATCTTTATATAGGGGTGAGACAAGATTGTTGGATACGTTGATGATGGCATCGGAAAGAAACGGAAAAGCATAGTGGTAGCCAGTGCAGTAGATAATATGATCAACATTGGGGATGCAGGTCTGGTCAGACAGAAATACTGACTGACCATCAATTCTCACGGGGTCCGCGTGGTAGCTGATATTTGACTGCTGTGAGGTCATTGAGTTTGGTTTGCGCTTGCCGCACCAGAACAACTGTTCAGCTATATCGGAAATCTCTCTGCTGAGATCCTGGGCTGATGCTGCAGCGCCCCAGATCATGACGCGCTTTGCCGCAAATGAGTCTGGGTTTCGGTAATTTTTTGAATGACTGATTGTTCCCGAAAAAGACTGGACCCCGCTTATTTCAGGAAATCGAGGTTGGTCATAGTGGCCATTGGCGATCACGACAGCATCAAAAAACTCGGTCTCGTCCCGGTAGGTTACCAGCTTCCATTTTGAAGCAAGCCTGACCGGTGGTTGAATTGACTTCACCCGAGTATCAAATCGGATTAATGAATCCAGGTCTTTATAGTTTGTAAAAGCGGTCAAATAATTGAGAACAGTTTGATGGCCAGGGAAATCATCGCCAGTAGAGTCAGGGGAATCATTCTCAAACGGGAAATCCCAGAAAGCCATTAGTTGTCGAGGTAGGTTGGTTCTCAGCGTAGGATAGAGAGCCCCTTTTTCAGGGTCATCTCGATAGTTCCAGAGGCCGCCCAGTTTTTCTTCCTGCTCAAACACCACGATGTCATGTTCGATCTTTAGTACGCTGGCAGCGGCTAACCCGGCAGCGCCTGCTCCTACTATACCGATACGCATGGCGTAAATTCTTTGACTTGTTTCACTGCCCTAGCTTACCAAGGTCTTAAGGTGGAGAACATGCCATAATGCAACTGATGCGAGGAGTATAGGTGAACGATTATATAACAGCGGAATTACAGCAGATTGATAGGATTAGTCCGTCAACGCTGATGTTCAGATTTGTAGTGGAAAGCGCTGGGGTGTCGTTTCGTGCCGGGCAGTTTTATCGTTTCACTTTTACTGATGAGGCTGGAAGTTTCGAAAGAAGCTACAGTCTGTGTAACCAAGTGAACGACAAGGACCAGGGCTATCTAGACCTTATGGTCTCCGAAGTCGACAAGGGGCGAGCGACGCAGGTTCTGTTCAATGCTTCAGTTGGACTAGAGGTCAGCGTAAGAGGACCCTATGGACGTCTCGTCTTGCCTCGACCATTGCCTGCCAGGACCATATTGGTCGCCACCAGTGTCGGCCTGGCGCCCTTCATTCCGATGCTTTCGATGATTGCAGCTTTACCGCCTGAGGAAGTCAGGCCTTTAATGTTGATCCTGGGGGTGCGGGACAGAAGTGAATTTCTGTGCGCCCAATGGTTGCTATCGTTGCGCACAGATTTAGCGGATTTCGAACTTGTGGTTTGCTACTCCAGAGAAACGGCAACTGATTTGCAGGCTTATGAACGAAGGGGTTATGTCAGCGCCGTGATCGCCGAACAGGAGCATAATCCGGACAACGATTTTTTTATGTTGTGTGGGAATCCACAGATGGTCGATGATGTTTTTTTGTTATTAAAGGACCAGGGATTCTCTGGTCGTGATGTTCGTCGGGAAAAGTATGTTTTTGCCAGACAGGAAAAACCCAGTGCGAAACCGAAAAGCCTGAGCAAGAGTGAAAAGGACCTCCTGGCTGAGAAAATTAAGCGTTATAGAAAATAGTAAAGTGGGATTTTGATGTTCACGCTTCGCACAGCCAGTGCCAGGGCTCGAATGCGATCCCGAATCGGTTCTGTCTGGGATAACTCATGGAAAAGGCAAACGTCCCGGCATGTTTTTGTAACCAGTTAAATCCCTTGCTATGTTCAAATTCTTCGGTTAACGCAGGCATGCCTGGCATGCCGAGGTCTAAAGCTCTGCCAGTATGATGTTCGCTGTAGCCAGGCAGTGCACTTACCTTGAGTATTTGTTCCATGTCCTGACCCGCTTTGCGCTTGCGGTCGACTATTTCAAGTTGGTATTGAACGGATCGAAACCCTGAGATGATATACAGATTGATGCCATCCTGAGCTGCCGCTGATTGCATTTTCCCCCAGCAGGAGGCCGTTTTTGCAGTGGCCAGAATCGGGTTCAAAACATCGGTTTGATGGATGGCTTTGAGATCCTGTTCTGACGCTTCCGACTGGGGCGGAGGGAGATAACTTGACAGGAAGTCTTCCGTTAGGCCTAAAGTGGTGATCAGAGTTGTTGCAGCGGACAACTATGCCTCCTTGAGCTACCCAGGTATCAGTTAAGCTGTTGGGTTCTACCCTACAAATTTATTCAGATGATGGTCGGTATTACCGAATTGGGCATCTATAACCAGTAAACGCTTGAAGTAGTGCGCGATCGCCAATTCCTCTGTCATGCCCATACCACCGTGTAACTGTACCGCATTTTGACCAATGAATCGCCCAGTTTTACCCACCAGATATTTGAGTGCATGGATATTTCTTTGTGCGTCCGCAGAGCCCTGGGCTTCAAGCATGGTAGCCTTCATGCATAGAGATTTAACCAGATTATATTCGACGAACATGTCAGTCATGCGATGTTTTAATACCTGAAAATCAGCTAGTGCGTGATCGAATTGCTGCCTTTGTTTGGTGTACTCGATGGTACTTTTGTAGAGAGCCTCCATGGCGCCGATGGCCTCAGCAGCCAGGCCAAGAATACCCTTGTTGACCAGGGATTGAATTAAGCCGCTAGCCGAGCCAAGGCTGCCTAGCAGGCAGTCACTTTCGACACGAACATTTTCCAGTTGCAGTTCAGAGGCTCTCAAGCCATCGACAGTGGGGTAATCTTTGCGAGTCAGGCCAGTTGCCTGAGCATCCACTATAAATAGACTGATACCTTGTTCATCAAAGTCCTCACCTGAGGTCCTCGCACTTAAAACTATTTTATCAGCAGCGTTTGCATTAAAAACCAGTGATTTTGATCCATTTAGCTGAAACCCGCTATCCTCTGCTGTTGCCCGGGTCTGAATGGCAGAGAGATTGTTGGGTTCAACAGGCTCGGCAGAGGCGAACGTACCAATCAATTTACCTTCAATAATGCCAGGAATAAGGCTTTGTTTTTGCTGCGGCGTTCCAGCGAGTTCAATCGCAGCGCCGAACAGAACCACAGTCGATAAAAAAGGTTCGACAACCAGGCCCTTACCAAATTCCTCCAGCATGATCATGCTGTCAACCGTAGATCCTCCGAGGCCACCATATTCTTCTGAAAAGGTCATTGCCAGCCAGCCAAGATCGGCAAACTGTTGCCAGTTACTGCTGTCATAACCCTGATCGTCTTTTATGAATTTGTTTCGTTCAGAGATGCTGTATTGCGTACTGATAAATCTCTGGATGCTATCCTGAAGCAGGTGCTGTTCGTTGGTGAGTGATAAATCCATTATGTATTCCTTATTAGCCTAAGCCCAGAACATTCTTGGCGATGACATCTTTTTGAACCTCGCTGGCACCACCATATATTGTAGTGGCCCTGCCGCCTAGATAGCCGGAAGTGGCGCCCCTTGCGAAGTCAGGACCAATAGAAGTAGCGCCCCAGGGAGCAGCGTAGATGCCGGCGGCTTCAATATTAAGTTCTGAAATCCGTTGCTGAATTTCCGTGCCTTTTAATTTTAGAATTGAAGATTCCGGACCTGGTCCCTGACCAGCACTTACTTGGGAAAGAGTTCTTAGCTCTGTAAATTCGAGCGCGAGTAATTCAGCCTCAAGCGCGCCAACCTTGTTTTTGAAACTGGGAAGATCCATCAGTGAACCTTCTCCGGCCTTGATTCCTCTGGCATTGGCTTTTGCTTTTTCCAGAGCCAGTACTGAATTCTGAATACCGGCCAGACCAGTCCTTTCGTGTACAAGCAAACCCTTTGCATAGGTCCAGCCTTTGCCTTCTTCACCAATTCGATTGGTCACCGGGACCTTAACATCGGTCAGGTAGACTTCGTTAACTGAATGGCTACCGCCAAGGGTAATTATCGGGCGGGTTTCAATTCCTGGGTCATCCATAGGGATGAGCAGGAAGGTGATTCCTTCCTGTTTTGCGCCGGCACTGGATGTTCGCGTAAGACAGAACATCCAGTGCGCAATATGTGCCAGGGTAGTCCATGTTTTCTGGCCATTGACGAGATAGTAGGATCCATCTTCACTCAGTTCTGCCTTCGTTTTCAGGTTGGCAAGATCAGAGCCTGCCCCGGGTTCTGAATATCCCTGACACCAATTAACACTGCCATCGCGAATGCCAGGCATAAATCGATCAATTTGTTGTTTACTGCCGTAGTTCATCAGGATCGGTGCCAGCATACCAACGCCAAACGGAATCTGTGGCGGTGTCGCATGACGAGCCATTTCTAAATCGAAAATATAGCGTTGCGTAGGCGTGAATCCTGGACCGCCAAATTCCACTGGCCATTTTGGTACATCCCAGCCGCCCTGGTCTCGTAGTGCCTGAAACCACTCGTTTCGTTTAGTCCACATTTCCATGCCCTTGGGTAGGTTGGCCTCGATAAAACTGACCACCTTTTGCTGGAATGCCAGATCGTCTTCGCTGAATTCAATATCCATGGTTTTCGCCTGTGAATTGGAGTGAGGTCATGTTAAATCGGGGTTTGCAGCAATTCAAATCAATTGCTGGTTTTAATGGCTGGGCGCTGTTGAGTAGCGCCGTTAATGATGCCAGACAGCCCTGCACGCGCACCGCTAGTTAGCGGCTCTGGTTGAGGTGGTGGCTGGAACTACCTGGCTGATCAAACACAGCAAAAAGGTATTTGGTCACAGCCTGCGGTTATTGTCCTTGACAGAACCCGTATGCTTGAAAATTTTCTGCAAATAGGTTGTTCAAAGTCTTCTGTTCAAAGGCTTTTTTCAGAAGTTTTTTTAGAAGCTTTTTTCAAAGATATTGTTCAGAGAGATCAGTTATGATCCGCAGAAATTCCGAGTGGGTTTCTTTTATAATATCGGCTACAGGTTTTATGCTATCTATTCTGCCTGCAACCTGACCAGATAAGGGTATGGCCGCTTCCATGTCGCCGTCAAAATAGAGATCTTTAGCCGTTCCAAATTCGGCCATGATGTTGGTTTCGGGCAGGCGTTCCAATCTTGAGGTTCTTTCCGTGCGTAATGCTCTTAGTGCAGGCGAATGAAATTTATTGAGGAATACCGTGCCTGTATCCTCAGTATCGATTATGGCGTTTTTCCAGTTACTGTGGACTGGAGATTCCAGTGCCGAAACCATCCGAGTGCCCATTTGTATGCCTTCAGCGCCCAGGGCGAAAGCAGCAGCCATAGAACTGCCATCCACAAACCCCCCAGCCGCAATAATGGGAACATCTGTCTTGGAGCGAATAAGCGGTAACAAGACCATAGAAGCAACTTCATTGGGACTCTTGAATCCACCACCTTCTCCACCTTCCACGATCAGCCCGTCGACTCCTGCCTCGATCGCCTTGAGCGCGGCTTTTAACGTCGGTACAACATGAAAAACGGTTAAGCCAGCCGCTTTTAGGGGCTCCGTGTAACGGGTAGGGCTGCCTGCCGAAGTTGTTACAAATCGGACACCTTGATCGATAACGAACTGAGCGATACTGGGGTCTCTGACGAACGCCTGGGCTATATTGACTCCCCAGGGCTTGTCGGTCAGGTCTTTCATTTTATTGATTTCGATTTTTATCTGATCGAGTTCCCCTGAACTGGTTTCTATAATGCCCATACCGCCAGCGTTAGATACCGCTGATGCAAGCTGGGATCGAGCAATCCAGCCCATAGGCGCTTGAACGATCGGGATTTCTACTCCCAGCATATCGGTCACACGATTTTTAAAGGTCATTTAGTTCCCCTTTTTACGCTGCCAGTGAGCATAGCTGTAATTAATATTGGAGTGAATGGTTTTTGAACTGATCAGGTCGAAATCTTGAGGATCAAAATAGGGAAAGAAGACGTCGCCATGCACCTCTGTATGGATTGTCGTTAAATGTAAATCGCTAACCTGCGGGAGTGCTTCTGCGTAGATCTGACCACCACCGACCACGTATATGGGGCGGTTAGTTTTCACTGCGATTACCATAGCGGCATCCAGGGAGGTGGCCGTGACGCAACCATGTTGGTGGTATTGCCGGTCCCTGCTAAGGATAATCGTCTCGCGGCCGGGTAGCGGCCTGCCGATTGACTCATAAGTCTTTCTTCCCATCAGCAGGCATCCGCCAAGAGTAATCTTTTTGAACAGGGCTTGCTCGCCTTTTACCTGCCAGGGTATTTCACTGCCGTCACCAATGATATTGTTATCGGACTTCGCTGCGACAATAGCAAATGCCGTGCTCACATTCGTTCTACTGTTTGGATACCTAACAATGCTAGACCGCTGTGAAGGGTTTGGGCGGTAATATTGGCTAGTTGCAGACGGCTTGCTTGAATTTGCTTCGATTCGGTCAGAACAGGACAGTGCTCATAGAAACTCATAAATGATCGGGCAAGTTCATAAAGATAATTGCACAGGATATTAGCCTGGTAATCCTCAAGGTAGGCCTCGATGGCTTCTGACAATTGTAGAACTCTGAGCGCCAGTAATATCTCCTGATCTTCTGCCAGAGATATGTGGTTTGTCAGGCTGCTTGGGTCGGTGTTGTTTTTTCGGAATAAACTTCGTATTCGAGTGTAAGCATACTGCAGGTAAGGAGCAGTGTTGCCCTCGAAAGACAGCATGGTATCCCAATCGAAAATGTAATCGGTAGTCCGGTTTTTTGACAACTCTGCATATTTGATGGCGCCTATGCCGACCACCTCTGCAACGTTAAGTTGTTCCTGTTCTGTCATGGCGCTGTTTTTTTCTTTGATCAGCTTTAAAGCCCGATCGATGGCTTCGTTGAGCACGTCAATGAGTTTGACATCTGCTCCATCCCGCGTTTTGAAGGGCTTGCCATCGGCCTTCAGTATTAAGCCAAATGGCAAGTGTCGAAAAATTTGCTCTGGGCCAATAAATCCAGCGGCTCTGGCTACAGCAAATACCTGGCGCAGATGCAGTTGTTGAGATGCGCCCACGACGTAGAGTACTTCGTCAGCATCAATAATCTCTGAGCGGTGTCGTGTCGCTGCCAGGTCAGTGGCTAGATAGGGGTATCCCCCGTCTGACTTTTGTACGATCGCAGGCAGTGGGCGTTCGTTTTTGCCTTTAAATTCATCCAGGAATACACATTGGGCACCATCTGATTCGGTTAGTAAGGCCTTGTCCTGGAGTATTTTAAGGATTACTGGGAGGTCTTCGTTGTAGGCGCTTTCTGCCTTTACATCGGCAATGGTTAACGAGATATTGAGTTTGTCATAAACGCTCTGGCAGTGATCCAGCGATACGTCTATAAATTTTTCCCACAGGTAATAGCACTGTGGATCGTTGTTCTGTAGCTTTACGACGTATTGCCTGGCTGTTGCAGCAAACTTTTCATCACCTCGAAACAATTTGCTTGCCGACTGATAGAATTTTTCCAGATCCGTTAATTTTGAGCTGACCTCTTCTCCAACGACTGTGATCTGATCCAGATAGGCCAGTAGGCTACCAAACTGCGCGCCCCAGTCGCCAACATGATTAGCCCTTACCACCTTATGATTACAGGATTCAAGGACTCGAGCAGCAGTATCGCCGATGACAGTAGAACGTAGATGGCCGATGTGCATTTCCTTGGCTAAATTTGGAGCACTGTAGTCAATAACCACTGTTTTTTGATTTGCATCATTAGTAGCAATAGAGGTATTAAATTGCGCAATGTTTTGTTCGATGAATGCCGCTTTCAGCCGAATATTAATAAAGCCAGGACCGGCAATTTCAAAGCTGAACTCAGCATGATCGCCAAGTATGTCGGTCACCTTTTGCGCCAGTTCTCTGGGTGGATAACCATTTTTTTTTGCCGCTGCCATGATGCCGTTGGCCTGGTAATGCCCGAACTCCAGCTTTTGTGATTGGCGTACCTGGGCGATGGGATGCTCGATGCCAGCTTGCTGCATGGCCTGAGCAATTATTTCATCGAGGAGTTGCTTTATATTCAAGCCATTCATGCGGAACTTAACTGCTGCCTAATAGAATAAGTGTGGAAGGTCATCGAATCGGGATAATAACAGATTGCGCAGTTCAGGTGACTTAAAAAGCGTCACCGAGACGAAAAAAACAGCTTTTGGTTCGTAAATTACCCCGTCAGGAATAGCCTCTAAGCTGTTGTCTTACAATCCTTTGGAAATTGCTTTCATATCGGTAGCGATCAGCGTAGTTGCCACCGCATGCCTTAGCTCTTCAAGTTGGTAAGGCTTGGACAAAGTCGGTAGATGCTTCTCGGATATAAATGATGCATGTTTAGGGAAGTGTAGGTGGGCAGAGCAGATAAGTATTTTCTGGTTTGGATTATACACTTGAACCTGGTCGATCAGTTTCTGGCCGGGTAGGGTTGGAAGAACCAGTTCGGTCAAAAGAAGATCAATCTTATCTTGATGTTGCTTATAGAGAGCCAGGCCTTCACCCCCTGCAGAGGCGGTGAGAACAGTATACCCGACGCTCCTTAGCACGAGTTGTACAAGCTGGGAAACACGTTGGTCCGGTTCAATCAAAAGTAGTGTTTCCTGGTCTAAGGTAGCGCTTTTTTGTCTTTTCACCGAAACCCTTTTTGCAGGCACACCACATTGGGGCAGGAATACCTTAACCGTAGTTCCAATTAATGGTTTACTGGATAGCTTGATTAAGCCCTCGTTTGCTTCCACCATATCGCGAATGTTAGCAAGGCCAAGCCCAGAACCTTGGTCATCAGTCTTGGTGCTGAAATAAGGCTCAAATACGTGGGGTAGTATCTCCTCGGTAATGCCTGATCCATTATCGGTAACAGAAATTTCACAGAATCTGCCGGGTCGGGCCCAGGTTTCAGTTCTGCAGAACTCGGGTGTGAAAAAAACAGAGGCTGCCGCTAGCTTGATTTCCCCTCCGTCTAGCAGAGCATCTCGCGAATTGATGATTAGATTTAGCAGGATGTTTTGAATTTGATCCTCGGCAACATCGGCATACAGGGGGTCTTCTGGGTAGTTCGCGGACAGTTTGATGTCCGGCGTTGTTACCTGTTGTAGTATCGGTTTTGAATTTTCCAGGATTAGGCTTAAGTCCTGAACGGTTGTTTGCTGGGGTTGTAGCTTGTTGTAGTTCAGCAGTTTTTGGGTGAGGGCATTTGCCTGTTGTCCAGCGTGCAGTATTCTATCCGCATAATTTTTACTTCCTGGCGAGCGCTCCTCTATAGCGAGACTGGCATAACCATTGATAGCGACGAGGAAATTGCTTAGGTCGTGTGCGACGCTACTTAAAAGGTTGCCAATGGAGGCCATCTTGCGTGATTTGTCGAGTTCAAGGTGTAATTTTCTGCTTTCGTTGAGAGCATTTTTCGCGGCATTGTAATCTTCTATCAAGAGCAGTTTAGAGCCACTATAAGGCTGGCCTAGACTACTTCCCGAAATTTTTATTTCTCGCAGGCTGCTATCTTTCATGATCATTTTTGCCTTGATGCCCCTTGCTTGAACATTAACTTCAGGCGAATAATAAAAATGCCGCAGCTCTCGGTCAGCCAGAGCCTCTGGTATGAGAGAAATCAAATCCTGATCGATTAATTCACTAGGATTGGCTCTGGCTAGATCATGGAAAGCATCACTGCTCCAGACGATTCGATTAGATTGGTTAAGGATAACCATGCCAACAGGATTCATCTGGCTCAGGCTCTGGCCGACGGAAACCAGCTTGTCATGTTTTAGCTGCAGTCTGGATTGATCACTGGTATCTATAATGATGCCCTGTGCATGAATTTCAGAATCAGTCCCAAGATAAATCAATGTGATGCTGATGAGGCGGCTTGCCGTCGTGTTCAGTGTTAAGTTGACGCTTTTCACCTGGTCTGGTCGTACTGTTATTTGCTCGATGAACTGCGAGAAAAGCGACCGGGAGGGCTTTTCCAGTAAATCGCTTAAATTATAATTGCAAGCTTCCAGGTTAATTTGCAACGGGTTCATGCTGCTGTTTTTACTGACCATGAATTCGCCCTGGGATGAGATATACCAGCAGTCTCGCATCACCAGCGCATAGTATCTTTGCAGTTGTTGCTGAGTGAGTGAATGATCGAGCGCTTGTTTACGTACCAGGGCCTTAAGTCGATACTGTTCAGCTCGGTGGTTTCGTGCTCGGCGTCTCAGCACTTGCATGGCCTGTAATAATCGGTGGGTCGACATCAGCCTTTTGAGAGGCTGCTGCAGGCGTTTCAGCAAGCTTGTTTTGTGACTGTAAAGGATTTCAACGTCGGTCCATAAGCTAGCCTGTTCTGTGGATACCTGAATGTTCTGTAGTCCAAGCAAGCTAGCAAAGCTGGAAATTTCAGCACGAAGTAATCTGAGGTAACTGACAGTGGGTGCCTGGTCAGAGGTCCAGGTTAGACGAAATTTAACCCTCCCAGAGCGGTTTTCCTTGATTTTAGACTCAATAGGCAGGCCATAAAATAGGTCCCCCCGTTCGCCGACTAATTCGACCAACAGATCTTGTGGGTCATCCAGGATCAGCGCGAGGTCTTTCCAATAGATATTATCTGGCAATCGCCAGCGAAGACCGCAGGCTTCATCAAATTCCTGATCCGGTAGCAAATGATGTAAGTTTGCGATTGCCTGGGTGTAGTCTGACCATGATAGTTCGGCTTCTTCATCTACGAATGCTGGGTTAAGAGTGGTATTTTTGAGGATTAGGTTAATGCTGATATTGCGTTGCTGGCAGAATTCAAATATCCCGCTCAGGTGCCATGTTGTTGCCATCACCTGCTCGTTGTCGGGCTTGTCCATTTACTCAACATGATATTTTTTATTTTATAATAGCGGATTCGTGAAGGGTTGCAAGGCATCTGGGCTGATATACCTTAAATCGCTTAAGTGTCTATACAAGGTGTTTATTTGAGGTTCGTATTAAGATGTCAGGATTGATTTAGGAAGATATCTGGAATATTTTTAGGATGGGCTTATAAAAAAATATATTCTATTGAGATAATTTGGCTGTGAGTTTGCTCGCTATGCCATGGAAGGAAGTATTACTCATCATGACCAGATGGACTCTTTTTGCAGCTACCGAGACTAGATCATGAACTGCTTGGACAAGCTGCTCGGCATCGGTAAACAGTTGATGGTCCGAACCTGGCAGTAAGGCTCCGAGTTGAAATTGAATATTGTCTGGTTGCATCCACAGGACCTGGTCAGCTGGCTCGGTTGCGGTGATCAACTCTGTGCCGTGGATTCCTTTGCGCATAGTTGCTGAGCCCGGCTCGATCAAGGCGATAACGATTTCTCCATGCACTTGGGCGCGAAGACCTTCCAGGGTTGTACGAATGGCGGTCGGGTGATGTGCGAAGTCATCGTAAAGTTTGAGGTGAGGATGGTCAATCAGGCATTCCATACGGCGCTTGACACCTTTGAATTCATTCAGAGCCTTAATAGCGTCAGTAGGTGGTATACCTGCATGCCTTGCAGCGGCGATGGCGGCACAGGCGTTGTGTACGTTGTGTTGACCCGTTAACTCCCAATTGATGGTGCCCTGGTATTGATTTGCCACAACGACTTTGAACTCGGCACCATCAGCCGTAATCAAGACGGCCTGGACCTCAGCCTGGCTGCCTAGGTTGGTGGAAAAATTGACCCTAGGTGTCCAGCAACCCTGGCGGATAACGTCTTCAAGTGCCCTGTCATCATCAGGCAGGATGATAAGGCCGTTGCCAGGAATAGCCCTCATGAGCAGATGGAATTGGTGTTGGATTGACGCTAGGTTATCGAAGATGTCAGCATGATCATACTCTAGGTTATTCAGAATAACGGTTCGTGGTCGGTAATGAAGAAATTTGGAACGCCGGTCGAAAAAAGAAGTATCGTATTCGTCCGCTTCAATCACAAAGAATTTCGAATCCGTCAGTTTGGCGGAATATTCAAAGTTCGTTGGCACTCCGCCAATTAAGAAACCTGGAGAAAGCTTTGCATAATCGAGGATCCAGGCAACCATACTGGCCGTGGTTGTTTTGCCATGGGTGCCGGCTACCGCGATAACCCATTTGTTGCTAAGCACATAACGGCCCAGGTATTCAGCCCCGGAACAATAAGCAATGCCACTTTCCAGCAGGGCTTCTACGGCTGGGTTACCTCGAGCGAGATTAGCGTTGCCAATGATGACCAGTTCAGTCTTACCAGGAATACTCGTGGCACTGTAAGGGGCCTGTAAAGAAATACCGGCCTGCTCCAGTTGCAAACTCATCGGTGGGTAGACATTTTGATCACTGCCAGTGACGGTATGCCCTTGCTGCCGCGCGAGCAGAGCAATGCTGCCCATCAGTGTTCCACAAATCCCGAGGACATGAATGCGCATTAATCTGTTCCAGGAAAAAGCATAAAAGTAGCTATGACACTTAATAATTCAATCACGAATGCGATAATGGCACCTTGTAAGACGCTGATTTTTACTCCCTTACTGAGGATATTTCCAACGATAGCCAACCACCAGCCTAGCCATATCCAGGTTGCAGAGTCAGCGAATAGGAGCAAGGCTTTGCTGTCACTGCCAAGTAATATGGTATGAATAGGAAGTAGTAACCATGTCATGATGATTCCAGCTCCCAGGGTACTACCCCAGATCGGTGGGAATCGCTGGGGTACATTTTTGAACCAGGAAAGCGACCACACCAACGCGGTCTGAATGATTAAGGCCGTCAGGGTGATGCCGAGGACGGATGCAAAGGTGCGTTGAGGGTAGGTTAAAGTGGCTGCAAACACCACAGAGCAGCAATACACTGCGAGGACGCTACCAAGCACAATCCTATTGCTGGGAAAGTCCGCTGGATGACCTCTTAGAAGGCAGATGCTCCAGAAATAGCTGAAAATTAATTGCATGTGAAATCCTGCTGTGAGGACAGATATTCTGATAATCTGGGTAGGCAGGTCAAGTCGTCGCTGCCAGAATTTTTTAACCTGATCTGGTTAAGTCTTCTGGTGGGACCAGATAGCCGGTATCGATTTGCCGAACTGCCTTGGTTAGGTAGCCCAATAACAGACTGCTGCAGAACAGAATAAGGCCGCTGACCACGAGTCCGGCTTGAATGCCATATTCTTCCGCTATATAACCTATCGGTAAGACTCCCAGAGGCATGAGGCCGTGGGACATGAGGTCAATGCTCATTATTCGTCCACGCATGCTCTGATCAACCTGCAGTTGCACCAGGCTTCTATTCATGGACATGTTTATTGCCGATATGAAGCCTACCAAGCTAATAAACAACATAGCCACAATAAATTGATCGGTAGTGCCGAATCCCACAACTGCCAGACCCCAGGTTGCGGCAGTAATGATAACCCAATAGCCTTTTTTCTTTAGAGAGCTGAGCTTGGCTAATACCAGTGATCCTAGTATGGCCCCCACGCCCATGCCGGTCATCAACAGGCCTAGTGTATCTGGACCGGCACGCAGGATATCGGTATTAAAAGCGGGCAGCAAAGTGTTAATGGATAAGCCGAATAGGAAGGGTAGTATTGATAAAAGAATCAGCCCGCCCACTAGTGGCGAGCCCGATACATACTTGAGGCCTTCAAGGGTATCCTGCCAGGGGCTTTTCCTATTTTGGGAACTGGGTTTGCCGGGGTGTCGGATCAGCAGAACGGAAACACCTGACAGAAAATACAACAGTGACAGGACCAGATATACCAGGCCAACGCCAAACGAAGATGTGGTCTCACCAGCGGCGAATATGGCTATCATAAATCCCGCTAATGCCGGCCCTAGAATGCGAGACAGGTTCCAGGCGGCGGTGTTGAAAGCCATCGCATTAAAGATCAGGTGCTCGCCTACTATTTCAGGTATCAAAGCGGTTCTGGCAGGAATAGATAACGCCATCACTGTGCCATTTAGGAAGCCGATTGTGATGAAATGCCAGAAAGTAACCTGGCCACTAAATATGATCATAGCCATGAATAAAGTGGCTATGCCATTCATGATAGGAGCCCAGCCGATGACCGGTTTTTTATTAACTCTGTCTGCTAAAACGCCCCCAAATAACGCGAATACAACCTGGGGTAGCATGAAGGATAAGGTAACCCAGGTTAGTTGGATAGCAGAGGAGGTCATTTCGTAGACCAGCCAGCCCTGAGCCACCGTTTGCATGTTCATGGCAAATGCAGAACCAAGCATACCAAACCAGAGATACCGATAGTCGCGAACAAGCAGGGAGGCAAACAGGCTTTTATCCTGTAGTTCCGGTGTAGACGGGGTTTGCTTAGGGTTCAATGGATTCACGCCGTTTTCGAGACTGGAATATAGCAGATAATGACAGCCGCTGCTTAACCAGGCATAGATTGGTTTTCTCCCCGGGCAAACCACCAAAACAGGCGAGCGCGACAAGAGCAGGTACTCTCAGCCTGTATCTCAGAGCAGAAGCTTTGCTGTCAGTCGGCTAGGCTACGGCAGGCAGGGTTTTCTGTAGGCTCGCATGCAGGAGGCTATCTGCCAGTAGTAAGGTTGATCTCAGCTCAAGGCGGCCCATTCTTGAGCGAGTCATACTCTCAGTAGATGCGGTCAGGCTCAGTCAGGTAATCCCAGTACTCGTTTACTGATGATGTTCATCTGTACCTCATTGGTTCCACCGTAAATAGTGACAGCCCTGGAGTTCAACCAGGCTCGGGTCGCAGTCAACTCGGCAGAGGCAAAAGCGTCTTCGCCCTGCCAACCCAGGCCACTGGAGCCCATTAACTCCGATTTTAGTTCTGCACTGTTTTTCGCCAGGGTAGATCCCACCAGCTTGAATATGGATGTCGCGGCACCTGGCGTCTTACCTTCCTGGTTTTCCTGGACTACCCTTCGAGTCGTCAGCTGGAAAGCACGTTCGTTCATGGAATGACATAGAACTTTATTGCGTGCACTGGAATCAGCTATCTTGCCCGAGCTCTCACCCAGATAGTGCTTGGCTATATCCGCCATAGGGTTGTTCTTTTTAGCGGCTTTCTTTCCGCCTCCGGACAGTCCGCCAATGCCTGAACGCTCGTATTGCAGCAGTCGCTTACCGATTGTCCAGCCTTTATTTAATTCACCGATGAGGTCAGCGCGTTGTGCAACGGCATTGTCAAGAAAGGTTTCGCAAAAGGGTGATGATCCAGATATAAGCTTGATCGGTTTGACTGTAATACCCTGTTGGTGCATGTCCAATAATACAAAACTAATACCATCGTGTTTTGGAGCATCAGGATTAGTTCGTACCAGAGCAAACATCCAGTCTGCGTATTGTGCGCCAGAAGTCCATATTTTCTGACCATTAATAATAAATTGGTCGCCCTGGATGACTGCTTTAGTCTGCAAGGCAGCCAGGTCAGAACCAGCGCCTGGCTCACTATATCCCTGGCACCATCCGATGGTTCCGTCGCAGATACTGGGCAAATGTCGTTGTTTTTGTTCTTCAGTACCAAATTCAAGTAGCGTCGGGCCAATCATGCTGAGACCCATACCGCTTGAGGCTGGGGTTGCTTTGATTCGACCCATTTCCTGATTGAGAATCATGGCCTGTTCACGGCTTAGGCCTCCTCCGCCATAAGCGGTTGGCCAGGTCGGTGCGATCCAGCCTTTTTCAGCCATTTTAGCCCGCCAAGCCTCGGCATCCTCTGAATTGTATACTTGATGGGCATCCTCCCAGTGGAAGGTCAGGTTTCTCATACCTTTGGGACAATTGTCTTCAAGCCAGGTACGTGTTTCAGAGCGAAATTGTTCTTGGTCAATCATGTTTCTTTTACTTGATGTAGTTTACTTATCCTGTATTGTCGCTGATACAGAAATTATGTCCAGTAACAGGAGAGAACTATCAGTGTTTGCTATACTTGTACATTAGCTACAGGGTACTTATATATGCCTAATATATTACTTACACATTAATCAGCACAGGATGTATTGCCATTGCGCGCTACTGCCATTACGTAGTCTAGGCTCAATAACGTGGGCCCTGGATGGAGGGTTTAGGAAAGAAGATGAACTTGTCAATCGGTGAAGAAGGAAACCAGGCTAGCATGCCTAAAAGCAGTGATTGGGTGCGGGTCTGGTTAATTGTAGTCTGCCTGGTATTAGTCGCAATGATAACGGTAGGCGGTGCTACCCGACTCACTCATAGTGGCTTGTCCATGGTGGATTGGAAGCCGTTATCCGGTGTTATTCCGCCTATCACGACCCAGGAATGGGAAGCTGAATTTGATCAGTACAAGCAGTTTCCCGAATACCAGAAACTAAATCAGGGTATGGACTTAGCGGAATTTAAACAGATCTTTTACTGGGAGTATGGTCATCGCGTGTTGGGGCGACTGATTGGCCTGATGTTTTTCGTGCCATTTGTATTTTTCTGGTTAACTAAAAGGGTTGAACGGAAATATGTACCTCGCCTGGTCGGTGCTTTGATTTTAGGTGGGTCCCAGGGTTTGATGGGCTGGTACATGGTCAAAAGTGGGTTAGTTGATATTCCCAGGGTTAGCCACTACCGTTTGGCAGCTCATCTTTCCCTGGCCATGCTGATACTTTGCTATTTGTCCTGGCTGATTTTTGATTTGAGTACAACCCAGAGAGTGAAGGTGACGCCTCTGTTGAAAAAATTGATTACGGGTTTTGTGGTTTTACTGAGCTTACAGATCATATATGGCGCTTTTACGGCAGGATTACGAGCCGGTCTGGGATTTAATACTTATCCTTTAATGGGACAGCAATTGCTGGCGGACGCTGCAACCACCATAGTGCCGTTCTGGATTAACTTATTTGAAAATGGTGCCATGGTTCAGTTTATCCATCGATGGTTAGGGTTTCTGGTCCTGTTGAGTATTATCACCGTCTTTGCTGTGGCATTGTCGCAAGTCAAATCGAGACGTGTAAGTCAGGCCGCCACTTGGGTTCTTGGTTTGGTTCTCGTGCAATTTTTGCTTGGGGTGCTTACGCTGATTAATTATGTTCCTTTATATCTGGCGCTTGCACATCAGGTGTTTGCCTGTCTTGTGTTACTGGGTGCGGCTTATCTGCTTTATATCGTCAGAGATTAACGAATACAGGATCGCTAATGCGAGTATGTCTTGGCCAGATTAATACCACACCGGGTGATTTCTCAGGAAATGTCGAACGGATAAAGCAGGGCATATTGCAGGCCAAGGCAGAATTATGTGATGCCGTTATTTTTCCTGAGCTATCGATACCGGGTTATCTCAGCCAGGATTTAATTTATAGCAGTGGTTATGTTGATAACAACCTGGCAGCTCTGCAGGAACTGATTTCATTTTCCAAACGTATCGATGCACCCCAGTTGCATGTACTGGTAGGTTACATCGAAGTCAATAAAGGGCGCGGGAAACCTTACTTTAATTCAGTCGCGGTGGTCAGGAATGGCCAGATACTGACCCGTTATAACAAGATGCTGTTACCTTTTTATGACGTTTTTGATGAACTGAGGTATTTTCAGCCAGGTGACGAGACGACCACTTTTGAGATTGGTGGTCGAACAGTGGGGATCGCTGTATGTGAGGATCTATGGAATGACAAGGGCCAGGACGACTACTCGTATGATCAAAATCCGCTGGAAATTTATAGACAGCAGGGTGTTGATCTTATATTTGCCCTGAATAGTTCGCCCTACATTCATAATAAATGTCAGCATCGTCTGGAGGCTATCGCCTCAACCTCGGAAAATATGACCATCGTGTATGTCAATCAGTGGGGTGGACAGGACGAGTTGGTATTCGATGGACAGAGCTTCGTGATGCAAGAGGGAGAGTTGTTTTTTGTTTCCAGTGAATTACACAAGGATGAGTTCGCGGTAGTTGAAATTGACTCTGGTCCAGTAGAATCTGGCCTCGGAGCGGACAATAGGGTAATTCACAATAGTAATGCCAAGGCTTTCAATCAGCCGGAACAGCCGACAGCGCTATACAATATGTTGACACTCGGGCTCAGGGATTATGTGTTGAAGTCCGGCTTCAGGCAGCTGGTTTTTGCCAGTAGTGGAGGGGTAGACAGTGCTTTGGTGGGTCAATTGGCTTGCGATGCAATTGGTGCTGAGAATGTCCATGGTATTCGTATGCCATCAATATTCAGTTCTGAGCATGCCCGTGCAGATGCCGTCCTGCTACATAAACAATTAGGATGCTGGGATTATGAAGTCCCCATTGAGCACGAAGCTGTACTGAAAATGCTGAATAGCTATTTTCGACAACACGAGGATAGTAAAAACCTGGTCCGCCAGATTGTTTTGGCACAACGATACAATGAGGTTGCGGATCAGAATATGCAGGCAAGGCTGAGAGATTTGTATGTGATGCACTTTTCTAACGCGTTTGGGGCCATGCCCTTATCGACGGGTAATAAAACTGAGTCTGCCTGTGGATACTATACTCATTTTGATATGAATTTTAGTTTTGCACCCATTAAGGACCTTTACAAGCGAGAAGTTTTTGCCCTGGCGAAGTTGAGCGATAGAATCCCGCCTCATATCTGGGAAAAACCACCGAGTGCCGAATTAGCTAAGGGGCAGATGGATGAACAATCTCTATTGCCTTATGCGGTACTTGATCCGTTGGTACAGGCGTACATCGAAGATTATGTGAACCGATTTCCTGCCTTTTGTGAATGGGTGCTAGAGGCTTCAAAGCGGCAGCAGGTAGTGTCTTCGAAGCCAGAATTTCTGCTTGGTTGGCTTGAACAAGAAGAGGCGGCACAGGCTTATCAGCGAATCGTCAGCCTGATTGGAAAAATGGAATATAAGCGCAGACAGACGTGCCCTGGTACAAAAGTATCGAAGGTAGCGTTTGGGATTGGTCGACGAATCCCTATTGTCGAGAAGTGGTCGTAACAAACGCCGCCCTTCGAAGACCGGGTGAGCTGTTGCTGATACAAAAGCGGCGGTGTAAACACCGCCGCCAAAGGCTAATGGTCAGTGTTGCTTGACTTTAATCTTCTTAGGTGGGGCAGGCATTTTTCGAGCGATTGTCAGTTCCAGAATACCGTTTTTTGATGAAGCCTTGATGTCGGTAGACTCGGCATCTTCGGGAAGTTCAAATTCACGTGAGTAAAGATAAGCCTGTATTTCTGATCTGACCCGGGTTTGTCCTTCCGGAAGTTCTAGCTCGGGTCTTTCGACAGAAACTGATAGGATCGATTGATTCAGTGTAATCGTTACGGTGTCTGGGTCGATTCCAGCTAGTTCCAGTCTGATTATGTAAAGCTCGTCCGATTCAATCAGGTCGACTTTCGGTTTGAAGGATTTTAACCTGGCGGTGGGCTGCGATGTAGGAGTCGTTGTTAACCAGCTCGCCGACTTCTCCTGGCTCGGTAAAGCGCCGCTTAACCTGAGCATATCCGATAGTAATGAACGTGGTTCAAAGTCGGTACGCAGCTGCCGTGCAGGAACAAAAGAGTAAGGCTGAAAGTGTGAATAAGTCATATTATTGTCTCCATGATTTAAGTTGTAATTTTGTCAATACTCCATATGTAACCCCTGTTTGTTGGTATTCAAGACCTGAAGTAAGAAAGACAACATATTCTGATCGGCTATTATCAGTATAATTAACACTCTTTCCTGGGATCAATCAGCGTCGATTGATTCAAGCTCATAGATATTAGGATCAGCTATGCATGCCAAAAAGAACATTTTCTATGCCCAGTCCGGTGGTGTTACGGCGGTTATTAATGCATCAGCCTGTGGTGTCATCGAAGCGGCAAATCGGTCAGCGCAACTAGGCCAGGTTTATGCGGGTAAGAATGGCATTTTAGGGGCGCTTCAGGAGGAATTAATCGATACCTCGAAAGAATCGTCAGCCACTATCAGCGCATTAAAGTACACGCCAGGTGGTGCATTCGGATCCTGCCGATACAAGTTGCCATCAATAGACGACAATATTCGAGAATACCAGCGGATTCTAGATGTTTTTAAGGCTCATGAGATTGGTTATTTTTTTTATAACGGCGGGGGGGATTCCCAGGATACAGCGCATAAAGTCGCCTCGTTCAGTCGCCAGCAGGGCTATCCAGTCACCTGTATAGGAATTCCCAAAACAATTGATAATGACCTGCCCTACACTGACACCTGTCCAGGATTCGGATCAGTTGCCAAGTACGTTGCTGTTTCTACAATGGAAGCGTCTCTTGATGTCGCGTCAATGGCAGCCTCTTCCACTAAAGTATTCGTACTGGAAGTGATGGGCAGGCATGCAGGTTGGATAGCAGCGGCATCAGGTTTGGCTCGCTCAAAACAGTCCGATCCCCCCCATCTGATATTGTTTCCTGAAATCCCGCTGGATCCTGCTGAATTTTGCCAGCGGGTTGAAAACAGCGTTAAACGCAATGGGTATTGCGTCATTGTTGCTTCCGAAGGAGTTCAATATAGGGCGGGAGGGTTTGTTGCAGAGGCTTCCGTAAAAGATGCGTTTGGGCACAGCCAGTTGGGAGGCGTCGCGCCGATGTTGGTAGACATAATCAGCAAAACCCTGGGTTATAAATGCCATTGGGCTGTGTCTGATTACCTACAGAGAGCTGCGCGGCATATTGCCTCGGAGACTGATGTGGCACAAGCCTATGCAGTTGGTCAAGCAGCGGTTGAATTGGCTCTGGAGGGTAAAAATGAGGTCATGGTTACGATAAAAAGAGAAAGTACCGAGCCTTACTCCTGGACAACTGATTCAGTTCCACTTAATAAAGTCGCCAATGTCGAGAAAAAAATGCCGAGAAGCTTTATTACCAGGGATGGCTGGGGTATCACCAAAGCTTGCAGAACTTATCTTCTGCCTTTAATTCAAGGTGAAGATTATCCAGCTTATAACAATGGTCTACCCCAGTATGCGGCATTAACTAATCAGTTAGTGACTAAAAAACTGGCTGCTTTTCAGCCTGCTGAGGGCTAGCGCTGCACGAAGGGATATTCAAACCCGTCTGGTAAGGGTATTTTGAATGCATTTAAAGTCATTGACACCGTTGTGTAGAAACCACTAAGGCCGAGTAGTTCGGACAGGCCCTGTTGGCCGAATTGTTCACAGGCTCTGTGGTAGGTGTCATCAGTGAGCTCGTGTTGCTGGTTTATCTCATCGGCAATGGCGTATGCTATGGCTTCGCCTTGATCCTCAAATTCAGGCTTTGAACCTGCCTTAACTGCGCGGATGGTCGATTCTGATACGCCTGCCTTTCTAGCCATGGGTTCATGGGCGAACCACTCAAACTGCGCCTGCCAGAATTGGCCTGTTACCAGGATAACCAGTTCTATGTAGCGTCTATCGACAGAGGTTCGAAATCGAAAAAAGTCACCCAGACCAACCAGTCGCCTGGCCATTTCCTCGGATTCAAGCCAGGGATCAAAAGGTCCTCCCAGAGTCTGGTCGGCGCGAAGGGAGCGTGAGCTTGCAATCGATTTGAACAGTTCCTGGCGGTCTTCACTCAGATCGTCATAAGCAGTGGATTGATAGCGACTCATACTTTCTCCTTTAGATATGCGAAAAAAAAGCGGGCTTAGCCCGCTTTTTAATGGAACATGATTTTCGTGTTATAGCAAGGGTGCAATAACCAGGCTGACGATAGCCATAACATTGATCAAGATGTTCATAGCTGGGCCAGAAGTATCTTTAAAAGGATCACCTACGGTATCCCCGACTACAACGGCTTCGTGTACATCCGAACCTTTACCACCCAGATTGCCTTTCTCAACATATTTTTTTGCGTTGTCCCAGGCACCACCGGCATTAGCCATCATCAATGCCATGAGTACACAGCCAAGAAGAGCGCCAGCAAGCATACCACCCAAGCTCTCCGCTCCGAGAATAAAGCCAACGAGAGGGGGGCTGGAAACGGCTATAACCCCTGGAAGAATCATTTTTTTAAGGGCAGCCTTTGTTGCTATATCAATACATTTGGCATGGTCAGGGTCAGCAGTTCCTTCCATAAGGCCCTTTATTTCACGAAATTGCCGACGTATTTCTTCGATCATTTCCATGGCAGCATCACCGACCGCTGTCATGGTAATTGAGGCAATTAGGAATGGCAAAACGCCACCGATAAAAATACCAACCAGAACTTTCGGGTTAGATAATTCCAGAGCAAAGCCGGGATTATCATGCGTCATAGTTTCAACAAACGCAGCTATTATTGCCAGTGCTGCCAGGGCAGCTGCGCCAATTGCGAAGCCCTTACCAATGGCCGCAGTGGTATTGCCGACTTCATCAAGACCATCGGTAATTTCCCTGACTTCTGATCCCAGGCCGCCCATTTCAGCGATACCGCCTGCGTTGTCAGCGACTGGACCATAGGCGTCAAGGGCCATGGTCATCCCTACGGTGGCCAGCATGCCAACGGCAGCAATGCCAACGCCGTAAAGTCCGGCGAATTCGGTTGAGGCGAAAATAATAGCGGCAATCGCTAGGATTGGAATGACAACCGATTGCATGCCGACGGCCAGTCCGGTAATCATTACCGTGGCGGTGCCTGTCTGGCCTGATTCAGCGATCCGTACGATGGGCTTGCCTGCGGTGTAATATTCTGTCACCAGACCGATCAATACGCCACCTGCGGTGCCCACCACCAGGGCCCACCAGACATTGCTGCCAATACCGAGGGTTGCGCACAGTTGATAGGCGCCGCCAATCAGAACCAGGGCAGATAACTGATGTCCCATACGCAGGGCAAATTCGGGTGCCTTAGCGGAGAGAACACGAACGGTCAGAATACCGATAACTGAACAAATCAGACCCAGTGAAGCAAGTGCCAATGGTAGCGCCATCAATGCCGCCGTTCCGGCTGAAAAGTCCAGCGCAGTCAGGCGAGTGACTTCGCTCATGGCCAAGGTAGAGGCGATAGCAATACTGGCTATCATGGCACCACAGTAGGATTCAAAAATATCCGAGCCCATGCCTGCCACATCGCCAACATTATCGCCAACGTTGTCTGCAATCACGCCTGGATTGCGAGGGTCATCCTCTGGTATACCGGCTTCGACCTTACCTACCAGATCAGCTCCGACATCAGCACTCTTGGTGTAAATGCCGCCACCTACCCTGGAAAACAAAGCAACACTCGAGGCGCCCATGCCGAAGCCATGGATAGCGTGTGCAGTCTTTGGATCACCACCGAAATACCAGTATAGGAAGCCTAATCCTAATAGGCCCAGAGAGGCTACACAGAGCCCCATAATGGAGCCGCCATAAAAAGCAACTGTTAACGCTCCTGCCTGACCCTGGGTTTGAGCCGCTGTAGTTGTACGGACATTTGCTTTGGTAGCTGAGAACATCCCAAGGTATCCGGCCAGGGCGGAAGACATTGCGCCTACGGCAAAAGAAAGGGCGGTTTGCCAACCAAGAAAATAAAAAAGCAATAAAAAAAGTGGAGCGGCAAACAGCAACAGCATGCGGTATTCCCGATGCATGAATACCATCGCTCCTTCATGAATTGCCTCAGCAATTTTTTTGATCTTGTCGTCACCTTCTGCGTACTTGGTCATCATGAGATAGATGATGAAGGCACAGATCAGGCCGAGGCCACCAAATATAGGTGGTATTTCGTTAGCAAAAGTCATAAGCACTCTCAATTGGGTTGTTCAGTTTTTATTAGTCAACGCTATTGCGAAGGGGCCCAATGGTACAAAATTGTTGGCCATTAGGAAACTCTTAGGTGCGGATTTTCACTACAAATTAGCTCTGGTTTGCTTATCCTTGTTCCAGAAGGCGTCTCAAATCGATTAATGCCGCGTTTGCTCTTGATATGTGAGAGGCCATTACCAGTGAATGGTTGGCTAATATACCGAGACCACTGCCATTCAGGATGACCGGGCTCCATAAGCGATCTTGAGTTGGTTCAAGTTCTCTTATGATTTGCTGCAGGCTAACAGTTGCATTTTTTTTCTCGAGAACCTCAGCGAAGTCTATTTCTACAGCGCGGAGTAGATGGATTAATGCCCAGGTAGTGCCTCTTGCTTCGTAGAACACGTCGTCCAGTTCGGTCCATGGGGTTTTTAATTCGAGTTCTTTTTCTGTGAGGGTGGATTGATTGGCCGCGCTGTCACCTGCTAAAGCGGTATCGAGTTGGCGCTTACCCACGCTGGCGCTTAGTTTCTGAGAGATATTGCCTAGGCGTGTTTCCACCTCAGAAAGCCATATTCTGAGATTGTCAGCTCGGGCATAGAATTGGGCCGCCGACTGTTGTTCATCGCCAAGCCTTTGTAAATAGTCGGATAACGCGACAGCCCCTTTTCGGTACTCGGTTTCTGACTCAGGAAAGACCCACTTTTTATTATCGAAATAAAATTGGTTTTCTGCTGCAACCAGGCTGCTATCTTCTTGGGATTGAGATTGAGAACGGCTTAGGTTATTTCTGAGGGTTCGGGCCATGTCTCTGAGCTGGACTAATACGCCAAACTCCCAGTTAGGGATGTTATCCATAAAGATGCCCGGGGGAGCAATGTCATTACTGAGATACCCCCCTGGTTTGTGTAACATAATATCAGCCATGGTTATCATGGCGGTTATAGTCGCACTGCCTGTTTTAGGTTGCCGGGTTGCTGTTTCGAGCAGATTCGCCTGGTTGTTTTTGACGTCAAATAGTTCGGGTTCTGAATCCCAATAGAAAGATAGACCGGCACACATCACAATCACCATGATAGTGGCAACTGCGGTAACTTTGCCGATGCTGTTAACACTCATGGTTTCGAGTTTTTCGCGATTTTCATCAAGGAGATTATTTAAATAATTTTTCATTTTGGTCCAGATTTTCCCTGCTGCAAAGGGCGTGCATTGTTTTGAGGTTGATTGTTTTGAGGTTGATTGTTTTGAGGTTGATTGTTTTGAGGTTGATCACTTTGAGGTTGATAGTGCAATTCAATCCGAGTCGGTGTGTCGCGTTTCAGAATAGCACGAACTCGATTTTCCGAATGTTCGTTAATGTGCCGATAAAGCCAGCGCCCCTGAGCATCATGCTTCGAATAGAGGGTGATGGCCGCTTGTTTTTTCTGAATTTCCGTGGCGATGTCCTGAAAATAGTTTAAGACATACTCTGGTGGTGCTGTTTCAATTTCCTGTTGCTCACTTAGGATCCAGTCAGGTAAGACGATAATTTCTGTTTTTGTTTGTCTGCTGATTTCAAGACGTTCGGCCATCGCTGCCACTTCCGGGGCTAATGGGTCAACCAGATAAGCCTTGTCGAGGAGTCGTCTGGCGGCGCTGTATTGATCATCCTCGATGTGCGTTAGAGCCCAACTCAGATATTGGTCAATGATATCGCTCATTCCTTTGATGGCCTGAGGGTGATTATGCTGTAAGCGTAAAACTGCTTTGTAATGATGCAGGGCGCTGCCTTGGGTCGGGGTGGTTAGTCTTAGTTCCTCAACGGCCTGTTCAGCCAGGGTTAAGTGTATTTTAATGGTTCTCAGGCGGGCTTGGTCTTCCTGTCGTAAGATTTGATCGCGTTGCCGTTCTCCTTCATTGCTCTGGGCTTGCTTGCTTAATGAGACCGGTTCCAGTATCTGACAGCCGCCCAGCAAGGAGGCGAGCAACGCAAGCGCCATGAAATAGTTTACACGGAGGCTGTGATACCGGACGTTATGGTTCATAATGTTATTTTAGCGCGACCATGATGGGCAAACAAATCATGTTGTTCAGAAAACGATTGATATCAGTCATAGTCCTGGCCGGAGTCACTTTATCTTTGGGGGCTGCAGTCCTGGGTATTAATGGCTTGACCAAGACCAGAATTCTTCCCGTGGATGAAGCCTTTGGCCTGCAAGTCCTACCGTACGTTGACGAAGTCAAAGTTCAATGGCGTATTGCTCCCGGGTATTACCTTTACAAAGAGCGAATATCGGTTTCAGAACCCGGTAGTGAAGCCGTGCAGCTTGATTTTCCCAAGGGAATAGAAACAGTTGATGAATATTTCGGTGATGTAATCGTTTTTGAGGACCAATTGAATATTTCAGTTCCAAATGAGGCGATTTCAGACCAAGGGGGAACGGTACTTGAAGTTCGGTATCAGGGCTGTGCCAAACTTGGATACTGTTACCCACCTCAAACCAGAGTGATCGATTTGCCCTAGGTGACAGGCATCACAAACGGCAGGTAGCTGGCGGCGGAGATGTGGAAATGCGTTTAGTTGCTTGCCCTGGATGAAAGCAAATGTTTGAGTTTAGATGTTATAGATTTTGGGGTAGTCCCGAGTCGGGAGTGTGCAGAGCACCGGGCGTGGTTGAATGCGCTGGCCTGGGTGGTTGATAGCATGGACCCAGAAAATTAAAATAAGTTGCGCTGCCGTTAATTACCGGAATGAGATTTAGATCCCAGCAAGTCAAAAAAGGCGACTTCGTATAAAGCGTGATTTCATAGAACGGCAAAGTACAGGTAGTGACCAGTAATCAAATGAGAGTTGACCTGAACACCGGAATATTTTGTATTTTGTCGTAAAGCACCTAAGATTGCGCTGTGCTGGAGGAGGTTTTCAGCAACTTTTTATCTGGAGATTGAACTTGAACACGATACTTGTCCTCAATGGACCTAATTTGAACCTGCTCGGTACCAGAGAGCCGGAAATTTACGGCTACGATACTTTAGAGGATATAAATGATCGATTGCAGGAGCAGGCTAAGGCGCTTGGGCTCGATCTGCACTTTTTTCAATCAAATGCTGAGCATGAACTGGTCGAGGCTATCCACAGGGCAAGGGCACAAGCGCAGTTTATTATCATCAATCCTGGTGCTTTTACTCACACCAGTGTTTCTTTGCGGGATGCTTTTAGCGCTGTGCAGATTCCTTTTATCGAGATTCACCTGTCTAACGTGTTTGGGCGGGAGGAATTTAGAAAGCATTCCTTCCTGTCTGGGATTGCCGTAGGTGTTATTTCGGGACTGGGTTCTTTAGGCTACGAGTTGGCACTGCAGTCAGCTTTTCAGCAGATCAGTAAGTCTGGTGGGGCCTGATAGGGAAATTCGGTCTCATGTGAGATCGATGCCTGCGCCGACCTGACGCATGAGCAGACAACGCGCTTGGTTGCAGACTAGCCATTGAAAACAATACCGGAGCAGTAACTAGATAATTGATATGAGAGGCCGTTAAACCCATGCACTGGCACAAGATCACGTTAATGGCTGGGCCAGACAATGCTGATGAATTGGAGCAGTGTTTGTGGGCTAATGGTGCAGTGGCGATTACTTTTACGGACTCACGGGATGTGCCTATTTTTGAGCCCGGTCCTGGAGAAACGCCCTTATGGGACTCGCTTTATATCTGTGGATTGTTCGATCAGGATAAAACCATTGCAGAGGTTGTAGACAACCTTGAAGCAGATGGAACCGAAGTTCATCGGATCGAAGCATTGCAGGATAAGGTATGGGAACGGCAATGGTTAAATGAGTTTAAACCCAAGTGTTTTGGGCAGAATTTATGGGTTGTGCCGACGGCATATGAAATACCTGTTGAAGCCAGGACGGCGATTCGTCTAGATCCGGGCCTAGCCTTTGGAACGGGTACTCATGCTACTACTGGTCTAATATTGGAATGGTTGGATCAGCAGACCCTGAAAGGTAAACGGGTAGTCGATTATGGTTGCGGCTCTGGCATACTTGCCATAGCAGCCCTGTTACTGGGCGCAGAGAAAAGTGTGGCTGTCGATATAGATCCTCAGGCATTGACGGCTGCACGAGACAATGCAGTTTTAAATGGAGTAGCCGACCGATTGGATATCGTAATGGCCGAAGATTTTCAAGGCTGCGAGTATGACGTCGTCCTCGCCAATATTCTGGCTGGGCCTTTGATTGACCTATCTGGCTTATTAAGCACTTGTTTGCGCGCTAATGGGGATCTTGTGCTCTCGGGTGTGTTGGACAGCCAGCTTGCCCAGGTGCAATCTGCCTATCTCAATGATATTAACTTTGTTGGTCAGACCGATAGGGAAGGGTGGGTGTGCGCCCACGGCAAACGATGCTATTAACGCAATGTCCAGCATGTGAGACTGCCTTTCGGTTGACACTCGATGATCTTGCGATAGCTGCGGGCCAGGTTCAGTGTGGTCATTGTCAGCATATTTTCAATGCGATAGAGCATGGTGCTGAGGAGTCCACGCTGAGTGGCGAAGATTCTTTGCCTGAAAGCCCTTCGCCTGGTATTGGCTTGGATGATGATTTTATAGACGAAAATGCTTTAGAGCAGGGCTTAATAGACGAAGATGCTATAGAGCAGGGCTTAATAGACGAAGGTGCTATAGAGCAGGGCTTAATAGACGAAGATGCTATAGAGCAGGGGTTTATAGACGAAAATGCTTTAGAGCAGGGCTTAATAGACGAAGGTGCTATAGAGCAGGGCTTAATTGACGAAGATGCTATAGAGCAGGGGTTTATGGACGAAGATGCTTCAGAGCAGGGCTTTACGGATGAAAATGCTTTGGTTGAAGATGTCATTAACGAAGATAGATTGGATGAAGAAGGCGTAAATGAAGAGGCGTTAGATGAAGTATTTGCGTCGCTAGAAACCGAATCCCCAGGTTTCCCTGGCCAAGCTAATCCTGTTGGGGAGAAGGCATCAATAGACAGTGCTGAAGCAGTTTCAATTAAAGGTGTGGCAGTTGATCGGCAGTTAAAACGGCCGAGAGGCTTTGCTTTAAACAGGACTCTATTGGTAAGTGGTTTCCTGACATTGCTTTTCCTGGTGCAACTCATGATGATTTTTTCTGAGAATTTGTTAGCAAACCGGCATACAAGAAGCTGGTTAGAGGCTGGTTGCGAGATATTTAGCTGCGCGATTCCGGCTTTTATTGATATTGGTTCGTTAACCATCAAAGAATCAGAAATTAGCCCGCTTGACTCGATGGGCCAGAGACTGATAACAGCGCGTCTACATAACAGCGCTGACCTAGCGCAGCCGCTACCTGACCTGTTGCTGGAATTAACCAATGCAAGTGGCGCAATCGTGGCGCACCGTGTATTTGATCCGGGCGAATACCTCAGGGAAGCCTCTGGCAACGGATTTGTTGGTGCAGGGGATTCTCTACCGCTTTCTCTGCAGCTAGTCTTGGCGGAAAGTAATTTGTCGGTACTGGGATATCGTTTACAATTGATACCCGGAAGATGAGCAACAGTTATCTTATCCTCTCGGGGTAAACAGCGGTTATCTAATGCTCTCGAGGTTAACAACTGTTAACATACAGGTTTTCCCGCTCCTATCTGATTATGTTGAAAATCGGTGTCCATACCCATGACAGTCAAGTTGTTGTAGCTCCGATGGCTGGGGTGACGGATATGCCGTTTCGCAATCTGTGCCGTAGCTTTGGTAGTCATTGGCTGGTGTCTGAAATGTTATCAAGTGACCGTAGGTTATGGTCATCTCAAAAGTCCAGTTACCGGAATAAGTTTGGCAGCGAAGCTGGTTTGCGGTGGGTTCAGATCGCAGGCGCCGATCCGGATATGATGGCAGATGCAGCGAGGGATATTAGCGCTCGAGGTGCGCATATCGTTGATATCAATATGGGCTGCCCAGCCAAGAAAGTTTGTCGCAAGGCCGCGGGGTCGGCATTGCTAAGGGATGAACGTTTAGTGGGCAGAATATTAAGCCGGGTTGTCGCTGCCGTGCGTGTTCCCGTTACCCTTAAAATTCGACTGGGTTGGTCCTATGACGAGGTCAATGCTGTCCGTGTTGCTAAAATTGCAGAAAATGAAGGCATTGCTGCTTTGACCGTTCATGGCAGGACCAGGAATTGCCGGTTTTTGGGAGAGGTGAATTATCATCTTATCGGCGAAGTGAAGAGTAAGGTGTCCATTCCAGTCATAGCCAATGGTGATATAGATTCCCTCGAGAAGGCACGAGACGTGATCAGCTTAACGGGTGCTGATGCACTGATGGTTGGTAGAGCTGCTCTAGGTCAGCCCTGGTTACCGGCCAAGATAGATGCTGGTTTGACAGCAGAGTTGCCTGAATCGTGTTTATTGTTTGAAGAGAAATTGACTGTGATGCAGGAGCACATACGCCTACTTGTTGAGTTTTATGGAGAGACAGCAGGGCATCGAATTGCCAGAAAGCATGTAGGCTGGTTTCTGCAGGCGCACTATGTGGATAGTCGATTACTTAGGCAGCAGTTCAATGCGCTGGAGAATTCACAACGTCAGGTCGAATTCATAGCGAGTGCCAGGCCTTCACAGTTAAAGGTGGCTTGATGAAAAAAGACAGTCAATCAAGTGAAGCCGGTGTCCAAGCTCCTGTAACTTCAACTAAAGGGGTTGGTGCCGCTGTTGATGAGGCTCTGACTGCTTATTTTACAATGATGTCCGGCGAAACCATTGAAGGCTTGTACGAGCTTGTTTTATCAGAAGTTGAGCCGACTGTGTTAGCTAAAGTGATGGAATATACAGCTTATAACCAGAGTAAAGCGGCCGAAATCCTGGGCCTCAATCGAGGCACATTGCGTAGTAAATTAAAGAAATATCAGCTTCTTTAACCTGGACCGGGTTAACCGGTAATAATTCCTTTTAGTGAGTGTAGATTATGTCTGATGTAAGTATCCGAAAAGCGCTGATCAGTGTTTCAGATAAGCGTGGTTTGGTAGAGTTGGTAAAACCGCTGGCAGAACTGGGTGTGGACTTATTGTCAACAGGAGGCACCTACCGTTTACTTCAGGAAAATGGCCTGTCCGTCCAGGAAGTTGCAGAGTATACGAAGTTTCCGGAGATGATGGATGGCCGAGTTAAGACTTTGCATCCAAAAATCCATGGGGGTTTATTAGGTCGGTTGCCGCAAGATAACGATATCATGAACGCCCATGATATCGATGCCATTGATCTGCTGGTGGTAAACCTTTATCCCTTTGCGGCCGTAACAACGGATCCTAATTGTAGCCTCGAAACGGCCATTGAGAATATTGATATCGGTGGGCCTGCCATGGTTCGTTCGGCCGCCAAAAATTATCAGAGAACGACAGTGGTCGTAGACCCGGATGACTATGCGCGATTGTTAACTGAATTGACCGATCATCAAGGAGTGGTCAGCGAGGCGTTTCGATTTGAATTAGCCTGCAAGGCATTTGAAAAAATCGCTGCCTATGATGCTGCTATTGCTAATTACTTAGGGCGAGTTCAGTTTGAGGATACTGCTCATAAAGAACGCTTTGGCCGAACCCTTACCCAGCAGTGGATTATGAAACAGGAAATGCGCTATGGGGAAAACCCTCACCAGCAGGCTGCCTTTTATGTGGAAGGCGATGGATCGAATGCGTCTGTTGCCGGTGCAACTCAGGTGCAGGGTAAGGCGCTTTCGTATAATAATGTGGCTGATACGGATGCCGCCCTGGAGTGCGTAAAGGAATTTGAGGAAGCAGCCTGTGTGATCGTCAAACATGCTAACCCTTGTGGTGTTGCTGAGGCTGCTACATTGCAGGATGCTTATCGTGCAGCATTTGCAACTGACCCAACCTCAGCCTTTGGTGGCATTATTGCCGTTAACAGGGAGTTAGGCGCTGAGTTAGCTCAGGAGATGGCAGACAATCAGTTCATAGAGGTGGTCATTGCCCCGAGTATCTCATCCGCAGCGAAGCAATGTCTTGCAGAGAAAAAAAATGTGAGGGTTCTTGAGGCAGGTCCTTTAGAGGTTGATAGCATGGGTTTTGACATGAAGCGGGTCAATGGCGGCCTATTACTGCAGAGCCGGGATGATTTGCTGGTGGACCAGCAAACTTTACGGGTCGTAACGGAACAACAGCCCTCTGAAGCACAGATGAAGGATCTTAATTTTGCCTGGAAAGTGGCTAAATTTGTAAAATCTAATGCGATAGTTTATGCCAAAAACAGTCAGACCATTGGTATCGGTGCGGGTCAGATGAGTCGCGTTTATAGTGCAAAAATTGCGGGTATAAAGGCTGCAGATGAAAATCTGACAGTCGCTGGGTCTGTTATGGCCTCGGATGCTTTTTTCCCGTTTAGGGATAGCATCGATGCAGCGGCGAAGGTTGGTATTAAGGCAGTAATCCAGCCTGGCGGGTCGATACGTGATCAGGAAGTTATTGATGCAGCAAATGAGGCCGGCATTGCGATGGTATTTACAGGTATGCGACATTTTAGACACTAGTTTCAGGTTTATCCTGATTAGGGGAAGTGGGTTTGAATATTCTCGTTATTGGCAGCGGCGGTCGTGAACACGCGCTTGCCTGGAAACTGGCTCAAAGTGATTTAGCTGATCGTGTTTTTGTGGCGCCTGGAAACGGCGGTAGTGCTTTAGAACCTGAACTCACTAATGTCAGTCTCGAGCCGATGGATTTCGATGGTTTAATCGAATTTGCGCTTCATGAAGAGGTAGAGCTTACAGTCGTGGGCCCCGAGGCTCCGCTTGTCGCTGGCATAGTGGATCGGTTTAATGATGCGGGTCTGGCCTGCCTGGGTCCCTCTGCGGCTGCCGCAGAGCTGGAAGGGTCGAAGAGTTTCAGCAAGCAATTTCTTGTTAAGCACGGTATTCCAACAGCAGCGTACGGAAGTTTCGAATCACCCGTGCAAGCCTGTCAATTCGCGCGCAGTCTGCCGCTGCCGGTGGTGATAAAAGCCGATGGTCTGGCCGCAGGCAAAGGTGTGTTGATTGCCCAGAGTTATGAAGAAGCGGACAAGGTAATCAGTCATATGCTCGAGGGTGATGCGTTTGGGCAGGCCGGGCATCGAGTCGTGGTTGAGGAGTTTATGGAAGGTGAGGAAGCGAGTTTTATTGTGATCGCCAATGGTAATACCTACCGATCATTTGCTACATCCCAGGATCATAAGGCGATATACGATGGGGATTTGGGGCTCAATACTGGAGGTATGGGTGCTTATTCGCCAGCGCCCGTGGTGACAGATGCTATCCATGAGAAGATTTTAAGGGAAATTATAGAGCCCACCTTGGCCGGTATGATCGCTGATGGTCATCCCTATACTGGATTTCTTTATGCTGGATTGATGATAGAGCCGACGGGCGGTATTAAAGTGGTGGAGTTCAATTGTCGTTTCGGCGATCCGGAGACACAGCCGATTTTGCTTCGCTTGCAGTCGGACTTTGCGAGCCTTTGCCTGGGCGCTGTCAATGACAAGTTAAGTGATTGCCATTTGGAATTTACTGAAGATGCTGCTGTTGCTGTAGTCCTGGCGGCTGAAGGATATCCTCAGTCCTATCGAAAGAATGAAGAAATCCAAGGGTTGCATAAGCCTGGTAATAGCAAGGTTTTTCATTGTGGAACGGTGTTAGAGGGTACTAAAGTTAAGACCTCAGGCGGCCGAGTTCTCGCAGTCACGGCCTTGGGTGCATCTGTGAGTGACGCTCAAAGTCAGGTCTATAAAGATATACAGGCTATTGAGTTCCCTGGTATGCAGTATCGTCGTGATATAGGTTATCGCGCTATATCAAGGGAAAAACGTGCAGTTGAATCAAAAGGAAAAGATTCAACTAATTAACCGGCCACCGTCAACCGCAACAACCTGCCCGGTCGTATAGGAATTTGCTGCCAGATAGAGAGCTGTTATTGCTATATCAGAGGCATTACCGGTTCTGTTTAAAGGCACCTTTTTGAGCATGGAATCAACCAATGCTGATGCTTCTGGCTCACTATTACTCGGAGGTAAAATGGCACCTGGAGAGATCGCGTTGACCCTGATATTGGGGGCCAGTTCCAGCGCCAGTGCTCGAGTCATCATAATAAGGCCGGCTTTGCTGATACTGTAAACGCTGTAATGCTGAAGTGGTTGCTGGGCATAAATATCTGCAATATTGATAATGCTACCGTTGCTATCCTCGAGTTTAGGTGCGAGTGCCTGACATAAAAATAAAGGTCCTCTGAGGTTTGTATTTATGGTGGTCTCCCAGTGAGCAAGGTCGATAGCGCTTAAGGGCCGCGCTGAAAAAACCGAGGCATTGTTAATTAACAGATCCAGTCGCTGATCAGAGGTAAACCATTGGTCTATTGCCTGTTCGGTGCAGACAGGATCGCTGAGATCACCCCTCACCAGGCGAGCAGAATTAGCTCGAGTAGAATTGAGTTGTTGGTACAGCTCGCTGGCCTGGCTTTCGGATGTTTGAAAGTGCAGGACCAGATCCCATCCTTGAGCATGGAAGTATATTGCAATTTCCCTGCCGATGCGTTGCGCGGCACCAGTTATAAGGGCAACCTTAGCCATGAAGATCGTTCGCAATAATTTCAATCAGCAATGCTTTCAAAGCGGATTTAATTTCAGGGCCCGTTAACCCGGGTAAAAGGTTTTGTGTGTTGACCCTAGCGCATAATGCCTGCCATTTTCTCCATTTAGTTGCGATCTCGTTTGATGACTTTGGTTGTATCACCTGAACAAGCTGAAGAATTTTTTCAAATCGTTCAGGTTTACGGCGGGCGTCCATATGCTCCAGGGTCGATACAATCTCAGATGCTGAATCCAGGTCAGGGTTAATTAGCTGCTCGCTGTATCGTGCTAATAGAAGGTTCAGTTCTTGCCAGTATTTTGGCATTTTGATTTTGTTATTTAGATTTTCCAGACTTGTTTGATTGAGCCCCTGGCAGAGGCTGGCAAACTTCTGCGCGGGTTCCATCTCATTTGGTAGCAGAGTCAGTCTGCTTATTCCGGCTTCGGTTAAATCTGGCCAGAGTTGATTCGCTGCACCGATATCTCTGATGAAGACAAAGAACTTCTCTGGATGTTCTGTTTTCATGGCTTTTTCAAGTTCCATAAATATACGCTCTGAAGACAGGTTCTTGAGGTCTCCCCGTGTCACCATGTTCTGGCATAGCAAACGTGTCTGGTCATGTACTTCAAATCCGAAGCTTCTAAATCTCGCGTAGAACCTAGCCAATCTCAAGACCCTCAAAGGGTCCTCATCAAAAGCATTCGAAACATGTCTTAGGAGTCTGTCTCTGAGATCGATTTGTCCGCCGTAGGGGTCAAAGATAGTACCCTGCACATCTTCTGCCATCGCGTTGATCGTTAGATCTCTCCGATACAAGTCCTCTTCCAGAGTGACGTCAGGACGAGTATCGAATAAAAAGTTCTGGTGACCTGGGCCGGTATTCTGTTCTTTTCTGGCCAGGGCATACTCCTGGCCGGTCTCAGGGTGCAGAAAAACGGGAAAGGCTTTTCCTACCTGCTTGAAGCCTTGTTGAAGCATGCTCTCAGGTGATTCGCCTAAAACCACCCAGTCTTGTTCGCTGTGTTCGTTTTGCGGAATTCCAAGCAGTTTGTCACGCACAGCACCACCTACCAGTAACTTTTTCATGGCGACACCATTTGTAATACAGAATAATGATGACAGCTCATGATTGAGCCTGTTGTTGGAATAATCGACCATCTCCGAGGCGAACAGCAGTCAGGTGTCTGCCATAGACACAGCCTGTATCCAAGCCGATCAGATTAGGTTGCTGTATACCCATTAGAGCAGCCCAATGACCAAATAGGATGGTTGTCTTCTGCATTGATGGATTCCGGTAATCAAACCAGGGCTTAAATCCTGACGGTGCCAGACTTTGTTTATGGGTTAACTCAATTTTACCGGGATGGCTATAGAATCGCATTCGGGTGAAAAAATTGGTGATGAGCCTCAATCTTGGGTAGCCAGTTAAATCCTTGCTCCAAACACTGGGATTATTACCGTACATTGCCTGTAGGAAACCATTACAGTCATCGGCAGTGAGTTGATCATGCACTTCTTTACTGAATGCGAGAACCTCTGCCAGGTCCCAGATGCCGGGTACGCCAGCGTGAACCAGCAAGGTATCGTAGTCTGAGTTGTATCTGACTAGGGGTTGCTGGCGTAACCAGGCTACGAAACAGTCAAGTTCCGGATGCTCCAGCAGGTCTGACAGCGTGTCGCCCTTGTGCTGGTTTGCGAGTCCACGGGCAATGGCTATAAAATGCAGATCGTGATTGCCCAGGACGACCTGTAGGTCATCTTGGTCCATCAAGAACTGAAGGGTCTCTACATTATTCGGTCCTCGATTAATTAAATCCCCAGCTATCCACAGACTATCCTTACCGCTGGTATAGCTAATTTTTTTTAGCAGGCTTCTGAACTCTTTGTAACAGCCTTGAATATCGCCTATTGCAAAGACTGTCATGGCTTTTTCCGGCTAACAAAATTTGCACACGCAGTAAAATCAGCCACACTTAAATTTTCTGCTCTAAGCCGTGGGTCCAGACCAATGCATCTTAAGTCATCGGTCGAGAGGAAGGGGCTCAACGAGTTTCTAATGGTTTTTCTGCGCTGGCCAAATGCTCGAAGCAAAATCTCGCCTAGCAGGGTAATGTCCTCAGCGTTGCATGGTTTTTGTTTATGGGGCTGGAGTCTTGCGACGGCAGATTCAACTTTTGGTCGAGGCGTAAAAGCCGATGCGGGTACCGCCAGGATTTTTTCCACCTGGCAATAGTATTGAGTCATCACCGAAAGTCTGCCGTATACCCGACTGCCAGGGGCAGCGACCATGCGTTCTACTACCTCTGCCTGCAGCATCAGGGTCATATCCGCTATTTGCTCAGGATAATTGAATAATCTGAACAGCAATGGGGTCGAAATGTTATAGGGTAGATTACCTACAATGCGAAGGGGAGAAGGCAAATGCTCGATGGGGTATTCGAGAATATCAGCATTGATAATGTTGACCTCAGCAGGCAGCTCTTTTTCCAGAATAGGGATCAAGTCCCGGTCAATCTCAATGACAATTAGATGTTCGGTTTTGTTTGCTAAAAGTCGGGTCAGTGATCCTTTGCCAGGACCAATCTCCAGTATTGTTTCGTGCTGCCGTGGGGCTACTGCGGAGACTATGTTTTCAATGACACTGGTACTGTGTAAAAAATTCTGACCAAAGCGTTTTTTTGCGTTCATAGGTGTTTAGTATTAGCAGTTGCGGACATACTGTCAGCCATTGAAATAGCTGTGAGCAGGCTGCCACAGTCTGCTTTACCACTACCGGCGATATCCAGAGCAGTGCCATGATCAACTGAAGTTCTAATGATGGGAAGGCCGAGTGTAACATTGACGGCTTCTCCAAAGCTTTGACTCTTGAGTACGGGCAACCCCTGGTCATGGTACATGGCGACGACAGCATCAGCAGTTTGTAACTGCTTTTCGGTAAAGGCGGTATCAGCAGGCAGAGGGCCAATCAGGTTAAGTCCCCTTGATTTCAAGTGATCCAGGGCTGGTTGAATTATTTCTATTTCTTCTCTGCCCAGGTAACCTTGCTCGCCAGCGTGGGGATTAAGGCCGCACACGACAATTTCAGGGGATGAAATATGAAATTGCTGCTGCAGGCATTCAGACAGTATTGTCAGAGTCGCCACAATGTTTTCAAATGTGATTGCTGCAGGCACATCAACCAGAGCCAGATGGGTAGTGACTAAAGCAACACGAAGGCGGCTACTGGCCAGCATCATAACGACCCTGGCGGTACCAGTTTCTTCGGCTAACCACTGGGTATGCCCGGTAAATGCTATGCCCGCCTGGTTGATGACAGCTTTATTAATCGGGCCTGTAATCAGCGCTCTGCAGCTTGCTGTTTGGCAGGCTGCGACGCTCTGACTCAGTGCATCCAGAAGAAAGGGTCCTGCTCTAGAGTCGACATGGCCTGGAATAGATCGGAAAGGCAAGCGGATGGGCTGGATGTTCATCGCCTCAGGATCGTATGGTGTTGTCTTTGAGAGGACTGACACAGGTAGATCTGATTCGAGTAATAATGCACGTTCCTGAATCAAATCAGGGTCTGTAAAATAGATACGATGGGGTAGTGGGCCGAGGGTCTTCTCAGCTTTGATACAGATATCAGGTCCAATACCGGCAGGCTCTCCTGGGGATATTGCCAGTGGTATGCTAGATTCGGATCTCAACAAAAGCGTCTTCCCTTAATTCTCTTGTCCAGTTTTCCAATTCTTCATCCACCATTTGACTACGCAGATAATTTTCCGCTTGAGCCCGCATAAATTCATTGCTGAAGTCTTCGGTTCTGCGGCCTGTTACTTCGAGGAAATGAAAGCCGAAGGCGGTTTCAAAAACCTCGCTGACTTCACCGATTTCTGAATTTGACACAGTCTCTTCAAAAGCACCGACATATTCGCCAGCTCGACTCCATCCAAGGTCGCCCCCGTTTAAAGCTGAGCCTGGGTCATCAGAATATAATCTGGCTACTTCGCCAAATTCTCGCCCTTCCATGATTTCATCCCGCAGACTCATAGCCAGTTCTTTGGCTTCTTCGAGCGTACGGATTTCCGTTGTTTTAATTAAGACATGGCGTGCCCGCGTCTGGTCGATGAATCCGTTTGATCTCGCACCTCGGCTTTCTTCGAGTTTTATGATGTGAAAACCACTCCCGCTCTGGATGGGTCCTTTAACTTCTCCTAGTTTCATGGTCTCGGCTATATCGGCAAACATAGATGGCAATTGATCAGGCTTGCGCCATCCTAGATCACCGCCTTTTAACGCGTTCTGCCCAGCAGAACGCTCCATGGCTAGTTTCTGGAAGTCGGCTCCAGCATTTATTTCTTCAAGAGTATCCCTTGCTTTTTGGCGGATTTGTTTAATGACCCCTGAATCTGCGCCAGAGGGCACCGCCATGAGGATATGAGCAAACCTATATTCGTCGGCAGTGATTGATTGCCCGAGTTCCGAGCTGAGGAAATTATCGATGGCTTGCTCTGTTATTTCTATTCGATTACGCATAATGCCTTGCTGAACCCGGCTGATCATTATTTCCTTCTGCACCTGTTCACGCATGCTGTTGTAGGAGATACCGTCTGCGGCGAGTACCTCGCTGAATTCCTGCAAAGATAAATTATTTTGCGCGGCAATTTTGTTCATTGCCTCATTTAATTCGCCATCACTTATGCGTACACCTGCTCTCCTGGCCATCTGCATTTGTAGACTTTCGATTACCAGGCGTTCGATTATCTGGTTGGTTAGAATTTCATCAGATGGCATTCGCATTGGGTCAGTCAACTGTGCCTTAATCGCTGTCTTTCGTGATTCAAGCTCAGAGACCATGATGATCTCGTTATCGACGATGGCGGCTATTCTATCCAGGACAATCGATGCTGCTTGGCTTGTCGAGGAGAGAACGACCAAATAAAGTAATAACCCTGTGCCAAAAATGTTCATTATTGTTGCCTTATCAATCAATGTTGTTCTGAAAACCCTGGAACCGTCCGTTCCAGGAGTCTAACCAGATCGCTACCTATGTTGCCGAGTCCCTTGAGTTGAAATTCAATGAAAATACCACTTCTACTTTTAAATTCCGTGTAGGGTGGTTGCGAAATTTCTGTGCCCCGGAAAATATCGATGAATTCCCGATAGGCCAGTTTTGCGCTCCAACAGCAGCCATTGTATTCTACAGCAGCGACTGACTCTATGCTTTCCTTTCTATTCCAGTCGTAATTCCACATGCCGACAATTCGCCAATAAGTAGATAAAGGCACTGCAATCGAGGCATGGGTCAGTTTCTTATTTTCGAGTCGGTTATATTCAAGGTAGGATGTGGGAACTTTTTCAGAAAGGTGAAATAGGTTCAATAGATACGACTCTGAGGGTCTATAGCTGAACCCTGCATAGCTTGAGATTATGCTTTTTTGATCGGTATCCCAATTAATCTTCCCGTCTAGTTTTACATTCTGGTGAGGTTGCCAGGAGGCTTCTATAAAGATAGCAGACTTACCTGCTTTGGTTATTTGATCGTAAGTTTGTGCGGGTAGGTCATAGTGAAAAAATGCCTTGCCTGCTTGAACCCTCAATATTTCCTGGCCATTGGCTTGCCTTAGAAGCCGGCTAGTCAGGGCGACACTAACCTGTTCGCCTGGGATCAGAGCATCAATTCCAGAGAACCGATTTTTTCTAAATAGATTATTGAATGATGGGTTGAACTGTTGAGTGTCGTATAAATTCTCCGAGGCTTTCAGGCTGCCACCCTGGTGCAAAATGAATAGCCTGGGTTCCAGAGTTTGTAACCAGTCAGACTGACCCGAACTGATTAGTTTCTCAAACTTCAGGCCTGAATCGAAACTAACAATGGGCGTTAGGTCAGAACTAGATCGTTGTTCATTGCCGTCTCCGAAATCGGTTCGGTAAGAGCGGTGATGGACTTGGATTTCTGGTTTTGCATAGCCCCAGGGTTTTGACCAGGGCCAACTAATGCCTGAGGTGATCAGTTTACGTTGGCTGGTAGGTTGATTGATGTTGGGGCTGGACGCAGTTTTGAATTCACTGATTTGGGCCTCGCCATAGTAGTGCAGATTGCCTGTCGAGTTTCTGTAATTGAGATTTAACTCCGGTTGTCGTTCGTATTGGCCATCGAAATCGGGTAAGAGGTTTTGGAAACCCTCCATAGCCAGATTGGCACTGAAATGCTCACCCTGCCAGTTGATTGAAGCCGATTGGTTAAGCGCTGTTTTAGTTCGAGGATAGGGATCGTTTGAAAAAAAACTCTGTGATAAGTGATCTGCGCCACTTACAAGCTTGCTGTCGAGTTCACGAAGATAATCCTGATCAGATAGTGCCGTATAGTTGATGCTTGTTTTAAGGGCTTGCCATTGGCCTGTGTGCTGGGCAGATATTAACCAGCGCTTGCCATTTTGACGGTTTGCAGGGTTTAGATGGGTTTGTTCTTTGGCGAATATCTCATCTTGATTGATATATCCCAGCTGTAGTTCGTTTTGAGTAGCGGTGGTTAAAAATCGGCTTTCAAGCTGATGAAGACTACCGCGTTGGGCGATATTGCTGTAGGTGTAGCTGGCATCGAGGTTTGTTGCGAGATTGAAATAATAGGCCGCAGTCAAATTATAGCCACTTTCACTGTCTTTGCTCAGAGACGGCGGTAGTAGCCCGGAATGCCTTTGCGTATCGATCGGGAATTTAGCATAGGGCAGGTAAAATATCGGTACATCCTTGATCCTGACGGTGACGTCCCTTGCTTCGGCAACGCCAGCATCCATATCTAGATTGAGCGTTGACATTTCCATTAGCCATAGATTATCGCCTGGATCACATTGGGTGAAATCGCTCTCTGAGAGATGGATTTTAGTAGGGCTTTGCTTCTCAAGAAATTCGGCGCTTCCCCTGAACCCACTGTCCTGCAGAAGAAAACTTGCGTTGTTTACCTGGCCGGTCCCTTTTAAGAAGTCGCCACTGGCGGATGCCCCGCTGATCAGAAGGCCAGGTTCTCTTATCATCACCTGGCCAACTAGGTTTAGTTGATTATCGGAAAGATTAATATCGGCGACATCAGCGCTGATCAGACGGCCAGATGAGCTGATTTCAACGTGACCCGTTATGCTCGCAGACTGATCAAGAATAAGCGAAGCATCATCGGCACTGATTCTAATGGCTTGATCGGCTTCAGTTGCATTGGCTAAGGGCTGAGAACGGTACCTATACTGGCCAGCACACTGTTTCAGCAGCGGTTCCTCAGCTTCAACAATGCCTGGTTTCAGGACAGTCCAAGCCGTTTCGGCAGCTGTCTGGGCACCTAAATTTACCGGCCAGTAGAGCAATAAAAGCAATACCGTGCGGGTTATTGGACTAGCGACTCCGACCATGATGACTTAAGTTTTGTTGAGAGGGCCTAGAATAAGCGATAATGGGTGCTTTCTACAGCAAATCAGATCAAAACCTATGGACAAGCGTCTTCGACAATTGACTGAGTGGGCTCGCGAGTTTACAAAAGCTCGGGGCTACCTCATTGGTTCCGGGGAGCTTGTGCCTGTATCAGAAGATGCCAGTTTCCGTCGCTACTTCCGCTTACAGGGTTCGGATAGCGGCTGCGTATTTGTAGACGCCCCACCGGCAAAGGAAGATCTAAAGTCGTTCATAGCGATTACTGCATTACTCGATCAGGGAAAAGTGTCGATAGGTAAGGTCCGGGGGCAGGACCTGAAGCTGGGTTTCCTGGCTATCGATGATTTAGGCGACAGGCTTCTTCTTGCTGAGCTCAAAGCGCATAAGCAGCAGGCCAGCAGCCGATTGCACCAAGCTGGACTCGAAATTTTAAAAATGCAGCAAATTTCCAGCAATTTGCCTCTTTATAGTCGACAACTTCTTGAAGACGAAATGCAATTATTTCCTGAGTGGTTTTTGGAGAACAAATTAGAATTCGAACTCACTCGGGAGTGGCGCGATCTGTATTCCAGGCTGGTCGACCTGATGATCGAAAATGCACTCAGTCAGCCGCAAGCATTCGTTCATCGTGACTTTCACTCCAGAAACATTATGCTAACGGCGGGTAACGGCATGGCCGTCATTGATTATCAGGATGCCGTCATCGGTCCGCTCACCTATGACTTGGTATCGCTATTAAAAGACTGTTATTTCAGGGTCAACCGATCGGAAGTCGTTACATTGGTAGAAGCAAACTGGGACCTGTTGAGGCATCGCCATCCCAATGAATTGAAATCTTTCCCGGAATTCCTGAGGTGGTTTGATTTAATGGGATTACAGAGGCATTTGAAATGTGCAGGTATTTTTTGCCGACTTCAGCTTCGAGATGGAAAATCAGGTTATCTGGCGGATGTTCCTCTCGTATTTGAGTATATCCTGGAAGTCTGTGATCTCTATGACGGTTTAGCTCAGTTTGGTCGCTTCCTTAGAACGAGAATTAGCCCACTCATGAAAGAGAAATTTGTATGAATGCCTTGCTGTTGTCAGCAGGGAAAGGTCTGCGGATGAGACCCCTGACGGATAAACTGCCGAAGCCTTTGTTACAGATGGCTGGCCAGACCTTAATAGAGCGGCATCTCTATAATTTGAGGGATAGCGGCTTTAAAAGGGTTGTCATCAATTTGCATTACCTGGGCGATAAACTGCTGTCAGCATTGGGCAATGGCGATCGATATGGTCTGGATATACAGTATTCGCATGAACCGTCACTGTTGGATACCGGCGGGGGGGCCAAGGCAGCCCTAACATTACTGGGCGACCAGCCTTTTGCCATGATCAGTTCAGATGTCTATAGTGATTTTTCTTTCAGATTGCTACGCAATTTGGACCTGGATAAATCCCTTGGTCATTTGATATTGGTTCCAAATCCTCCCCATCACCCGACCGGAGATTTTTCCCTGATTGATGACCTGGTTGGCAACGATGGTGAACGTCATACATTTTCAGGGATTAGTGTGCTTCACCCGCAGCTATTGTCTATTTCCGATAGCCGGGTTTTCCCTATTAGAGATGTGCTACGACCAGCCGCTGCAGACGGCAGATTGCGCGGACAGTTATACAAGGGCGCCTGGAGTGATGTTGGCACGCCTTCGCGGTTGAAAGTACTTGAGGAATCGTTACTTAAATCAAGCTCAGTTAGGCGTAAGTAAAGCTATCCTGTAAACTTCGCCATTAGAATTTGGAATTTAACTTATGAATACACCCTGGATAGCGCCGTCGATTCTGTCAGCAGACCTGGCTCGTTTGGGCGAAGAAGTCACTCAAGTACTCGATTCGGGAGCAGATCTTATCCATTTCGATGTCATGGATAATCATTATGTCCCCAATCTGACTTTTGGGCCCATGGTTTGTCAGGCCTTGCGCGACTATGGCATAACTGCTCCAGTAGATGTGCATTTAATGGTTAAGCCAGTGGATCATCTGATAAGCGCATTCGCAGGCGCTGGTGCCAGCTATATTACTTTTCATCCGGAAGCCAGCGAACATATCGACAGGTCCTTGGAACTGATCCGGTCCAATGGTGTGAAATGCGGTTTAGTGCTGAATCCAGCAACCTCCGTTCACTGCCTTGATCATGTGTTGGATAAACTGGATATGGTTCTGATTATGTCTATAAACCCGGGATTTGGCGGCCAGACTTTTATTGAATCGACACACACTAAGATTAAGCAGGTTCGCGAACTGATTGATCAAAGCGGTCGAGATATTCGTCTGGAAATTGATGGTGGTGTCAAAATTGAGAATATAGCCGCTATCGCTGATTCTGGCATAGATACCTTTGTTGCCGGCTCGGCTATATTTGGTTCAGGGAATTACCGGGAAACTATCGATAAGATGCGCCACCAACTCAGGGCGTGAAAATCGGTTACCAGTTATTGGCTACCAGCTATTGGTTACCAGTTCTAGAATTCGCCGGGGTTGATGCGTTAACCGGCTAAATGGTTGTCTTTGTAATATGCTGGATTGCCTGTGTTGAGTGTACAAATCGAGTCATTAAGAATAATAGTCATTAAACATAAAGGGCAAAAAAATAGCAGCGCCTTAGATAAAAAGTCACCCAGAATAAGACCCGGTTAGGAAAATGTGTAGGAACAAGAGTTTCTAAGACCGATCACTAACAATTAACAATTAACAATTAACAATTAACAATTAACAATACCTATTAAGAATAGATGAATGACAAATCCAGATTACTTCGATGATCTATTGAAACAGGGGCATCATCATATCCCCTTAACCCGCGAACTGGTTGCGGATTTTGAAACCCCCCTGTCGTGTTACGTCAAGGTGGCGCGGGGTGCTTACAGCTACCTGCTGGAGAGTGCCCACCAGGGTGGAGAACAATGGGCTCGTTATTCAATCATCGGGCTGCCTGCCAGTCGTGTCATAAAAGTCTATGGAGAAGAATTAATCCTCGAGGAAAATGGTGAGATTGTAGAGAAGCGTACAACTGAGGATCCCCTCGACTATATTGATAGATTTCAACAGCAGTTTTCGTATCCCGAGTTACCTGGCTTGCCCGGTTATACAGGCGGGTTAGTCGGCTATTTTGGTTATGACACGGTTCGTTACGTTGAAAAGCACCTGGAGGGGAAGGCACCGCCAGATACGATTGGTACAGCCGATATCTTGTTGATGGTTTCAAATGAGGTAATTGTTTTTGATAATATAAAGGGCAGAATTCATCTCGTGACCCATGTTAGTAGTGTTGATGAAAAAGCCCATGAAAAAGCACTGAATCGCCTGGATACCATGGAAGCTGCGCTACGGCAGCCGATTCCTGACCAATATGTTCAACCGGTCGTTGCCCCGACGCTCTACGACGAGGATTTCATTTCTTCTTATGGTGAAGAGCGGTTTAAGTCTGATGTTGATAAAATAAAAGACTACATTGTCGCCGGTGATGTCATGCAGGTGGTACTTTCACAACGGATGTCCTGTGCTTTCGAAGCCGAACCTCTGAATCTTTATAGAGCTTTGCGCGCAATGAATCCGTCTCCATACATGTACTTCATGGATCTGGAAAGCGTGCAGATCGTTTCGTCTTCGCCGGAAATACTGGCTCGATTAGAAAACCGTGAAGCAACGGTAAGGCCGTTGGCGGGTACCCGAGCAAGGGGTCGAAACCCGAGCCAGGACCTTTTGCTTGAAGAAGAGTTGAAGAATGACCCCAAGGAGCTGGCAGAACATATGATGCTCATCGATCTCGGTAGAAATGATATTGGCAAGGTAGCAAATATCGGTACCGTAGAGGTATCTGAGATGATGGTTGTTGAGCGCTACGCCCATGTGATGCATATGGCATCTCATGTGACCGGCGAACTTCGTGACGAGTTTTCGGCTATGGACCTGCTCAAGGCTACACTGCCAGTCGGTACGCTAAGTGGGGCGCCTAAAGTCCGGGCGTTAGAAATTATAGATGAATTAGAACCAGTCAAACGGGGGATTTTCGGTGGTGCAGTTGGGTACTTTTCCTGGAATGGGAATATGGATACGGCGATTGCAATACGAACGGCAGTATTGAAAGATGGTCGTCTTTACATTCAGGCTGGTGCAGGTGTAGTCGCAGATTCAGTGCCCCAGCAAGAGTGGACAGAGACAATGAATAAGGCCATGTCCGTTATTAAAGCGGCCGCGATTGCCGAGGCGGGTCTGAAATTCGCCGTAGATCCCTCACACCAGAGAAATGAATAACATGACCCTAGTTAATCTCCACCGGTGCCGTTTATGTTGTTAATGATCGATAATTACGACTCTTTCACCTATAACGTGGTGCAATATCTTGCAGAGTTGGGCGAGGAGGTCCAGGTATTTCGTAACGATCAAATAACACTGACCGATGTCGAAAAGTTAGCACCAGAGCGTATTGTCATCTCACCTGGACCCTGCACGCCTAATGAGGCCGGTATTTCCATGGATCTGATTCGTCATTTTCAGTCCAGCATTCCGATTTTAGGCATTTGCCTCGGACATCAGAGCATTGGCCAGGTCTACGGTTGCCGGATCAAAGCCGCTGGGAAGGTAATGCATGGAAAAGCTTCAATGATTCACCATGAGAAAAAGGGGGTTTTCACCGATCTACCCAGTCCTTTCAAGGCAATTCGATATCATTCATTAGTGATTGGCAAAGACAGTCTCACCAATGACTTGGAATTGACCAGTTGGACCGAAAACGAAGACGGTAGCATTGATGAAATTATGGGTGTTAGACACAAGAATCACTCTGTTGAAGGGGTGCAGTTTCACCCGGAATCGATTCTGAGCGAGCATGGTCATCAGCTTCTTCAGAATTTTTTGGATCAGGAGTAGGTAAATGGAAATAGCGACGTTGCTATCCAAGCTAACGGGTAGACAAGATTTGACTGCTGTAGAAATGACGGGGTTAATGCGCGAGATTATGACCGGTAAAGCGACGCCGGCCCAGATTGGTTCGGCATTGACGGCCTTGATGATGAAGGGAGAGACCGTCACTGAAGTCGCAGCGGCAGCGACGGTAATGAGAGAACTGGCCTTGCAAGTCCCGGCCGAACAGGCCTGTTTAGTGGATACCTGTGGAACCGGAGGCTCAGGTTCGCGCAAGTTTAATGTTTCCACCGCAAGTGCATTTGTTGCTGCGGCAGCCGGGGCAAAGGTTGCAAAGCATGGCAACAGGGCTGCTAGCGGTAATAGTGGTAGCGCTGATGTGCTTGAAGCTGCAGGTGCCAGGCTGGATTTGAATCCTCAACAGGTAGGGCGGTGTATTGACACCGTCGGACTCGGCTTCTTGTTTGCAGCTAATCACCATCAAGCCATGAAGCATGCCATCAGACCGAGAGAGGAACTAAAATTCCGAACTTTGTTTAATGTGTTAGGACCCTTGACTAATCCCGCCGGGGCCAAACGACAGGTGATGGGGGTCTTTAGCCCGCGTTGGTTGAGACCCTTGGCGGAGGTACTGTGCGAACTCGGTAGTGAGCATGTGTTGCTGGTTCACTCCGATGATGGACTGGATGAAATAAGTATTGCTGCCTCAACTCAGATTGTAGAAATGCGAAACGGGCAATATCAGACTTATCAAGTGAAGCCAGAAGACTTTGGGATGCGCTCATCCTCATTGGAACCATTGCGAGTGGAAAACAGTACCCAGAGCCTGGCGTTGGTCAACGCTGCCTTGAACCAACAGGATGAAGCAGCGACCAATATTGTCTGTCTGAATGCCGGCGCCGCGATTTTTGTTGCTGGTTTAAGTGCGGACCTGCACTCGGGCGTGATGATGGCCCAGGATGTTATCGCTTCAGGTCAGGCAGCTGAAAGAATGCAAGTGTTTGTCGATTTTACGATTGAAATGGCCGGTTCTTGATTATGGCGCTGCCAACTATTCTGGAAAATATCGTTGCTGAAAAGCGTATTCATGTTGCCAGCAGGAAGCAACAACGGTCCATGTCACAACTTCAGAGAGTGGCACTACCTGAACCTCCCAGAGGCTTTTGCGATGCTATAGGTAAAGATCTCAGCAAGGGCAAGTCAGCTGTGATTGCAGAGATTAAGAAGGCTTCGCCATCCAAAGGTGTTATCCGAGCAGTTTTTGACGTGCCTCAAATAGCAAAATCTTATGAGAAGTATGGGGCGACCTGTATTTCCTGTTTGACCGATGAGAATTTCTTTCATGGTCGAGATAGCTATTTAGCAGATATAAAGGCGACGGTGTCGCTGCCGGTTTTAAGAAAAGACTTCATCATCGATGAATATCAGATCCAAGAGTCGCTGGTATTGGGGGCAGATTGTATATTGCTGATTGCCGCCATCCTTGATAGCAGGCAGTTGGCTGATTACTACCAGGTTGCTTCGAACCTGGGCTTGGATGTTCTAGTAGAAGTACATGATACTGACGAGTTGGAACGAGCACTTGATCTGAAACCTAAATTGCTCGGCATCAATAATCGGAATTTACATACTTTTGAAGTTAGTTTAGATACTACCCTGGCATTAGTCAGTCTGGTACCTGACAGCACTGTTATTGTCACTGAAAGTGGTATTCGTAAGCGTTCAGATGTCGTAACAATGGAACATCACCAGGTGCGTTCATTTTTGGTGGGTGAGGCCTTCATGCAGTTTGATGAGCCAGGAGAAAAACTCGCAGAGTTGTTTCCTTAAAACCAGCAGCGAGTCATGGGCTGCCGGTTTCTCCTAAACCGTTTGCAAAAATCAACCGAATGCGCTGGATTTCCTATTCGTGCTTTTTAAGCCTGTTACACGCGAGCTGATATAAAAACAATCTTTCAGGCATCGAGGCTATTGTATGATCTGTCCCCAGATGGAGAATGCCAGGGATAGGTTTCCCCGCATTGACTCTGGCGCTGAAAGGTGATCATCGATGCGGGGTAACGCTAAGGGTAAGCATGCTGCGCACTAGCGGTCTTTCGGCCGGTTGCCGGTTTTTGCTTAGATGTGCCGTGCTGTTGCAAGCAGATGTGGGCTATGGGCAGCCGCTTACACTGCCCGGTTAAATTAATTTAGATGATAACAAGGTAAGATATCGCCACGAAACGTTGCGTCTGACTAGATCTAATGTGTAGTTGAGAGCAAATAGACGATCGGTTTTAGTAAGGTGGTTTTATATGAGGGTTTTGAGATATGAAAGGAAACGTTAAATGGTTAGATGGGAAGATGTTTCTGGCTGAATCGGCTAGTGGACATACCGTTGTTATGGATGGGCCTGAGGAAAATGGTGGCCGTAACATCGGTTTTAGGCCGATGGAAATGGTGCTCCTGGGCATGGCGGGCTGTACCAGCTACGATGTTATCCATATCTTAGGCAAGGCCAGACAGAATGTAACCGATTGTGTTGCAGAAGTTGAGGCTATTCGCGCCGAATCAATCCCTGCCGTTTTCACAGATATTCATCTCCATTTCCTGGTCACAGGCGTTAACCTGAAGCAGGCGCAGGTTGAAAGAGCCATAAAATTATCGTCAGAAAAATACTGCTCGGCTTCAATGATGTTAGAAGCGGGAGGAGTTAACATCACCTATGACTATGAAATTCGGCAAGCAGCATGAAGAGTCGACCTGGTAAAACCAATGGTATGCGCCATGTGGCCCTGTTTGTGGAGCAATTTGAGCAGGCAGAAAATTTTTATGTCGAATTGTTAGGTATGGAAGTCGAATGGCGGCCTGACCCGGATAATGTCTATCTGACCAGTGGTAATGACAATCTGGCTTTACATCGAGCAGAGACGACGCCGGGGTTGAGCAATCTGGACCATATCGGTTTTTTCGTTAATGACATCGATCAAATTGACATTTGGTATGAATTTCTTGAAGAAAACCAGGTGACCTTGTTGACCAGGCCGCGTCTCCACCGAGATGGAGCTAAAAGTTTTTACTGTAAAGATCCGGCAGGTATCAAGGTACAGATTATTTTTCATCCACCGATAGCAGCTCAGGATTAGCGCGAAAAGCAAACCCGCTCTGTATTAGAGGTGCGGTTTAGATCCAGAACGTGGTTTTCGTCATCAGGCCTGACATCGCCGTCATTACCTTTCTTATGGATGATGGAAATCGCCTGCCCCCATGTGCCAAGGCTGTCTCGGAATGTCGCATTTCATCATCGCGCATAGCACCAAGAATAGCTTTTGATTTTTGATCTTCCTCGGGTAGTAATTCGATATGCTTATCAAGGTGTTTGCAGACTTCGTCTTCGGTTGCTGCGACGAAACCAAGGTTGATGGCATCGCCCATTAGGCCTGTTGCCATACCTGTAATAAAAGAGGCCGTGAACCATAATGGATTCAGATAACTGACATGGGAGTCAAGTTCGCTTATTCGATTCTGACACCAGACCAGGTGCTTTCGCTCGTCGTCAGCTGCTGCCTGCATATGATCTTTGATGTCTGTGCTGCTTGAGGTGATTGCTTGTCCACTATAAAGTGCCTGCGCGCAGACTTCACCGCAGTGATTGACTCGCATTAGTCTTGATGAAAGGCGTTTTTGTTCTGTTGACAGGGCCGGTGTATGTTTATTTTCCCAGGAATCGGTGTCCTTATCTGCAGCCAGGTTGCCAGAGGTCGTGCGAATTGCATCGTCCAGATTTAATAACCATTTGTCGATAGTGGAAATATTTCTCATAGCTAAAAGTCTAATCTTGCTTTAATACGTAAGCGGTAAAACCTTTTTCATTCATTAAATAGGCTCCAAGCTCAGCAGTTTTAGGTTGATCGACACCTACGGTGACATAGATGTGTTCTGTAGACAACTGATCTAGATTCTTCCTGAGGAGGAGTAGCGGGATATTGATACTGCCTGGATGCTTCGACTGATCTGGGTTATTAAGTACTCGAAGATCGACGATAATGACCTTCGAAGTGCCGAGTGCTCTCATCTCCTTCAGATCTTTCGTGCTGATATATTCAATCACCGGTTTCATTAGGAGTTCTTCGAATTCTGGAGAGGCAAGGCGCATCAGTGTGCAGGCCGATACGGCCGATACTGTGGCATTTCTCCGGTCATCACTGACCAGGGCATCCTGTCCGAAGGTCTCCCCGATACCTAATTCTGCAACCAGTAGGTTTGTGCCAGCTTTGTCCATTTCGACTTTGACTTTACCGGAACGAATCGCATAAAAATAATCTGCGGAATCATTCTGACGGATAATGATGTCACCCTTCTGGTGATGAACCTGTTCAAAGCGTTTAAATAAAGTCTGAATATTTTTTGGTGGGATGAATTCGAATAGAGGTGTGCTGAGTAATTCGCTCATCCAATCCTTGGTTTCTTCCTGGGCACTGCTTTCGTCGAAATTGTCTAATATTGACTGCAGGCTTACCTTATTGACGGTCAATATTTCACTGTCTTCCTCGCAGACAGCTGAAACGGTATGCGGCGAACAATCGTCAATCGGTTGATCTGCCAGTTCATCATCAGAGCGAAAGATCGACGCATTAAAATTGGTATCCAGTAACTTAATAGATCCTTTTAATAGCCAATATTGATATTCATCTGTTGTAGATCGCTTAAAGATAAGCGATCCGGGGACAGCCTGGACGAGTTTACTCTCAGCTATAGCTGCATCTAATTGATTTTCTGTCATGGTGTTAAAGGGTGACAAACGCTTAATGGCTGAGCGGGTTGTAGTATCCATGTTATTTTGCTGGTTGAAGATTGCGTGCGTATTATAATTGTAGCTACCCCAACTTGATAGCAGTCAAGTGCGATACAAGTGGTTATCTTAGGGCCTTGCTATCACCTTTTTTATTGGTGGAATTTTTCCTGGTTCCAGTTGGCCTGGTGTGTTGCTCTTGGGTAGTTGGGGCTGATAATGTGCTGGCTTTTGGGTGCGGTAACTGAATGAATCTTTTCACGAGGTTACACCGGTTTGGCTTTCACCTCTTTGTAAAGTCACGCTGACGTTTTTAGCTAGTGCGATGGCGCCGGGTTTATGAACGGTAATGCGCAGGCCGGCGATATCAAAATTAGCCAATATATAATCAGCCACCTGCTCTGCTAGTGCCTCGATCAGCTTGAATGAGGTATCGCTTATCAACGCGACGAGATCCTTTGTTAACTGATCATAATCCAGGGTATGTTCTAGTTGGTCACTGCTGGCTGCCAGAGAGAGGTCTTTGTAGAGTTCCAGGTCAATGAAAAGCGTCTGCTTTATATTTCTTTCACGGGCATAAACGCCAATGACAGTATCGACCTGCAGGGAATCAATTGAGATTATGTCTTTCATGTTGAGATGGTTTCTAGTTCGGTCATAGGCCACCTCGGGCGAACTTGGATGCTCTGATTCTGAGTGGTGACATTTTTTAATCGAAGCGCGCCAGTATAGGCGATCATTGCGCCATTATCGGTACAGAATTTCAGTTCCGGGTAAAATACTTCTACGTTATGCTTGATGGCAAGCTCAGCAAGGCATTTACGTAGTGCTTGATTAGCGCTGACACCACCGGCTATTACCAGGCTTGGGAGGCGTGTACTGATAAGTGAGCGTTCACATTTTATCCTGATGGTATCGATGGCAGCATCCTGAAATGCTCTGGCTATATCTGCTTTATCTTGATCTGTGGGTCGCTCTATAGCGGCGAGAGTATTTCTAGTGTGGGTCTTGAGTCCACTGAAACTGAAGTCTAGCCCGGGTTTACTGGTCATGGGCCTGGGGAAAATGAAACGATCTGAGGCACCGTGTTTGGCCAGTTTTTCTATTTCTGGTCCACCGGGATATTTGAGTCCAAGCATTTTTGCGGTTTTATCAAAAGCCTCTCCGGCTGCATCATCTATTGATTCTCCGAGTAACTCGTAGCTGCCAGCCTGGTGGCAGGCCATTAGCTGCGTGTGCCCACCGGAAATCAATAACGCAACGAAAGGGTATTCTGGTGGCTTACTAGTGAGTTGGGAGGCGAGTAGATGGCCCTCCATGTGATGAACACCGATGGCTGGAATGTTCAGAGCCAAGGCCAGGGATTGCGCTATGCTGGCTCCAACCAGCAAGGCACCGACGAGCCCGGGTCCCTGGGTATAAGCAATCCCGTCAAGATCTTCAAAGCGAGTGTTTGATTCTCGTAAAGCAAGATCAATCATCGGCAAACATTTTATGATGTGATCACGAGAAGCTAACTCGGGTACTACACCACCATAGCGTTCATGCAACTCAACCTGGCTATACAATAAATCTGATACCAGACCTTGATCTGAGTCGTAGATAGCCACGCCCGTTTCATCACAGGAAGTTTCTATACCTAGTACGCGCATGGCTGCTTTCCCGTGTTATCCCTGTTAGCTTAAAATTGTATCGTTTATCTTATTTTAATGCCTGTTGTAGCTGTTTTGAACCTATTTTGGAGGCCCTGCCCTGGGTTTTAACGAGGCTTTGCTTTTTGTCAATGATATCGTTAAAATTGCGCCCTCTCATTAATACAGACATCGAATACCTATGCCATTTGTTAAAGTCAAAGAAAATGAACCATTCGATATTGCCTTAAGGCGATTCAAGCGATCCTGCGAAAAAGCAGGTGTACTGGCTGAAGTCAGGAAGCGAGAGTTTTACGAGAAACCAACCTCCATACGCAAGAGAAAAGCAGCTGCAGCAGTTAAGCGTTATGCTAAGAAAGTCCAGCGTGAATCTCGAAAATTAGAGCGTCTATACTAGGAAGTCTCCATCAGCGGAGAACGGATAATGGCAAGCACCACAAAGTTTCAGTTGCAGGAAGCGGTGAAGGATGCCATGCGTGCCCGCGACAAACAAAAATTAGGGGCATTGCGCCTCATCATGGCTGAAATTAAAAGAAAAGAAGTCGACGAACGGTGTGAAGTCGATGACGAAGCCGTGTTAACGATCCTAACCAAAATGTTGAAACAGCGCCGCGATTCTTTTTCGCAGTATGAGGCAGCAGGCAGGCAGGATCTGGCTGACCAAGAACAGTTTGAACTCGACCTTATAGCAGAGTATCTCCCTAAGGCACTTTCTGAAATCGAAATTAATGATTTGATTGTCGAGGCAATTACTGAAACGGGCGCTACTACAATCAAGCAGATGGGTCAGGTAATGGCTTATTTGAAACCTAAACTGCAGGGCCGGGCAGACATGGGCCAGGTAGGAGCGCAGGTAAAACAGAAGCTGAGCTAATTCCTATAACACGCTTGCTTGTCTTGAACAGCGATGCGATGCTAGACCCAAACAAAAGACCATACATAAACGGTGATTCCCACAGCATTTATAGACGATGTACTTGCCCGAACTGATATTGTCGAGATAGTTGAAAGTCGGGTTACCCTCAAGAAAACAGGCCAGAATTATTCGGGTCTGTGTCCTTTCCATCAGGAAAAATCCCCTTCATTTAGCGTTAGCCAGGATAAGCAGTTTTATTATTGTTTTGGCTGCCAGGCCTCAGGTAGCGCGCTGACTTTCCTGATGGAATTAGAACGATTGGACTTTATCAGCGCAGTCGAAGTCCTGGCGTCCCGTTTAGGGTTAAGTGTGCCAGATGACCAGCAGCGTCAGTCGTCTGAAGAAAGCCAGCGCCGAAAATCAGTATTACTTCAACTCGAACAGGCCGCGGATTTTTATCGTCGCCAGCTACGCAGTCATGCCCAGCGTGACCGGGCAGTTGGTTATTTAAAAAACCGGGGTCTATCCGGGACCATTGCAAGAGATTTTGGGCTTGGGTTTGCGCCTGCAGGCTGGGACAATTTATTGAAGGAACTGGCTGTATCTGATGCAGAAGTATCGTTGATGGTAGAGGCCGGCTTGCTAATTGACCAGCCAGAGGAAAAAAAGCGTTATGACCGTTTCAGGGATCGCATTATTTTTCCCATTCGAGATCTACGTGGCAGGACAATCGCATTTGGTGGGCGTGTTATTGGTGATGGCAAGCCGAAGTATCTGAACTCGCCGGAAACTTCCGTATTCCATAAGGGCCGCGAACTATATGGTCTATATGAAGCCAGGAAGAAAGAGGCGAAATTGCATCGCATCCTGGTGGTTGAAGGTTACATGGACGTCGTTGCTCTGGCCCAGCATGGTATTCATTATGCAGTTGCCACCCTTGGGACGGCCACCACCCTGGAACACGTTGAGCGTCTATACCGGCAGGTTTCAGAAATAGTTTTTTGTTTTGATGGTGATCAGGCTGGGCGAAATGCAGCCTGGAAGGCTTTGCTGACGCTATTACCGTTACTGACTGACGGGCGCAGCGCCAGATTCCTGTTTCTCCCGGATGGAGAAGATCCGGATTCTCTGATTAGGGCCGAGGGCAACCAGGGATTTACTGAAAGATTACAGCAGGCCGAAACCCTGGCCGATTGGTTCTTTCGTAAAATTCAGCAGGATCTCAAGGAGAAAAGCATCGATATTGCCACGATATCTGGGAAGGCAGCACTGAGTAAGTTGGCTATGTCACATTTGAATAATATGCAGGAAGGTGTTTTCCGACACTTGATGATCGAAGAACTGGCACAGAAAACCGGTTTGGACAAAGACAGGCTAGAAGCCGTGACTGCAAAGTATGCGACTCCAGTAGTGGACGCTCACCCGGTCGCAGAGGATCGCTCGGATGGCCCGCGGGAAGTTGACGAGCCCGTTGACCTGGCGTTGACGCTATTGGTGCTCCAGCCAGACCTGGCACTGGAATTTAACACTAGCGATTATGAGACGCTGCTGGATCGGTCAGAAGATAATCTACTTGCGCAGATAGCATTGAGAATTTCCGCAGATGGCTTGACTAACCCCGGTCAAATCATGGGTTTGTTTTCGAATAAAGACCAGCAGAATCGGATTCGGCAGGCTTTTGACCATAAACCTTTGTTAGGCGCAACAGAACTTCGTAGTGAATTCGTTGGCCTCGTGAAGCGGAAATTAAACCGTCAGCAGAATGAAGTAAAGAAATTGAGTATTGGTGGTCTGCTGACCAAGAATCCTTCGGAATTGACCGAATCAGAGCGTCAAATTGTCCGACAGAGTTTTTCCAGTACCCGTTCCAGCGCTAAAACTAGTGCTGACTCCGATTAAGAACCCGGCTAGACAGTTTTATTAAGGCTATGAATTGAAGCCTATAAGGACTGGCGGAAGAACCATTCCTGTCTGGATAAGGTGTACTAGCAGCGATATAATGGGGGGCTCGCATGGGGATGCATAATTGAGAGGGGTTATGGCCAGCAGTGGGCTAGCGCAGCAGCAATCAAGGCTGAAGAGTTTAATTAGTAAAGGCCGGGAACAGGGTTACCTGACCTACGCCGAAGTTAACGATCACCTTCCTGACGACATTTCAGATCCAGAACAGATTGAAGATATCATTGGCATGATCAATGATATGGGCATTCTTGTTCATGAGTTGGCCCCAGAAACTGATGATTTGATGACTGAAGGGGATAGTACCGATGAGTTGGCTGCAGAGGAAGCTGCGGCTGTCTTGGTAGCCGTAGAGAACGAGACAGGTAGAACAACGGACCCGGTTCGAATGTACATGCGAGAGATGGGTACGGTCGACTTGTTGACTCGAGAGGGCGAGATTGTTATTGCCAAGCGTATCGAAGAGGGGATCAGAGGTGTGTTGGAAGCGGTAGGGAAATTCCCCGGCATCGCTGAATCTGTTCTTGATCATTATGATGAAACGCAATTAGAAGAAGGTAAGTTATCTAATTTGTTATTAGGGTTTTTAGACCCGGCTGAATTTGTGACGCCGGCAGCCCAGGTAGTGCCCGGTGAAGCAAAAAGTGACGATGCCAGCGAAGAAAATACTGGACCTGATGCTGAATTGGCGGAAGAACGATTTACGGCACTGCGTGCCCAGGTAAAAAAAACCAATCGCTCGATAAAGCGGAACGGAAGAGACTCTAAATTGGTGGCAAATGAATTAGTAGCCCTGGGTGATGCATTCCAGTTCTTTAAATTCATTCCCAAGGAATACGAGCGAATAGTTAATGCGGTGCGTCAGCCACATCACCAGATACGGCGCTTTGAACGTCAGATACTGGCAATTTGCTTGCGAGAGGGTGGCATGACTCGTAAGGATTTCCTACAGACCTTTATTGGTCAGGAAGAAAACCTGAATTGGGCTTCAGAGCAGATTGAAGCTGGATTTAAGAAGCTCGCTTCTGTAGACGAGGAAGTGGTTCGTATTCAGAAGAGGATTCGCTCAGTTGCAGAAAAAAATCAGCTGACTGCTTTCGAAATTAAAGAAATCAACCGACGTATGTCCATCGGCGAAGCAAAAGCTGGCCGTGCTAAAAAAGACATGGTGGAAGCAAACCTCAGGTTGGTCATTTCAATCGCAAAGAAATACACCAATCGAGGCTTGCAATTTCTCGACTTGATTCAGGAAGGCAATATTGGCCTGATGAAAGCGGTTGATAAATTTGAATATCGGCGTGGTTATAAGTTTTCAACTTATGCTACCTGGTGGATTCGTCAGGCAATAACTCGTTCCATCGCTGACCAGGCCAGAACGATTCGTATTCCTGTCCATATGATTGAGACGATTAACAAACTCTCGAGAATTTCCAGGCAAATGCTGCAGGAAATGGGTAGAGAGCCGACACCTGAAGAACTCGGCGAACGGATGGAGATGCCTGAAGAAAAGGTACGTCGAGTATTGAAGATCGCCAAAGAACCGATTTCAACCGAAACTCCGATCGGTGATGATGAAGATTCTAATTTGGGTGATTTTTTAGATTCAGATTCAAACCTGGGTGAAGGTGCTTCTGTTGGCTCTCCCATAGAATCGGCGACAGAAGAGGGCTTGCGTGATGCTACCCGGAATATTCTGGCTGGCCTAACTGCACGTGAAGCAAAAGTTCTCAGGATGCGTTTTGGTATAGATATGAATACCGACCATACTTTGGAAGAAGTGGGTAAACAGTTTGATGTGACTCGCGAGCGAATCCGTCAGATAGAGGCTAAAGCACTACGAAAATTGAGGCATCCGACCCGATCGGATCAACTGAAAAGTTATCTCGACGAGCCGAATTGATATACCCTCGATAGCCCTCCAGTAGAGGCTCTCCTGCCGAATTTAGACTGTGCCTTTCTGGAATGAAATAGCTAGTCTGGCGCTCTGCGTTGTCAGGGCAGCGCCATAGGGTCGTTTTGCTGTCCTTTGGATAAAGGCATGACTTGTTTAATGAGCGCCACTCTCGCGGCCTGCAGAGCGGCAGGCACTCTGCAGATCACACACAAAAGGGGATTCTAGCCTTTTGCCAGGAAGCATCTGCTGTAACTTAGTATTGAGCTGAACCACCGTCGATGCTAAGTAACGCACCGGTAATTCCAGCGCCTGCTTCACTGGCTAGGAGAACCGCCATGGCTGCAACTTCTTCGACTTTATTTGGCCTTTTAATGGCTGATTCCTGAGAAAAAAGATCAATCATTTCCTCGAAGCTCATACCCATAGCCTCGGCCGTGTTCGGGCCATTGTCTCGGACGATATCGGTGATGATCAGGCCTGGGCAGATAGCATTGACGGTAACTCCTTGGGTTCCGACTTCACGAGCTGTCGCTTTAGTCATTCCATTGACGGCGTGTTTTGCAGCTGTGTACGCTGTCAGAACTGGCTTGCCATGCTTTCCTTCGATAGAAGATATATTAATAATTCTGCCAAAGCTGTTTGGGATCATTAACTTTAAGGCGCGCCTGGTTCCCCAGAAGGTAGAATAGACATTCCACTTCATAGTCTCATCAAAGGCTTCATCACTCAGGTCAACTGTCGGCTGAAGATCACCGGCGCCACCCGCGTTATTAACCAGTATATCCAGTTGTCCGAAGTGTTCGGCGGTCTTGTCGACAAAGTTTTCAACCGAGTCCTGGTCCATAGCATCGCCTTGAATAAAAATCAGGCGATCCCCGGCGTCTATTTCGTCAATGGCCTGTTGGGCTTTTGCAGCATTTCGGGCCATGATAGCAACCGACGCGCCCTCTTCAAGAAAAGCTTCGGCTATAGCTCTCCCTATCCCTGCAGAACCGCCGGTAACGGCAGCAATTTTTCCGTCTAATTTCATCGCTATTCCTTATGTAAGTAAACTGAATCCGTCTAAATTCTCGATTGAAATTAATGCATTGCCGAGAAGAGTCTCACCAAGCTTTTTGCCACGCTCATTGCCCGTATCCAGTGCACTGCAGATAATAACGGCATAGCATAAAAAGTATAGTGTGCAGTAACGATAGCGTTCTCGGCAAAGCTGTAATGGATATGGATTGCCTTGGCTGGTCAGTTGCTGATGATAGTAGGCGACCCAGTCACGGTCATCGAGAACAAACTGACTGGGGCTTTGACTGAGAAAATAAGCCAGGTCGTGCTCAGGAGCAGACTTACATAGAGCCTGGAAATCGACCAAGGCGACGTGGTCTGAGCCAAACATGAAGTTATCAAGGCGCATATCTCCATGGGCGATACATAAAGGGCCTGCCATGATTTGATCCAGCAGCCTCTCTATGTGATCAGGAAGATTGTTTGCTTTTAGAGCTGTTTGAGAATCGATCAAATGTGAGAATTTCTCTGTCACTAAGGGCCAACCAGCGGTAAAACCCTCAATCATGCCTTGTATCTGGAAGTCCGTATTATGGTGAATGATGTCGGTGAGATGGTCTGGTTGCCAGGTAGAACGATGGAGTGCCGCCATGGTATCTATTACCTGTTGGCATTCGTCTATAGTACAGCCAACCACTTGATCGCCGGAACGGTAACCCTGAAGGTCTTCCAGCAGTAGAATAAATGCTTTGCTGTCGGGGTCAAAGGATGCATGAAAACACTTTGGTGCCCTGATTGGCACCTCCTCTAATACCTGGGTATAGAACTGAACTTCGCGTTCATACATTTTGAAAAGATGAGCGATAGCTCGGTTTTCAGGCGACGGAGATTGAAATTTAGCGATCAGAGATTTTGGACAGTTTTTACCAACGAGCGTTATTCGAGTCACCAGACCAATGATACCGATACCTTCGCCGAGCGGCTCGATCTGAAAACTTGAAATATTGCAGTTGAGCGCCTCTTCCAGCCATTGCTTGTCGAGCTGCATGATACTGACTGGAAAGGCGGGCATGTTAGGTGTCCAATGCAAGAACTAGGTTGCTTAGTGAATGGTTAAGTATACCACCGATCATGTAATAATCGTTCCAGACGGCTACAGTATGTTAGATTGCCTGATATACAGGTATTTCAATCCTTTTTAGCTTTGGTTAATTCACTATGGATACTGTAAACGATATGTTGTTCCACTTTACTGATGAACAGCAGCAGTTCAGAGACAGCTTGCGGCGATTTTTTAGAGACACTTCTCCAGTCACATCGGTTCGTGATCTAATGGAAACGGAAAATGCCTGTGACATAGAGGTATGGCGGCGTTTAAGTGATGAATTGGGCTTACTGGGATTAATTATTCCTGAGCAGTATGGCGGGTCTGGTTTTGGCATGATGGAAATGGGCATAGCCATGGAGGAAATGGGTCGAGCGCTATACTGTGGCCCTTTTTTTGCCAGCGCCATGATGGCGGCAACAGCAATTGAATTAATAGCCTCCGAGGACCAGAAAAGCGCTTGGTTACCGGCTATTGCCAGCGGAACGCTGATAGCCGCGCTGGCAGTTGCTGAATCAAGTGAATCTGATTTGCTCGGTTCAGTGCAGACTTCTGTTGACCGCGCTGGTGGTTACCGTTTGACTGGCAGGAAAAAATATGTGGTTTCAGGAGGCCAGGCCGATTTGCTGCTTGTCGTCGCTCGGCTGCCAGTAACGACTGGACTTGCTGGGTTATCCCTTTTTGCTGTATCGCATGATGCTCCAGGGTTATCAAAGAAGGGCCTGGGGGTCATGGATCGAACCAGGAAACAGGCAGAAATCGAGTTAGATAAGACTCCAGCAGTACTGCTGGGGGATTATGGTGAGGCAGGTGTCAAGCTACAGGAGGTGCTTGATTTGTCAGCTATCGCTCTCGCTAATGAAATGGTTGGTGGTGCTGAGAAGCTCCTCGAGGACATTTTAAATTATACTCAAGTCCGGGTTCAGTTCGGACGTACCATAGGATCGTTTCAGGCTATAAAGCACCGCTGTGCGGACCTCCTGTTGGCGGTAGAGTTAGCCAAATCGGCAGCGTATTTTGCTGCCGAGTCGGTAGGAAGAGAAACCGAAAATTTAGCTGTAAATGCAAGTATTGCCAAAGCAGAGGCCAGTGAAACTTATTTATTAGCGGCCCTGGAAACAATCCAGCTTCATGGCGGTATTGGTTTTACTTGGGAAAATGATACCCATCTTTGGTTTAAGCGCGCGAAGTCATCAGAGGTGTTACTTGGCGATCCCAGTTGGTACCGGAAACGATTGATAGACGAGCTGGCCAGAGCATCGGGAGATCAGACATGAGTTCAGCAACCCTAATAGAAATAGCCGAGCAGGTCCGCAACTGGTTACACGAAAACTGGGACCCTGAGCTGGATCTGGTGGTATGGCGAAATCTCCTGGCCGATTCTGGGTGGGGGGTGCCTGACTGGCCAAGAAAATGGTTCGGAAAAGAGCTGGGTACCGCTGAATCGTCAGTGGTTGAACAGGAGTTTGTGGCACTTGATGTAGTGGGTGTCGCTAAGACCGGAATACGAATGTTGGCTGCAGCTACTCTGTTGGAGCATGGCACGGATGAGCAAAAAGGTCAGTTTCTGCGTGGCATACTCACAGGAGAAGAAAGCTGGTGCCAGTTGTTTAGCGAACCCGGTAGTGGTTCTGACCTGGCAGGCGCAATAACGCGAGCAGATAAGGATGGCGATCGCTGGATCGTTAACGGCCAGAAGGTCTGGACCACCAGCGCACATCATGCAGACTGGGGCTTGCTCTTGGCTAGAACAGATTGGGATGAACCAAAGCATAGAGGTCTCACCTATTTTGTTATCAATATGCACCAGCCGGGTGTTCGAGTGTTACCCCTACGCCAGATGAATCATCATGCATCTTTTAATGAAGTCTTTATGACAGATGCTCATGTAGAAGCAGCGCACCAGGTGGGTGCTTTGGGTTCAGGCTGGCAGGTTGCCCTGACTACGTTGGCACATGAACGAAGGAGGGCAGATGGCCTAAGGCCGCTGGCGGTAGCTGCAGATGCTAAGGCTCGTCGGAAAGGTCGAATATATGACCAGGAGCAGCAAGAAACAGAATCGGTGATGGAGCCGTACAAGTGGTATCCACAGCGTGCAGGTAGAGTTGACCTGGCGTTACCCAGGGCAATTGAAACAGGAAAGATAAACGACCCAGTAGTGGTACAGGAACTAGCAAAATTGATTATCTTGGCTCGATCATCGCAATGGACAGCGAAACGAGCCCGGGCAGGCCTGGCTGCAGGTAGGAAACAGGGACCAGAAGGGAGTCTGGGAAAGCTGGCCGCTAGTAATGTCGCTAAGCTGGCCGCTCGTGTTCATACCCTGATTGCTGGGGCTGATGCCATGCTTGAAGGGCCAGGTTCTCCAAGACAGGGTGTGATTTCAGAAATCCTGATGTCGACTCCGGCTGTATCAATTGCTGGGGGTACCGATGAGATTCAGCGCAATATCATAGCTGAGAGAGTTTTGGGGATGCCGAAGGAGGCCCGCTCTGATACAGGCCCTTTTCGAGATGTGAAGCGAAATTGAGCGACCTTGTTTAAGGGTTTTGCCAGGCTTCAGCTTTATTAAGGGCCTGCCGATAATGCTTTAAACCGAGTGTTAAGCAGATGATGGCGACGCTGTAGTTTATGACTGCTAGCAGAGAAATTGATTTGCCTAAGGCCAGTTCACTAGAGAAAAGGAAGTCACTGCAGATAGCAGGCAGCGAAGGAGCAAAGCTGTAAGATAGAAAGTTAACAGCGATTAAGTAAAAAGCCACCATCTGGCCCCTTAACTCATTTGGGGAAATCAGCTGTAGCGTGGTGATGATTAAGCCTGGCGGTATTGCCATGCAGAAAGTGACTGGAATCAATAGTGCCAGCGCGATATAGGCATTTGGAACCAGTGTCAGGAGTGTTGCAAACGGCAATAGTACGATGGTGCTAGCCAATACTACCCTTAGGGTAGCATCTGATTTTTTTTGCCGTATAAGCCAGCCAGCAAACAGTCCACCGCTGATACTTCCGCCGATGCCAAAAATCAGGGCAATGAAGCCATACGAAAGACCTATGTCGGTTCTCGACCAGGCGTGATTACGGACAAAGTATTCAACTAACCAGGAAAATAGTGACCATCCCTGGGTCGCCAGGCAGAGATAAGCAAGGAAGACCAGCGTGAAGAATCGCTTCCGGCCTTTGATAAATTGCCAGACCTCTGGAAAAGGCACTGACTTAGATGATTCGAATTGTTTGCCCTTTCTGGCAGGTTCTATCAGGAACCACATGGCTAGTGCCACTAAAAGGCCTGGTGCACCGACAATGATGAGCACCATCTGCCAAGAGAACACTTCTCCCAGCAGCGGCATTACCAGGTTTGGAGTTGCCTCAAGATAGTCGATGAGAGGACCTCCAGCTATATTTGCCAGGCCCTGGCCAATGAATGGAGCTGAAGCGACTACGCCAATAGCCAGCGGCAGGCGGTCTGCCGGGAAGTAATCAGCCAGGGCGGAATTAGAGGCGGGTCCCAGTGTGGCCTCTCCCACCCCCACTCCCATTCTAGCGATAAATAGATGCCAGTAGTGATTAGCTGTCCCGCAGAGCATGGTCATGGCACTCCAACTGGCAATCCCTGCGGTCATTATATTAATACGATTAAATCGATCGGCCATTCTGCCTGCCGGATAGGACATCAAGGTGTAAAAAAGTGCAAACGCAAAGCCCATTATCAGTGATATTTGAGTATCGCTGATACCACCCAGATCGCGCTTAAGAGGGCCGACCATAACGTTTAGGATCTGTCTGTCAATAATCGAGAAGGTCGAAGCAAGGGTAAATACAAAAATAACGTACCAAAGGTATCTTGGAGACAGGCTTGATGACGGGTTGGCAGCAGAGTTTGGCATCAGATTTTTCTTCTTATTAGTTTCATGGCGCTTTCTGGTTTGAGCTGATGGCTTTGGAATCGAATTAGCTGTAGTAACGGGAGACCCGTACTGATGGAGTTAGTAGAGCCTATCACCCTTGATGGTAACACGCTCCATCTGTCTTGTGTTGGGCCAGTAATTTGCTGCAGTGAAGCGCGGAACAGCACGATTATCCCAAAATGCCACAGAATTTTTCGCCAGCGAAAACGGCACTGTATATCGGGGCTCCAGGCTGCGAGGAAAAGTTCCCTGGGTAATGGTCAGTTGAGCCAGGATCAAATTCATCAATGCGTCTGGTAGAGGATAGGTGTCGCAGCAACCACTTGCTCTGTGCCGGCATTGTTTTCAGGCCTCAGTATTCAACTGATCGTTTAAGTATATAAATTCCGGTCGAACAAGGCGTGGAGTCTTTCCCAATGCCTTTCGGCGCTGTCTTTATGGTAAATCTCGCCCCTGTCCGGAAAAGCGAAGCCGTGTTCGGCTCCTGGATACCACTCTAAGCGATAATTGAGGTCGGTTTGTTGTAACTGGTGCTGCAATTTATCTATGGTTTCCTTCGGGGCATAAGAGTCTATTTCGGCGCAGGCAAAATACATTTCCCCAGTAATATTTTTGGCGGATAAGTGAGGGGAGTCTGCTCGGTTGGTGACAAGGTTAGCGCCATAGATTGAGGCTGCACAGAGAATTCGCTCATTAAACACAGCAGCAGCCTTGAAAACGAAAGGCCCGCTCATGCAGTAACCTACAGCGCCAATTTTTGATGCATTGGCCTGGCTCAGTTCGTCTATGTAAGTGAGCATCGCCTGAGTGTCAGCCATAACTAGATCGAGGGACAGGTGGCGGGTCATTTCAAACATCTCTTTCATACCCTGCTCGGTTCTCTCAAACACGAACTGATGGGATTTACGGTAGTATAGATTGGGCAGCATTACGCAGTAACCGGTAGTTGCTATTCTTCTAGCCATATCATGTAATTCTTCCCTCTTGCCTGGAGCATCCATGTAGAACAGAACCACCGGGAAGGGACCATTTTCTTCTGGATAAGTGATAAAGGTATTCATATCACCATCTTTGGTCTGGATATCAACGTGATGTTCAATCATTTAAATCCACCTCAATTAGCTAACGCCATAGTTGATAGTCTGGTTAAAGTCATTTCTTACCAGGCTAATAAATTTCCCTGCTCAGGGCTGTAGGGGCTAAACAGGCGGATCAAGGGTATCATTTTGGTTGCCAGCAGGCTCCGATAGTGTTGTTACATAGCGGTGATATTCCTTCATTGCCTTGTAACCGAATATTAATGTGATGAATAGACCGCTTATTAGAACCAGGCCAGTGCCGGTGGTGGTTACAGCATCAAGCTCCCGGTCCGTGGTAATAAAACCAAAGGTAGCGACTAAGGTGGCAAAGCAATAGGTAAATTTAAAGCTTAGCACTCCCTTGCCCTTGAATAGGAAAAACACTGCCTGTTCTCCGTAATAACCTTGCGCGATGATAGTTGAAATCGCAAAAAACCAGGCTGCAAATGTCACTAGGTAGATACCTAGCCAGTCATGAGTCTGGTTAAACGCATGAGCGGTAAGAGAGGCCCCATTATAGGCTTTAAAGACGCCACTATTTTTTTGCCTGGGCTGGTCGAGGCTGTTGACTTCATTGAAGTGGGCAATGTGACCATCAGCATTTGAGGTAATGTCTCCGTGCACTCGAACTTGGGTGTCGTTATCAGTTGTGACGATAATAAAAACGGGTGTACTGGCTTGGTCCGTGGCAAATTGCGTAATGGGGGTGGGTGGAAGTTGCCATTTCGCTGTTGAGACTTTGGTGAAATCAAGCGTTTCCGTAAATTGGCCGTCAGCGGCCCGGTTCCATACCCCGGAAGACAAAATTATCAGTCCGGTTATAGTGCAGACGATTAGGGTGTCGATGAAAGGTTCCAGGCCTGCTACGATGCCTTCCCGTACAGGTTCGTTTGTTTTTGCAGCACTATGGGCTATCGCCGAAGAACCCAGGCCAGCCTCAGAAGAGTACAAGGCTCTTTTCATACCCCATAGCATTGCCGAGCCCATAGTCCCGCCAACGAAAGCCCCACTCGCCTGGGTAGGATTAAATGCTGAATCGATGATGGTGGTAAAAATAGAAGGCAGGAATTCGATGTTCAGAACCAGAACGTAACCTCCAGCTATGAGATACATAGCGCACATAATGGGTACGATCACGGCTGTAACCTTGCCAATTCTCTTTATACCGCCAATGATGACTAAGCCTACGGTGATTGAAAGTATCGCGCCAACCAGTATTCTTGGCCAACCAAAAAAGGTGTGGGTTAAATCAGCAACGTTCCAGGACTGAAACATATTGCCACCGGTGAACGAGCCGATAATGGTGGCTATGCAATAAACTGCACCGATAAAAATACCCAGCTTGGGCAGCCCCAGTTCTGCGAAAGCTCGTTTGGATACCCACATGGGCCCACCCCTGGGATTAGCAGGATCATCCAGGTTACGATACATCATGGCCAGCGTCACTTCGGTTACCTTCAGGGCCATTCCAATAAGGCCAACAATCCACATCCAGAATAATGCGCCAGGTCCACCCAGGGAAATTGCGATAGCAACGCCACCGATATTGCCGAGTCCAACCGTCGACGACATGGCTGTTGAAAGGGCTTGGAAGTGGCTGATGGCGCCTGGGTCACTAGGGTTATCGTAACGTCCGAAGGTGACGGGTAATCCGTGGGTTAGGGCTCGATACTGACAAAAGCCGCTCCAGATCGTGAAAAGTATCCCCGCAGCAAGAACGGTATAAAGTACATTATCACTCCATAGAAAGCTGTTGATGTCCTGAATTAGTTCCATGTCCTGCAAACTCCAATCTTAGGCGCAGGTACAGTGTAACAGTTATATGCAAATATCCAGGTAGATGGTGAAGGGTTGCGGTTGTTTGTGCGATTGCTTTAGGGCGCAGCTAGAAATTTATGGGATGATAGGAGTTTGAGCAGGGAATTTTCTGAGGAGAATATTGGGTGAGACTTGAAAACAAAGTCGCAGTTATCACCGGAGCAGGGCAGACTGCTGGGATAACGGTTGGTAACGGCCGAGCGACAGCATTGCTGTTTGCGCGGCACGGCGCAAAGGTGATGCTGGTGGATAGGGACGACACCAGCTTGAAGGAAACTGCTGAACTGATTATGTCTGAGGGGGGCGAGTGTTTGACCCATGGTATGGACGTAACAGATGCTGCTGCCTGCCTGGAAATGATTAAGATTTGCCAAGCGCAGTTTGGCCGAGTCGATATCTTGCATAACAATGTTGGAATTGGTGCTGGAGACCGGGGTGTGACTCATCTCAGTGAGGAGAACTGGGACAGGATTATGGACGTTAATTTGAAAAGTATGTTTTTGACGGCCAAGTATGCTATTCCGGTCATGAGAGAGCAGCAGGCAGGAGTGGTTATTAATATTTCATCGGTCGCGGCCATTGCTGCCAGCAGCATGCTGGCTTATAAAACGTCGAAAGCAGGAGTCATTGCCTTGACCCAGCAGATTGCCGGTGCGAATGCCCGGTTCGGAATAAGGGCAAACTGCATCCTGCCAGGTCTGATGAATACGCCTATGGCAATAGAGGGCTATTCCAAATTGCGCGGTGTGTCCCGAGAGCAAGTGGTTTCTGAAAGAGATGCAAGGGTTCCCTTGGGCAGTAAGATGGGCACCGCCTGGGATGTAGCACATGCTGCCCTATTTCTAGCCAGTGATGAAGCAGGTTTCATCACGGGTGTTAATTTGCCAGTCGATGGTGGCCAAAGCATCAGAATAGGTTAGTCAGATGAGAGTATGCGAGCGTTGCAGTCGAGTCATTATTCAATCCTTGAAAGTAGTAGTGAACGGGTAAGCCACTAGCAGGCAAATGACCGGCTTAAAATAGAGGTTTGGTGGCTTTTTGGCGGACATTTTTTGTTACCTGGAAATATGCGAAGATTTAAGTACCGCGTTTCAGGAGAGTTGGTATGTCTGTATCTGAGAGAGCTAAGAATTTTGAGCGTGATAAGCAAGGTCGTGCATATGGAAAACCCGTTGCGACCAGCGATGAGGAACTGGTCCGTGTGGGACCAGGTACCCAGGGTGGAGAATTGCTGCGCCGCTACTGGCAACCGTTTGCATTAGCAGCGGAGGCCACCTCGAAGCCAAAACGGGTGAGGATATTAAGTGAAGACCTGGTGTTGTTTCGTGATGGTTCCGGCCAAGTCGGGCTGCTTTATCCTCGATGTATGCACCGGGGTACAGACCTGATCTATGGAAAGGTCGAACAACAGGGCATTCGATGCTGCTATCACGGCTGGTTATTCGGTGCTGAAGGGCATTGCCTGGAAATCCCAACAGAGAAAAATGAAACCTTGCGCGATAATATCCGCCAGCCTTGGTATCCGGTAGTAGAGGAATTTGGTCTGTTATTCACCTATATGGGACCGCCGGACAGAGAACCACAGTTCCCGACTTTTTCTATTGCCGAAGACCTTGGTCCCAGTGAAAGAATTACCGCGTACCGCTCCGAGTCAGGACCAAATGGTCCACACCCCAAGATAGCCGCCAGGAGTGACTACAACTGGTGGCAAATGTATGACAATTGGATGGATCCATTTCACGTTTGTGTGCTGCATTTTTCCATCAATGGGCCGCAGTTTTCACCTAATTTAGGAATTTTGCCAGAAGTGAGATTCGAACAGACTGGTGACGGTGTAATATCAATTCAGAAACGACAGATCCCTGATGGACCGGTGCAGCAGCGAATTAGTCAGGTAATTATGCCGAATATGAATTGCACCGCCGGGGTGACTGATGAAGACCTGGGCCGAGCCGGTATTAGTTGGACACTGCCTTTAGATGATACCAGTTATGTCCTGTTTGGGCTGGCTCGAATAAATAAGGAAAATCCGCCCAACGGTGGGGCTATTCCAATGCTCGAGGATCATTGGGGGCCGGATCATGGCAAGCCGTTCAGCGAGTGGTCGCTTCAGGATCATCAGCAATGGCAGACAGATTACGTTGCGCAGAAAGGACAGGGCGATATCAGTCTGCATAGCGAAGAACACCTGATGGCAGGAGATAAGGGAACCGCACTATCACGGCGTTTGTTTCGAAAATTAGCTGAAAGTGTTGCCAAAGGTGAGGATCCGGTGGGTGCTGGGGCTAACAAGGCTCGTAGGGTTGAGATTTTGGCAGGTAATTCGCTCCTCGACCCTGAAACAGGAGAATGTATTGCAGGCTATGCTTCACGAATATGATTTTAATGCTTGCTGCAAGTCCTTGAGATGGTAGCTGTCTTGCGGCTTGAAGGTTGCTTCAGAAAGGGAAAGAGGGGCAGGAGACTCCCTAGCTAAGAGTTTGCTGAGTGTTGCTGGCGGATTCGGTATTCTCTGGTGAGTAGACGGTCAGGTTCTGTTTTCAGTCAAGCTCATTGAGTAAAGCATTAGTAAGCTGCTCCATGCTGAAAGGCTTGTGTAGCAGTTTCCATTGTTTGTCTATTTTAGTGCTTTCTGTGCTCTGCGATGCATAACCGGACATAAACATGCATTTCAGATCGGGATACTCGATCAAAGCTTTTCGTGCAAATTCGGGGCCACTGGATCCCCCTGGCAGGACCACATCTGACAATAAGAGATCAAAAGAAGTAGTCGCTGCCAGCGCAGTTTCAGCTTCTGAAACTCGGCTGGTCGCAACAACGCTATGACCAAGCTGACGTAACATTTGAGAGACTAACCTGCGCACCCCATCGTCGTCTTCTAGCAGCAGAATATGACCCTGTCTAGAGTTTTTGTTTTCCAGTTTGGGGTCGGTTTCGGAGCCCCTGATGTCTACCCGATCTGCGCGCTTCAGGTAGAGGGTTAAGTGGGTGCCTTCGCCAAGTTTACTGGATATCTCGATATGACCATTGGACTGTTTGACGAAGTTATAGACCATTGAAAGGCCGAGGCCAGTACCAGCACCCACCGCCTTAGTTGTAAAGAATGGCTCAAACACCTGCGATAGCGTGGCCTCAGTCATGCCCTGACCATTATCTGACACCGATAGTGAGACATAGTCACCGCTGTCAAAGTCTGTATTAATTGGAAATTCACTGATATGTGGTGCTATATAGCCGTCTTGCACTTGCTCAGCGGGTATATAATCAGCATCGAGATAGATATTTGAACATTCAATGGTTAGAAGGCCGCCTTTCTGCATCGCATCCCTGGCATTTAGCGCCAGGTTCAGCAAGGCATTTTCTACCTGGCCAGCATCAGCAAATACGGGCCAGAGGTCGGTTTCAACGTTGTACTGGACATCTATAGTCTCACCCAGTGAACTCGCCAGCAGGTCCGACATGTTGCTAATAAGTATATTCAGGTCAATGGCGGTTGGCTCTAAGTGATGCTTCCTTGAAAATACAAGCAATCGACGCGTTAACTCAGCAGCGCGATTGGAAGCGCTTAAGATAGCCTCGATATTTTCACTGGCATCGCCAATTCCTTCGTTGAGAAGCTGCGCATTACCCTGAATGACGGCTAATATGTTATTGAAGTCATGTGCAACACCACCTGTTAATTGACCTACCATCTCCATTTTCTGAGATTGTCTTAGTTGTGCCTCCAATCTAACTCGCTCGGTGATGTCTTCAAGTGCATAGATTATCCTCGACCAGTCTTTCTGATGTGCAGGGGGCACAACAGTATGACGGCGAATGATGATTTCCTTGCGCTCACCATCGATGTCCACGGTTTCTATAACTGAACTGAACTTGTGATTGCAGAAATCTATCAACGTGTCTAAAAAGGACTCCAGCTCTTCTTCAATGACTTCCTCTACTGTACTATGCTGCAAAAGCGTCTCAATAGACTCCTCATTAAAGAGCTTAACCGCTGCTCTACTGACTTCCAGGACTTTTGTTGCTTTATATGCCTTCCTGAGTTCATCTGGATTTTCATCGAAGTAATAGCGCCAATTATCGACGCCTTTGATGGTATCGAGCATTTGCTTAACCGAACTCCAATCATCCACCCAAATTGCAACAGGAGAGTCATCAAACAGTTCTCTATAACGTTTTTCGCCGGATTCTGGATCAGTTACAGGAGCGCGGAGTTGGTTGTCAGATGTTGGCAGTCCTTGCTTTTGATCTTGTTTCAAGTCAGCGACATCCATTGTGAAAGAAATTGTGAAAGAAATTGTGAAAGAACTTTTGAGTAGGTGTTTGGCGTCTTTAAGTTGGTTCCTGACGTTAGGAGCAAGTATGGGTTGTTTTGTTAGATATAGCGAGGTAAAAAGAATTAAAGATTAGTTGCTGTGTCTATTCTTTTTCTCAAAGTTGATATGGGAATTTGGATGTAACTAAGGTGGGTCGGGTTTTAGTCTGTTTTCCCATCAGAAGAAAACCAGCTGATCGCTGGATCAGAAGACCCCTTGAACTGACCAGTGAGTCTTCAGTTTGCCGACCGTTGCTGAGTTTCTTTTGTTGTCCGTTGTTCCTGCCTGTACATAATCCAGCCTGAGACCACAACCCCGAGACCGACAAGGGTGATGATGATGGTCGCCAGGGCGTTTACATCAGGGGTTACACCTAATCTTACTTTTGAAAAAATGATCATTGGCAGAGTGCTGGAACCTGGGCCGGAGACGAAACTGGCGATGACCAGGTCATCTAGTGACAGGGTAAAGGCCAATAACCAGGCAGCCAGCATTGCCGGTGCTATTAGTGGCAGCGTGATATCGAGGGTAACCTGCAAGGGATGCCCTCCCAGGTCTGTCGCGGCCTCGATTAACGACTTATCCAAGGTAGCCAGCCGTGACTGAATGATAACGGCAACAAAAGCCATGGAAAAAGTGATGTGGGCGATAATGATGGTTAGGGTTCCTCGTGAATCAGGCCAACCGATCAGTTGTTCGCTACTGATGAACACCAGAAGCAGGGACAAGCCGGTTATCACTTCAGGCATGACTAAAGGGGCAGCTATTAGCCCGGTGAATAAAAACTTACCTTTGAAAGTGTTTATTTGCGTAAGCGCCAGTCCAGCAAGTGTACCCAGTAAAGTTGCCAGAGTAGCACTGATCAAGGCGATTTTTAGGCTTAGGAGGGTTGCACTAATAATCTGTTCGTTTGCGAATAAAGCGCTGTACCAGCGCAACGAAAAGCCATTCCAGACGGTGGGTATGCTGGAATCGTTGAAAGAATAGATTACCAGGACAGCAATGGGTACATATAAAAACGCGTATCCAAAGAACATAGCGGTAGTGACGAAATAAGACCGCTGTTTCATGGCGCTTCTTCCTGGGCAATTTGATATCGTTGTAGCAACATAATCGGGACCACTAGAATGATCAATAAGATGGTGGCAACTGCCGTTGCTACCGGCCAGTCGCGATTACTAAAAAATTCATTGAATAGTTGCCTGCCTATCATCAGCGAATCAAGGCCACCAAGTAGGGCGGGAATGACATATTCGCCCATTGCTGGGATAAACACGAGAAGACAGCCGGCTATAACACCAGGAAATGACAGTGGCAGGGTCACGTCGGTGAATACGCGATAAGGGCTTGCACCAAGGTCGGATGCTGCCTCTCTCATGGAATTATCCAGTCGCTCAAGACTTGCGTAAAGGGGCAGCACCATGAATGGCAGGTAGGAATAGATGATTCCCAGGTAAACGGCTGTATCGGTATATAACATTTTCAGGGGTTGCTCGATGAGGCCGCTCGCCAGCAGTGCAGTGTTGATTAACCCATGGGTGGAAAGCATGCCCATCCAGGCATAAACCCGCAACAGGAAGGAAGTCCAGAAGGGCAGAATAACCAGCATTAACAGGATGTTTCGCTGTACTGGTTTAGCTCTGGCGATACCATAGGCCATGGGATAGCCAATCAGGAGACACCAAAAGGTAGAGATGGCTGCGATTTTGGCTGACTTGAAGTAGCTGAGCCAATAAAGATTGTCCTCGAAAAGGAACCGATAATTATCGAGCGTGATGTGGATAAAGCCAGATTCTGAGCTTTCAAATAGCGGTGTGAAAGGGGGTTGGCCGATAACTGGATCGGAGAAACTAATCTTAAAAATAATCAGGAATGGCACCAGGAAAAAAAACATTAGCCACAGGTAGGGCAGGTAGATGACAAACAGCCGCCAGAGTTTTTCAGAGGTGGGTACTTTAGGTGTGCTCACTCTCTTAGCACCATACAGCAAGCCGGATCCCAAGAAAGATATACCTCGTCTTTCCAGTTTATATCCAGTCCTGTGGCCCTGAACTGGTTTTGTGTGGTTACCTGCAGATCAGTTCCGTTGTCCGTTTTAATTCGATAAACACAATGGTTGCCATAATAGCCAAGGTCCCAAACGGCACCTTTAACCGAGTGCCTGTCGGACCTGTTGGTGGGACTTTTTGATAGCGATATTTTCTCCGGGCGGATGGCAACCCAGAGTGTTTCACCAGCCCTCACCCGCGCGTCAGGGGTAGTAGCAAGAACTCCCAGGGTATCTGTTTTGATCTTCGTTGCGTTGCTGTCATTGCTGGTTACGATACCTTCGAACAGGTTGACGCTACCTACAAAGTCGGCAACGAATCTATTACTGGGGTATTCGTAGATTTCCGCTGGCGTTCCCGTCTGGATGAATTTTCCCTCGTTCATTACCGCTATTCTGCTTGCTAGGGTCATGGCTTCTTCCTGGTCATGGGTAACCAGGATAAAGGTGATGCCCAACTCATTTTGAATATTCATGAGTTCAAATTGGGTTTGCTCTCTCAGTTTCTTATCCAGTGCCGCCAGTGGCTCGTCAAGTAGCAATACCTTTGGCTTCTTTATAAGAGCCCTGGCCAGAGCGACACGCTGTAACTGCCCGCCGGATAGTTGATTTGGTTTTCGCTTCGAGAAAGACGAAAGCTGCACCAATGCCAGTATTTCTTCTACTCTTTGATCAATCTCTGGTTTCTTTATGGCTTCTTTTACCAGACCATAACCCACATTTTTTGCGACGCTCATGTGCGGAAATACAGCATACGACTGGAACATCATGTTCACGGGACGCTGATAGGGTGGCAGGTCAGTCATGTCTCTGCCATTGATCAGAATCCGACCCGAGTCCGGGCGCTCAAAGCCAGCGAGCATTCTTAGTAGCGTTGTTTTACCGCTACCGGACCCTCCAAGGATGGCAAAAAGTTCCCCCTGATTAATGTCTTGGCTGATGTTATCTACGACTGTGATGTCATCAAATTTTTTTGAAATGTTTTCGATTCGTATGAAAGACATTTTGGCTACCCAGATGAACTTTGATTTGTTATGACAGTATGCTTGGTCATTGCGTTGGTGCTCCTCATAAACCAGATTTAATGCGTGTCCAGGTTCGCGATTTCAACCTTTCGAGTTTCGGGTGGAGCACCTTGGTCGTGCTGAGGCGGTTTAAAATAGCCTTGTCAGGGTAAATTGCTGGGTCTGAGGCAATAGCACGGTCAACCAAGCGGGTAGCTTTGTGATTGACGTTTGCGTACCCGGTATTATTAGTGATGTCTGCGATGACCTCTGGTCGCATAAGGTAATTAAGGAAAATATGCGCGTTGCTGATGTTGGCTGCATCGGCTGGAATGAAGGCAACATCAAACCAGGCCAGTGATCCTTCCATTGGTATATTAAAGCGTAGATCGATTTCGATTCCTGCATCATCAGCCCTTCGATTTGCCACTGCATAGTCCCCTGACCAACTTTGGGCGATACATACCTCCTGGCTGGGGAGATCGATAAGTAGTTTTGAGGAACTAAAATATTTGATGTAAGGCCGGACCTTGCGTAGCAGAGTCTCTGCTTCCTTCAATTGTGTGGGTTCAATAGAGTTGGCATCATAGCCCAGGTACATCATTGCCATACCAAGAACTTCGCTAGCTGAATCAATTAGAGTGACACCGCAATCGGCAAATCTGGCGACAACAACAGGGTCGAAAACCAGATCGGCACTATTAAAGGGTGCATTGGGCATACGCTCAAGCAACATGTCATGATTATAGGAAAACCCAGTCGTCCCCCACATGTAGGGAAAACCGTACAGGTTGCCTGGATCGAATTCAGCGAAGTTGTTCAGCAACTCGGAATCCAGGTTTTTCCAGTTGGGCAACAACGTTTTGTCGAGGGGGAGAAAAATTCCAATGGGTATGAGCTGTGCGGAATTAGATGCGCCGTGGAATACCACATCATAACCGGTGTTCCCCGCCATAAGCTTAGCATCGACAATCTGGGAATTATCGTAAGTATCATAATTCACCTTGATGTCAAATTCCGCTTCAAAGTGAGCCAGGGTGTTTTCACCAACGTAGTCGGCCCAATTGTAGATGTTGAGTACCGATTCGGGATCGTCTGCGGTAGCAGCATGCGGTTTGATCAGCATGAGGAAGATGGTAGTCAGCAGCAATCGCAATATGAACGGGTCCATGGGGCAAACCTAGCACAACTAGTAGGATCTAAGAAGAACTAGCCCTAATTATGTGGTGTTGACGAATATCCTGCCTGTCATCTTAACGACTTCACTGAATTGCCCGGAAATTGATTGGTTGTTGTTTCGCAAAGCTATTTTGGTTCCTATTGGCTGACTTGGTTCTTACCCATTGGTTTGTGTCTATTGATTTGATTCGTATACATTAGCTTTGGTCCTTCTATAGGACGATTCTGAAATGAGATATTGGGTTTTAAAGTGACGGTCGATGTTTAGTACCGCTGAGTCTCTATTTTTCAATTGATAGTGATATAGATTACTCTTCCGGCGGAATTTGCTTACCCCTAGATGATGCTAAGAGAAGGTTTCTTAGTCGCGGCCAATGTTACAAGAGCCAACGGTTGAGGCTTGACAGGTCGTCTGAGCCTTCGCCTGAAATAAAAGGTAAGCCCTTCTATTTGGGCAACAGCTGTTTAGTGCCGTGTTCGAAAGTTTGTTCAATAACAAAGGTATCGACGATGGTGACAAGTGAGTAGAATCGCCAGGAATAAAGTTAAATGGCGTAATCAGGCGTGTCTGCTTGCAAATAGACGGTTTGCAATTTCGTGACCTTGATCATGATGACGTGTTGTCTTCGTTTGAAGACTGGAGGTTGTTGGCTCCGAACGCGCCAAAGATTTGGCGCCTTGCCTGAACCCTTCTGAAAAAGCTGGATGGTTACTTCCTGGAATATTGCCTAGTACCGCAGGAGCCATGAGTACACTCGGTATTGGTTCTGAGTATGACTTGCAAATATCGGAGGAATTGATTCTCCAGCGTGGCGTCAACTGCATGATAACCGGGCTGGCAACGAGTCCCTGTGATCTTGCTCGGCAGAATAATGAGATCCAGTCAATCGCAGCCAGGGGCCGGTTTGGTATTCCAGTTACTATCAGTACTGACCTGTGTCATCATCTCAATGATGTGCTTGCAGCAAGTGTTACGACCAGCGCTTTTAGCCAGTGGTCAGGTACTTTGGTCCTGGTTGCCATAAGAGATGTAGAAACGGTCAGGCGGTTTGGAGACATCGTCAGGCAAGCGTACCGTGCGACTGGTATAAGTATGGCATTATCAATGCAAACCGACTTTCCTACCGCAAAAATTCAGCTAGTCAGCATTGCCAACAACACCCCAGGGACGATTCACATTGACTGGTTGTTAACAACTTCCTTACCGCCGACGACGGATAACAGAACTTTAGTTTCACCCACTTCCGTGATGGTCACATCAAATATATTACGATCCAGCAAAATAAAATCCGCGTCTTTGCCCACCTCAAGAGAACCCGATGTGCCACCTACTTTATTGGCAATCGCACCATTGTGCGTAAAGATTCGTATCACCGTAGCTAGATCCACCGATTGATCCTCCCATAGGGTGGCATCACTAATGCCACTGGGGTCAGCACGGGTTACCATAGACTCTATGCCTGGCCAGGGATTTGGTGTTGCTACCACAGGCCAATCAGAACCATAAATAACCAGTGCGCCCGATTCTACCAGGTTTCGGACTGGCCATACCTTTCGTTCAGGGCCCAACCAGACTTCCCAATCCAGACCCGGGATCGGGTGCCAGAGAATCGGGCACATCTCAGCAGCTACATTCAACTCTACAAACCTGGGGATATCGTCTGGGTGAATCAATTCCGCGTGGGAGATTTCGTGAATCAGACCACTAGGCCCGTTTTTTTCCCGGGCAGCAGCGATTGCATCCAGCGCAGTCCGTGCTGAGCGATCACCGGTTGCATGGATCTTAACGGTGAGGCCCCTGCTGTCCAATTCAATTAGATCAGCACCAAGTTGTTCGGGCTCGAACATTAATTTGCCACGCCACTGGTCGCCGAACGATTCGCTGGGCAGATAAGGCTCAAGCATGGCCGCGGTATAAGTTGGCGGAATACCATCCAGCATAATCTTTGCAAAATTCGTATCAAGCTTGTCGGATGCAAATTCTGCTCGCACATCCATGAGAGCGAGTTCGTCCTCATGTGAGTTTGCCCAGGCGCTCTTCCAGGAAAGGCTGGTTTTGATATTCAGGGGGATGGCGGCTTTACGCTGCAGGTCGGCATAGGCTTCCATGTTCTCGGTAGTTACCAGCGCAGCTTTAAAGGTGGTAATACCATAACTCATAATTTGCTTGATACTCCAAGCCAGCGCGTCGGACCTTTGCTGCAAACTGTATGGCGGCAGCTTCCGTCGAGGTTCATAAGCAGCGTTATCCAGCAGAATACCGGTCGCCTCACCGGTTTTGAGGTCTCTGACAATAACACCCCCACTCGGATCAGGCGTATCATCGTTGATGCCAAGTAGTTCCAGCGCGCTGGAATTGAGCCAGGCATTGTGTACAGACCAATCCATTAGGAAAACTGGGTGATTAGGCGCAATTTCATCCAGAATCTCCTTCGGTGCTTTGGTAGTGCCGATAAACAATCCATCATTCCATTGGCCGCCACGAAGCCACTGACCTTCAGGAATGTCGATGAGGCAGTTTTGTAATGCCTTAAGGGCTTCATCAAGAACGGCGGTTAGAAAACTGCACTGCACAGTCTTACCAATACCACCATCATATGGGTGAATATGCGTGTCATGGATACCGGGCATCATCATATTACCAGCCATGTCATTCACGCGGGTGTCATCACCAATGTACGCCGTGATAGTTTCATCGCTGCCAATGGCAATGATTTTGCCATTGCCGATCGCCATAGCACTGGCCCAGCTGTTATCCGCATCAACTGTATAGATTCTGGCATTAGTATAAACGGCATCTGCTATCTGGGGGCGTGCTGTTTCATCGGATGCTTCACATCCCATCAAAAAAAATGTGGCTATGATTAGCCGGTAATTAATTCTCATATGTCTTTCTCCGGTGTTTCCGCCCTGTTAATTACTTTGGTATACGAGCTTACCTTCAAAGTAAGTCTGATAAATTTTCGTGTCACCCACCTCATCAATAGGAATCTCAAAAACATTACGTTCCAGTATAATGAAATCAGCCAGTTTACCCACCTCAAGGCTACCAATGCGATCTTCCATTTTCATGGCCCGCGCACCGTGAATAGTATAAATCTCGATGGCGTCTCTAAGCAAAATTGCCTGTTCAGGCCAAAGCGAGCCTTGTGCATCTCCCCTTGGATCACGGCGTGTAACAAATGCTTCCACACCGGGCCATGGATTGGCATTGGGTACGGCAGATGGCCAATCAGAGCCAGCTAGAATAGGCGCTTTAGCATCAAGCAAATCTCTTGTCGGCCAGTATCGTTCTCCGCGCTTGCCGACTGCAGAAACAACTGCATCGATAATGGGGGAGGGATGCCAGAGAATCGGACTGAGATCAGCGACAACATTCAATCGAGCAAAACGGGGGATATCATCGGGATGGATATAACCTGCATGGGCGAGTTCATGGCGCTTTTCGTTGTTATCCAGTGCCTGGCGAGCAATTTCTATCGCGTTGAGTCCGACTTGTACGGATCTATCTCCTGCTGCGTGCATCTTAACCGTATAGCCTCGCTTATCGAGTTCAATGAGATCGCTGGCCAGTGTTTCAAGACCGACGTGCAAGTCGCCGCCGTAAAAATCATTGCCGTGTGCTTTATCGGGAAGATAAGGCTCAAGCATCGCTGCTGTCCTGGCTGGGGTGGGGACACCGTCCAGAAATATCTTGACGAATTCTGTATGGACATGCTCAGAGGCGTAACGGTCACGAATTCGATCGATTTCATCATAGTCCAAGGCAGTGCTGCGATGCCCGTAGGGCGTACGAATACTGGTGGCCATATGGACGTTGAGTTCACCGGCTTTATCGGCATTGACCAGCCCAGCCATTTCCTCTTCCTCAATTGCTGCCGCTTTGGCAGCGGTAATGCCATAAGCATTAGCATAATCAGAGAACCAGCGCGCCGCTTCAGCGAACTGTTTTTCTGAGTATTTGGGAACAACTGCATAAACCAGGCCCTGGGCTGTTTCCAGCAGGACCCCATTGGGTGCGCCATCTGCTTCTCGTACAATCGTGCCGCCGACTGGATCGGGGGTAGCAGTAACCACCCCGGCGAGTTGTAGGGCTTTTGTATTGGCCCAGCCGTTATGGCCGGAATCATCGCTTAGGAAAACAGCAGTATCGCCTGAGACCGCATCAAGAAATGACCTTGGCGATAATATCTCGAAGTGCTCGAAAAACCCACTGTCCCACTGTCCTCCCGTGATCCATTCAGCATCAGGTCTGTTTTTAACACACGCTGTAATCGTTTTCTTGATCAGATCAGGATCAGCAGCAAACGGGAAATTACATTGGTATAGGTCCTTAACTGCTCCCCCCAGCGGATGTAGATGTGCATCTATCAGACCGGGTAACAGCAATCGACCTTCAAGCTCTACCACCTCTGTATCGGTTCCGATAAACGTTGCTGCAGTCGTTACATCTCCGACAAAAACAATCTTGCCATCGGAAACCACCATAGCCTCTGTACTGGCTTGATCGGCGGTAACGGGATAAATCATGCCGCCCTGTAAGACCAGATCGGCAGAATCCTGTTGCTGACAGCCTGATAGCAGCATCAACAGAGCGCCGGTTAAGGCGCACCTTGAGGTCGCTGGATTCAGCATCAAATGCCCCTAACAACCGCGGTTAATGATACCGAATCAGTTAGAACCGAATTTATAGTCTAACGACACACCCCAGGTACGTGGCATCCCATTAGCTCTAATCCACGGTCCGTTACCACCCTGATAAGCAGCCGGGTAATAGTCTTCATCGGTGATGTTCCTGCCCCAGAGTAATACCCGCCATCGACCATCATCAGAGCCGTAACCGAGCCTGAGATTAGCGATATGGTATGAGTCTGTCGCATCGGAAGGCTGGCTGCCTCCTGTGGTTGAATCCGTGTAACTGTAGTCAATTGCAACGTCCATTATCTTACCATCGCCAACGGCCCATTCTTTACCGATCTGGCCATTGAATTGCATATCGGGAGACATCGCCAGCTCACCGCCAGAAACATCTTTTAGAACGATTGTTGGCCATGCGCTAAGGTCGCGGTCGACTGCCATCCACTCCTTTATTTCCGTATCAAGTAAGGCTAGACCCAATAGGACCATCCAGCCATCAGCGGGCGCCCACTGCAGGTCTAGTTCAGCGCCTTGTATTTCAGACTTATCGACATTAGCAAGCCCTGAAATATTGCCAACAAATGTCACAGCGGCATCTTGTTCCTGCTTGTCTTTGTAATCATAGAAGAACGCAGCCGCATTAAGCTGCATTCGACCGTCAGCCAGGGTTGCTTTAACGCCCCCTTCATAAGCGGTCAGGACCTCTTCCCGAATTGGCTGCAATTGTCGCGTACCGTTAGAATTAGCGCCATTAAAACCACCTGACTTGAAGCCGTTGGATACTGTGCCATAAAGCAATACATCATCATTCACTGAATAGTCCAGTGTGACCTTACCCATTAAACGATCTGTCTTGATGGTCTCGCTGAATACACTGAATGCCTCATCTGGCGTGCCTGCTATGATCATAGACAGGATATTGGTGGGCGAATCAGGATCATCGTCTATGGTGGCACAATCACCTGGGCCCATGGAGGTGCCAAAGGCAAAATTCATAAACCCGGCGAGCGAGCCATCGTCAGCCACAAAGGTACAGCCGGTCCAGGTTCTTTCCTCGCTGGTGTAACGAGCTCCAAGCGTCAATCGCCAGGCTTCGCTGAATCGCCACTCCATATGACCGAATACGGCGGCAGAATCTGTTTCCTGTTCGTATTTGGTATCAAGTTCCATAATCGGTGCCACGGCGAAGGGAGTCGCCAGGCCCCAGTCTGCAGAGGCAAACCCATAAAGAGAATCCGACATGAAGTAATGGTAATACTCGCTCATCTCATCGGATGAGAAGTAAGCACCGAGGATCCAGTTAAGATCATCGTCACCACCTGACAATCGAAATTCCTGTGAAAAAGTTGACAGGTCGGTTGTATTGATATTACTCGAGTCATTGTAGAATCCGCCGTCCCAGTCGTTGGACTCTACCCTGTCAAACTGATCAAAGCCGGTAACCGATGTCAGCAGTGTATTACCCATATCCCAGGTAATGGTCGCCGATGCGCCAAACAGTTGATTATCACGCTTGGGCCTGAGGTTAAAGGTTTTTCCTGTTTGGGCACTGGTATAGCTATTAGTCCAGTCAGCTGCTTCATTATCTCCCGTTGAGTACCAGGGAGGCGTCTCACCGGCATTAGCACCAAAAACATAGTTGCCCAGTGGCGTATAGGGTGTTGCGAATTCGCTCAAGCCAATGACCGTTCCGTTATAAGCGGTATTGGCTCTGTTTTCCGACTGATCATCTACGTAATGCAGGTTCAGCATCATGCTTGTGTTCTCGCTCAGATCTATATCAAACGTAGCGCGTAGTGCCAGGGTATCCAGTTCTCCGAGCTCGTCATCTCTTGTCGTGCTCTTCTGCCAGCCTTCAGTGGATTGTATAGTCCGGATGGCAAGCCGCCCACGTACTGAATCACTCAATGACCCACTGGTATATCCTTCCAGGTCAAAAGTTCCATAACTACCTAGACCTGCGGTAATGCCTGTTTCGTGTTCATCTGTTGGCTTTTTGCTAACGAAATTGATCTGACCGGCTGTGGTGTTACGACCATAAAGGTCACCCTGGGGCCCTTTGAGCACCTCGACCCGTTCAACATCAAACATCAGACCGCGGCTCATAACTGTATAAGGTATAGCAACTCCATCGAAGTAAAGGCCTACGGTCGAAGATGCCGCGGTGGAATAGTCCTGATAACCAACGCCCCTGATGGTATAAAGCGGTACGCCTGTCGCCGCAGTTTCATTGACGGTTAAGCCTGGTGTCATCATCGCCATATCCTCGGCGGTCTTAAATCCCCTGTCTTTAAGTTGCTCACCGGTGAATGCGTTAACGGTTATACCCACATCATTGACACCCTGTTCGCGCTTTTGTGCAGTGACAACAATTTCTTCGATAACCTCTGAAAAAGATGGACCGGATACGAGCATTACAACCAATATCAACATGGTATTGATGAGTCTAAGCATGATTACTCCCCTTTTAGCGTGTTATAGCGTGAATCCTTGTCGCAGGAATACCTGAAGTTATTTCTATTTAGCGTATCCTGCTGTCCCAGCACAGACAAATGAAAAGGTCACGGCCAATTAGAGTATGTCAAATCCCAAATACATTTACTTGACTTTTTAGTGCACATAATAGAGTTTTAGTTAGAACTTCCCATCTAATCAGGTCTAAATTGATGCGTTCGCCAATTTACGAACCGAGTATCTCAACGTCCGTCTTATTATCGATTTATAATGATCTTAGCAACGAACGGGCCCTTTTTAATGCGGGGCTTAAGCTTTTTGGCATCGATACCAGGGAATTACATGATTTTCATGGTCAAATCAGTCTTCGGCTTTTTGTCAGTCTATTTGAATGGTTAGCTCAAGAATCCCATGACCCATGGCTCGGCCTGAAAATTTCTCAGCGGTCTGGCCCAGATGCACTCGGCGCAGTAGGCTACCTGTTCCTGAGTTCCGGCAAACTGGAAACGGCGCTGCACAGCCTGGCTCGTTATCTGGAAGCCATTCAGAACTCTACCCGAATCGATATTGTCTACCTCGATGATCTTGTTCAAGTGCGATATTGCATAAACGACGAAACCATATCACCCAGGCGGCAAGACAGTGAATTCTCGATTGGTCTGATATGGCGCTATATAAGGCTCCTAAGTAGAAATAAATGTAGACTTGTCCAGGTAAGCTTTGAGCACGACAGACCTCAAGAAACTCCCATGCTACCGCATCGCATCTTTCAATCCCCAGTGCTATTTAATGCAGAATCAAATAGTCTGGTGATACCAAAAGAGGATTTCCAATGTTGGCATGAAGGGCACGATCCACATCTACTCCCCATCCTTGAGCATCACATCTCGCATACTCTGGCACAGTTGGAGTCAGTCAGCACTTTCACAGAATCCGTAACACATCTGATTACAAATCAATTACTTGATCAGGGGGCGAGGGCAGACCTAGTTGCCAGGTTAATGAATATTTCTACTGCAACATTGCACCGGAGGCTGAGAATCGAAGGTTCCCGCTTCAAGGAATTAGTGGATATGCGCAGTAAGGACCTTGCTACGCGGCTACTCAGCCATAGCAATCTGCCCATTGCTACCATATCCCGTCAGCTCGGTTTTACAGATCCGTCAACGTTCAGCAGAGCCTACCGACGCTGGTTCAATGTAACACCCAGAGATTACAGAAAAATGGCAAGGGAACAAAGGCTAACGGCATTTAGGGTCAATAGTTAAGTAGCCTGTTACTCAAATATTCAGGCGGTCACGGATGCAACTCCAACACCCTGGTTACGGTGCAGGTGGTCAATTGTTGCTACACTTTCTGATCCAGCAGGCTGCTGGTTTCTTGCCAGTTGGCAACATCGCTGTGATGAAATCGTCCCCCTGCGCGCTGATAACGGGCTCTCCTGATTCGTTATTGATATCCATACTCATTAGCTGTGCGCCAAGTTCTGAGGTACAGCTTACAACTGCAGCACCGATACCAGAAGCGACACCAGTAATAACGATGTTTTTTCCGGTGAAGTTTGTCATTATCATTCTCAATTGGTTCTTGCTATCTGAGTATTCTGCTGAAGAGTTCAAGTAGCAGCATAGTGTGTGACGTCAGCCCATATGGCACCATTTGCTCTTTTTTGCTAAGCGACACTTCGGCTAACTAAACTGAAGCAGAGGAGTTTCAAAATGAGCATGTCAAATACAGAGAAACACGTAAAGCAAATACGACCAAAGGCCCGCCGCAAGTTCTCATCGGAAGAGAAGATCAGAATCGTCTTGGATGGGTTGTTTAATTCGATTTAGCAGTAACATCAAATCATCTACTTCATCTGACTTTAGATGACCCAGCAAGTCAATTATCCATTTTTCATGTTCAGCGGCCATTTTGGCAAATAGTTGGCGACCCTCTAGTGTCAGCTTAACAATAAATGTTCGCCGGTTATCAGGCACTGTGCTGCGGTCTACTAATCCTTCTTTAACGAGTTGTGAGGCTATTCCTGATATATTCCCCCCCGATACCATCATTCGTCGGGATAGCTCACCCATGGTCAGGCCCTCAGGTTTTCGCTCCAACTGAGACAGAAAATCAAACCGTGGCAAAGTAGTATTGAACTGCTGTCTCAATTCATTTCGCAAGCGTCGTTCAATTAAACTCGAGCAGGTCAGCAGTCTTAGCCAGATCTTGATGGAATGGTGGTCGCTCTCCTGTAGTCTTGTTTCATGGTCTAAGGGCGGTTGTTTTGACAACTCGGGCATAATGGATACCAGATATTTTATATTTAAAATGTTTAAGCTATAATTAGCTTTAATTTTAAGCTTAAACTATTGTTATTAGCTTTACTAATCAGTCCGCTGATGTCTTAGTCAGTGTTTGATGGAGAATGCGATGCATATTATTTCGCTCGGTGGAGGCCCCTCTGGACTCTATTTTGCTATCTGCATGAAACTGCTTGATGCGAATAACCAGGTGGCGGTTTATGAACGAAACGACGCCAGTGACACCTTTGGCTGGGGCATCGTGTTCTCAGACCAGACGGTTGAAAATCTCATTGCCACCGACCCTGTTAGTGGGCACCGTATCGCTAATGAATTTGTGCATTGGGACAAAATCGACTGTATTGTAAACGGCCAGCTCGAACGTTCCGACGGGCATGGATTTATTGGTCTCGGTCGTAAACGAATGCTGCAAATTCTTTATGAGCGATGTGATGAACTCGGTGTTGCTCTTCACTTCAATGAGGAGTTTGAAGTGGAGGATGTGAATAGTCGATTCGCGGATGCCGATGTCATTGTTGTTGCTGATGGTTTGAATTCAAAAATCCGTAACGCCGATCTAAATGCTTTTGAATGCAGTATTGACATTCGACCCAACAAATTCGTCTGGATGGGAACAAAGCAAACTTTCAGTGATGCGTTTACCTTCATCTTTGAGAAAACTCAACATGGTTGGATTTGGGCGCATGCTTATCAATTCGACCAGGAAACCTCAACTTTCATTGTTGAATGCAACCCAGATGTCTACGATGCTTTTGGCTTCGAGCACTTAAGTCACTCAGAAAGCGCAACTGTCTGTGAAAAAATATTTTCCAAACAGCTCAATGGTCATCAATTGATGACCAACTCAGAACATATAAGTGGCTCAGCCTGGATGAATTTTCCCCATATCCTTTGCGCTAACTGGGTGAAAGATGGCCGTCTTGTATTGATCGGTGATGCTGCTCATACGGCCCACTTTTCCATTGGTTCGGGCACTAAACTGGGGCTGGAAGATGCTATATCTCTAGCTAGGCACCTATCTTCCGGTGAAGAAATTACCGCGGCTCTTCGAGCCTACCAGACCGAACGGGAGGTTGACGCACTTCGACTACAGAACGCGGCGACCAACGCAATGATCTGGTTCGAAAATGTGCCTCGTTATGCCAGTGCTTTTGATCTTAAACAATTCAACTATTCTCTGTTAACTCGGAGCCAACGAGTTAGCCACGAAAATCTGCGCCTTCGCGACAAAAGCTGGTTGGAAGGTTTAGAAAATCATCTGGCGAAACAGCAGTTCGGTGATGATTTTGATGAGGTCGTACCTCCTATGTTCCTGCCTTATAAACTAAGGGATATGGAGTTGATTAATCGCGTCGTGGTTTCACCTATGTCCATGTACAGCGCGATCGACGGAGTCCCGGATGACTGGCATCTGGTCCACTATGGCGCCAGCGCTAAAGGTGGTGCTGGTCTGGTATATACGGAGATGACGGATATTTCTCCGCATTCAAGAATTACGCCTGGTTGTGCGGGTATTTGGAATGACCAGCAAGAAACCAAGTGGAAACGTATTGTTGATTTTGTCCATGCTCACACAAGCGCAAAATTTGCAATTCAGCTCGGCCACGCTGGAGCTAAGGGCGCCACCAAAGTCCCCTGGGAATGGCATCCCGAGCGACTCGATGACCCTTTAGCACCGGAAGATGCCTGGCCGCTCATGTCGGCTAGTGCAATTGCATACGACCGTTATAGTCAGGTACCAGCAGAAATCAATCGACAGCAGATGGTGGAGGTCCGTAACCTATTCGTTGAAGCAGCTGTCAGAGCTAATCGCGCCGGATTTGATATGCTTGAGTTACATGCTGCGCATGGTTATCTGCTGTCTGCATTTATCACCCCGGTCTTGAATAGACGCAGTGACTGTTACGGTGGGGACCTCGATAACCGTCTGCGTTATCCTCTGGAAGTTTTTCAAGCCATCAGGGAAGTCTGGCCGGATCATAAGCCCATGACGGTTCGAATTTCAGCTCATGACTGGATGCAAGATGCTGGTAATAATGAAGACGATGCGGTTGCTATTGCTAGGGCATTTACCAAAGCAGGCGCTGATGCCATTGATGTCTCTAGTGGTCAAGTGTCACACTCGGCTCAACCTAGATCGGGGCGTATGTTTCAAACACCTCTGTCGGATCGAATTCGCAACGAGGCGGGTATTACGACAATGGCGGTTGGTAACATTTATGAGTTGGATCACGTTAACAGTATTATTGCAGCAGGGCGCGCAGACCTGGTGTGTCTGGGACGCCCACATCTTGCGGATCCGAACTGGACCTTAAGAGCAGCAGCGGCAATGGATTATAATGGTATGGGCGTTTATGAACAGCAGCAATACCACCTTGGCTACAGGCAATTGCAAACCAACCTTCAAAGAATAGATGAGATGAAAACAGTATGAAAAAACATGCGCTGATTACTGGTGCTGGAACAGGCATAGGTGCCAGCATTGCAGCCACGCTTGTAAAAGCTGGCTTTCGCACCAGTTTACTAGGACGCCGTAAAGGCCAGCTTGAGATGACAGCGGCTAAGCTGGATACCGCGGTGGAGAACCGTCAATGTATGTCCTGCGATGTCGGTATTGAAAGCAGTGTAAAACAAGCTTTTTCTCAAGCCAGAAAAGGCTTTGGAGAAATCCATATTCTGGTCAATTGTGCTGGGATCGCACCCACCAATCCTTTCCATAAACTGACCAGCAAGCAATGGAATGAAGTGTTAAAAGTTAATTTGAACGGGGTGTTTCACTGCACAGCTGAAGTTATTGGAGATATGCGAAACAGCCGCTATGGACGCATTATAAACATTGCCAGTACTGCATCGCTACGGGGTTACGCCTATGTCAGCGCATATACAGCTGCCAAACACGGTGTGCTCGGGCTAACTCGCGCTTTAGCACTGGAATGCGCTGCAATGGGCATTACTGTAAATGCCGTTTGCCCAGGTTATACAGATACTGAAATTATTTCCCAGGCTGTTTCTAACATTATGGCCACCACGGGACAAAGCAGGCAGCAAGCAGAGGCTAATTTCACCTCGACAAACCCCCAGGGGCGTCTCATTGATCCTGAGGAAGTCGCCGCAACGGTAGCATGGTTATGTTCTGATTCAGCCAAATCTATTAATGGTCAAGCCATCTCTGTCTGTGGTGGCGAAACCAATTTCTAACCATCCTGGATCAACACATAAAGAGATCAATATGAAAACAATAACCCTGGCCGATTACGAATCTCAGCACTTTCTATGGAAGGTTGATTCGGGAGTCGGTTTGATTACCTTGAACCGGCCAGACCGGAAAAACCCATTGACGTTCGAATCCTACGCTGAACTGCGTGATCTGTTCCATAGACTTCGCGATGCGAGCGATGTTGATGCCGTCATCATCAATGGTGCAGGCGGGAATTTCTGTTCGGGTGGGGATGTGCATGAGATCATCGGTCCCCTTACCGATATGAAAATGAAACAATTGCTGGCTTTTACCCGCATGACTGGCGATTTGGTCAAAAACATGCGCAGTTGTCCGCAACCTATTATTAGCGCTATAGAGGGTATTTGTGCGGGTGCCGGCGCAATTATAGCGATGAGCAGTGACCTGCGATATGGCTCACCAGATGCTAAGGTATCTTTCCTGTTTAATCGGGTCGGCTTGGCTGGATGCGATATGGGGGCCTGCGCAATTCTACCCAGAATTATTGGCCAGGGTCGGGCCAGCCAACTACTATACTCGGGGCAACCTCTGACAGCGATAGACGGCGAAAGATGGGGGTTTTTTAATGCTATTAACGATCATCCCATGGTTCCCGCGCAGATCATGGCAAAGCAAATATCGACAGGTCCGACTTTCGCCAATGGCATCACCAAAACGCAACTTCAACAGGAATGGAATATGTCTGTTGATCAGGCTATAGAAGCAGAAGCACAAGCCCAGGCCATATGTATGCAAACCGAGGATTTTCGTCGAGCTTATAACGCTTTCGTCAACAAATCGTCACCAGTTTTTGAGGGTAATTAAATTCAGCTATGCTGGCTTTATGGCGGAAGCTTTTCATCGTTTGAGTTGCCAATAGAGATGGATAATCACGCTAGACTTGCGTGTTCTCAGCCTTGAGGCCATGATCTATCCCTTTTAATAAGGATGATGCGTATGTCTGGTCCTTGGCATGACCTTCCAATCGGCAACAGCTTTATCACAGATAGCTATACAATCTCCAAAGCTGCCGTTCTTGAATTTGCTACTGAATTCGATCCACAGCCTTACCATCTCGATAGTGAGGCAGGACAAGCATCTATATTCGGTGGACGCTGCGCCAGCGGATGGCAGGTTTCTGCAACCATCATGCGACTGGTTAACCAGGCTTTGCTCAATCAGGAAATTCGCGTTGTTGAATTCGAAACAGTGCCCATGATGCGCTGGAAAGCTCCTGTATTTGAAGATGACAGCGTGTATGCGGAATTCACCATCGACCTTTCGGATAGTCCATCGCAATCCGGCCAACCCATCGCTGTTGAAGTGAGCATCGAGGGCTATAACCAGCACCGTAAGCTCATTCTTGTCTTGCGGATAAAACTGATGGTTGAACAGGTAGAAGGGACGCCCAATTATGCAAACTAGCCCCTATATTCGCAGTCGTTGGTTTGAAGATATTCCCGTAGGGGAATTCCATGTGTTTGGAGCACACACCTTCAGTGAACTGGAAATTATCGAATTCGGTAAAAAATATGCACCAGAAATTTATCATACTGACCCGGTGGCAGCCCTGGATACAGAACACCGAGGCCTTATTGCTTCCGGCTGGCACGTCAATGCTGTCTGGATGCGTCTGATGGTAGAGTATATGGAACAGTTTGCTCGCGGTGTACAGGATGGCCGACGTAATGGCGCCGGTGTTGGTATAAATGATTTGGTCTGGCATCGCCCGGTTCGTCCGGGGCACACCCTGACCTTCACTTATGAAATAGTTGAAAAATCAGATCGGGTAGTCCGCGACAAATGGGGCATGATCAAAAGTAGAAACGAGGCTTTCAATCAATATAATGAACTGGTCATGAGTTTTATGATCGATATTCTGGCTGAGCGTGATCCGCAGAAACTAACCTAGGCTGCAGGCGCCTATTGACTAGGTGATCGACATAAGATCAGCTGGCGTATTACCGCTGTCATCCTTGAGTGCAGCCTCGCGCCAGGCCATTACTTGATTGGATTTTGTAGCTGGTTGCTCGTTGATCCGAGCCAGTATCCCTGCAAGCTGCTCGCTGGTGCGTTGGCGGGTTGTCCCATAGCCTTTGACCAAACGTCCACATTCGGCCACCTCACAGGCCAACTGTAAATTAACGTTCGCTGCTTCCTGAATAGTCGTCATCCAGCAGTGAATCTCTTTCTGGTTCTGCCGGTAACCAAACATGCCACGCCTAAATCGTCGCAAACCAGCCATAAGATATAACAACAGGAATACGCCGATATTCGTAGACGATAAGTGCCAACCACGACATAAAGGACTTAACAACCAGCGCCAAACAGATGAAACGGCGACCCATCGACCCATAAATGCCGGCATTAAGGCAGATATTTCTTCTATCCTGGGCCTGAAAAACTCTGTGACCGCTAATAATTGGCCCGGTTCCGCGCCTACCTCAGTACGCAACTCCTCAAATCGGATTTTGCGAGTTTTAAGTTGAGCGACACGTGGTATGTCTTCGTAGCTCATTAAAAGAGCCAGCCATCGCGCAGTTCTATTAGTCAATTGATAATCGTTGCTGCCATCATCAAGTTTAAAAATGGGTTCTATATAATTCAAGTACTGGTTGGCGTAGGCATCATCCTGATAATCCACTAACCGCACCATCCCCTGGTACAGCATCTCATGAGTCGGAGAAGCAAAGTCCTGTGCGAGCCGCTCGAGCAGGGCGGTACCTTTTCGGTTGTGACTCGCTGGTATCTTAAATTTCGAAGTTGTTTCATCTGCTTGGGGTGGCTGCCAATGTTCAACGCCTGTTTTACTGGCAATTTTAAAGCTGGCATTAAATGCCGATAAATTCGCTTCAACATCCTTGCCTGTATCACGTATGACCTGCTCATAGGTTAACTTGCTAAAAGGTAACGCGGCTGCTCCGGCAACCGCGCCGAGCATTACCGACGATATGATCGCTTTATGTTCACTGGTTAATTTTTGCATATCATACTGCACTGTATGTTTAGAGTACTTTTCGGCGATATGCTGAATCTGAGCTGCATCGGCTATACCATTTGCAATGGCTATTTTCTCAGTAATCCCATAAACCCGATGGGTTGAGGTAATCAAGGTGGTGCGCTCCGGCGTCACGAACCCTCTTTGCACCATTCGACCGGCCTCGGAGATTTCTGACGCGACGGCAATATCAATATCGCCTTGGCAAGGGAATAGAGACATCACGGGTAATGCCATCTGTGCTTCAGAGCGGGGGAAAAACTCCAGATAGTAAATAGTCGCGCCAGTTCGCTGAGCAACACCCGCGAGTGAAGTCGTCTGACAAAGCCAGTCTTCGGCATCAGCAACATCAATGAGCCAATTAGTAAAAACGCCACCGCCCTCGCCACCGAGAGCAGCAACAACCATATTGATGGTGCGCTTTGAAATCACAGGACCTTTGATACTTCGAGGTTGGCCTGTCTTTGCTGTAACCAGGCGATAACTCGCTGTCGTAAAGCACCTATCAAGTGGTCCCACCAGGTTGGATTGAAAATAATCTGCACTCTTGTAAAAGACGGGCAAAGTATTGCTGCATGAACGTTGCTTCCACAGACGCCACAACCTACGCAACTATTATCAATATGGGTTACTGGATCTATCCGTAACGGGTCAGGATTAGGTTGAATGGTTAGCGACGGGCAACCTGATATCCGAATACAAGCATGATCACCCGTGCAGGTGTCGCTGTCGACAACAAACCGTTGTTTCACAGTTCGATTGCCAGAGGCAATGGAATGCTTCTGTAAGGGTTTGATTCGGCGTTGCTTGTTCAGCATGCACTCGCCTTGAGCGATAATTACTTTTAAGCCATTTTCTTCAGAGTTCAGTGCCTCATGGAGGGTCTCTTTCATGGTATCTATGCTATAGGTGCTAATGGTTCTAAGCCATTTCACGCCAGCTCCTCGACACGCTTTCTCGATGGACTGGGAGTCATCCCCTGCGGGGCGTGCAGTATTCCTGGTTGTTGCTATTAGTCGGTCGGGTGGTACTCGTGAAGGAATATCCTGCCCGCCTGTTGCAGCCGAATAGCCATTATCAACTATGATCAGCAGGCCGTTATGGTCATTAAATACGGCACTGGTAATACCAGTGCTTAGCCCATTGTGCCAGAAGCCGCCATCACCCATGATGCTGATGGTCTTGTGGGGTAGAACATGCCGTAGCGCTGATGAGCTTGCCAGCGATAAGCCATAACCCATAATGGTGTTACCCAGATTAAAAGGCTCCAAAGTAGCAAAAGAGTGGCAGCCAATATCTGAGCTGATATGGAAGGGCCCGAGTTCTGCCTGCACCTGCTTTAACGCTGAAAATAAAGGGCGCTCAGGACAACCCGTGCACAATCCTGAAGGTCTGGGGGGAACATTAACCAGCAGACTTTCCTGGTCTTTTGCAGTCAAAGGGCTATGTAGCGACATGACCTGGTTTAAATCTAGCCGCTGCTGCGTAGACGGTAAACCTACAGCTTCAATAAAACGGGTCAGCCCCTCTAGCATCACTTGGCCTGTATATTCGCCGGTCATTGACATTAAATCTTTACCAAATACGCGTATGGTTTGTTCAGCACGCCGCAATATAGTCTGAATAGCTTGCTCTATGTAGTCGGGTTGACCCTCCTCAACGATAAGCAGCTGCTGCTTGTTTTCTGTAAATTCAATGATTTCATCAGGCACTAAAGGATAGGCAACATTCATAACATAGATCGGTATATCACTTGCCCCATAAACATCTGCGAGACCCTGCCTCTGCAGCGCTCTTATAACTAGGTTGAACAAGCCTCCCTGCACGATGATACCCAGATGATGATGTTTGCCTGGGAAAAACTCGTTGAGCTTGTGATGCTTAATAAAATCTATCGCGGCTGGTAATCGCTTATTAAGTTTTTCCGCTTCTTGATCATAGACATTTGGAGGCAGGATGATTTTATCCTGTTCTCGCTCAGGTGTTAAAAGTGCAGTCTTGCTGTACTCAGGCACTTTGTTATCCGAGGATACAAATTCCCCCGTAACGTGACAACCACGGATACGCAACATGAAAAATACAGGTGTATGGCTGCTCTCAGACAACTCGAAGCTTTGCTTCATCAGAGAGACAATACTGGGCAGATCAGGGCGCGGATCGAGCAGCCACATCTGGGCTTTCATGGCAAAGGCATAAGTGCGCTCCTGCATGATGCTCGAGCCTTCGCCATAATCTTCCCCGACGATGATGACAGCTCCTCCGAGTACACCGGATGACGCCAGATTCGATAATGCATCAGACGCTACATTGGTTCCGACTGTTGATTTCCAGGTGACAGCCCCTCGCAGGCGATAATTGATAGAGGCACTGAGCATAGCCGCGGCGCTGGCCTCACTACCGCAGGCTTCAAAATGTACACCGAGATCATCGAGAACGTCCTTTGCGTCAGCGAGAACATCCATGAGGTGAGATATCGGCGAACCCTGATAGCCGCCAACATAGGAAACCCCGGATTCAAGCAACGCTTTGGTAACGGCTAGAATGCCTTCTCCCTTGAAGACCGTCCCCTTACCGGACCTGAGTTTGCTGACCTGATGCTGGAAGGATCTTTCTGCCATGGTTCGCTAGCCCTGCGGCACCAACGCTAATACCCTTGCAGGACTACCCGAGCCATCTTTTATTTTCAGCGGTGCAGCAATGAGGACGGTCCCAGTTGGCGGAAGTTGATCCAGATTACACAAGCTGGCAAGACCGCATTTGTTGGCGCCGTGCATCAAATTGTGGCAGGGGAAATTTGGCTCCAGGGCAGAGGCCTGTCCAGCATCTGTACCAACCGTCTCAACGCCCACACCGACCACGCCACGTTCTTCAGCAAGAAAGGTGATTGTCGACGGCTCCCATCCAGGTGTGTGGCTGCCGTCTGTCGCCATATTAAGGTAATCATCACGACTTGACTTTTCTGACCAATCGGTGCGGTAAAGTAGCCATGAGCCATTAGCTATTTCCCCATGTTTAGATTCCCATTTCTTAACAAATTCGATCGTCATCAGAAAATCTGAGTCAGCCTGCGCTTCGGCGACAGCATCAATTACCACGGCGGGTACCACAAATCGATCAACTGGCAAGGTATCAGTGGCATTGTTATCGAAATCCTTACCTGTTACCCAATGAACAGGCGCGTCAAAATGGGTGCCGGTATGCTCACCACATTTGAAATTATTCCAATACCAAGCCGGACCTTTCTCGTCGTAGCGAGAAATGGTTTCTAGACTGAATGGCCAGGAATTACCCCAGCCGAATTCACTCGGTAAAGGTAGAATTGGCGTATTTGGCGCTAAGGTTTCTGTAAGATCAACGATTCGAATGCTACCTGAAACCAGATCACTTACCAGCTTTTCAAGTGTCTTCCTGCCCATGTTTTTTCTCGGAAATTCAAGTTTGTAACTAACTATGTTGGCAACCGACAGTACTCTGAGGTCGTTGCTGGCATATATTTTAGGTTTAAAATATAATACCGTGACAGATATCTACCCGTCAAACATAACATAACTATAGGAAGCCCATGAAAACAATGCTTTCGCCAGAAGATTGGCCCAGACCTAAAGGATATACCAACGGTATATTAACCTCGGGTGGTAACACGATTTATGTCAGTGGCCAGATCGGCTGGAACGCTCAGCAAAAATTCGAAAGCAGCGATTTTGTCGCTCAAACAACCCAGGCATTACGCAACATCAAAGCAGTATTAAAAGAGGCAGATGCAGGGCCAGAGCACATTGTCAGAATGATCTGGTATATCACAGACAAACCTGCTTATCTTGAAAGCCAAGCCAAGATTGGTGCAGCTTACAGGGAAGTCATGGGGAAAAACTTCCCAACCATGAGTGTTGTTGAGGTAGTTGCATTGGTGGAAGATCAGGCGAAAGTTGAGATTGAGGTGACCGCTGTCATTTAGGCGACAAAAATATGAGTAGCGTATATCAGGAGTTTACTAGAACAACCCAGCGAGCCGAAGACAAGCCCTTCCTTCAGGTCCCATACCTTGCAGCTAAAGGTTACTCAGATACTGCTATCAACCTGAGTTATGGCCAGACACTGCAAATCGTGACGGATCTGATCAGGCAATATCAGAGTAAAGGTTATGGTGCTCCCATGCGCATTGGCTTGGTGCTTGAAAACCGGCCAGAGTTTTTCTTTCATTGGTTGGCTCTAAACGCTCTGAGTTGCAGTGTGCTTCCCATCAGCGCTACATCGCAACTGGATGAAATAGCCTATTTCCTGGAACATGGTGAACCTGTATTGGTGGTGGCGATTCCTGAAAGCGTCGATCTGCTGGAAAGAGCTTGCCAGTTAATAGCTAATCCTGTGCCGGTCATCGGCCTTAATCGGTTTGGGAATTTGCCAGAGGCACCTGGCAGTGGGGCGCAACTCAGCGGGCCTGAAGATAACGGGATGCTTGAATGTGCACTTCTTTATACTTCTGGGAGTACTGGCAAGCCGAAAGGATGCCTGCTCAGCAATGAATATTTCACTCAGTTTGGTTACTGGTACCGCGATCTGGGCGGGTTAGCCCAGATCGCCTGGGGTGAAGAACGACTACTTACGCCGCTGCCTCTAGGTCACATGAATGCCATGGCAGTTTCCACGACAGGTATGATTATGAATGGGGGCTGCATCATCCAGTTGGACCGCTTTCATCCTAGTACCTGGTGGCATACGGTGCGTGAATCTAAGGCTACTATTTTACACTATCTCGGTGTACTACCAGCGATATTGCTCAAGTTGCCAGTGGATAAAGGCGACGACTTTAGTGGCCAAATCCGCTTTGGTTTTGGTGCTGGTGTGAATCCCGATCACCATGAACGTTTTGAGCGGCGGTTTGGTTTCCCTCTGATCGAATCCTGGGCGATGACCGAGTGCGGCAGTGGTGGTTGTATCACCGCAAACAGGGATCCCCGTCATGTGGGTAGTGCTTGCTTTGGCCTGGCTACCGACAAGGTGCAGTATCAGGTTGTCGATGAGCAGAAATTACCGGTGATTGAAGGTGATAACGGCGAATTACGAGTGAGAGCTAAAGGAGCATACCCAAAGCGAGGTTTTTTTTCAGGTTATCTAAAGGATCCTGAGGCAACAAATGAGGCCTGGGCTGGCGGCTGGCTCAACACTGGAGACATCGTGCGTCAGGGTGAAGATGGCCAACTGCACTTTGTTGACAGACTTAAAAATGTTATCCGTCGTTCGGGCGAAAATATTTCAGCGCTGGCGGTTGAAACCCATTTATTGAACGACCCTGTTATCAGCGAGGTTATCGTCACTGCGGTACCCGATGAGACGCGCGGAGATGAAGTCGCCGCTTGCGTTGTTCTCGGCGAGGATATGAAAGCAGACGAGGATATGGCAGTATCTATTGTGCTTAGAAGCCTTAACAAATTAACGTATTACAAGGTTCCCGGCTATATCATATTCTGTGACGAATTGCCGAAAACGGCATCCAATAAACCACGTCGCGCTGAAATCACCGCCCTGGCGGTAAGCCGCCTCAACCATGAGTGCTGTTGGGATACTAGATACCTGAAAAAGCGCCAGATAAATTAAAAAGCACCTATGACGAAGTCTATCCCCCCAGAGGCAATCCGTTCAGGGCATCCAGGTTCCTACCAGGGGGTTGCTTTGGTAGCGGCTTCTAGTGTCAATTACAGCCGTCAAAGTCATCATAGTGCAGCCTGGTTTATTGGAAAAACGCTCGACAAAATGCTAAAGGCAACCGGAATTAGTAAAAAGGAAGTAGATGGTCTTGCTGTATCGAGTTTTTCTCTCGGCGCTGACTCGGTTGTTAATCTGACTCAGCATTTTCAGCTTGCACCGCGCTGGATAGAACAGCTACCCTTCGGAGGCGCCTCCGGCGTAATAGCCCTGCGTCGGGCGAGTAGAGCGATTCAGTGCGGCGATGCGAATATCATCGCTTGTATCGGTGGAGACGCGGCTTTCCATAGGTCCTTTGAAGCGACGGCCTCCGAATTCAGTAATTTCACGATTGATGCTTCTTTCCCATATGGTGCCGGAGGGCCCAATGCTGCCTTTGCTTTGATCACGCAACATTACATGGCCGAGTACGGGGCAAAACGAGAAGATTTTGCCCGTATTGCTTTATCGCAGCGCTACAATGCCAATCATTACCCTCCCGCCTTGCTGGGCCATAAGACCTTGACAGAGTATCAGTATCTGAATGCGCGTCGTATTGCCGGGCCTTTACACTTGTTTGATTGTGTCATGCCCTGCGCAGGGGGCGAAGGGTTTCTCATGATGAGTGAAGACCGTGCCCGTCATCTCAATTTGCGATACTGTCTGATCGCGGCTGCAGATGAACTACATAATGCTCATGCCGAAGATGAGGTCCAGTTCCGAGCCGGCTGGACAGAGTACGCACTCTCACTTTATGAGAGCGCAGGACTGGCTGCAGAAGATATAGATATTCTGCAAACCTATGATGATTATCCAGTTATAAGCATGATTCAATTCGAAGACCTGGGATTCTGTGCTAAAGGAGAAGGACCAGAGTTTGTTCGTCTTACTGATCTGCGCTTTGACCGTAGCGGCCCAGAAAAAAACAAACTGCCGCATAATACTTCTGGTGGGCAGTTGTCGGTAGGTCAAGCAGGCGCTGCTGCTGGATATATGGCCCTGGTAGAAAGTATTCGCCAGCTAACGGGTCAGGCCAATACCAATCAGGTTAGTGATGCCACTCATGCGATGGTGAGCGGGTTCGGGATGATTAATTATGATCGGGGTCTATGCTCTGCTGCGACCATACTAAAGGCGGGCCAGGCATGAGCAACAAATACACGCGACAGGCAAGGCTTAAGCTCAACCGACCTTCTCTACGAGAGCGGGCCCGGCCACCAAAACAAAGAACCTCCATAGGCCAAACGTTCACTACGGCAAATTACAGCGGTGTATTGGTCATGCAGCACTGTCAACAATGTGGTCTCGTACAATACCCATCACGAGAAATCTGTCAGAACTGCTTGGGTGATAACCTGATCTGGCGGGAGACCAGGACCGCAGGACACATTCTCAGCAGTATCGAGCTGCATCACAGTCTTTGGGAATACTTCAAACGCCGACTGGTAGATGCGCCCTGGCCCATAGTGACAGTTAAGCTGGACAACGGAGCCACTGTCTTTTCTCATCTCTATCTAGCAAGTTTTCACGAGAAGTCTCTGGGAAACCTAACAAAGGGAACCGGGGTGCAGGTTTTCAGTCATTCTGATAGCTCTCTTAATTCAGTTTTAATAGCTGTCAGTGCAACCTCTGATATTACTCAACTCAAGGACCGAACCTCGATAGCCCAAGCTATGGGACTGACGGCTGCAGCAATAAAACCAGGAGGTATTTAATGCTTGGACCTCACCACACCATAGTCGTAACGGGTGGTAGCACCGGAATTGGTCGTGCCATCTGTGAACATTTATTAGCTGAAGGGTATGCGGTGCTTAATCTATCTCGCCGGCCGGCGGATATTGATCACGCTAACTTTTCTAACGTCGAGCTTGATTTGAGTGATCGACCGGCAACAGTTAAGGCCGGACAGAAAATTGCCGAACAGTACAAGGTGACAGGGTTTGTCCACAATGCCGGTCTGATTCGGGCGAACCTACTCGAAGACGTGCAACTTGAAGACCTTGATTATCTGACCCAGGTCCATCTAGGCGCGGCTATATCGCTCGGACAAGCCTTCTTGCCTGCTATGAAACAGGCTGGTTTCGGTCGTATCATTCTCATTGGTTCCCGTGCTGCCATGGGATTGCAGACTCGAACCAGCTACTCTGCAACCAAAGCTGGCATGGTCGCGCTGACTCGAACCTGGGCCCTGGAATTAGGCGAAGCCGGTATAACGGTCAATACCGTCGCACCAGGCCCGATTGCAGCAACAGAAATGTTTCATCAAGTTATACCGGAAAACAGCGAAAAAATGCGAGCGCTGGCGCAAAGTATACCTGTCCAGCGCTTGGGGCTTCCTGAAGATGTGGCTCGCACCGTTTGTTTTTTTAACCGCCCTGAAAATAGTTTCATTACTGGTCAGACGTTGATGGTCTGTGGTGGTGCGAGTCTTGGCTCTATCCCCTTATAAGCTCATTGAATATACTAGGAGTCATCGTGAATACACCTGCTTTAGAAGCCTCGTTGGACCAACTAGTAGAAGCGACCAGGGTAAATAAGCAGGTTTACCTAGATCCAGACATTTTTGATTTTGAAATGGAGCGTATATGGGGAAAGGCCTGGATATTTATAGGCCATGAATCCCAGATTCCCTCGTCGGGTGACTATTTTACCACCAACATTGACCATAAAAAGCCTGTCCTCATGGTCAGAGGAAAAGATCACAAAATACGTGTTTTACACAATCGGTGTGCGCATAAAGGTGCCAAAATAGTCACTGCGCGAAACGGTAATATCGCCGGCGCGTTTCGGTGCCCGTACCATGGCTGGACATTCAAGCATGATGGTAACCTGTTAAAAATTCCCAATGAAAGCGGTTATGAAAACACCGGATTTGATGTTAATGATTCTTGTAATAATCTTCAGCCGCTAGCCCAGTCTGATAGCTATAGAGGCTTCATATTTGCCACTCTTTCCGACCAGGCACCAGACCTTAAAACCTGGCTGGGGGGGACCATAGACTGTTTCGATAACTTGTGTGATCGTGCTCCTGAGGGGGAGGTTGAAGTCGCCGGCGGCGTGCTTCGGTATGAGCATGATTGTAACTGGAAGTTCATTATTGAGAACCTGAATGACACTATGCATCCAATGATTGTTCATCAATCCGTCGTACAGTCAGCAAAGGCTTATATCTCAACTCTGGCTGCTGATGCTGCCGAACAAAAGCAGGAAGCTGAAATTCTCCTTCCTTTTGGCGCTTCCTACGAGAACTTCGAAGATGCTGGTATCACAGGGTTTCCCTACGGGCACCATTACGATGGTGGTAAAACCAGCATTCATGCGGACTACAGTGTTATGCCCAGATACCATAAGGCGATGATCGACCGGTATGGTGAGCAGCGAACACAGGAAATTTATGCTTTCAATACACATAACACACTTCTTTATCCGTCTCTGACGATTAAATGCGCCATCCAGAATATCAGGGTCATTCGCCCTGTTGCGGTTAACAAATTCATCGTCGAGACTTGGTCTTTCAGGTTAAAAGGCGCGCCCGATGAGATGCTGCAACGTACTCTGCTTTATTCCAGGTTGATTAATTCATCTGCCTCGATGGTCGGCCCTGATGATCTGGAGGTGTACCGAAGGTTGCAGGAGGGATTGGCCTCAAACTCTTCTCAATGGGTAGAGATGCATCGTCAGTTTGGCCGCGATCGACAGCTTAAGGATCGGGTAATCGGCGGCGGTACCAGTGATCTGGATGTTCGCACCCAATATAAGGCCTGGCGCCATTATATGCTGGGGGAGGCTATGTCATGAATCAACCACCCGCAGAAACAGTTGAAGAATTTTTATACCGAGAGGCCACCTACCTGGATCAGGCTGATCTGGAAAGCTGGATCCAACTATTTACGGAAGACGGCACTTACTGGATGCCCGCCATGCATGAACAGCCAGATCCCATGAATCATATCTCACATATCTACGATGACCGTGTTCTCATGGAGATTCGTAAACGCAATTTCATTCATCCTCGCGCACCCTCCCAGCAATCACCCGTGCAATCTTCTCACCTTATAGCCAATATACGTGAGGCAGGCACAACATCCATCGGTGAGCGGATTATTCACTCTAATTTCCATATCGTCATGTGGTATCGAGAAGAACAGCACGTTTTTGCCGGTACCTACCAACATCATCTTCAGAGCATAGCCTCAGGGTTTTTGATTAAACACAAGAAAGTCCAGCTCATTAATCCAGAGGCAGCACAGAAATCAATTATCATTTACCTTTAAAGCCTGTTTTCGAGTCACAACCAAAGTAACAGTGAAAAACCTACACCTGGCGATAATCGTTAATTGGTAATCGATCTAATGGAATGCATCTGGTTTGTCTGCTACGGGCTATCTCTTAATTCTCTCCTTTTTGATTAAGGAGAGCACGGCACCTAATCGGATCAAAAAACTATTTCGGTTTTAGGCGATCGTTGATGAATGCCGGTTATCCAACGGCAATGATGTTTGCCCCACTGTTGCGAGGCGTTGAGTCATCGCAGTTTTTAACGGTATCTGCGACCCGGAACATGGGTTCTTTCAGCATGGCCTTGAGTTCAATGGATGCTCCAACCCGGTTCAGTGCCTCGTCCATGCATGCAAGCCATTGATCGCGTTCAGCAGGGCCGATACGGAAGGGTTCGTGGGCATCGGTAAGGCAGACAGTCCCTTTGATTGCCTGGTACACAGGCGGTCCGCCCATCCATCCAGTCAGGTACGCGGATAACATACGTTTAATCTGATCCAGATTCTCTGCATGCATCGCGCGAATATCAGCTGCCAGCGGCAATTCATCCATGACTTCATAGAAGGTAGTAGCGAGATCCTTGACCCCTTGTTCGCCAAGGATCTCGTAGGGCGTTAATGGCCGTTCCTGTTCTGACATGTCAATTACTCAATCTTTCTCTAACTTACAGCTTTGCAGTTTATGGAAATGCTTTGGATTTGTCTTCCTTAAGTTGTCGGAGATCACCGCAGGAATATACATGGATTTCAATCCATGCTGGGGGCATAGCCTACTGTCATGGATACGTCCGGAATAAAAGTGGCCATACAGCTGTGTTAATGACCTAAGCTGAATCGGCACGTCTTGCAGGGCATGGCCTGGATTGATAAATAGAACCTGCTATAAACAGGTTATGTGCCCAAAAGTAAGGGGCAGGTGAAATCGCTCGAGGTTTGGTCTGACGACGGTCTAGGTGAAACAGATTCTAGATGTTACTCAGTCTGGGGCTTTGAAGTTGCGAATCTAACGGTGCTCGCTATCCCTAGCGAAAGGGATTATGTTGGCCGGGCTGCTGGTGGCTATGTTGTTATGTCATCAGTATCCGGTCATCAATTTCAGTGACCATGCGACTGGCTACAAGCAATTACGCTACTTTGTATAGCCAACCTCAAATATCATGGGGTTTAGTCAAAAGCATTTTGAAGATATTTGAAGATAAATGTTAACGAGCCATGCACGGCGCAGGAAAGATCTACACACAACAAGTCAGAACGAGGGGTAGAGAAAACCTTTCCTAGATCTTGTCGAATTCGATTTCAATACCAACTGGTGCGTGCAGTAACATCGACGGATGAAACTTCAATTCGGTGGAAGTTTTGAAATGAGTCATTCGTTCCAATATCACCCGCCAGCCAACCTCGAGTTCCTGCCGGGCCAACGGCGCACCAAGACAATGATGGACACCCTGGCCAAATGCGAGGTGTTTCTTGCTGTTCTCACGTTTTATGTTAAAACGATCACCATTGGGATAAACCGCTTCATCCCGGTTAGCTGAAATCCACTTCACCATCACCGTTGCACCCGCAGGAATGGCTGTACCACCAAGCTCTGTGTCAGTTTTAACAATTCTCCACATCTGTGCAGACGGTGTGCAAAACCGCAGCATTTCTTCCACCATGTTCGGAATAAGCGTTGCATCTTTCTGCACCATGGCTAACTGATCGGGATTCTTGATTAGCAGATTCATCCCCTCAGCGAAAACCGCTGTGGTAGTTTCGTTTCCAGCGACCAACAATTGGGCTATGACCGAGATGCATTCTGCTACGTTCATTGGCTCTTCACCGTCGATGCCGGAGTTAACGATGTCCGACAAAACGTCATCGGTGGCCTGCCTTTGTCTATCCTCGATTTTCTTCGCGAAATAGTGCTGAAAATCCACGACAAGTTGGGCGCTGCGCAACAACTCCTCTCGGGTCTGTCCAGCAGCAAATTGATATACATTGGCATCCGACCAGGCTTTGAACAGGTCCATATCCTTAAGCGGTACCCCGAGTATCCTCGCAATCATATTAACGGCGAAAGGGACGCAAAAGTCGTCCATCCAATTACACTTGCCTTCAACAATGAAACCATCGATGAGATCGTTCGCGAGAAAATTCAGATAGGGTCTAAGCTTGTTTACACTGCTTACTGAGAATGGTTTCTGGCACAAGGATCGATAACGTCTCTGTTCAGGTGGATCCTGGGTCAGCATGGTGTCAATACGCGGAAACCCCTGACTTTGAATGGCCAGTAGCTCTTCATCCCTGGCCTGATCACCTTTCATCAGGTTGGAAAACTTACTGGAATAAACCTTATCATTTTTCGCAACTTCCATAACAAGGTCATAGGTTGAGACGAAGTAGATGCCAGTTTTTTGGCAATGGTAAACAGGCGCTTCCTCTCGCAAATATCTATTGTAAGTGTGAGGGCTTTTCAGCACAGAAGGATCAAAAGGATTTGAGTTCATTGGTTTTGCCATTCGAATACCGCATTTCCTATTTGTTGATGTAGAGATTCTCACCAATTAGTTTGAGACGTTCTCACTACTTGATTGGCGATAAGTTTTCTTGCTTCTGTACTCTTCGATCGGCTTTCATTATCACTTAGCTAACGCTAGGTTAAGTAGTCTTTCGCTATCCCGATCGTTGGTAACTGCACAACCAGATTATAAAGACTCGATCAAAAGGAGGTTTTGATCTGAGTCAATGAAACAGGAGAGATTTCCTGATTGGTGTTGCCTTAATCCGGAAAGCCGGTACAAAAATTTCTTACAGGGAATGCTGATACCCATATCATGTGGTTTGCAAACCTTGACGATCCTGCATGGCCCAGCATCGTCCACATTTTCAGGGGGAGAGCCGGCTAAGGACCCACTGGTTGTCATCTGCTGATTCGTAACGGAAACGGTCATGTAATCTATGCTCGGCCCCCTGCCAGAATTCCCATCTAGATGGGACAATACAAAAACCACCCCAAAAAGAGGGTAAGGGAACGACGCCGTGAGAGAACTTTTCCCGTAGCCTGTGAAACTCGTTTTCAAATATTGTGCGGCTGCTTATGGGTTGACTTTGGTGCGATGCCCAGGCTGCCAGTTGGCTTTCTCGTGGTCGACTGCTGAAGTATTTCAAAACAGAAGTCACCCCAAGCTTAAAGGCTCGACCTTCAATACTGACCTGGCGGTTTAACGGTAACCAGGCAAAGTGGGTTGAAACGATCTGATTGTTTAAGATCTCAAGTGCTTTGCGGCTACCTAAGTTGGTAAAAAACACAAGTCCTGCTTCATCAAACTGCTTGAGTAACACGATTCTTTGAGACGGACGTCCTTGCTCATCTGCAGTTGCCAGGCACATGGCTGTAGGGTCTTGCATATTGGCATCAATCGCAACTTGCAGCCACTTTCTGAACTGGTCAAAAGGCGATTCTTCAAGAGTTTCGGGAGTGAGAGCAATACCCCGATACTCCCGGCGCATAGAATCCAGATTCATGATGCCTCCTATAAAGACATTATGTTGTCAAGCAGCTGCCTTGCGGGCTGATGTAGATCAATTTACACCGAAGTTTGCTAATGACTGTGGTTCATCCATACGTTGAATATAGAACAGAGCCTTTCCCGGAGGGAAATCGTTGCAAGCCGCATGGTTAGATCGGTTCCAGGAACTAATAGCTCCTGGTATGCCGGTCGATAATCAAGAGAAATAACTGAATAGTAATTTGAAGAGGGTGCTTTGGTAGGACTCGAACCTCCGGCCAATGAAATGTGAGCCCCTATTTCTTTATGCCAGTATTTACCACAATGGTTGTTGTTAAGATAGGGTCATTCATTAGTGAACACTATTGTGAAAAATATCCTGACAATATTATTACTTTTACCTTTTATGTCTAATGCACAAACTCTAGAAAGTGCGGACGAATGTTGTGCTGATTTTAAAATAGGAGAAACGATTGTATCTAGAGGAGGAACCTACCAAGGTGCACTAACTATTCCAAAGGGTGAGCATGGAATTGAGACACTTATACCAATTACTGTTCATCATGGTACTAATGCAGGGCCTGTTTTATCGTTGATAGCGGGTATTCATGGCTCTGAATATTCGCCAATACTAGCAATGCAAAAATTTGCAAAATTAATCGATCCCAATTCACTGAATGGCACAGTTATTGTCGTACATATTGCTAACATTCCGGCTTTTTCTGCTCGCACCATTTTGGTCCGAATGACCTGAAAAATCTTAATCGTTCATTTCCAGGAAAGGTTAATGGAACAATTACTGAGCGAATTGCGTACCTACTCACCAATGCAGTAATAAAGCCCTCAAATTAATTAATTGATATTCATTCTGGAGATGGAAATGAAAGTCTCCGCCCTTCATTCAGTGCTTCTTATTTAGAAGCTGGTGGAGAAGAAGTCATTAAACAATCAAAAAGAATGGCAGTTGTCTTTGGACTGGAAACAATTGTCCAATTTTCTGGCTCATACAATTCAATAGAAGATGCAATTTATACAAGCGCTCAAGCAGTGACGCTGGGAATACCGTCAATAGATATAGAATCTGGCGAACTTGGTTACGCTGATAATGAATTTATCAATCCTATTATAGATGGGGCGCAAAATGTTATGCGTGAACTTGATATGATTGCTGGTGAAGTTGAGCGCGCTGTTAATCCTCTCATGATTAGTGAGTGGACGCGCATAAACAGTAACCATGATGGCATATTTTATGCCGATCCAAAGGTGAGAACTGGAGATTATATTACTGCTGGGACACGACTAGGAAAAATAACCGATTTTCATGGAAATGAGTTGGAAACCATATCTGCAACTTCATCAGGGGTGTTACTTATCCTATTTGGTACTCCGCCTGTAAATAAAGGTGCTAATATTGCTGTAATTGGCAAGATATCTGAGTCACAGGATGGCTAATGGTGTCGACAGGTGTTCGCTCTTCTTGGGAACACTTGAACCTCTGAAAACCCTTTAGAATGGTGGGCCCGGTAGGACTTGAACCTACGACCAATGGATTATGAGTCCACTGCTCTGACCAACTGAGCTACAGGCCCCTTAGACTAATTATTCCTACCGTACTACATGTGCCCGTAAATTATGAGTCCACTGCTCTTACTAACTGCGCTGTAGGCCGGAGAGACGCATTCTACCGAAATTGGATCAGGAATGAAGAATTTTTTTTTGGTGTAACCACAAACAGAGTTGATCCCTGCAAGTAACTTTCTTAACATTCGACTTCCCGACTAGAGTAATTTGCCTGGTACGGGTGATGACAAGGTTAATGTATGAGTGACAAGGACTTGATCCTATGAGGACAGGTACCATTAGATGCGACATTGCTGCCAGTGTGCCGGTTGGTTTTTTTAGCGGTGCAATGTTGCCGTTGTTGCGTGTTCTTGTTGCCTCCTCCGAAACAGTAGGGACCCATCCGCAAAGAACCAGATTGATTCGTTATTGCGCTGGATTTGCTGGCTGCTGCAGTGAAGATCGTTTTGATTTCTGCAAAAGTGTCGATTTACAAGGCTGGTCACTCCCCTGTCAGTTATTAAACCTAATTATTCTTCTGAAGTTGTCTGTAAGCTTTTTAATGACCTTGCCGTTGCTTGGATTTGCAGTGCTGGCACGGTTTTGTGCTCCTAAATTGTGCTTACAGGGACCATGTCTAAAGGCTGTTTGCAGTTTTACAGGATCTAAGTTCTGTGAAGTTGTCAGCGCCAGTGAGCTTGCTCTGGAGCAGGGACGAAAGCCAGGTTGTAAGGTTTGTATTGGCGAAAGTAAGGAAAGTAACAAGGAGATGGTGCGATGATATTGTGTCTCGATGTTGGAAACACTCAGGTATTTGGTGGAATTTTTGAGTCAGGTGAGCTTATTTTTCAATTCCGGCGTACCTCTCAGTTGCGCAGCACATCGGATGAGCTTGGCGTTTTTTTCCGAAGTGTATTGCGGGAAAATGAAGTTGAACCTCAAGAGCTCTCCGAAATTGTTATTTGCTGTGTGGTGCCTGATCTTTTGTATTCACTTCGCGCCTGCGCACAAAAGTATTTTGGAATTGAACCGCTGGTGTTGCGTCCGGGTGTAAAGACGGGTTTGAAAATCCAATACCGAGACCCTAAAGAGGTTGGTGCAGACCGAATTGCCGATGCAGTCGGTGCTATTAAGTTGTTTCCTGAACGTAATTTGATTGTCGCTGATTTCGGTACTGCGACGACGGTTTGTGCCATTAGTAAAGACAAGGTATTTCTTGGTGGAAATATCCTCCCAGGTGTTCGATTATCAATGGAAGCGCTGGAAATGCGCACAGCGCAGTTACCCTCTGTTGAAATAAAACCGGTGCGTACCGCCCTGGGTACCAGTACTGTTGAAAGCATTCAATCGGGCCTGTACTGGTCAAATGTAGGCATGCTGAAGGAAATAGTATCAAAGATAACTGAGCAAGAATTCTCATCTGAACAGCCTCTCGTGGTTGGAACAGGCGGGTTTGTTCATCTCTTTGACAGGCAGAATATTTTCAATCATGTTGTGGATGATTTGATTCTTGTTGGCTTGCTCGAAATTAATCGGCTGAACGCTCGATGATCAGTTCAGGAAGGTGCCGGCCTTTAATTGGTTGTGAAATAAATAGCGATTGGTTTCTTTGAACTCTGCTAGAAGATCATTACACTGAGGCCAAGGCTTATCATCAGGGTAGGGTGATGGCATTAAATGGATCCATGCCTGATGGTTGTTAGACATCATAGTCTGCTGGTGTGAACATATGGCTTTTTGAGGGTTAACCTATTCTGAGGGATCAGTAGTGCTGTTAAGGAACGTGAAAATCTGGGATGGGGTTTCCAACGAAATTTCTTCGGATTATGATGCTGTACGGATATCTCAGGGGCGCATACAAAAGCTGACTTCGGCGGATGAAAAAATAGCTGGTGTGCCAACTCGAGACTATGCAGGCTGCTTTATGGTTCCAGGGTTAATTGATGCTCATATACATCTCTGTCTTGACCCAGCAGAACAGGATCCGTTTGCTCATGGCAAGGTACCCGTTGATTTACAATTGCAGCATATGGCCGATCGTGCTGGGCTGATGGTTAAGGCTGGGATTACCTCAGCCAGGGACCTGGGTGGGGGCCGCTGGTTGGAACTGAAAATACGCGATCGCATCAATGCAGGAGAAATACCGGGCCCACGATTGCTTTGCTCTGGTCAGCCGATAACCTCAGAAAAGGGCCACTGTCACTTCTGGGGAGGAGAGTGTACCGATGTCAGCTCGGCCCAGACGGTAATGGACCGTCAGATCGAGGCAGGCGTTGATCTGATAAAAATAATGGCGACCGGGGGGAACATAACTCCAGGCAGTAGACCAGTTGATGCCCAGTTTGATGAGGCCGCCATGGTCGCCATTGTAGAGCAGGCAAGGATTAAAGGATTCAAAGTGGCAGCACATTGCCATGGTGTCAGAGGTATCCACCATGCTGCTGTAGCGGGTGTCAACACCATAGAACATTGTTCCTGGGTAGGGCCGAACGGCTGGGGAGCAGACTATGATGAAGGCATCGCCGCCCTGATCGCGCAAAAGCAAATTTGGGTATCGCCGACGGTGAATTCAGGTTGGCGGCGTCATATCGGTAACGCAAATGTAGAGAAGGCGTTGGCGGCGCGGTTTTCCCGTATGCGAAAGGCAGGTTGTCGTTTGATCGCCTCGACCGACGCAGGCATACCCAATGTATGGCATCATGAATTGAGCTCTGCATTGGCGGTTTTTTCTGTTCTGGCCGGGTTGTCGAACGTGGAAACGTTGCGAGCCGCTACGAGTGATTGTGCAGATGCCATTGGCCTGAAACGGGAAACCGGGCAGATTTCTCCTGGTTTATCGGCTGACTTGCTTTTGTGTGCTAGTAATCCGCTACTGGATTTGACTACCTTGCAGAAACCCGTGCAGGTATTCAGCCGGGGTCAGGAGCAACTTGGTTGAAGAAAATGATAGAGCCAGAAAATGCCCTGGCGTGATAAATTAAACGATCAGCGCGAAGCGCCTAAATGTAGCAAATTTAATCAGTAAAAAGAGTTGAAAATGAGTGAAAGTAAAACAAGCAGTAAAGTCCTTCTGTTAATGGCTGTCTGTATGGTGCTAATTATGGCATTCAGCCCACTGAGTTATCGCTTTGGCTGGGTACCATTGCTGCCATCGCTAGGAAGTTTGGGAGTCGCTATTCTGGGTTCGGCTTTGGTATGGCTGTCGGGACTGGTGATGCTGGTCTCAGCGGTGCGTAAACAGCTGTCCGCTGATCGAAGGGTGTTACTGGTGGCTTTGGTTTTGGCTGCCTTGCCAATCGCCGCAATGATTCCGCAACTACTTAAGGTGGGTAGTGTGCCGTCAATCCATGATATATCCACGGATACTGTGGAGCCACCTGAGTTTGATGTGATGGTTAAAAGACGAATCCATGCCATGAATGATCTGGAATACGCTGATGCGGACCATACAGCGGAGCAAATGGCTGCATTACAGGAAGAATTTTATCCTGAAGTTCAGTCACTGGTTAGTGATATGTCTGTGGAAGAAGCCCAGACCAGAGCAAGGACAGTCCTAGAAGACATGGGCCTAGATATTATTGCTGCAAATAGAATCGGCTTGATTGAAGCAACCGCAACGACATTCTGGTTTGGTTTTAAAGATGACCTGGTGGTGCGGATTCGAGCAGAAGGCAGCAAGTCGATCATCGATGTCAGGTCAGTGTCCAGAGTGGGGCAGAGTGATCTGGGTGTCAATGCGGCTCGGATATTAGACTTCCTTGAGAAATTTTCCGACACCTAGGCAAATGAATATCGTGGGTTCAGGGGGTTTCCTGCAGTAGACGTTTAATGATGGTATTAACCTGTTGTGGATTCGCCTTGCCTTGGGTTTGCTTCATAACCTGGCCAACGAAAAAGCCCATTAATTTGTCTTTACCTGAGAGTAGTTGCTGACGCTGTTTGGGGTTTGCATCCAGGATTTCAAGAATGAGCGGTTCAAGGGCGGTTTGGTCAGTTAATTGCTGCAAGCCATGCTGCTCGATATAAATCGTCGCAGAGGTCGTCTCGCCAGACCAAAGAGCAGAAAATACGTCTTTGGCGATTTTACCCGATATGGTACCAGCGCTGATAAGAGAAACTAATTCCCCGAGTTGAATTGCACTGACTGGTGAGTCCTTAATACTGACCGAATCTCGATTGAGATGGCCAAGAAGTTCACTTTTGACCCAGTTCGCAGAAAGTAGGGCGTTTTTCGAGTTCTCTACGGCGGTTTCAAAGTAGTCAGCGAGCCTGCGGTCATTGGCTAATAAATTCGCGTCGGTTAACGTAAGCTTAAATTCATCGATAAACCGTTGGCATCTTTCCGCCGGTAGTTCCGGCATTTCCGCTTTTATGTCATTTATCATTTCATCGGTAACGACTACCGGCAACAGATCGGGTTCGGGAAAATAACGATAATCTGTTGCGGTCTCTTTACTGCGCATGGGCCTGGTTTCATCTTTACCTGGATCATATAGGCGGGTTTCCTGCGGCACGCTCTTGTTAGCCTCAAGCAGGCTGATTTGCCGATCCGTTTCGTAAGTTATCGCTCGTTCGAGGAAACGAAATGAATTTAGGTTCTTGATTTCAGCCCTGATGCCCAGCGTGGCTGAGTCCTCGCGCCGGACTGAAATATTGGCATCAAATCGGAGTGAACCCTGAGACATATTGCCATCACAGATATCCAGATAGGTAACCAGTTGATGTATTTTCCTCGCATAGGCGACGGCTTCAAAGGCGGATTTGATATCCGGTTCAGAGACAATCTCCAGGAGGGGTGTACCAGCCCGGTTGAGATCAATCCCGGTAAAATAATCAAAGTCCTCATGAAGCGATTTGCCGGCGTCTTCTTCAAGGTGGGCACGGGTGATCCGAATTCGTTTTGCTGTGCCATTCTTCAGAACGATATCGATGTGTCCACCCGTGACAATCGGTAGATCCATCTGGGTAATCTGGTAGCCTTTTGGTAAATCAGGATAGAAGTAGTTTTTTCGGTCAAATGCTGAAAGCTGCGCGATTTCAGCCGAAACACCTAGGCCAAAACGGATTGCTTTAGCGTAGACTGCCTCATTAACCACCGGTAGAACCCCTGGGAGTGCCAGGTCTACGGCGCTCGCCTGGATATTAGGTTCACTCCCAAAAAGGGTGCTGGCACCGGAAAATATTTTGCTCTGGGTGTTCAACTGAGCATGAATTTCAAGGCCGATATCGATTTGCCAACCATCAGGAATGTTCATCGGATGCTGCTCTGCGGTTGTTGTTTGTGCCAGTCTGTCTGTTGCTGGAATTGGTGGGCTACCTGCAGTAATTTTGCTTCTTCCAGATAGTTGCCGATGAGTTGTAATCCCGCCGGCATACCTTTACTTAAGCCAACAGGAATACTCATGGCCGGGACTCCGGCGAGACTCGCTGCGATGGTATAAATATCCTGAAGATACATGGAGACGGCGTCATTGGTTTTTTCGCCCAGAGGGAAGGCGGTTGAGGGCGCTGTCGGTCCAACGATTACATCAACCTGCTTGAAAGCTGATATGAAATCATTTTTGATCAGTCGCCTGATCTGTTGGGCTTTCCGATAATAGGCATCGTAGTATCCCGCACTGAGTGCAAATGTGCCCACCATAATCCTTTTCTTTACCTCGGCACCAAAGCCCTCGCTGCGCGATCTTTTGTAGAGGTCTTCCAGGTTGACGGGGTTGTCACATCGGTAACCATATCTGACACCATCATAACGAGATAAATTGGCAGAGCATTCAGCCGGCGCAATCACGTAATAAGAGCTGAGGCTGAATTTAGTATGGGGTAGTTCTATTTCTGAGACTTTAGCGCCCATTCGGCCCAGTTCTCTGATGCCCTCAAGAACCAGGTTTTCTACCGCCGAATCCAGCCCTTCCTTGAAATAGTCGGAACAGATACCTATTTTCAGTCCTGCAAGCGGTCTAGAGAGGGCCTCAGTATACCGTGGAACATCAAGATTGAGGCTGGTGGAGTCTTTGCTATCGTGACCCGCCATGCACTCCAGTAAAATAGCAGCATCCTCAGCGGTTCGGGTGAAGGACCCAGCCTGATCCAGGCTCGATGCAAAGGCTATCATGCCCCACCTCGATATTCGACCATAAGTGGGTTTCAAACCAGTGAGCCCGCACATGGAGGCCGGTTGCCTGATTGACCCACCTGTATCTGTGCCAGTGCTGGCAACACATAATGAGGCCGCTAGGCTAGCGGCTGAGCCACCCGATGAACCCCCGGGAACTTTGGTGTGATCCCAGGGATTGCTGACGGGTCCAAAAAAACTGGATTCGTTGGATGAACCCATGGCAAATTCATCCATATTTGTTTTGCCTAGGGTGATGCTGCCAGCGTTATTCAGATTGTCGATGCAGGTTGATGTGTAGGGGGCGACAAAATCAGCTAAGATTTTTGATCCAGCAGTTGTACGGATTCCATCGATACAGAAAATATCTTTATGTGCCAGCGGAATACCGGTGAGCATGGTATGCGTGTCGCTAGCCAGGGCCAGGTCCGCGGCTTTGGCTTGCTCTAGAGCGATATCAGGCGTTACTGTGATAAAACTGTTGATCTGGCTATCGCGATCAGCAATTCTGTCGAGGAAGTGCTTGGTGAGTTCCGTAGCGGAAATGGCTTTGGTTATCAGTAATTGATGCAGCTCGGAAATGGTGGCGTTATTTAGGTTCACTCGATGACCTTCGGGACAAGATAAAGGCCTTCTTCAAACAAGGGTGCAACCTGGCTGAACTTGGCTCTCTGGTTAGTTTCACTGACAGCGTCGGGGCGTAACATTTGTTCTGCTTCAAGCGGGTGTGCCAGCGGTTTAATATTTTCACACTCGGCAGCATTTAAAGTTGCCACTAGTTCGAGAACCTCGTTAATGGCTGTAAGGGTGCTTTCCCGATTGTCCGGGTCCAGAGACAACTGTGCCAAGTCGCCTAGAAGGTCGAGTTCCTCATCACTAATCATAGAAAAATTCTCAGATTAACCTGATTTAAAAGCGTGAAATCCTAATGCTTCTGAAGCGTATCTGCAAATCATCGGAGTAATATTGGCCCCATTATAAACCAGTCCTGCCTCAGAACCCCTTGTTTCTTGATTAATTACTTAAAAATATCTTCAATAACAGTGCCTTAAGGGTGTTGCCTCTTGAACCGGGCGGACCGAAAATGATAGAGTTCTATCCGAAGCAGAACCAGCTCTTTGGGGATTCTGCAGCAATTTTCTCAGCTAGAGAATCATCGGTTCTTCATTCGAGTTGTTTCATGTTCAAAAAAATCCGTGGGCTTTTTTCAAATGACCTCTCCATCGATCTTGGAACAGCCAATACGCTTATTTATGTCCGCGAAAGGGGCATCGTACTTGATGAGCCCTCGGTTGTAGCTATAAGGCAGCACAATAATCAGAAGTCAGTCGCGGCTGTCGGCAATGATGCAAAGCGCATGTTGGGTCGGACCCCGGGTAACATTACCGCGATACGACCATTGAAAGATGGTGTTATTGCAGATTTTCAGGTAACCGAAAAAATGTTGCAGCATTTTATTAAAAAGGTTCATGAAAACAGCTTTATCCGGCCTAGCCCGAGAGTCTTGGTTTGTGTGCCCTGCCAAGCGACAGAAGTAGAAAGGCGAGCTATTCGCGAGTCGGTAATCAGTGCAGGTGCTCGTGACGTCAGATTGATTGAAGAGCCGATGGCGGCAGCAATTGGCGCGGGTCTGCCTGTTCATGAAGCGATCGGTACCATGGTGGTTGACATCGGTGGTGGAACGACTGAAATAGCGGTTTTATCGCTTAATGGCGTGGTTTATTCTCAATCCGTGAGAGTGGGTGGAGACCGTTTCGATGAGGCAATCACTGCTTATGTTCGAAGAACTCAGGGAAGCTTGATCGGTGACGCCACGGCGGAACGTATTAAACAGGAAATTGGTACCGCTTTTCCTATGTCAGAAGTGAGAGAGATTGATGTTCGAGGCCGTAATTTGGCAGAAGGAATTCCGCGTAGTTTTACCTTGAACAGTAATGAAATCCTGGAGGCATTGCAGGAACCACTTCATATTGTAGTTCAAGCAGTCAAGAGTGCTTTGGAGCAGACACCGCCGGAACTTGCCTCAGATATCGCTGAATCTGGTTTGGTCCTGACCGGGGGAGGTTCCTTACTCAGGGAACTGGACCGGTTATTGGCAAATGAGACTGGATTGCCGGTGATTGTCGCTGAAGATCCGCTGACCTGTGTGGCCAGGGGAGGTGGGCGAGCCCTGGAGATCATGGATAACCTGGGTGTCAGTGATATTTTTGCATTTTAAGTAATACTACCCTGGCATCGCTTGAGGCTATTATGATTAAAGCTTTTTCCAAGCGCAAATAGGCAGGGCGATGAAAGCTCTTTTTCAAAAACGAGATGGCAACGGTATTCAGACCAGTGCGCTCATTCTTGCTTGTGTCATAATGATCAGCATAGATGCCTATACCCCCTGGTTACAATTCTTTAGAAAAGTTGTCGGCGCTGCTATGGAGCCGGTCCTGATTATCTCAACATTGCCGAATCATGCGGCGGATAGTTTTTCTGGTTTCTTCGCGACGCGCAGTGCGTTAAAGGATGAAATCGATCAACTGAAAAGAGAAATTTTAGAGATGCAGACCCGTACTCAGAAAATGGCTGCTCTCCTGGATGAAAATAATCGGATGAGGGCATTGCTGGGTTCGGCCGAGCGCGTTCAGGAAAAGGTCTTGATCGCAGAAATTATAGGAGTAGACCCTGATCCGAATCGCTCGCGAATCATTGTTGATAAGGGGTCCAATGATAATGTCAAAATTGGCCAAGCAGTGATAGATGATCGCGGCCTGGTAGGCCAGGTTGTTGCCCTGACCTTAGGGACCAGTACAATTTTATTGATCTCAGATCAAACTCAGGCAGTACCGGTAAGGACTTTGAGAGGTGGGCTGCAGATTATTGTCGAAGGTGGGGGTAAAAAAGCAAACCTGGTAGGCAGACATGTGCCGAACACAGCTGATTTGCAGGTGGGTGATAGTCTAGTGACTTCCGGATTGGGGCAGGTATTTCCCAGTGGTTACCCAGTGGCTGTTGTAAGTCAGTTTGAACCCAGTCCCGGAAACCCTTTTGCTATGATTAGTGCAGTGCCATCAGCTCGCCTTTCATCAAGAAGTCATGTTCTGATTTTATTTTCAGCGGCTAGGCCGATGGGATTTTCCGGCGAGGTAAAAGATGATGTTAATTAACCCTGCTAATGGTGATGATTGGGTTAGTCCTCAGCGTTTTCCGAGAAGAAAAAGATAATGGCTGTTGATATTGCCAGTAGGGGTAACTGGGTTATCGCAATAACCCTTCTGATGGCATTGTTGCTGGCTATTCTGCCATTGCACACAGGAATTCCTGCAGAGTTAGGCTATTTGCGTCCTGATTGGCTGGCTCTGGTGATAATTTACTGGACCCTTGCTCTACCAGACAGAATTGGATTGCTGACTGCTTTTGCTACCGGTTTGGTAGCGGACCTGGTGATGGGTTCGTTATTTGGCCTGCACGCTTTGAGCTTGGTGATAGCATCCAGCTTTACCTTGGCAGCATACCAGCAGGTACGTATGTTAGCGGTCTGGCAACAGGCCATCTTAGTCGGGGTAATGCTGAGTTTGGTGGAACTCGTTGTTCTCGTCGTGGTCCTGCTGTTATCGCAGAGAGATTTCAGTTGGTTAAGTTTTTTAAGCCCCCTGGTCAGCGGACTTGTCTGGCCTTGGGTATTTCTGGGATTGCGAGCGCTGCGAAGGCGCTTTATCAACTGAGGTAGATTGCCACATAGCTGCGTCTGATTTTCATAAAGGAGGCGCGTCTATTTTCTTTTTATTTGCGGGTAAAAAATTATGGTGGATTTAGTGCTTGCTTCGGCCTCACCGAGACGTGCGGAACTATTGCGCCAAATAGGTATCAAATTCAGGGTTGAACCAGCCGATATAGATGAGTCCATCATCGCTGGGGAGCAGCCGATTGATCTAGTAGAGCGGCTGGCAAGGCAGAAAGCGAATTGTAAAATTGCCTCCGATAGTTTGGTTCTGGCGGCCGATACCATTGTATTTGACGATGTTTCAATCCTGGGTAAACCAAGGGATCGAAGTGATGCGATTGATATGCTGGCGAGACTGTCCGGTCGAATGCACCAGGTAGCAACAGCGATTTGTTTGGCAAATGAGGGCAGTATGATTTCCAAGGTGGTTACGACGACAGTGACTTTAAGATCCATCTCCGAGGCAGAAGCGATAGCTTATTGGGATTCAGGTGAACCACAAGATAAGGCAGGAGGGTTTGCGATTCAGGGACTGGGTGCTGTTTTTGTGAAGAATATCCAAGGAAGTTACAGTAATGTGGTTGGTCTGCCACTGTTCGAAACCGCTGCTTTGCTGGGACAATATGGCGTTCAAGCGCTCAGTGCCAGGCATTAACAGATAATCAGGCGAGAGTTCACGATATTGGTTCGAGTGGTGCACATGTTTTTTACTGGGGAATTCAGCTGGGTTGTCTTCAGCTACAGAACAAATAAAGTGTTCTTGTTATGAAAAAAGAAATATTGATAAATTCTTCACCAGCAGAGTGTCGAGTGGCCTTGGTGGAAGATGGGTTACTCCAGGAAGTATTGATTGAAACCAGCCATGCAAGGAGTTTGGTGGGTAATATCTACAAGGGCACCGTCCAACGTGTCGTCAAAGGCATGCAAAGTGCTTTTGTTTCAATTGGTGACAGTGAAAACGCCTTCCTATCAGGGAGCGATTTCCGGACGCGAACAGCCGAGCCAGGAAGCACAGAAATTTTAGATGAAGAGGTTGAGCTAAGTACAGATATAGAGCAACAAATTAGACAGGGGGAGGAACTGCTGTTCCAGGTCACTAAAGAGCCAATCGGCAGTAAAGCAGCCCGGGTCACTACTAAAATTACGCTAGCTTCGCGTTATCTGGTTATGACACCAAGTTCAGCCCCTATTCGGGTCTCTCTGAAAATTGAGGATGAAATTGAACGAGAGCGTCTGAAGGACCTTGTGGCTGCCTGTAAGGGTAACACCTCTTCAGGATTCATAGCCCGGACCTCTGCGGTGGGTGTCAGTCCAGAAGATCTGCAGCGAGATGTCATTGAATTGACCACCAGGTGGCAGGAAATAAAAAAGCGGTTCCGTTCGGAATCCAGCGGGACCTTGCTCCATCGCGACTTGCCGGCGCCCTTGAGAGTTCTTCGCGATATAGTGAGCAGTGATTTAACTGCGATAATCGTTGATGATGATCAGACGCTATCAGAGGTACAGAATTTTATTGGCGCTTTTTTACCATCTCAGCTGAGTAATCTAACGAAGGCACCTCCAGGGCAGAACCTATTTGATCGTTATGGGTTAGAGGAACAACTAAAGGCCGCGTTACGATCACAGGTCTCTTTGAAATCAGGTGGTTACCTGGTCATTGAGCAAACAGAGGCGATGACCACAATAGATGTTAATACGGGTTCTTACCTGGGTACTAGAAATCTGGCCGAAACAGTCTTGGAGACCAACCTTGAAGCCGCCGCGGCGATACCAAGACAACTCAGAATGCGCAATATCGGTGGGATTATTGTCGTCGACTTTATTGATATGAAAACAGATGATGATAAACAGAAATTACTGGATTGCCTGGCCGCTGGGCTGTTAAAAGACCGAGCCCCGACCCGTCATTCCAAGGTGTCCACGCTTGGTTTAGTAGAGATTGCCCGTAAAAGGTCGGGTAAAAGTTTACAGATGCTGTTGTCCCAACCCTGTTCGCACTGCCTCGGTGTCGGGGTTGTTGATTCAATTGATGCCCTTGCAGCAGCGGTGTTCAGGCAGGTCTACCGGCGCAGGCTGGAATTTAAAAACGTAACCTGTCAGGTGCTAGCGGGGCAGGAACTAGTTGATAGAATCTATGGTGACTATCAAAGTGAAGTTTTGAATATGAGTAGGGATCATGCCGTAACCATGAAATTAAAGGTCGATGAAAATATTAGTACGGGCGATTTCAGATTGCTTCAGCAGGCTGAGGTGCAATAGGCCTTTATGACCAGGCAAGTATTCTCTAGATTTGTTCAGGTGCTGATTTTTTCAGTGTTACTGTTGCTTGCTTCGTACGTCACTTTCGGTCGGCTGGCGATTGGACTATTAAGCTTATATAAGGTGGATGTAGAGGATCAGGTATCAGAGGTCCTCGGTATAAGGTTTAGCACACGCTTTATCGCTGGGCAGTGGGATATTCTCGATCCGACAATCGTATTGCAGGGACTGGCTCTGGGTAATCCGGGAAATGCAGCGATCTCAGCTCAGCGCGTAGAATTGAAGTTAAGTTCTTGGCGCTCGTTAACTGAGTTTTTTCCTGTGCTCAGTCGTGTAGTAGTCAACACTGTTTCATTGAAGGTTAGTAGAAACGAAGACGGCGCTTGGAGTATCTCTGGTATGCAGGGATCTGGTTCTAGCGGTTTATCGAATTTTACCCGTCTGCTTTCCTATGTGGATGTTCTTGAGATAACGGCTTTAAAGGTTCATGTTGATACAGGCCAGGGGAGCTTTTTGTTGTCTACTATCGGGCCTCAAACAGGAATTGAAATCAGGGCAGACGAGTCTGGCGGGGCATTCGACGCAGCCCTGGGCGTAGTTGGTATGAGCACAGCGGGCTCGTCCGGGCGCCCCCCGAGAATGTTTGTGTCTGGTTCCTTTCAGGGAGAATTAAGCTCTATCGGGTCTGCCTCAATGAGCGCTTATTTAAGTCTCGAAGACATACAACTGGCAACAATTTACCCGCCATTAAAAGAAGATAGCAGAACTGCAGATGCCCTTCTTGATGGGCAAGCATGGTTGCAGTTAGATGAGGGTGATGTCGATTCACAATTGAAGCTTACTGTTTCTGGTCTGAATCTGGCAGAGTCCCAAAGCACTTTGCTGTCAACTGATTTTGCAGTTTCAGGAGACCTGGAAAAAGGGGTTGCTGCAATTCAGGTAGCTGAATTGGCCCTGACCGGTGCCAGTGAGCCGATCGAAATTACTGGGCTGTCTATCGGTATCGAGAAAACATCTCAGGATGACTTTGCGGTCGCCGCAAGCTTGCCGTCTTTAAAGATTGAACAGCGATGGTTAACGCTATTGTTCGATCTGCAGGCCGAACTGGGTAGTGAGCGTCAGGTTGGCACAGGGATCAGTTCAATCGAGGCCGGGGTTTTAATGTCTGATCTGGGTCTTTGGGTTGATTCGGGTAGTATTAAAGAGTCTTTGTGGTTTGTGGCGAATGTCGATGAATTGAAGTTGCGCGCTCAAAATGGGGTCCCAGGGTTGAAGGGCATTAAAGGCTTCTTGAGCTTGGGCATGCAGGCGGGTTTCTTTGATCTGGATAGTGGCCAGAATGAAATCCATTTTCCGAATGCGTATGAATTACCCTGGCAATTGGATACCAGCTCAGGACGGTTAGCCTATCGAGTTCATGAGCAGGGTGTACAGATATTCTCAGGTCCGTTAAGAGTTACATCAGGTGCGCTTGAGGCCAAGGGTAAACTGTTGATCGACCTGCATAAGGAAAAATTGCAGAGAACTTGGGGCCTCTCTGTGGGGCTGCAGGATGCCAGTTTGATATCTTTAGAGCCCTTTATTCCTCTAACAGTCCCGATAGAAACAAGAAACTGGATTGCTGAAGCTGTTCGTTCTGGTGAGGCCGACAAAGCCGGGTTACTGGTGCATGGATCGATTGATAGGTCAGCACCCAAGGCAGAAAAAAGCTATGAAGTCCAGATCCAAGCAAATGCTGCGGTGCTCAAATATCAGCCTTTATGGCCAGAAATCAAAGCCCTTCAGGGTACGGTTTATATCAATAACCGAGGGGTTTTTGCAGACCGGCTAAAAGGAGAGATATTTGATACTACGGTTGAGAATGCATCGCTTCGTATTCATCAAACGGATGATGTTGCGCCAGAATGGGTTGAAATTTCAGCCGATTTATATGGACCTTTTGCTGATGGTTTTAAGGTTTTCAAGGAAACACCGCTTCGAAATAGCATATCAGGAGCAGCGGATTACTGGAGCGGTCGAGGATCAATGAAGGCGGCTATAGACATATCAGTGGGTATTGGTGCATCTGCAAACGCGCCAGCTCTGATAGATAGCCAAATGCATCTAACAAATGTGCAGTTTGACTTGATGGATTTAGATTTGACTATTGAGGAGCTCAGTGGTTCATTCCGATATCAGTCACAAACAGGGTTAATTAGCGAGTATTTTTCCTGTCGTTTGTTTGAGGGGGCGGCGGAAGGTCATATTGAAACAACGCTATTAGGTCAGTCGGGTGCCTTTCTGGTTTTTCTGGATGGGGCTGCAGAAGTGGATAATGCGAATAAGTGGCTGGATCTTTCGCTGCTACAATTTGTTCATGGTACCAATGATTATAAGGCTCTCCTGACGCTGCCCTATGGTGGTAGAGATAACAGGCCAACGATTGAGGTATCCAGTGATTTGGTCGGTATAAACATCGACATGCCGCCGCCCTTGGGCAAGATCACGGCGGATACCCAACGCGACTTTACGTATCAACAGATCTTTGGTCCCGGTCAATCAGTAGCTAGCTTTGCGCTGGAACAGAGTGTGTCAGGTAATTTAAAACTGCTGGATGGCGCCGTGGTTGGCGGTCGGCTTAACCTGGGTGAATTCAGGAATGAAGCGAGTGCCTTCGATGCGATCCGGGTGACGGGTTCTTTACCGTTTCTATCTCTGTCAGAGTGGAATCTTTTTTTTGAAGAACTGGAGAACAAGACAGATTTGTCGGTAGAGTCCGAAATAAGAAGCCACCTGAAATCCATAGATGTTATGGTTGATCGGTTAAATCTCTATGAATTTGAATTAGAAGAAGTTGCCGTCAAGATCAAACCTTTGGAACAAGCCTGGCAGGTCGTGCTGGAGAATGAAGAGATACTGGGAGAATTCACTGATTTTGATGACGAATCGAAACCACTAGATATCCAGCTCAATTATCTGCGTCTGGAGTCAGAATTAGAGGATGCGAATGCCGATCCTCTTTCCCTGGTCTCATCGGAGATGTTCGTACCCCTGCGTTTTAAGTCTGACCAGGTTATCTATGATGACGAGAATTATGGTGCCTGGTCTTTTTTGTTTTTGCCCAATGAAACAGGAGGGGAGATTCAAGAACTTAGGGCCACTGTCAAAGGCATGCAGATCGATACCCCAGACCATTTTGAATGGATTAACGTGGAGGGTCAGGAAAGTACCGCCTTCAGTGGAACTATCCGGGTGCCAGAACTTCGAGATAGTCTTGAAGCCTGGGGCTATGCAGCAGGAATTGAAGGCCAGCAGTTTAACTTCAAGTCCAGTTTAGAGTGGCCCGGATCACCATTGAATATCAGTATTGAGAACTTAATTGGACAATTAAGTATAGAGGGCGGAGAGGGTCGTATCGTTCAGGCTGAAGCTAGCAGCGGTCCGCTGAAACTGCTGGGAATATTTGATTTTGCTGAGATCGCCAAGCGTTTTCGATTAGATTTTTCCGGATTGCTTGAAGAAGGCCAATCCTTCAACGCTGTTACCGGCTCAGTGTCGATGCGGGAAGGCAGCATCGATGTTACAGAACCGGTTGTTATCGTTGGCGCAGGGAGTCAATTTACGCTTGCTGGGAACCTGAACCTGATCAGTGAGACCATAGATGCTGATTTAATTGTAACGCTACCAGTAAATAAGAACCTGCCTTGGTACGCCGCTTATACCGCCTTTGCTACTGGACCCATTACGGCAGCAGGTGTATTTCTGGCTCAGAGAATATTTAAAGACCAGATTCAGGATATCACCAGCCTGAAATATGAAATTTTAGGTAGCCTTGATGAACCTGAAGTGAAGTTTGTATCGATGTTCGATGCCTCGGTTCGGGAACTGCCACAAGAAGAACCGGATGCAGGGCTGTGACTCGTTCGCGTATCGCTGTAGTGCAGATGACCAGTAGTATGGACGTCGGAGTCAACCTGACGAAGCTGGCTGAATTGTTTGTAGATTTAACGGCTACCCCTGTGGACGCTATATTCTTGCCAGAGAATTTTGCAGCCTTTGGTACTGTTGACTGCCTAGAGATTGGTCGCGATGAACTATCTGAGCGTAGCCCCATCAGATCTTTTTTGGCTGAGCAGGCGGTTGCCTTGGACTGCTGGATTTTCGCTGGAACAGTCCCTTTGGCAGCTCGTCCCGATGGGGTGAAAGTAAAAGAGGGCAGGGTCCGAGCCGCATCATTAGTCTTCGATCAACAGGGAAAGCAGATTGCCCGTTACGACAAAATACATTTATTTGACGTTGATGTTAATGATAATCAGCAACGCTATCGAGAATCAGACCGGTTTGAAGCAGGTAATATGCTCGAAGTGGTCGAGTCACCCATCGGATCGGTTGGATTGAGTGTTTGCTATGATATCCGGTTCCCGGAAATGTATCGTGATTTGGTGCTTGCTGGTGCTGAAATTCTCGCCGTGCCCTCAGCATTCACTCGGGTCACAGGTCAAGCTCATTATCAGGTTCTGATGCAGGCTAGAGCGATAGAGAACTTTTGTTTTGTTGTAGCCGCATGCCAGGTTGGATGTCACGATTCAGGCCGGGAAACTTATGGTCATAGTATGGTGGTAAATCCCTGGGGGGAGGTGGTGACAGAACGAGCAGAAGGGGAAGGCGTAATCATTACAGAAATTGATTTAGATGAGGTCGCTGACGCAAGAACGCAGGTGCCTGCCTGGCGAATGAGGAACCGTTAATCCGCGTCATCGAGGGCTTTTAGATATTGAAACAGCTTCCTGAATGCAGCGCGTGAACTTGAAGGGTCGGTTTCGATCCGGTCCGCTTCCTTTCTGGCTTCCTTGACGAGTTGCCGAAGGTGCTGCCTATCAAAGCCCGGGTGGGCTTCAGCGATTTCGGTGAGGGTTGCTGGTTCATTGCCGAGCAGGCCGTCTCGCCAGGCTTCAAGACGCTTCATTTTAAGCAGATGGGAACGACTGGCGCTGTCATAACGTTCGATTATGCTAATAACAGGGTCTAGATCGAGTTTTCTTAGCTGTTTACCAATATATTGCAGTTGCCTCTTGCGTGCATTGCCTTTATTGATTTTTCGATAGTCCTGGATGGCGACCAGTAATTCTGGATAGGGCAATTTTTGTAGTTGCGCGTCCGTCAATTGGCACAGTTTTTCGCCGAGAGAGCGAATGTCATCCGCTTCTTTTTTTCGCTGAGTCTTGCTGACCACCGGTTCTTGATGATGGCCTTGGGGATGTTGGTTTTTTTTACGCATAAAAGTAAGTTGCCAGGCTGAGAAAGGAAAGCAGGCCAACAACGTCTGTGATGGTAGTTAACACGACGGTGCCAGCGATGGCTGGGTCAATTCCCAGGGACTTTAGAATTCCAGGTAACAAAACACCGCTTAGTGCTGCGATGACCAGGTTAATGACAAGCGCAAAGGCGATGATCGCACCGAGTATAGGGTCGTTAAAAATTATAGCGGTCACGGCGGCTACCAGGATAGACAAGAATATGCCATTAAGGCCGCCCACTGCTAATTCCCTGCGTAATAGCCAAGCCGTGTTACTAGTATTTAAAGTCCCAAGCGCCATATTGCGAATGACAAGGGTTAACGTTTGGCTGCCAGCGACGCCACCCATGCTGGCTACGATGGGCATTAAGATAGCCAGAGCGATGACTTTTTCGAGGGTATCTTCGAATATATTGATGACTGCCGAAGCGATAAATGCGGTAACCAGGTTTGCGCCAAGCCAGAGTGCTCGGCTACGGGTGGTCTTCATGATAGGAGCAAATGGGTCGCTGTCCTCATTCAGGCCTGCCATACCTAAAATGGAATGATCTGCCTCATCGATAATAACATCGACAATATCGTCGATGGTGATACGGCCGACCAGAAGGTCCTTGTCGTTGATTACTGCCGCCGATATCAGGTCATACCTTTCAAATAATCGGGCAACATCTGTTTCAGACATGTCAGCAGGAATACCTTTTAGGGATGTTTTCATACATTCAGCGACGGAAGTAGCTGGGTCTGACACTAAAACTGTCGAGAGTGGCAAAAACCCAATATACCGTCCCTGGTTATCAACAACGAAAATTTTATCTGTTGTTTCTGGCAAGTAATCGTGGCGCCTTAGATAGCGCAGAACTACGTCGATGGTTACACCTGGCCGAACTGAAATAACCTGTGTATCCATCAGGCCGCCGGCGGTATCTTCGTCATAGACCAGGAGGTTTTCGACTCTTTCCCTGTCCCAACTATCGAGCACATTAAGGACCTGAGAAGTTAATCTATCCGGTAGGCCCTGAATAATATCGGTTAAATCATCGTCGGCATTAACTTTGCCAATGACATGGGCAATCTCTTCAGCTGTTTTGTCACTGAGAAGGTCAGTGAGAACTTCTGGATCAAAGTACTTGATGATCTCGCCCTGCAGCGTTTCGTCAAAAAATTCCCAGAGTACACGGCGTTCCTCTGGCGGAGAGGATGACAGCAACTGAGCAACATCTGCAGCGGGAAGAGTCTTGATCAGGCCTTTAATTTTATAGAGAGTCCCGCTTTCTATAAAATCGTGGAGTTGTTCGGCGGGTAAATCCTGGGAGGCAGTCACGGTACTATTCTTCTTCTCCAAATTTGTTTTTGATTAGAGCAACGATGGTTTCCATCGCTTGCGTCTCATCTTCTCCGGAAATCTGGATATTGATATTGCTCTCAAAGGAGGCCTGCAGAAGCAGCAGTGACATAATATTCTTACCATTGGCTTTTGCGCTAGGGCTGGAGATACTGATGTCAGACCTAAATTTCGAGGATGTCTTGGCTAGTACTGATGCCGATCTCGCATGCAGACCGCGTCGATTAGTAATGGGCACTGATTTATTGAGCATGGGTATTATTTGTAATCGTTTTTTCAGGCTTTAGTTCCCGATGTCGCACTCGCACCTGTTTTTTATTGGTTCTGAAGTGGCCATATAATTTTTCTGCGATGTAGACGCTTCGATGCTGGCCTCCGGTACAACCTATTGCGATGGTTAGATAACTTCTGTTGCTTGCTTCGAGGCTGGGTAACCAGTTGCTAACAAAATTTTGAATATCTTCTGTCATTTTCACCACATCGCTTTGCTGGTCTAAGAACGCAATGATTTCTTCATCCATACCCGTTAACGCTCTCAGGTGGGGAATCCAATGGGGATTCGGCAGGCATCGGACATCGAATACGAAATCCGCATCGATAGGGACGCCTCCCTTAAAAGCGAACGATTGAAAGCCCATCTCAAAGGCATGATCGGAGAAAGCAACTCGTGAACTGATCGTGTCGCGCAGCTCGTGGATCGTCATGTTCGTGGTATCTATTTTAAGAGCAGCGATTTCTGAGATGCCATCTAACAATTCGCTTTCAAGTTCTAATGCTTCGCGTAGCCCGGTCTCACTCGAAGTTAGAGGATGTTTTCTCCTTGTTTCGCTGAATCGTTTTACCAGCGTCGGGCTAGCAGAATCGAGATAGATAACTTTTGGTGTGATACCTTCTGCTCGTAGTTGGTCAAGCTTAGAGGGAAATTCCTGCAGATCAGTGGCGATATTTCGGGCATCAATACTGACGGCAATATTGGTCGTTTTCCTTTGG
>Ga0206679_10000005_pt1 | contig 178547 bp, 148 predicted proteins | sample M110012015metaG_FD_155464 | JGI IMG/M metagenome (GOLD analysis project Ga0206679, IMG submission 155464) | Ammonia-oxidizing marine archaeal communities from Monterey Bay, California, United States - M1 100m 12015 | ecosystem: Environmental > Aquatic > Marine > Intertidal zone | place: USA...
CAAGAAGAGAAGCCCATCGGTCAATGCGTCCGTTTGACCATCGGCATCTATGTCCAGATAGAGCGAGTAATTTGCTAAATGGGATTGAAGTTCAGCATCGTCCAAGCGATCTGCGTTCTGAGCCAGAGCATTTTCCGACAAGGCTGACCCTTTGAAACCGAACGAGTATCGAAGAACTAGCAGCCCATCCGTTAAAGCATTTAATTCGCCATTTCCATCAATGTCGAAAATATGAGCCTCGGCAGAACGGCCACTGATCAGTATGAGTACGAATAAGCCTACTGATGCAATCAGTTTAAACATTCACCCATCCTCAGAAGCCAATAGATTGATGCGAGTGTACCATTTATAATTCTTATAATTCGCCCGGCAGTAATCTCAGACGCCATAGTTGGACTGCATTGGCTCAGCAAGATGGTTGTATCTACCACTGGGTAACATCAGCCTACACAGTCATTAACACCATTGACGGCAAACAGGTCACGGTTGAAGAAATGCATGATGTGCGCCTTATCAAAAACATCTATATTGCCGCCAGAGCGGTTATTGCAGAGGAATAGGTGGGTCTAAAGACAAATCGAGGTGGCAGCACCCAACGGGACAGCCTTTTATTTAATGCAGGTATAGAGCTACCTATGCACGTCTGCGTGGCTCAGGCACCTGCGGGCAGGATCAATAATGTCCCATAACAACCAAGCCTGTCTGTGGGGTAAGGCTTTACTTTCGTGTTAGTCTAATTTTTCAAACGAAATAGGACGGAAGAAAAAGGATCTCCTATTCTGTTATGCCCCTAGAAGGAACACGTTATGATCTCAAGACCGCTGAGAACGGGAGACTGGCCAAGAGTCGATTGGCTCGCATCTAACGAAGTGCAAGAGGGTGATCACACCACCTTCGGGACCGAGTGGGGACAAAATAGGCGCGAGTTCACTCGAGAGAATGCGCACTCTGTCGTTGAGGTAGACGGTATCGTTGTCGCCTACTCTTCCATCGAATGTGAAGCAGACAAAGGGTGGCGAGCATTTATCGTTCTTGATTGGTCCAAGCAAGACGACGAAGTCCAGGAAGCGGCTTACAATGCACTTGAAGGTCTTATTGCTGAGAGACTGGCGACGAGCGTTTGGATGCGCGAGTTAGCAGATGATCATGCGCTACTCAAATTTATCGAGCAGAAGGGCTTCGAAGTCGAGCGACGGTATGAGTTTAGCGGCTTTGAGATGGTCAATCTCAGGAAATCCTATGCGGCATAACAGAATAGTGTCTCTTAGGCAATCAGGCTAATTGGTCCACAGGGTGCTGACGGGGTACAAGCCGCAGCACTAGTCTAGCTAAGGATCGGGTTTCCAATATTATAAGACTGGGCATTGCCGTAATCTCTCCCCTCTATCCTCTCATTCTCGGGCGGGAACACCTCGCGTTTTTTGGCGTAATAAGCTTGCCGATAGGCACCCTGGGAAAGGGCATTATATGTCAAAAAAGCAACTCGGCGTGGGCCCAGGGATTGATTAGCCGCAGAGCGGTGAGGTAGATGTGAACCGAACAAGACCAGATCACCTGATTGTGTCTCGATCGACTTCCATTCCAATGCCTCAATGACCGCTTCTGTAAGCAGCTGCGCTTCAGTCATTTCCATGATGCCCTCTAAATGCCGCCTAGCTGCGATCTCCAAGCAGCCATTATATTCAGTTGTAGGGTCTACGGATATCATGGCGGTGATATGAAATCTCTGACCAAAAGTGGCGAATGCGGGAGCGTCTTGGTGAGCAGCAAACCCGCGACCGCTGGCAAGTTTGAAATTTAGTTTTTCTTTAAAAATTACAGCGGGTTCCCTAAACAGCTGCTCCAGTATCCTCAGCAACCGGGCATCTGTGGCAATACCTTCCCAGCCCTGATGATAATCCAGAAAGTTTTCAACTCGGCATAACATAGACGAACTCAGATCGGCTTGATCCGATTCAAAGTACTTCGTCCACTTTCCCGATGTCTCTGGCCACTCCAGCAGATCGCTAGTCCACTCTCTTAGTTTCTGCCGATCTTCAAAGAAATGTTTAAGATGAACGAATCCCTCTTGGTCCCAGCGCTTCCTCTGTTCTAGGCTAAGGTTCATTACCTTTCCCCTTTAAGGTCTAGTCCGTTTTACTAGATATATGGCCGCCAGTTCTTTATCAATCAACTCCGACTATCGATTCACTTCCTTCTCATCTTTACCCTCGTTTCGTATTCAAATCAGTAGAGGGCTACAAGCCTGCTCCGAACTTTTAAGTTCAGTAGCGCAGGCTGAATAATTATTTGTTAACTCTTCTCAAAGCCGTTCGTGGGCCACCAGAAAGGCATGAGGAAGGAGTCTGTACGAATCTACACCAATTGACGCCTCAACTAAAACTTATTGTACCCCGTCAACATCTATCGAACCGGTATAGCACTGGTTTAAGGGAGCGTTTCGTTCATCCTAATGAGAAAAGTTGAGATGAAACAGAAACCAGCAAAAGGACCCGCATCCCTAAGGATCAAACGAGAACCCCTTGTAGCACGTCGTTTGCAATATCTACGGAATGCTGCGTAAGATGCAAACCGATGAGCAAAGCACTCCCTTAAATAAGATGCTCATCTGTCCCATTTTTTTGACGACGGACAGACGGATTCTAATATGGACACCATTGACGAACAGCCCGAAGGTATCGAAAGACCGGCGTCGCTTTTCATTGGACCCAGGGGAGAGTATGCCGAGCAATTCAGTGCTCTTTGGGAGTATTTACTCGATACCACAATGCACCGGCGTAATACTCGATTCAGTGGCGATCCAGAGTGGATTTGGGAAAACCAGGAAGGCAATAAGGTGCCCGATATTCAAACGGCGCTGGACGACCTATTGAATTTACTCCGCGAGGAAATTCCCACCTTTAGCCCACGCTATCTGGGTCATATGGTATCTGATATCTCGATACCCGGCCTGCTCGGACATATGGCAATGCTCTTTGAAAACGCCAATCTTGCCTCCCGCGAAGCCGCTGTCGTGGCTTCACGAATCGAAACTGAATCAATCAACATGCTCGCAAAAATGATCGGGTATGACCCCGGACCCAGTCGAGGCCACTTCACCTCTGGCGGTACCCTTGCAAATTTTGAGGCGGTTTGGCGGGCTCGATATCGACTCGATCATTGGTTGACTCTGGGAATGTGGTTGCGGGCAAATGGGCATACCGAATCATCACTCTTCTCACTCGCGCATCTCGGATGGAAGGCCTTCCACGAAACTATCAATACCCATCAATTGCAGGATAGTGATCTGACCCCTTACAGTGCGGTTCTACATGGACCCCTCGCTGTTGATCGAAAGGTACGCGACGACATTGGGGAAATCTGGCCCGAACCCGTCATTCTGGTTCCGGGCAATAAACACTATTCCTGGCCTAAAGCAGCCAATGTGTTCGGTATGGGAACAGACGCCGTTTGGCCTTGTGAACTCGATTCCCAGGGAAGACTGAGTGCGGCTTCGGTGAAAACGCAAATTGAGAGGGCAATACGAGCGAATCGACCGGTTATGATGGTGGTGTCAGTCGCGGGTACCACAGAACTGGGTATGATCGACCCTGTAGATGAGGTCAACGAGGTGCTCAGGGAGTATCGCGACGCACAGGGCCTCCATATTTGGCATCATGTCGATGCAGCTTATGGCGGCTACCTATGCAGCACTTTAAGTAACGAGCTATGTCAGCTTTCCACGCGGAATCAAGATGCGCTTAGGAATATTAAAGCTGCCAATTCGGTTACGCTGGATCCACATAAGCTTGGGTTTGTACCCTACGCTTGCGGCGCCTTTTTAGTCCCCGACTTAGAATCATATGCTGTCTCCAGCATACACGCGCCTTATCTAGAAAAGGCTCAGGATGTCGATTTCCCTGGTTGGTCCACCACCCTCGAAGGCTCTCGCGCGGCAACCGGCCCTAGCGCCGTCTGGCTCAGCGCCAAAGTCATGCCTCTCGACGCCACAGGTCACGGTGCTTTCCTCAACAACAGCCTGACCGTGGCACAACAAATCCACACTGCCCTAGGTAAGGCCTCTACTCATATTAGAAGGCTGCAAAAAAGCGATACCAATGTCGTGTGCTTCTGTTTGGCATCTGATGGCGACTCGCTTTCCCAAGCCAACCGACGCACGACTGTCTTATTGGAAGACTTTCGCGCCAGCCCGGATCTCTCTGTGACTCGCACACATTTAGGTATTGATCATTATCAGCGCTTGGTTGGCTCAATGGTCGAGCAATGGCACGGCAATATCGATACCGATCATTTGACCGTGATTCGCATGGTGGTGATGAACCCTTATCTTGATAACAGCAAGATCGTCGATAACATTCAAAAGATTCTCCTGGCTTGCTTACCAAACCAGCTTAGATAAAATCGTTATCTTCCTCCGAAGTCCACTACCCCTATGTTTCAGGAAGTCCTTAACTCTGAAAAATACCTGAAGTGCGATAATTGTCAATATTCTGTCAATCTTTGAGTTTCGGTTTGGTGTTACGGGGGCGAGTTAATTATTATAGGTATTCTGGAAGCGTGGTTTATTGCGTCACCTTGGAAAGCGTGTATGGGGGAACTCATCCAGGGTTCGAGTCCCCTATCCCTCCGCCATATAATTACTCTTAGTGACTGAATATAAACGACTTATTTTTTTTACTGCCTCAACAGTATCCCCTCTTGTACCATATCTTGTACCACCACAGTTCAGTATCTAAAAGAATCTTAGCCCTTAACAAACGTAACCATCGCTAAGGCCTTTGGGGTACGCAGGAGGCCGTATCCCCTCTCCCCCATGGAAACTAGTCCTCGAACATTTTTAGCAGATTCAGCTAAACCCTACATAGACTAAAGATTGCTGATAGGACCAGCTGAGTTAGCCCCTAACGCTAGAAAACAGTTACGAACGCCAGACAAACAAGTCAGTACATTCTTACTCAGTGACTTCCTAAGTTGGGATGTAAACTGGCCAGAATCCCTTCAGAAATCAAATGAATACAAACCAACAAAGCCTCATAGCCCTAGACCACACCAATTAGCTGCAATCAATGATGTTACAGCGAAGCTAAATGGCAGAGGTCAATTGATCATGGCCTGTGGTACAGGTAAGACTCTTACAGGCCAAAGGATTGCTGAGCAGCTTGGCTCCAATACCACTTTAGTACTTCTTCCATCGCTATTACTGCTCTCTAAAACGATTTCAGACTGGCTCACGGAGGCAAAGCAAGACTTCATCTTTCTACCCGTCTGTTCTGATTCAAGTGTGACTAAAAAGATAGACGATCAAATTCAGACAAGCACAAGTGAGATGGGCTTTAAAACGACAACTGATGCTGGTGAGATAGCTACTTTTCTTAAACGATCTGAGAACAAAGTCATTTTCTCTACATTAACCTACCCATTTATAAAACTGTGCTACTTGGGTAATACAATCCCCACACACACCGACCATTTCCAGCGCCAAATCAACCCTTCATTGCCTCTTGAAAAATTCGATGATATTTTTGGAGCCATTTCGGGGCCATTTGTGATCACCGTTGAAAGAGCAGAAGACGGTCTCACCACTGCAATTCTCTGCCGACACGCAATCGCCCCTAGTGATCTCTGGTGCAGCTTCGCAGCCATTGTGTTTAACCCAGTGAGCAAAGCTCTTCTCCCCTTCCGAGTAGGACACCACACGATCCCGATTCCCGTGGCTAACCAATGCGGGCAGCGAGCCCTCGCACGTTTTCGCCCAGAGGCCACCGGCCACAGGCGCGATCGCCGTGATCGACTGGCTCCGAGTACACGCCAGCAGATTAGAGAAGAAAGCACCATTGGAAAAACCGGTGCTGAAAACACGAGTCGGATCCACGCAGCCGGTTTCCATCAGGACTTCCAGTAGCCGATCGAAGAACTTGAGATCTCTGTCGTCAAACTCCCCTTCGGAAACCTGCCAGCCGCGATGCGACGAACCAAGGTTACGAAATCGACGTGGCTTGCCCTGTGGTGCTACAACAATGGCATCCGACCAGTGCCTTCTCGGATCGATGATACGCAACATGCTCTCGGGACTGCCCCCCCAACCATGCCAAAGGATGATTAGGGGAGAGCCCACACCGACACTCGGTCCAGCCTCGACGAGCACTCGACGGTCGAAGCCCGCAGCCTGGATGTTTCGAACACTGCGACCGGGCTCAATCGAACACGTCGTTTCAGCCTCAGTAGCCAAAGCCGTCCCAGGTTCCACGCCCAACGTGAGAAACGCCAAGACACCCAGAAGACTAATTCGAATTGCCAAGCTCATCAGCATACTGAAGCCCCCCATATACTCTCCATCTGGTAACCACAAACACCGGGCCTAGCTGACCGATCGGGAGCTCATAAGGACACTCAGTTCCCGCCAAGCGGCTCGGGGCCATTGTGCGAATTCTTGCTGAGGAGTCTTCTGAAAGCCTTCGTAAATCAATTGCGTTTCTGAAACAATCCTAGATACCAGAGGTCGTCGTAGAGAACATCGCCTCACACCTAGAATTCTCGAGGAACCCCAGTGACAAAAGAGTGTGTGAATTAACTACACTTTCTTGTTTCATCTTAAGACGGGTAGTCATTTGCATCAAGCCTACAACGAGAGCTTTTATGATGTGGTCCTAAAAAGCCGGTTCGCAGACGATTTGACCTATTACAGCACTGCTTCATTCTGCGGATCCTGGCTCTACCGAAGAGGTTCAGGATAACCAACGACACAGTTAGCGCCAATAATTACTGGCAGCAATAGTCAGCTGTCCCTTTGCCGAATAAAGCGAGATAACCCTGCTTTACGGCTGAGGCCCCTCAAAACAAAAAAGAGCAGGTGATAACAATCATAAAAACAGTCTTCAACTTTAGTCGAGCAGGAACCGGGCGTAGAAAAGCGTATTGGAGCGTCCCGTCGCCTCCAAGGAGACGCTGTTAATCCTCGCCTACTAGACGTTTTTTTGAACTGCCACCCTGTTTTAAAGGCTATCGGCAATCCGCAGGTGTAAGTGACAGGGTATGAACCACAATAGTTTTGCAAGCTGATAGAAGTCACTTTGTTTCTTCTAACAATATTTAATAAGCTGTGTTAAATAAACCATCAGTTCAAGCCAACACTAGCCTCTTTTTCAGGAGATAATCTGTGTTTAACTTATCCCATCGCCGTGCTTTAGTAACGGGTGCAGGTCAAGGCATGGGCGCCGGTATTGCCCTGGCGCTCGCTGAACAGGGCGCGCTTGTTTTTGTTAATGATCTATTCCCCGATCGCGCTGCTAACACGGTTAAAACCATCACGGAAATCGGCGGTGAAGCGCTCCCACTGCCGGGTGATATCACTGATAAAGCGGTACGCGCAGCCATGCAATCGAACATTATGGACAATGGCAAAGCTCTGGATATTCTAGTCAACAATGCCGGAGTACCCATCGGTATGCCAGAGAGCCTGCGCCAATATGATGCGTTACAGGCACAAGATTACGCGCACCAACTCGACCTCAATTTTTATGCCATTCAGGACTTCTGCCAACGCTTTGTACCCGCCATGCGAGCACAAAAACATGGTCGAATCCTGATTATCACATCCGAGGCACACCGGCTCGGTCAGGAATACGGATTAACTCACTATGCGGCGGCAAAATCTGCTGCGCTGGGCCTAATGCGCAACCTGTCCCGGGAAGTTGGCCGCGATGGTGTGACCTTTAATGCTCTATCTCTTGGCGCTATGGATAATTTTGATGATTTTACCGGCATCGCTGCCAAGATGACGGCTGTCGGCCGAGCAGGCTCGGCTTCAGATGTTGGCGCAGCCAGCCTTTACCTGGTATCTGACGAGGCCAGTTGGATGACAGGCCAGACCATAGCGCTTAACGGCGGTAGCAGCACCGCTTAGGATGGTCTGTAGATCAATATCAAGCAGGCGCAAACCCAACGATATACACAGGTCAGCTAGTCACGCAGAGGGCATCAACTAAGAGGATCCAGCCCTGCTAAGGTAGAGCTCTCACCTAGTACTACTCAAGCCTTATTAAGCAGCCGTGCCGAACCTAATTAAATGACTCTGTCGACTAGCCGAGATTATTTCCTAGGCCTGAAGATGCTGGTTAATGACCTGGAGGAAATCGGCACCATATTTTTCCAATTTGCGTTCACCGACGCCAGTCAACCGAGCGAACTCAGTCATGGACTGCGGCAGTAACACACACATTTCTTGTAACGTATTGTCATGAAATATTACATAGGGTGGTACGCCCTGATCGGCGGCAAACTGACGACGACAGTCACGCAGCGCCTCCCACATAACAACATCTATGTGATCTGCGAGGACTGTTTTGGTTTGCCGCTTGCCTGCCTGCTGCTTTGGGTCACGTCGCAACTCAATGGTTTCCTCACCACGCAACAGCGGTCGGCACTTTTGCTCCAGCCGTAGCGCCCCGAAACGCTCCATATCAACACTGAGGAAACCTCGCGCCACCAACTGGCGGTAAACCGAACGCCATTGGTTGTTATCCAGTTCGTTACCCACGCCATGAATGGCCAACTGGTCATGACCATTCTGAATAATTTTGTCGGAGGTGCCACCCCGCAATACATCGATCAAGTGATTCACGCCAAAGCGTTGTCCCGTTCGATAAACCGCGCTCAATGCTTTTCGCGAGGCGTCAGTACCATCCCAGGTATTAACGGGCTCCAGGCAGGTATCACAGTTGCCGCAAGCTTCAAGCAGCTCATCCCCAAAATAATTGAGCAGTGCCTGCCGACGACAGCTGGTGATCTCACACAACCCTAGCATAGCGTTAAGACGATGCTGTTCAGCACGTTTATGCTGCTCACTGCCCTCGGAGCTCTCCATCATCTGCCGGAGTTTGATGACGTCTTGCAAGCCATAAATCATCCAGGCATCCGCCGGTTCGCCATCGCGACCAGCTCGCCCGGTTTCCTGGTAATAGGACTCCACCGTTTTAGGCAGATCCAGATGCGCCACAAAGCGAACATCCGGTTTATCAATACCCATCCCGAAAGCAATGGTAGCGACCACGATCACGCCCTCCTCGCGCAGAAACCGTGACTGATGGCTAGCGCGAGTCCCGGCAGCAAGCCCGGCGTGATAAGGCAGGGCCGTGAAGCCTTCGACCTGCAACCAGGTAGCGATATCCTCAGTTTTCTTACGCGACAGGCAATAAATAATGCCCGCATCCCGCGGGTGCTCCTGCTTTAAGAAGCGCAACAGCTGCGCCTTCACATTGTACTTAAGCGCTATCCGATAGCGGATGTTCGGACGATCAAATCCAGAGACGTATTTCTCCGCGGCGTGTAAATCCAGGCGAGTTAAAATCTCAGTGCGTGTGCGCTCATCCGCTGTGGCAGTGAGGGCAATTCGAGGCACCTGCGGAAAGGTTTCATGCAACAGACTCAGGCGAAGGTAGTCAGAACGGAAATCATGCCCCCACTGGGAGACACAGTGGGCCTCATCTATAGCAAACAAGGCGATAGATGCCTGCTGCAACAGGTTTAACATAGATTCCTGCTTGAGCCGCTCCGGGGCTATATAGAGGAGGTCGAGCTCACCGTCTAACAGTTTTGTTTCTATCGCTTGTGCAGTAGCGGGATTCTGGGTCGAATTCAGGAAACTGGCTCGGACACCAAGCTCCTGCAGGGCATCCACCTGGTCTTGCATCAACGCGATCAGCGGCGAGATAACCACACCACAACCATCTCGTACTAACGCCGGAATCTGGTAACACAGCGATTTCCCACCACCGGTTGGCATCAACACCAATACATCTCGACCCTGCACCACCGCTTCTATTATATCGCCCTGGGAGTCCCGGAAAGTCTCGAAACCGTAGGTGTGTTTCAGGTAATACTGGGCATCATTCATGGATCAGCAGTGTACTCGCATTCGCAACCCCAACCAAACTCCTGTATAAGAGCGCTATGAAAATTCCCAAGCGCATATTACCCCTGGTTGAAGACGGCCTGGTTGACGAAGTCGTCGGCCAGTTAATGAGTGGTAAAGAGGCTAGTGTGTACATGGTTCGCTGTGGCGGCGAGATCCGCTGCGCCAAGGTTTATAAAGAAGCTGCCAAGCGTAGCTTCAAACAAGCGGTAGAATACCAAGAGGGTCGCAAGGGCCGTAATACGCGCAGGCAAAGAGCCATGGCAAAGCGTTCCAAATTTGGCAAGCAACAACAGGAACAAGCCTGGCATACTGCCGAGGTCGATGCCCTTTACAAGCTTGATCGCGCAGGGGTTCGGGTTCCCAAGCCCTATGGCTGTATTGATGGCGTGCTGCTTATGGACCTCGTGACCGATGATGCCGGGGAAGTGGCACCGCGTTTGAACGAGGTAGCGCTGACTCGAGAACAAGCACTAGAAGATCACGCAATCATGATGAGCTATGTAGTCAAAATGCTCTGTGCAGGATTGGTCCACGGTGATTTATCTGAATTCAACGTGCTAGTAGACGCCGATGGTCCAGTCATCATTGATCTGCCTCAGGCGGTGGATGCTGCCGCCAATAATCATGCCCAGTCGATGCTGGAAAGAGATGTTAACAATATGACCGCCTATTACGGTCTGTATGCACCAGAGCTGTTGACAAGCAAATACGCCAAGGAAGTGTGGGCGCTCTACCAGGAAGGTGAGCTGACCCCCGACACCGTACTCACCGGCCTCTTCCAGGAGGACGAAAGCGCTGCCGACCTAGATGGTGTCATGTTGGAGATAAAAGAAGTCATGGAACAGGAAGAAAAACGTCAACAACGCCTGCTCGAAGCAGCCAGGGATGAGGTGTGACCGACTTAGCCTTTAGTAACCTTAATCTGCCACCGGCGCAGTTGAGTAATCTCAACAACCTTGGCTACAAGCAAATGACCGATATCCAGGCAGCAGCGCTACCCCTGGGCCTTGCCGGTAAAGACCTGATTGCAAAGGCGAAAACCGGTAGCGGCAAGACCGCCGCCTTTGCCTTGCCTTTACTCACCAAATTAAACCCTCGAGATTTTGGTACACAGGCACTGATATTGTGCCCGACTCGAGAGCTAGCTAACCAGGTCGCAGGCGAGATCAGACGCCTGGCCCGCTATCAACAGAACATTAAGGTAGTGGTACTGTGCGGTGGTCAATCCATCGGCCCGCAAATAGGCTCACTGGAACACGGTGCTCACATCGTAGTAGGTACGCCTGGCCGTATCAAAGACCATCTGCGCAAACAAACCCTTGCCCTGGATCGGGTTGGCACCCTGGTGCTGGATGAAGCTGACCGTATGCTGGAAATGGGTTTCATTGATGATATCAGCAGTATCATTAAACAAACTCCAGGAACGCGCCAGACACTGTTGTTTTCCGCCACCTATCCCGATGATATACGTGCCCTTAGCGACCGCTTTCAACATGCACCCGAGCAAGTCAGCGTCGAGGCGCTGGTTGACAACAACCAGATTGATCAACAGTTTTATATTTGCCAGGCTAAAGACAAGTTATCCGGCCTAGAAAAACTCTTGAGGCATTATCGGCCCGATAGCACCGTGGTGTTTTGCAATACCAAGGAGGCCACTCGCACCGTTTGCGCTCAGCTAAACCGCAGTGGCGTTGCCGCGCTGGCCTTAAACGGTGACCTGGAACAGCGTGATCGTGACCAGGTTCTAGTGCAGTTTCGTCAGCAAAGCTGTCGAGCACTGGTGGCCACAGACGTCGCCGCGCGGGGTCTGGATATCGTTGGACTACCTGCGGTCATCAATTTTGACCTGCCTCATGATCCGGAAACTTACGTGCATCGAATTGGCCGTACCGGTCGCGTCGAACACCAGGGCCTGGCCCTGACGCTATTTGCCGATACCGAACGCTACAAGGCGGATGCGATCTGCGCCTACCAGGGCCGAGAATTGGCCTTCGAAGCAATACAAAACCTGCCCGACCAACCTCAGGCGCTACCAGAACCCGCTTTCGTGACACTGGCTATTGCCGGCGGTCGCAAAGACAAAGTCAGGCCTGGCGATATCCTCGGCGCCCTTACCGGTAACGGCGGTATTACCGGCAGCGCAGTCGGTAAAATTGATGTCATGGATTTCGCTGCCTATGTCGCCATCAAAAGCAGGTTCGCCAACCAAGCGCTCAACCAACTCAGCAATGGCAAAATAAAGGGCCGTAAGTTCAAAGTGCGCAAACTGAAGGGTCAGACGCGCTAGAGCTGTCCGGCACGGTGATCCAGCCCTTGCAACAGAATCTGCTGCCCTTACAAACACTGAAGATACAGATTCATTTAATATTAACAAGCACGCTGTACTACCCGCTGGGTCGTCAACCCAACCTAGCCAGAAATAGCAATATCAGCGAACCTGACATGGGGCATCCGGGCTGATTTCTCCCAGTTCCAGTATTGATCTTTACCAATCAGCGAGACCTTGCCCAGCATCTCATAAAAGTTCCCAGCAACGGTGATGCCTCGGACGGGTTGAACACGCCCGCCATCCTGACAAAGATAACCAGAGGCGCCAAAGCTGAAATCACCCGATATGGCATTAGCACCGGAGTGTAGACCCGTCAGATCGGTCAGCAGTAGATACTTGCCAGCCAGAAGGTCCGTGGAGGTTGCCTCACCAGCACTGATTTCAAGCTGGTGCAAGCCAACCCCCATCGTTGACTTCGGGCTACGCGAGGCATGCCCAGTGGTTGCAACATCAAAAAACGATGCGGTTGCACTGTTATGAATGAGGCTATTGAGTACGCCATCGACAATCAATGAGGTAGCCTGGGTCGCAATGCCTTCGGCATCGAACAGGCTGTAGCCAAAGCCTTGACTGTTCAAAGGCTGGTCAATGATATTCAGCCGAGTATCGGCGATCGTATGGCCGAGTTTTTCACGCATGGGGTTGACGCCATCCTTAGCGGCCTTGCCGGAAAACATCATCGAAAATACCTGGAACAGGGATGGCTGCATTTCTTCATCGAAGATAACGTCATAATGCCCACTTTCTACCGGACAGCCATCAAGTATATCAATGCTATTGCTATAGGCCCTTTCGACGAGATCATTGACGTTAAGGTCAGCAAACAGCCGGCTGGCCTGACCCGCGCCTTCCATCGCATTTTTATCACCATCTTCAATCAGCGCATAAGCATAAGCAACGCACATCCGACTTTTAGAGCGGGCATTTAAGCCCGCGCTGGAGAAAATATGACGCTGGCCCGTAATATCCTGAACACTGTTATAGGGGACGTTCTTAACCTTTGGCCTGGCAACCAGGTCACGCTCCATACCCAGAGAAAACTCTACTTTGTCCTCAATGCTGACTTCTTCTGCTGGACACAGAACAGCATCGTCTGTCATCAAATGGGCGTTATTTAGCTGGATCCTTTCATGCGCTTCAGTGGCGGTAAAGCTGGCATTAGTGAGCGCCTGCTCTACCAAAGAATTCAGCGCAGTTTTGTCAACAGCCTCGCTATAGGCTGTGCCAACCTTGCCGTCCTTTATGACCCTTAGACCCAATATCTGGCTCGAGCTGACTTTGTACTCCTCCAGCTCGCCTTCGTTCGCCTTTAACGACAAGGACTCACCCTGATCGATAATCAAATCACCGGTCGCGCCGCGCGCCTTGACCAGATCAATCACCTGCTGAGCCTGATTTTCCATACTCATCAGGCATTACCCCCCACCAGAATATCATCTACTTTCAAAGTCGCCTGGCCGACGCTGGTTGGAACCGCACCGGATACCGATCCACACATCCCGCAGGCCAGGGAGAAATCCTTGCCTACCATGGAGATCTCCTTTAGCACTGCCGGCCCTGTGCTGATCAAGGTCGCTGCTTTAACCGGATATTGAATCTTGCCATCCTCAATATAGTAGCCTTCGGTAACTGCGAAATTAAACTCACCGGTACCCGGCTGAACCGAACCCCCGCCCATGTGAGAGGCATAAATGCCTCTATCAATGGATCCGATCATATCGTCCAATTCGGCATCTCCCGGCTCTATAAACGTATTCCTCATCCTTGAAGCAGGCGCAAACTTGTATGATTCACGGCGACCAGATCCGGTCGGTGCAAACCCAGTTTGTTCAGCGCCAATTTTATCTACCAGAAAACTGGTAAGCTGGCCGTCTTTAATCAACTGGGTGCGTTGGGTGTCCAGGCCCTCATCATCGATATTGATTGAACCCCACTGCTTGAGCAGTAGGCCATCATCGACGGCATTAACGCAGGGATTAGCAATCATCAGCCCCATCTGGTCGTGAAAGACTGACGCTTTTTTTGCAACTGAGGTGGTCTCCAGCAAATGGCCACAGGCTTCATGAAAAATGACCCCGCCAAAGCCGTTGCCTATGATCACGGGCATCCGACCCGATGGACAGGGTTTGGCCCCCAGGTTGATCAGCGCCTGTCGAGAGGCTTCTGAGCCTGTTTTTTCGGCACTGATATCATCCTGCAGTTCCCAGCCGAGTAAACCGCCATCACTCCACGAACCCGTTGCTTGCTCGGATCCATCCGAGGCAATCGATGTCAGCCCGGTCCGTATGTACTGGCGCGTGTCCGAGGTATGTAGACCTTCACTGTTGAATAATTCGATGCTCTGTTCTTTCTGCCTACAACTGCCTCGGGTCTGCGAGATCATGTTACCAGCTGCCCGAGCCGCAGCATCTGCCGCCATCAAAAAGGCAACCTTGTTCTCCACTTCGGAGTCTATGGACAAGGTGCGCTGGGCAGCGTGCACATCTTCGATTGTCCGGTAATCAAAACTTCTTGATGAAATCCCTGGTTCTCGCAGGTCCTTAGCCGCCAGCTCTGACATAATCCGCTTTAGTTCGTCAGCCTCTGGCTTGTTGGTATAACCATAGAGCACTTTACTGCCATACACCAAACGGATACCAATACCAAAATCGATTCCTGACTCAACGGATTGAACCTGGTTGCTCAGCGTGCTGATCATATTGCTCTGACTTTGTTCTACAAACAGTTCTGCAAAGTCAGCCCCTAACGAAATACCGTGATCAATAACGGATTGCGCAGAGTGTGGGTTAAGCATGGTATGTCCTTTTATATCCTTTATATCCTTTATATCCTTTATATCCTTTATATCCTTTATATCCTTTATATCCTTTAAGCATGGCCGCATGCATTGGCAATGCACCATGAAGTATAAACCGTGCAACCCGGTCACGATAGTAGATGCTATTCAAACACCCAAATTTGAAGCCGCGGGATGTCTAATTTAGTATCATGCTCCGGCCCGGCGTTTTTCTTTCTCGATGAGGTGAGTACAACACAATCAAGTGAGCTCGTTTGGTTTTAAGGTGACAATAGAAGAAATGAATTCAAGCAGTACAGCTCTAGACAAAATAATACAGGTCGGTGATGCTTTCCTCGATTGCCTCACCGTGGTGGATACCAACGATGCGGGGAAACCCTGTATTTATGCGAATCGCAAGTTTTATGAAAACGTCGGTTATACCAGTGATGAAGTGCTCGGCAGAAACCTGTCTTTCCTGCAAGGCGAGGCCACGGATTCCAAAGCAGTTGACTATATGCGCTCATCTTTGAGTGCAGAGGAAGCCATCTGCATTGACATTGCAAATTATCGAAGTGACGGCTCCACCTTCATGAATCGATTGGTTATGTTGCCGATTAAAAAACACGGCCAAAGCTTTTACATCGGGTTCCAAAATATTTTACCGGATGACATATCACATCTTAAGCAACTACCCTTGAGTTCAGATGCGGAGATCCAACATATTCTTAATAACTTGCTAATTAAACTAACGCTCAGTCAGCCTGAACAGGAGACAGATGATATTGACCTGAGTCTGCAAACCCAGGACTTCCTTGAGGTCTTTAACGAAATTAATCATTTCTGCCTCAATATAGAAGCCACCCAAACTCAAGCCGGTTATAACCCTTTCACCGACAGGTAAATTGTATTTAAAATCCCGGTGTCAAGTTTAGCCGACCTGACTCAACATGGCAGAAACTGATCTGGTATCGATGGGGAATCGCACCATCTTCACCTACAGATCCAGCGAGCTCTGTTAATTCCATGCAAACCGATGCAATTTACAGTAGAGCCCATGCAGGAAAGTGTCGAAGTAAATCTGATCCACCCGGGTTGGTGACTCATTGCGGTTAATCGCTTGGACATACTGTTAAGCCAAGCATCCTCAACTCCTGCACAGCACCGGTTTGTTATGGCACCTCTTTTGTCAGGGTAAGGCGTAAGGGTTTTCACCATTCTCTGGCAGGATAACGTTGTTGCCGGCTTTGTAGTCTTCCCAGGCCATCGCAAGCGCGGCGACCCTGTCAGGGTTTTTGGCGGCAAGGTCGTTAGTTTCCGCAGGATCATCATCGAGATTAAAGAGCTGCCACTCGCCATTACCAAACGGCGCAGCCTGGTTAACCATTTTCCACGGGCCCTGGCGAATCGCCTGACGGCCAAACAGTTCCCAGGCATTGATATCTTCCGCCGAGTAAACTGCAACCTGCGGATTACGCAAATGGGGAAGGAATGATTTTCCAGTCATAGGCAACACCTCCCTGCCCTTATAAACGCTTCCCGGATGTTTAGCATTGGCCAGCTCAAGCAGAGTTGGAGCAATATCTTTTACACTCATGACCTCACTATCCATGTCACCTTTATAAGGAAGATCTCCAAACCGGATGATCGACGGTACTTTAATACCCCCCTCCGAGACAAAACTTTTAAAGTCACGAAATGGCCCACCACTGGCTTGGGCCCATTGGGCGCCATAATAGGCATAGGAACCCGACTTACCCATATTCTCAAGACTGTTATCAAAGGCTCGCCGAATCCACTCATCGTTATCCCCCAACGAGCCTATATTGTTTCCCTCTGCACCGTTGTCAGAAAAAAACATGATGAAAGTATTCTCATACTCACCAGTTTCTCTTAGATGAGTGATCACTCTGCCAATATTGCGATCGAGATTTTCGACCATGGCTGAAAAAATTTCCATTTTACGCGCTTCGATCTTCTGCTGGTCGGTACTGAGGTCGTCCCAGGCTGCTATGTAAGGCGCGCTCATTGCCGCAACGCTCGCTTTATCCATAATTCCCGACTCGCGCAGCCCAGTAATACGCGCCTCTCGCAGCTTTTCATACCCTGCGTCGTAGACCCCTTCATAAAGATCGAGATCCTCCTCAGGAACCTGCAGCGGCCAGTGGGGTGCGGTATAGGCAAGATAACCAAAAAACGGCTTACCGTTCTCGCGACCTTGACCAATATAATCGATCATTTTATCGGTGAAGTAATCTGAGGAATAAAAATCTGACGGAAGCACCGCAACTTCGCCGTTTTCACGATAATCGGCAACCCACGATTCGAGTAATCCCAGTCGATCAGCAAAATGACTGGCACCACCCTGAACCAGATAAAATGCTTGTTCAAACCCTCGACTGGGCGGTTGCAGTTCAGGCGTTTCACCTAAATGCCATTTGCCCGCCATATAGGTTTGATAACCGCTATCCCTCAAGATGCTCGAGACTGATACCACATCCTCATTGAGATACCCTTCGTATCCTCGCTGGCCCAACTGATTGGTGTCCCAGTTTCCATTCATACTACCCAAACCCACCAAATGGTGATCAGTGCCGGAAAGAAGCATCGCCCGGGTTGGCGAACAGGTCGGGGCGGCATAAAAATTCGTTAGCAGCAGGCCGTCAGCAGCCAGGTTATCCAGATTCGGCGTCCGAATTTCGCTACCATAGGCGCCAACATCGGTATAGCCAAGGTCATCAGCGACAATCAGCAGGATATTAGGGCGTTTTGCTGTGACTGCAGTCTCATCGCATCCACCTAGCAGCAACACAAAAATAAAGACTATGAGAACTTTCATTTTACCCTTCTTTTTCTACCTGCTTTGTTAACTGCTATTATAACTCGGTTCTTATGCTCCATAACTCCGGAAAAAATCGGTGATCAACCGCCTGTCGTAGCCAACCAACCCCGTCACTGCCCCCACTGCCCGGTTTAAATCCGAGTATGCGTTCAACCGTGACGAAATGACGGTGACGGTACTGGGAAAAAAGATCAGCAATTTCAGTAAGGTCCTCACCCAGCATATACAGCAGATTGCCAGAGGTTGGGTCCGAGTAGATATCAAGCCATGCTTTTTCAACAGATGGCTGTAATTGATAGGGTTCTGTCCAATCACGATCCAGGCATTCCGGAGCGACTGGATAACCCCGTCGGTGCAGCAGTTTTATCACATCGTCATACAAACTGGGGGACGAAAAATTCTTAAGCAGGGCCGGATAAACATGGGGAACATTGCGGTGAGCATCGCACATGTCTTGGTTTTTATTGCCCAGGATAAATTCGATATGACGGTACATGAATGACAACTGACCTGAGGCAACGCCTAGATAGTCACGGAATTGCTTAAAACCATCTGCTCTTATGGTCGAGAGTACTTCCCAAACACTGCTGATGAGTTTTATCAGTTTTTTTGAGCGGTTCAAAATGACAAACGCATTTGCCAGGTCATCCGCCTTAAGCCGAAGCTGCAGATTATAAAGTTCGTAATATAGGGATTTAAACAGAAGCTCTTTGGCCTGCCCCATAATAATGAAACACATCTCGTCATAGCCCTCAGAGCGCGGATGCTGAAGGCTAAGTAGCAGATCGATGCTTTCATAATCAATATAGGGATTGCTGGTACCTTGAAAATCGACCATCGGCCGGCCCTGGTTTGTAGCCGCTTTGTCGACGCGATCATTTTCACTTTTCGCATCCACCGCCCGTGCATGGGGTGATCCATCAACCCCATCGGGATTAACAACTTCCGGTATTATAAACTCGAAGCTCATCTCTGTTTCCTAATCCTGATCAGTCAATATTATAAAATTCTGCTGCATTTTCACCTAGAATTGCAGCTCTTTGGCGTTCCTTGAGGCCAGGGTGCTGTCGCACCAACGACCCCATGGTAACTTCGCCAAGCGGGAAAGGATAATCGGTACCAAACATGACCCGCTCGATTCCGCAGCATTTGATCAACAGCTCCAGCGCGTCATCGCTAAACACAGCACTATCGACTGCAAAGCGATCGGTATAAGACGAGGGTAAGTTGGGACAGTCCTTGCGCACAATATCACGCTCCCGCCAGGCATTATCGACCCGCCCCATCAGGTAGGCAAAACTTCCACCGCCATGGGCAAAGCAAAGCTGCAAGCTCTCCGGTAGCCGTTCAAACGCTCCCGACAATATCAGCGACAAAATAGAAAGCTGGGTTTCAGCTGGCATGGCCACGAGCCACTGCAGCATATAATCCGTCATTCTTTCTGGTGCCATCATATCCCAGGGATGAACAAGCACCGGCGCACCAATACCGGCACAATGCTGCAGAAAGGTAATGATGCCTTCATCATCGAGGTTTTTGTTGTTGACATGGTTACCAATCTGCACACCCACATGACCATTCTGCATTGACCGGCTGACTTCAGCGCAAGCTAGGTCAGTGTCCTGCAAGGGTACCTGACACATCGCCTTAAGACGCCCGGGATTAAATGAACATAACTCGATTGCTTCATCATTAAGCAGCTGTGCACACGCCAGTGCTTGATGGCCCGGTTTCCCGTAGGCGAACAGGATCGGCGTTGCACACATGATCTGGATATCAACCGAATTTTTATCCATCTCTTCAAGGCGCCGTTCTGCATTCCAGCAGGCATCATAAATGGGGCGATAATCCTTACCATCTAGCGTAATCATACCTTCTTGTTCAGAGACTCTGCGAAACCCCGGCCAGATACCCTCACCGAAACGGCTATCAAGATCTTCAATGTCTGCCGGGAAAAAGTGTGAGTGGATATCAATCGTCTTCATCATTAAAGCTGAACCCAACTCTCGGGTGGTTTGCCTTTTCCAGGGTGAATTTCACCACAGTTCGCACATTTTCGTGCCGCCAGATCATCATGGTAATCCTGGAAAACTTTTGGTAATACCGTCACTATCATGCTCGGATCAGCTAAAGACACCTCGACCCGATGAACTTTTGCGCCACAATTAAAGCAATACCATTCAAAGCCCTCCATCATACCTACCTGACGGGGCGCTTCGACCACCAGACCAATTGACCCCTCTTGCGGCCTTTGCGGCGCATGTAATGCGTGTGGTGGCATTAAAAACACTTCACCTTCGCGGATTGGTACGTCATAGATTCCATCATTTTCAGCAATCTTCAGCAACATGTCGCCCTTGATCTGGTAAAACCATTCTTCAACTGGATCATCATGAAAATCAACACGCGTGTTGGGCCCGCCGACCACCATCACAATCATCCCAGTGGTTTCATCATGAAGCATTTTATTACCCACGGGCGGTTTGAGGAGATCCTTATGGTCTTCTATCCATTTTTCGAAATGAAAAGGTCTAAATCTCGGGTGCAGGTGCATCATTATTCCTTGGTATAGGCCACAGCCTTGATTTCGATAATAATATTGGGGTGCGGCAGTTGACCCACCGCGACGGTCGTTCGTGCCGGGCCTGTATAATCAAAATATTCGCTGTAAACCGCGTTATAGCCTTTAAAATAACTCATATCAGAGAGAAACGTACTGATCTCTACAAGATCATCCAACCCCGAACCCGCTTCCACCAATGTGGCCTCTATGTTGCGTATCACAGCATGAGTTTGGGCGCTTATATCAAGTGTTACATTACCGGCATCATCAATCTCCACACCCTCGTGACTATTGTCCTGCCGGCGCGAACTGGTACCAGAGACAAAAATAAAATCACCCGCTCGTTTAAAGTGCGGGTAATTACCAAGAGGCTTTGCCCGTCCGTCAATTACCTTGCTGTCTGTACTCATCACTGATCCCTCAATGGCATGCCAATAATCAGGAAGTCACTGTCGCCTTCCGCGGCCAAACCCGCTCTGCCTAACAGGTCAACCCATTCACCCACAACCATCCTCTAACTTTAACAAAGTATAACCGTTTAACTTGCTGCCATGGCGATGACGACGCAGAATCGCTTCAGTTAAAACACGCTAACACGCGCAAACCACAGGTCTTATAAGGCGAACCTGAACTTAAACCTTGACCACTTTATATTTCCATGTTTCTGTTGGATTAGATATCGTTAATAATGAGACTGAGTAAAGTACTAAGCAGGCTAATACCCCCATCGACAGGAACCAATTCATGAAGTACTTCCCACTATCACCAGATGAGCTAAACAAGCAGTGGTTAACTGAGGTATTGCGTGGTAGTGGAGAACTAACAAATCAGGGGCAATTAGACACCTTCTCTTATATTTATATCGGTGGCGGTGTTGGGCTGCTCGGGATGGTCCTGCGTATCTATCTGACCTACCAAGGCAGTGAAACCGGCCCAGATTCCCTGGTCATCAAATTTGCTCATGACCAACCAGAGAATCGGCAGATCGCCAATAATACCAAGCTTTACGAACGCGAAGTTTCCTTTTTTAACGACATTGCACCGGATCTTGAGATGGCCATGCCAAAGTGCCACTTCGCCGCCTTCGATACGGAGTCCGGTGGCAATGTGGTCGTGCTTGAAGACCTCCACGAGTATGCACTGGGGGATCAAATCAGCGGCATTACTGCAGAAAAGGCGTTCATGGTGGCTGACATTATTGCCCCTCTTCACGCCAAATTCTGGGGTAAGGGAGAAGCAACATTCCCGCATATGTTCCAAGTCGATTCGGATGATTTCATAGAACGGTCTACGCCCGGCTTTCATGGTAGCTGGGAGAACGCCCTGGAAAGATTCCCCGATTTTTTCCCCGATCCACTCAAGGATGCGCTACCGCAGTATGTTAGCAGTTTAAACAATATCTATAAGGATATGGGCAACAGAACCAAAACGGTGATTCACGGTGATGTAAGAATGGACAATGCCCTATTCGGTGAGGGCAAACCTGGGCTATTACCTGTCATATTGATCGACTGGCAGAATGTCATGGTCTCGAATCCCCTTTATGACATTGCCTGGATGACTGCAACCAGCCTCAGTGTTGAAACGCGCAGGGAATGTGAGCAGGACTTGTTAGCCCATTATGTGGCATGTTTACAGAATGCTGGCGTAGAGAATTATGCCCTGGAGCAGTGCGAGAAAGACTACGATATCGCACTGCTATTTATCCTTCATTTTACCATCCTGATAGCCGGGGTATTCGATATCAGTGAAGACAAGGGTAGGACGCTCGCTGAAACTGGCCTTGAACGTTCTATTACGGCTGTACTGGACCGCCACTGCCTGAGATTGATTCGCTGAGTGGTAAGACCCGATGAAGGCCCAGCTGAGTGCCCTCTCATCGCAGATACGCAGCGCTCACCTTTTTCTGTGCCTGACATTACCGGCTTTATTGGGCGTTATACACCCTCAGCCCAGCTAAATAGGTAGATTGCACCGTTCGGTTCTCAATAGAACGCCCGACACCGTCTGCTACTTGCTCGTCCAGAATCACGAAATCCGCCCATTTACCAATTGAGATGCTACCTATTTGATCGGCCCAGGGAGTCATATCAGCCGCTGCCTGGGTATAACCATACAGAGCCTCATCGAAGGTCAACGTATTGCCCTTATCCCAGGGTTGGACGATTCCCTCTAGACGAGTTTCTCGGTGTAATGTATCACCTATCTGGATCAAGGGATTCAGCGGTGATGTCGGCCAGTCAGATCCAAGCACCAGGTGATTGCCACTATCAAGCATCTGGCGCCAGGCATAGGCATGCTCCAGACGCTGGGTACCGATACGACCTAGAACATAATCACCGACACAGCAGGTGGCATGATGGGGTTGCATCGAAGCGGCGATACCCAGCTCCGCGAAACGCTTAATGTCGAAGGGCATCGCCACCTCTATATGTTCGATGCGGTCCATGGCCATGCCTTTCCCCTTTGGCGAACTTTCAAAGGCGTCCAATACCCAGGAAACGCCCTGGTCCCCAATGGCATGAATGGCTACCGGCCAGCCCGCAGCATGGACTGCAACAACCATGTCGTTAAGATCATCTTTACTGATAAAGGGTTCTGGTGAGGCGGTTGGATCGTCAGCGTAGGGTTCATGCATTAGTGCCGTATAAGTCGATAAGACGCCGTCAATCATCATCTTTACGTAGCCACTTTCGAGCAAGGGACCCTTGCCTGCAACCGTCGCACTTTCAGCAACAACGGCACGTATTCGCTCTTTTTCAGCATTCAAGGCAGCTAGCTGACCGGCCAGGTCATCAGGGGTCCAGATAAACGAACCCCGCCAAATGCGCAGGGTCAGGCCACCTTCTTTGAGCAAGGCCAGGAAAGCATCAGCATTTCCGCTCATATCATGCACACCGGTCAGGCCAAACTGATTTGCTAACCGCACCGCCGCCCGTGCTCCTGCCACTGGGTCTTGAGCAGCGGCAAGACCCGGGGCGCCGTCAAACAATTCTGCTGCACGTTCCAGGAAGATTCCGGTGGGCTTGCCGGTTGCCGGCTCAACCAGGATTTCACCACCCGCTGGTACGGCACTCTCCGCTGTGATACCAGCAAGCTCAATCGCTAAACTATTAGCCCATTTAGAATGTCCATCAATGTCCGCGAGCAGCACCGGGTTTTCAGGCGCCACTGTATCCAGCATTTGCCTGGATGGCAGAACCCCATCGCCAAGCATGTGATTCCAGCGCCCACCCAGAATCCAGGCACCCCGAGGCAGGGTTTCTGCGCGGTACTTGATCATGCGGAGCCACTCCTGCTTGTCTGCTATATCGGTCAGGTCTACTCCCATGGCAAGGCTGGCGCCACTGATCATATGGGTATGTCCGTCTATCAAACCTGGAATAATAGTGACGCCCTGAGCATCGATAATTTGTGTTGATTCGGATGCTAATGCCCTGATTTCCTCCGAACTGCCAATGGCGGAGAACTTCCCTGTAGTAATCGCAAAGGCTTCTGCTCTGGCCATGCCCAAATCGACGGTACGAACGTCGGCATTCAGCACCACCATCGATGGCCCTGCATGGTTTTCCTCAGCACAACCCATCAACATTAAAATAGGTAGCACGGCGAGGATGACTTTCAAATAGTGGCTCATCATAACTCTGGACCCCTTGCTGGTTTGTCAGTTACCGAACTCAAGACGGTGCGAGCAAGACAACAATAAAGCAACTTTCAACGCGCTATTCAAGCTATGCCGCTGAATTTAAGATGCTTCCCTAACAGGATTTTTTGAATGGCTGGAATAATCCATTATGCTAATCGAGAGTCGTTGAGACCAAGAAGGAAATATGCAAAAGCCTGTACAAGAAGTGATAAGCCTGCTTTTCAGCGACCAGCCGGGAATTATTGCAGACTGGGCCATAAAACAGTTGGGTCTGGAAGAATCCTGGCGTGCCTCTAACGACGATGGCGCGGTGGAGCACGTCGAACTGCGCTGGGCGAAAAGCAGGATTTCTATCAATGCAACACGGGAAGGCCAGGAAATTACAGGAAAGACCAGCCTTGGGCTGCGTTTAGACGATGCTGCCAGCGTCAAGGCCTTATACCAGCAGGCCATTGAATTCGGCGCCGAGATTCGCATGGCATTGACTGAAAGCAAGGTAGCCTTGAGTTTTACCGTGGCCGATCCGGATGGCAATGAGTGGTGGGTGAACGCTGAAACAGGCTTCCTCGATCAGTTGCGCGAGGCTAGATAACCCAAAGAGCCGCTTTATCAGACGCAGTTTAATTTATGAATGAGATAGACGAATGGATAAGGCGCCAGCATTACTCCGCCAATTCGCTTGTCAGTTCACCCTGAAACACCGGAACGCATAAAATTCCATCACACCATATCACGGGGTAAGATCAGAGATCATGGTAATCAAGATCACTGGATCCTGCTAAAAAAATGAAACTATCCGTCGTTTTCCCCAATGTCATGTACAGAGAAGGTCCAAGCGGCGTGCAAAAGTTGATCAAAGCGATTGAAGCTATTGGTTATCACGAGCTGGATATGTTTGACCATGTTCTAATGGGCCACCCAACCGAGACCCGACGGGCACCGCTCTACTCCCCGACCATGCCGATTGTTGAGGCCTTTATGCTGCTTTCCTATGCAGCCGCCTGCACCTCCCGGATCGGTCTGGGCACCAGCGTTCTGGTGCTACCGCAACGTCAGCCTACCCTGGTTGCCAAGCAGGTCAGCACGCTGGATACGCTTTCAGGCGGTCGCGTACGTCTTGGCGTCGGGGTCGGTTGGCAACGATCCGAATATGAGGCCCTGGGTGAAGATTTTAAGACCCGAGGTAAGCGCCTGGACGAAGGCATTCAACTGCTCCGGAGTTACTGGAAGAATGAGCACGTGAATTTTACGGGCGAGTTCTATGATATCAATGACATGGCCATGGAACCCAAACCACCCCAGGGTGGCTCAATACCCATCTGGATTGGTGGTACAAAACCACCAGCCTTACGCCGGGTAGCACGCCTTGGCGATGGCTGGATGGCCATGAACGCGCCGGGTGACAGTCCCATTGAAGACCGCATCGCAAACCTTCACCGGTTTGCCGAGCAGGCAGGACGCGACCCAGCCAGCATCGGCATGCAGATGAGTTTGTCGCCCGGCCCTCTCGACAAGGAGAAGCGTAAACGCTTCTATGCTGATCTGGATTTACTCAAGGAACAGGCTCACGCCCTGCAGCAGCTTGGGTTTGACCAGATTTCTATTGATTGTGTGCCGATTTTTCAACTGGGTTTTCGTTCAAGCGATCAGATGACAGATCATCTGGAGCAGATTTTCAGGGCACTACAGCCTGAGCTAGACCAAAAATAACGCCGTAAAAACAACGCAATGGAGATACCCATGACACTGGCTAAGCGCACCGGACCACTGGATGATCTAACCATTATCGATTGCACCATGGCTTTTGCGGGGCCTTTTGGAACCGCCCTACTCGCCGACCTGGGTGCCAACATCATCAAGGTTGAACCGCCGAATGGCGACAATTTCCGGCCGGTACCGCCCTTCCCACCCGATTACCAGCACGCCCGTAACCACACCAATGCCGGGGTTGATTATGGCATGTCCTTCGCCGGGGTGAACCGCAATAAACGCAGTATCTGCCTCGACCTCAAACAAGCCAGGGACAAAGAGATCCTGCTGCAACTGTGTGAGCAGGCCGATGCCGTCGTTGAAAACATGCGCGCAGGCGTTATGGATGAACTGGGTTTAAGCTATGAAGTCATCTCTAATCGCAATCCAGCGATTGTTTACGGCGCTGTTCGCGGCTATGGAGACCCGAGAACTGGCGCGAGCCCATACTCAGCCTGGCCTTGCCTTGATGTTGCCGGTCAAAGTGCTGGCGGTTTGGTCGAGGCCACCGGTGACCTATTCCCCATTGCCATCGCCGATATCTATCCAGGCACCCTGATGGCCCTGGGAATGGTAGCTGCCATTCACCGCGCCCAGCAGACCGGAGAAGGCGAGTTTTTTGACGTTGCCATGTACGACAGCATGCTTGCGTTGCTGAAGCCAAACGTCGCCGGTTACAGCCTGACTGGACAGACTCGAAAACCGGGTAAGAAAATACTGGTACCGTTTGGGCTATTTCCAACCGTAGATGGCAGAATAGCCATTGCCGCACCCGTTGAGCGGCACTGGCAGCGACTCTGTGAAGCCATGGGACGGCCGGAGCTCGGCAAAGATGAACGAACTCGCAACAACTTCAAGCGTGTTCAGAATCAAGCCTTCACCGAAGAAGTAATTACCAACTGGACAGCCACTCGGACCAAACAGGAAATTCTTGACCTCATTGGTGGCAGCGTTCCCTGCGGGCCAGCCAATACCATGGAAGAAGTATTCGCAGACCCCCACGTTGCTGCCAGGACCATGATCGAGCGATACCAATTACCTGGCGAGAACCCGGCCGTGGCGTTATCGGGCAATCCTATCAAGTTTACAAAGAGCCAAACCAGTTTTTATCAGGCACCTCCCAGGCTGGGAGAACATAGCGAGGAGATTCTGGCGGAATTTGGCATCGAGCCAGTAGATTAACAAGAATGAGTACAGACAGGCTATGCTAGGTTTCTAAGCGCTTAATAACTGGCTGTCGTTAAAAACCTACCTGAAGGAATATTCGGCACTAAGATAACCGACTGATGTAGGAATAAAAGCGGAGAAAATCAATGCAAACCTGTACCTGGGCACCGTCTACCTTCTCCGGGACCCAAGTAGTAAAAAGCAAACAACCGGTAAAAGAGATGCCAAAGGGTCATCAGCTAAGGGAACTGGTGCGTCAGTATGTACATCGGCTCGAGCAGCTTGGCCTCAGCCATCTGCTAATTGCCCAGCGCTGGTGGGGTAACGCCAGCGACATAGAAGGCTCTACGCTTGACTGCCTGGCCATGACCGACTACATCGCTGCTCACAGCACCAGCATCAGGTTGGTCACCGCCATTCATCCCGGGTTCTTTCATCCCGCTGTCATCGCCAAATGGGCAGCCACCCTGGACAACCTCAGTGACGGTCGCTGGAGTATCAATGTAACCAGCGGCTGGAACCTGGAGGAATTTTCCAAATACGGTATTGACCCCCTGGACCATGACGGTCGCTATGCGCGATCTTCAGAATTCATCGACGTCCTTCGCGGTGCCTGGGATAACGAGCGGTTCAATTACCAGGGCAGTTATTACCAGGTCCAGGATCTGGTACTGGAACCCCGCCCGACCAGTCCGCTTAAAGTGTTCCAGGGCGGCCAGTCCGATGCCGCAATCACCATGGCCGTGCAGCAATCCGACTGGATGTTTTTGAACGGAGGCTCACTCGAGAAAATCCAGGGTCTGATCGAAAAAGTCAGGTCCAGAGCGGGTACACAAGGTGTGTGTCCGCAATTTGCCGTCTATGGCATTCCGTTGTGTCGGGCCACCGATACAGCCGCCCAGCAGGATATCAGCGTCATGTTAGACAATATAGATCCAGTGGTATTAGCGGCCCGTAAAAAACGCATCAGTGGCGCCGAGGGTATGTGGGCTGATGCCGATGCACTGAGCATGCTCGATACCAATGAAGGCTATGCCACAGGCCTGATCGGTTCACCCGAGACTATTTTGCGGCGACTGCAGGCGCTCAAATCAGCTGGTGTGGATATGATTCACCTGGCACTGGGCGATCCGTTGTTTGAACGCGAAGTGTTACCTGTGATCCATGAAATCTAAGCACTGAAAATCTGGATCAGAGGTCGATTTAAGTAAAGCCTGTTCTCAGCCAATCAACCCTAAATCCTTACCACCGCTAGCTGCTGCACTCTGAATGACCGCTATGAGCTCAAGATTTCACGGTCACCGCTTTTCGGCGCGACCGACAGATTCCGACTCAGTTCTATAGTTCATTGCTGAGTGTGCCTGGTGCTAGATTATCAACCACGGCTCAGATACGCAGAAATGCATCACAAAATATCGCAATCAATTACACCCCCCTTTTCGTCGATGTAACTTCAGGAATGCAGAAATTTGAGAGGTAACTATTAATATCCGCGAGAAAAGTACTGTTGGTATATCGGTGCTTATGTGCTTTCCAGTCATGCTCAGTATGAGCGGGCTACTATCTTATAGGGACATCACCAATCCTCAGAGGCATGAGGGACTCCATATTGTCGCCTATATGACCATTTTTTCTCCCGTACTTTGGATTCCCTATTTGGGTTTACACATAGCAAAATGGAAAGCTCTGAGAGTTTCACTTCTAGCTATAACATCTATACCATTTTTCGCTATGCTTGGTATGGCTGTCTACGCACATTTGGAAGGTGTCCCTTGGTAATCAATTTTTACAAGCTGAGTCACCATTGCCTTTAAGGCTAGGCCTCAGTAAACGACACAACTTTCACTACTCCATGCCTATGGCTATGCCCGCTGATTCACACCAGCGGATTTAACATGATGTCAGCTAAAGCGGGGCATTCTCGGCAAACTGAGTAACGACGCCATTATTCAATGTCGCAAAATAATCGGGAATTGGGCAGAAAAGAAACCATTTTCAGCCTAGTTCTTTCGGGCCAACTCATTTCTATACGACATATCTATAAAAGACATGATCTTCTTGGCAGTTACTGCGCTAGTTCAGACAAAACCGTGTGCCACAGCGTCATGGCTACCGGCAGCGTTGCCACAGGCACCCGTTCATTCAGGCCATGAGCGAACTCATCTGATGACTTCGCGAATATACCGGAAAAAGTATAGCTGGGAATCCCAACAGCGCGAAAATGCAGGGCATCTGATGCTCCGGAAGCCATGTGCGGAATAACCATAAGGCCCGGATAAGACTGGCGCACGCCATTACTAATGGCATCGAATACGTCCTGGCGCAACGGTGATGGGTCACTTTCAAGCGGATCATCCAGGGTTACCCACTCGATGCCTGGATTGTCTATGAGCGCCTTTAAAGTGTCCAACGTATGAGTAACACCCGTACCAGGAAAGATCCTGCAGTTCACCGTCGCGGTAGCCGACTGTGGCAGCGCGTTTTCGGCATGCCCTCCTGCTAACATGGTGGGTACACAGGTCGTGCCTGTCGAACCAGCATAGCTGGGATGCTGGCGAATCATTGCCAAAGCGGCTGCATCGGCAGGGTTATCTGAAAAACGCGTCATGGCCTCACCCAGTTCCCCACCCACAAGTGTCGCAGTCTGCCTGAAATAAGACCGGGTGAGTTCACTATGCTGCACAGGAAATGTAAAACTGAATATTTTTGTCAATGCCTGGGTCAGATCCTTGATGGCATTATCCACTCGCGGCAGGGAACTATGACCACCAGCATTACGGGCTGTCATCTCAAAGGTCGCATAGGTTTTTTCAGCAACATCGACCGAGAAATATACTGCTTCACCGGTTTCTTCGTCTAACCGCCCACCTCCTCCATCAGCTACCAGGGCAAAGTCAGCATCAGTCAAATGTCGATAGTCTGTTACCAGCCGGCGAGTGGTGTCCATATAGGTTTCTTCATCACCGGACAGCGCCAGTACCAAATCACGATTTGGCATAAAACCTTCTGCTTTCAGTCGCATTAAGGTGGCCATCAGCACGGCCATGCCAAACTTATTATCACTGGAGCCACGCCCAAAGTAATAGCCGTCCTCCTCGATCAGCGTGAATGGATCCCGCTCCCAATCCTGCGGTAATGCATCCACTACATCCATGTGTGCCGAAAGCAGAATCGGCTTTTTACCGGAACTGTCATCACCACGATAACGAATCACCAGTGCGGCTGTTTTCCCCATGGGCAGAAGGTGAATATCCTGTGCGTCAAATCCCGCCTGCTGCATTTGCCCTGCGAGATAGGAAGCCAGCTCAGGAACCAGACCAAAGCCCTCGGCTGTGCGCATAGCAACGCTGGTTCGGAGTATTTCGATTGCTTTTTCGTGGAACGGACCCGGATTTTCACTGGCTTGAACGCTAAATCCCTGGCTCAATAACCACACGCCTACTAACACGCTTCTAGCTATATTCATCATAATCATTCTTCTCTTGTAAGGGTTCCTATTTAGATATTAAAAAGCATCAAGGCCGACTAGCCTCTGACCACACCAACAAAATGCCTGACTCTCGCAGGAATTCAAACCAGATACCCAGGCTTCAAATTTTCACCTTCGAGATCACAGATGGTCAGCCGAAAGGCCTGGCTCCGTGTCAGGATTATTCACCCTGATCAATTATAGTTGAGATAAGCCCCAGTCAGATAGCGAAAGACTTCTTACCAAGCCTGACGATCTTTGGTGCCAGTCGGTCGAACCAGGAACCTCCCCGGTCGATTGACTGACACTTGTCTGTCCGCAAACACTAATTGCCCGTTAACCCAAACTCTGCTGACACCCTCTGACATTAGACCGGGGTCAGCCATGGTCGATCTGTCAGTCATCAACAACGGATCAAACAGAACCAGATCCGCTGCATATCCAGGCCGGATGAGGCCCCGTCCGGCCAGGCCAACATGCTGGGCACTCAACGCGGTCATCTTATGAATCATCTCGGGTAAAGTCAGCAGACTCGATTCCCTCACAAATAACCTGATTGCCCTGGGGAAAGCGCCCCAGCCCCTTGGGTGACCCCCACTGGCAGAGCCATCAGAACAAAGGTTAGCGTGTGGCCATTGCGCTAACGCTGCAATGTCGGCATCCGTCATACTGACCCCGATCACACTCTCAGGGTATTCAACCAGGCTGGTTGGGTCAGAATAAGCCTCTGCAATCAACTGTAAATAAGTCACTGCCTCGGTTTGATCACGTAACCGGGCAATATCGGCAATTGTCAGGCCGATAAGAGACGGGTCTGGCGCGAATGTAGCCAGCGTCAGCCCTTCAGGTTTTGCTAATTCGTCCAAAGCATACTGAGCTGCCTCTATGTCTGCGAAATCTCTTTCTGGCAGGAGCACCGTTAGACTACTTTGCCAGTAAGTATAGGGATAGATATCGGCAGTGATATCAATGCCCTGCCGCCGGGCTTGATCAAGTCGCTTCAGCAGGTCGCTGGCATGCCCCCAGAGTCCAATTCTCGCTAGTTTGATATGTGAAATCTGCACTGCAATACCCGTTTCGCGAGCAATAGTGATGACCTCTTCAACGGCTTCAAATAATGCCCTGTCTTCACTTCGAACATGACTGATATAACGTCCACCGGCGTCAGCTGCAACCCCGGCAAGGGCTATAATTTCGGCTGTTGATGAGTAGATGCCCGGGTCATATTCAAGCCCCGTCGACAGCCCCAGCGAACCCTCTTTGAGATCCTGCCTGAGTAGAAGGGACATTTTTCGGATCTCATCCTTGGTTGCAGTTCTTTTGAAATCATCCCCCATAACCTGGTCTCTCAAGCCGCCATGCCCGGTATAAGTTGCCAGATTAATAGATACAGGCTTAGCTGTGACGAAGGCTTCAAGCGAAGCTGCTGTCATGGACGAATCACCATCCTGACCGACTATCACGGTAGTAATGCCCTGGGATAAGGCTGCCAGCGCATCACTGCCTGATTTTAGATCGATATCCATGTGGCTATGAGTATCGATAAACCCAGGTGCCAGAACCAGACCATCAGCATCAACGATTCGATCACCCATTTCAGCATTAACGTCGCCTACTACCGTGATTTTCCCATTAGAGACTCGAATATCTCCAAGAACCGCTGGATCACCGGAGCCGTCAACAATCAAGGCATTGACGATGACCAGGTCTTCCGCGCAGACCTCGCCACTCAGCTGGAGTCCGAGCAGCAAAGCTAACAGCCACAAATTATTTACAATTTCTCTAAACAAATTACTAGTATCCGAATACGAACCTCTATAGTACGCTAGTCCAACCCAGACTCTTACCCCACTTTCGGAATTTCACTATGACAACTTCACTTTATGATTTCAGCGTAAAACCTTACCTACAGCAATTAGGTGCCGTTTCCGGCGTACTTGAGAAGGGCCGCCAATACTGCGCAGAAAACAACATTGAGCTCGATGAAATCGTCAATACACGGCTACATGCCGATATGCAGCCCTTCCACTTTCAGATCGTATCCGTAGTGCATCATTCATGGACTGCCATGCAAGGCGTTAAGGCAGGTGAATTCACAACGCCCTCTTTTGCCATCGATAAAAACTACCAAGGATTACAAGCCTCAGTGAATGATGCCCTGGCCGGTATTAAAGCGCTACAGCCCGACGAGGTTAACGCCATGGCAGGCAACGACTTACTGTTCAAGATAGGTGACAATGTCATGCCTTTTATCGCGGAAGAATTTCTGATGTCATTTTCATTACCTAACTTCTATTTTCACGCGACCACTACTTATGACATCTTAAGAATGAAAGGCGTACCGCTCGGCAAGAGAGATTTCCTCGGCCAGTTCAAACTCAAAAGCTAACCTCTAGCGGCGAAACTCTGAGCCAAGTCAACGCTATTATTTGCCCAGGAAAGCCTGGTTAATGCGCATAGCTGCGTAACTGCTCCAGATAGCGCTGTTTTTTTTCATCATTAAGCCAGCTGGTTTCAAATGCATGACTGCCTAACTGTAGAATCTCCGCCTGGCTGAACTCAGCTTCTTCAATCAGGGCCAGATAATTGTCGGTCAAATAAGCACGAAAATACCCGGGATCGTCAGAATGTATGGATACCTTCATATTCCTGGCCAGCATGGCTTTTATTTCCTGACTGGTTAGCGACTGGACAACAAACCGATTAGAAACGGGACAGACCGTTAAACCCAGCTGTCTACGGGCAATTTCCTGACAAAGCGCCTCGTCTTCCAAGGAATTGATGCCATGATCAATCCGGTCGACATCAATATCATTCAAGCATTGCCAGATATGATCGACGATATCCTCCTGGTTGACATCACAGTGCATGGTTAATTTATAGCCTCGCTGCCTGGCTTCAGCAAAGACTTCAGCGAACTTTGATGGCGGATTATTCTTTTCGTCCGAATCCAGGCCCACGCCAATAATCCAGTCTCGATACGGCAGGCTCATGGAGAGATGCTCCATCGCTGAGTCTGCAGACCAGTCTCGCAGAAAACACATGATCAGATTTGATTCAATTCCCATCTGATCACGGGCAGCGACCTGAGCTCGGTGGATACCATTGATAACCGTGTCAAAACTAACACCTCGACTGGTATGGGCCTGGGGATCGAAAAAAGGCTCTACGTAAACGATATTGTCCTTGTCGGCTCGTTCAAAATACTGGTAAGCCAATTCAAAAAAATCTTCCTCAGTATGGAGTACCCCCATTGCGGCATAATAGATACTCAGAAAGGATGGCAGGTCATGAAAGTCATACGCTGCAACAACTTCGGCCGGCGTCTTATAAGCCAGCTCAATCTGATTTCTGTCTGCCAATGCAAAAATATGCTCTGGCTCAAGGGTTCCTTCCAAATGAACATGAAGTTCAGCTTTCGGCATTCCGCGAATAAATTCATCCATAGCATTGCCCTGTTTAATAGGAAATAAATATTGATCTATCTTCTTGAAACTGACCTGTAGCTTTCTAAATGGAAAACCTGCGCACATGAAAAGCGCTGTTTAATCACCTTCACAACCATTCAGAGCATCTGCATAATCCCGTTCACCGCCATAACTGCCAAAGCAATACTACTCGCAGCAAATATCACAAACCGAACCAGAACCGGATTCGAGGTGGATTGAACAATACTGTGGACGACTCTTGAGCCAGTATAGAACCAGGCTAGATAAACGTTGAACTGGGTATCCAGTCCAGCAATGGCGAGCACGATCACCGTGGCATAAAAGATAGTCGGTTGTTCCATCAGGTGATTATAATTATCGAACTTCCATTGAATCTGCTTGGGTAGCAATTCAGCCAACTCCGAGGTACGCTGCCCGGCCGTCGGCCCCAGTTTTGCGGCACTAATGGCGGGCAAACGCGCACTGACTGCCCAAAGCATTTGAATTATCGACCAGATCACCAGGACGAGTAAGGGAATAAAAATGGGGTGTGCATTTATCATAGCAATTATCCTCTTAGTTAACTGACAACAACAGCAAAACGGTTGTAATAAGCGAGGCTGCCTATTAGACCGATTCTTGAAAGAGCTGCATCCAGTATACAGATCAGTACAGGGTTGACTAGACTCAGTCATCATCTCCTGCAGCTGCTATTCGTCGTTTCTAATCCTGGCTGGCCATTTGAGTGCATCAGTCGTTAGGATTTGACCTGTCCCGGCACTAGCCCGTATCAGTGAACCCGTCTTTTTGCCTGCAGCGAGGCGGTTTGCTTGTCTACAAATACACATCTTGCCTTCTTCACCCAACCGTTGTTACTGACGATCATTAAAACGATTAAGCGTCTTTCCGTAGCCGGAGGTTGTCCACAACCGACCCGGTAGATTGCTGAAATCTAGGATTAACTCAAAAAAAATGAAGTATCAAATTTCCACTTTAAGGTCTTGTCGTGGACGCCCCTTGCGGGCAGAATCGAGGCAACATTGTAAACATTTCTAAAGGACTTGCCATGTCCAAGCGTAGCGGCGGCAGAAAGTCTCGAGTGGCTATCAGAACAGCCCCTCTGGCTGAAGAACTTAAGCCAGTTCGGCCTGGTGAAAGTGGCGGGCAGTACCGCCCCCTGACTGATTCCGACACGGAGGCGATTATTGAAAACTGCTTTCGTATTCTGGAAGAAGTCGGTTTTTCCCAGGCGACACCCCATTGCATAGAAGCCTGCACGGCCTATGGTGCTGAACTAGGCAAAGATGGTCGTCTGCGGATGTCACCTGCGGTCGTCCAGAAAGCACTTGATGCCACACCCAGCGAGCTGACGCTGTTTGCGCAGAACCCGGCACAGGACCTGACACTTAGTGGCTCGAAAGTGTACTTCTCGACTGCCGGAGCCGCGGTCATGATTGTCGACCCAATCAGCGGCGATTATCGAGAGTCAACTGCCCAGGACCTCTATGACATGGCTCGCATAACCGATACCTGCGAGCATATCCACATGTTTCAACGCACCTGTGTGTTGCGCGATATCCTTGATAACTGCGCCATGGATATCAACACCACCTACAACGCCATCATGGGTACCAGTAAACATGTTGGCGCCTCTTGGACCCATGCTCATCATCTGCAGGAAACGTTGAAGCTGCTCCATGTCGCTGCTGGGTCCGAAGCAGCCTGGCGCGCCCGACCGTTCGTCAGTCAATCCAACTGCTTCGTGGTACCACCCATGAAATTCGCCGAAGAATCTCTGGAATGCCTGCGTCTCGCCGTAGAGGGTGGAATGCCAGTGTTGCTGCTTTCCGCCGGTCAAGCCGGAGCAACTGCGCCACCGTGCCTGGCTGGTACCATCTCCCAGGCCTGGGCTGAATGCCTGGGGGGCCTGGTTTATGTCAATGCGATCAAACCGGGCGCGCCCGTTATCATTGGCACCTGGCCATTTGTGTCTGATCTACGCACTGGCGCGATGAGCGGCGGTTCTCCCGAACAAGGTATCCTGTCGGCGGCCTGTGCCCAGGTTGGCCAGCACTTTGCTTTACCCATGGGTACCGGTTGCGGTATGTCTGATTCTAAAATCCCGGACTTCCAGGCCGGTTCCGAGCACGGTTACAATGCCGCTGTGGCTGCCCTGTCAGGAGCCAATATCGTTTACGAAGCTGCTGGCATGTATGCCAGTCTGCTGGGAACCTGCCCCGAGAGCCTGCTCCTGGATAATGACATTCTCGGCGCCAGTCTGCGCATGGCCAAAGGTGTCACGGTTAATACAGAAACCCTCGCTTTTGATACCCTTAAAGATGTTTGCATGAGCGGTACCGGGCATTACCTCGGCTCTGACCTTACCCTGAGCGTGATGCAGACGGAGTATATTTACCCGGAATTTTCCAACCGGTTGAGCCCAAACGACTGGCAGGATGCAGGCAAGCCAGATCCCCTGACCCAGGCAATCGCACGGAAAAAGGAAATTCTGTCCAGTCACATCCCGAAGCATATCAGCGACGAAGTAGACGCACGCATCCGCACTGAGTTCCCCATATTCTTGAGCCGTGAAGCCATGGGCCGCGCTTAGCTCAGTAACAGGAGACAGTTTATGAAATCACAGGCACGCGTGGTCATCATTGGCGGCGGATCACTGGGCATCAGCCTTTTATACCACCTGGCAAAAGAAGGCTGGACAGATCTGCTGTTGGTTGAAAAAGGGGAATTAACCAGTGGATCTACCTGGCACGCTGCCGGTCTCTGTTCCAACTTCATCGGCAACATGACAGTGGCAAAAATCCATGACTATTCAATTCAGCTTTATAATGAAATCCTGCCCAAGGAAACCGGAGAAAAATCCACCTTTCACCAGACGGGTAGCCTTCGCGTTGGCTACACTAAGCTGGAAGAAGAGTGGTTCCGCAATCTGGAAAGCAGGGCTAAAAATGTGCCCTGCGAATTCAACATCATCAGTAAAGCTGAAGCGCGTGATTTACACCCCTGGGCGAATTTTGACGAGGCCCGTATCATCGCCAGCACGCCCAATGATGGCCACGTAGATCCTACCTCAGTTGCTATGCCACTGGCTCAACTAGCACGTGCTGAAGGAGCAGAGATCAGTCGCTTTAACCGAGTAGTTGAAATCAACCCGTTGGCCAGTGGAGAGTGGCAGGTGGTTACTGAAAAAGGCACTGTGACAGCCGAGCATGTTGTCAATGCCGCCGGCTGCTTTGCTCCAGAGGTCAGCACCATGATAGGGGTAACCCTGCCAATTGTTAATCTGGAGCACCAGTATCTGGTTACAGAGAATCACGCTGCACTGGCAGAGTCAGCAAGTGAATTACCCGTGCTGCGCGATTCCTCCTGCAGTGCCTACCTGCGCCAGGAGGCCCAAGGTCTGTTGGTAGGTCCCTATGAAACCTACGGTAGCAAACCCTGGGCATTATCGGGAATGGACTGGAACTTTGACCGGGAACTGTTTCCTGGAGACCTTGAGAGACTGATGCCTTTCTTGGATCGCTGTATGGAAGTCCTACCCATATTCAGCGAAGTCGGTATTAAAACTGTGATTAATGGCCCGATCACCCACACACCTGACGATAACGTTCTGGCCGGCCCGCAAGCCGGCCACAAAAACTTCTGGAATCTTTGCGGGTCCAGTATCGGTATCGCCCAGGGTGGCCTGGGCAAATACATGGCTCAGTGGATGGCCTACGGCCAGACTGAACTCAATATGGCCAGCCTGGACAGCCGCCGGTTTGGCGCCTGGGCTGACAGAGACTATTGCATAACCAAGGCAATTGAATCCTACGAAATCATGTATACCGCAGTCGGTGTTAATAACAATCCACCGCACGCCCGCTTGAAACGAATCAGTCCACTGCATGCCTTACTGGCAGACAAGGGCGCGGTCCATACTGTCACCCAGGGCTATGAGAAACCTGCCTGGTTTAAAACCGATCAGGTTAGCTCAGAAGCGCCCACCTGGGAGCGTAGCGCTGCCCATGCAGCGGTCGCTGAAGAATGCCTGGCGGTGCGTGATGCCGCTGGGGTCATTGATATATCCGGAGCCGCCAAGTTTGAAATAAGAGGCCCCGATGCCAGAGAATTTCTGGACAAACTCTCTTCCAACAAATTACCTGCAAAGGATTCACGGATGAGCCTTACCCTGTTCCATGGGCCTAACGGCGGCATCATGACTGAGCAATCAATCACCCGTCTGGATGAGCAGCATTATTATCTCATCGGCCCTATCGGCTCTGAGTATCGTGATTTACACTGGATGCAGCAGCACAGCACCAATTTCGACGTTACCATTGATAACTGCACTGACGCCATGGCTGGCATCTTGCTCACGGGACCGAATTCCAGGGAAATATTGCAGCAACTGACTCAAACCGACCTGTCGAACAAGGCGTTCCCCTGGCTCAGCTGCCAGAGCATTAAAATACAAAGCGCTCAAGTCAGGGTAATACGGGTTTCCTATGCTGGGGAGTTGGGTTTTGAATTGCACATGCCTGGCTATCAGCTGATCTCTATCTACCAGTCATTGCTGCGTGTTGGCGCGGAGCTTGGCCTTCGAGAGTTCGGCGGCTATGCCTTTAATTCGCTGCGAATGGAAAAAGCCTATCGAGCCTGGGGTAGCGAGTTCACCGAAGAAATCAGTGGTGTGGAAGCGGGCATGGAACGGTTTATTGATCCCAGCAGGGAATTTATCGGTGTAGAGAGCATCCGGCAGCGCCTTGCCGAGCCAGGCAGTATCCGCCTGGCCTACCTTGCTTTTGACGACACCATCGCCTCTGAGTGCTTCGGCAATGAAGCCATTTACCACCAGAGCGAACTGGTAGGACTCAGTACCGGGGGTGCTTTTGGTCATCGAGTCGGTTATAGCCTGGCATTCGCCTATATCAGACCGGAGCTGGTAGAGCAGGATGTACCGTTACAGGTGATGACTTCAGCCGGGATGCGTAATGCCCATGTGGAGCTCAATCCAGTCTATGACCCTGCTAACGCCAGGCTTCGAAGCTGATTCACACTGACCTCGCCTGTTATCGGTCAATCAAACCGAACAGCAATTTGCTCAGGTCATTGGACAGGAATCAAGTTCCAGCGTAGTTTGGTCCTAGATTATTTCGATCTACGAGAAAACCAGCCGAAAAGGAAGATCATGCCCGGTCAATACCTACTCTACGGATCTTATGCATCCTATTATACAGCCAAGACGAGATCCTATTTACGTAAAAAAGGTATCGACTTTGCTGAGCGACTCCCCAGTGATCCCCAGTTCCGCGAGAAGGTACGGGCCGTATCCGGAAGCCCACGCATACCCCAACTGCTAACACCCGATGGAATCGTATTACAAGACAGTGTGACTATCCTGGATTTTCTGGAGCTTCGTTTTCCCAAACTCCCTGCAATCCCGACCACGCCCTGCCAACGCGTATTTGTACACTTGATGGAACTAATGGCAAGCGAAGGCCTGGTTGAAATGGCGTGGAAACATCGATGGTTATTTTCGGAAAACCTGAGTTTCGTAACGATGGATTTCGGTCGGTCATTTAGTCCCCAGGGAAACAACCAGGACTTAATGAAATATGGCAACATCATAGCCGAACGCATGATGAGTCAGGGCCTGCCCGAAGCGACTAAACAACTAAAAGACGAACTAGATAACCAATATCTGGGATTACTGTCTCTTTTTGAATTACACCTGCAGGAACACCCCTACTTTCTTGGCGGGCACCCTTGTGCAGCTGACTATGCCATCATGGGGGCACTGCATGCACACCTGGGTCGCGATCCGGCAGGTTTACGCCTCATGCAGGATAATGCTCCCAGAGTGTTCCGATGGATTGAGCACATGATGGTGCCGGATGTTCAATCACCTGAATTTTTTGATCGGCCCATCGAATATCCAGCTGATGACCATATACCCGCAACCGCATTGCACATTCTGCACTACATCGCGGATCTCTCTGGTGAAAAATTCTTACTCGACGCGCTCGCCTTCAATCAATTGACCCAGGAAATAACCCCGAAAACAGGTCACCTATTTGATGAAACACAGGATCAGCCTATTCTCAGCCAGCAACAGATTCATTACAAAGGAGCGCTGCATAGGGTACGAGCTCGCCTCTATCCGGTTTGGTTACTTCAGAGGTCGCAGCGTTACTTTCAGGCCTTGGACCAACACAACCAGCATCAAGTTTTACAGGTGCTTGGCGAGAACGTCAGCAAGGACCTTATTTCAGCACCGGTCCACACCTGGCTAGAACGAAAAAATAACCGATTAGTTGCCGGCTAGCACTGACATTCACTATAAACCAGATGCTCAAATTCAGTGAGCATATTAATCGCAGCCGGCTCACAGAAAGGCAGTAGTTGAGTCGCAATCACCGCGCAGAGATCCCGGTCCGGATCTATCCAAAAGAAAGAGTTAAACAATCCAGCCCAGGAGACACTTCCCTCTGAACGACCCTCAGGTAGATTACTGTCATGCAATAAAAAGCCGAGACTCCATTTGCCGCCTCTGGCAAAAGTTAAATCGAAATCGCAACTCATGGTACTCATCTGAGACTGCACTGGACCCACGGTTAAATCGCCGATTTGATTCATTAACATCAGCTTCACCGTGTCTGCCCGTAATAATCTGCCGCCATTACTATTACCCTGATTCAATATACAGCGCATAAACTGGATGTAATCATCAACCGTTGACTGAAGCCCACCACCACCACTGACTGATAACGCGAATTTCGGTTCTGGATGGAAGCCCTCTGGACCTCTCCTGTGAATATCTGCATGACGATGCTGCTGCTCCTCAGGAACGGAAAAGGCCGTGTCTTTCATACCTAACGGCTGGAAGATGTGATCAGCGAAGTAAACGTCTAGCGATTTACCGCTGATTCTTTCAACTACCCGACCGGCCCAATCAATACCGATGCCATATTCCCAGCGTTCCCCCGGCTCAAAATCGAGAGGCACCTCTAGGCCACCTGCAGAAAACGCGCTTTCATTCTGCCCACTGGTAACGGCGAGTTGGGCATTTTTATTCCAAATTTCATACACAAAACCGGAAGTATGGGTTAACAGTTGTCGCAGTGTTGGCGGGGCATCAATGGCTTTTAACTGTTGCCTGCCGTTGGGATCAAAACCCACGCGCATCTTCAGCCCGGCCAGCTCCGGCAGATAATCTGAGACTGGATTATCAAGCCCGACCAGACCCTGTTCAAATAGCTGCAAAACTGCCATGGTGGTGATCGGTTTAGTCATGGACGCTATGGCAACAATAGACTCGTTGGTCATCATCTGCTGCGTCTGACTATTCTGAACACCTGCCGAGGCCTGAAGCAAAGTCTCTGAACTATCGGCGATGCCACACACAACACCCGGTACTGCCTTGGTTTCGATTAAGCGATTTAAGAATGTCGCTATTTCCTCTTTCCGTTGTGCCATGAACAAACTCCCTTGCTGATCCTCTTAAAATTATTGATGCCATCTCACTTTGAACAAACAAACCGACCCAGGCTCAATATGAAGCTTAACCAAGCCCGCAGACAACCCCACAACCCTTCACCTCAATCCACCAAAGCAGGCTAATATCCCGACTGCCTTCATCAATCCATGGTCGTTTAGTGGGCTGCACTCCCAATTTAATATGTAGTACCTCATTAACAAAATCAATCCAGCTCTAAATACCTTAACTGATATCTGGGCCGACCTCCCCTGAACATTGTAAAAACGAGGCCTGCAAGCTAATTCTTATGTATTCAGGCAAGTCATAATCTACAAAAATAAGAGGAGATCAGCATTACGGCATCATGCCATAATGACCAAAACCGCTTCACTGGAACCGGACAGATTCGCTATCCCAACTCAAGTAAAGCAAAAAAATTAACGCAGGCCAGCAGTTGATCAACGTGTTATTCAATACAACCAAAATCAGACAACGCCTTAACTTATTTCGTAATAGAAATTTTCGGCTTTTATGGTTGAGTTCATTAGTCTCCATGCTGGGTGATTTTTTCATGTTTGTGGGCATGCCCTTCCTCATCATGAATCTAACCGAGGATAGAGCTGCCATTGGCGGAGTACTGGCCGTAGCAGGTGTTCCGCGAGCGCTGCTTCTGCTGTTTGGTGGAGCCTTGAGTGACCGCTTCTCTCCCTTGTTGATGATGAAAGCCTCCCGAGTCGCATTTTTATTGTTATTGTTTTTTATGACCAAGCTGATACTGGATGAATCTATCAGTCTCTTTAGCTTGTATATTTTTTCAGGTTTAATGGGCGTAATCGGGGCTTTTGGTATGCCTGCTGGGATGGCCATTTTACCCTTACTGGTGAAACGCGAAGATCTCGCCCCAGCGAATGCCATCACTGGCAGTACCAGCCAGCTCATTTCCGCCCTGGCTCCCGCTTTCGTCGGCTTCGCCGTACTTTTCCTGTCAACTGAACCATTGCAAACCTTGTTGCAAGGTACCTGGCCTAGCATTGAAGAGCTGCCAAGGCGGGCGGACATGCAAGGAATCGGGTTAGCTTACGCGATCAACCTCATCCTGATTATTGTTTCCATGGTACCTCTGTGGATGATCAAACCAGAATCAGAGGTCACAACGCCAAACCAAAAGGATAGCCTATTTAACTCCATTCAGGACGGCTTTACGTATGTTGGACAGGATACCTCGCTGCGTGCATTTATCATCTATATGACGATTACAACTTTTGTATCCATGGGCCCACAAATGGTTGGCATGCCTGTTCTTGCCGATGAGAACCTCTCGGGCATGAGATCTTATGGCCTGCTGATGTCGGCCCAGGGATTAGGCGCAGTCTTTGGCTCCCTTCTTGCCGCCGTTGCCACGCCCTCAGCGAGATTGCTGGGCCCAATCGTCATGTCCCTGGCAATAGTTCGCGGAATGGGCACCCTACTTATTGCAGCGATTAGTAGTCATCTCCAGGGGATCGTTCTAATGACGGTCATGGGAATCCTGACAGGCTATAGCAGTATCATCTTCATAACCTGGGTCCAAAAAAGAGTCTCACTGGAATACATTGGTAGGGTGATGAGCCTGGTTATGCTGGCTGTAATGGGCCTCCAGCCTCTATCGCAGGGTTTCTCCGGCTGGTTTATTGATGTTGCCGGGGTCACCACCTTATTCCTCAGCATGGGCCTGTTTATGATCATTACGCCGCTATTTGCGCTACTTAGCCCTGATATAAGGAACATGGGCGAGCCCAGGGGAGATCGTCAATAGGCACCGAAAAGGAAACCGATTATACTCAGCAGCCTCGTATGCGTCTTTTAATGCCTTACCCATGCTAATCAGACTCGTATCACGAGCCAGAAAAACAACCTACCTACAGGTATTTAAAGAGGAGCGATATTACAAATGGCACATGAACAACTCAATCTCAGCAATGATGAACTATTAAGTACTACCCGAGCAGTACGCAAAAGACTGGATTTTGACCGGCCTGTCTCTATGGACCTGATCAAGGAATGTATGGAACTTGCTGTACAAGCGCCGACTGGATCAAATGCCCAGGGCTGGCAATTTGTATTCGTAACGGATCCAGACAAAAGAGCTGCCATTGGTGATTACTATCAACAGGCTTTTTCGATCTACCGGGAAATGCCCGTAGCCATCCACAAACTGCACGCTGACAGCGATGACAGCAGCTTAACAGCAAGCCAAACTCGCTCGGCATCTTCAGCTGACTACCTGGCCGACAATATGGGCAGAGCACCCGTCTTGATGATTCCCTGTATTGCCGGGCGAACTGACAACGAAGCCGGCGCCAACGTATTGTCACAGACTGCAACTCTCGGCTCAGTGATCCCGGCAGCCTGGAATTTTATGCTGGCCGCCAGGGCGCGCGGGCTGGGCAGCGCCTGGACTACACTGCATCTGATGCACGAAAAAGCCATCGCTGACCTGCTGGGAATACCGTTTGATGATTTTATGCAGGTCGCCCTGATACCCATCGCCTACACTCGAGGCACCGCATTCAAACCTGCCTATCGTCCACCTGTTGAGACCATCATGCACGTCGACTCATGGTAGGTTACAGGCATTAAACAGACACAAGCACGGGTTACTGGGTACGCATAACCAAGCGAACAGCACCAGCCAGGGTATGCCAGCGCCAACATTACGAGCGATGGCAACAACAAACAGACTCTGCGCAGGTAAAGGTAAAGCCAAATCGTTGCCTACTCAGTGATCGCCATCCGACCGGGAATCCAGTTTATGCAGAAGCTCTTATTTTCAATCCTATCCATCCTGATCATGATCTCAAGCGTGGTGGTTATAAGGACCCTCTTGCATAGCCCTCCTCCCTTTGCCGACATCACTCTGGTGAACATCGATCTCGACGAACCCGCCATGGCCGATCGGCTGTCTCAGGCTATCAAGTTTCAAACTATTTCCCATCAATCCGCCTCAGATAAACAAAATCTGGAATTCCAGGGCTTTATCGAGTGGGTTGAAGTGACCTATCCTGCCGTGCATTCCAAACTGGATAGGGTAATGCTGGGCCAGACCATACTGTATCAGTGGCAGGGAAGCGTTGATCAGCTCAAACCCATTCTGCTCACCGGGCACTATGATGTTGTTCCAGTCATTCCTGGGTCTGAGCATAAATGGCTGCATCCTCCCTTTGCCGGCAAGGTGGTGGATGGTGATATCTGGGGAAGAGGCGCCCTTGATGACAAAAGCGGGGTTGTCGGTATACTCGAAGCGGTGACTTATCTGCTGAACGATGGTTTCCAGCCCCGTCGCAGTATTTACCTGAGCTTTGGACACGACGAGGAAGTGGGTGGAGTCCAGGGTGCCGCTTCAGTTGCAGACTATCTTAAGAAAAACAACGTACAACTCGCCTGGTCGCTTGATGAAGGCTCTTTCTTATACCAGGACATGTTGCCTGATGTCGATACCTTGGTCGCGGCAATTAATGTCGCCGAGAAAGGCAGCATTACGCTTGATGTCGTCGCCACAGCAGCGGGAGGACACTCCTCTATGCCACCGCAACATAATGCCGTCAGCGACCTGGCCAAAGCCATTACTTTATTACACGAAAACCCGGTCCCTGGCGGGCTAGAAGGCCTCAGTGCAGAGATGTTTGATGTCATCAGTCGTTATATGTCCTTTCCCACACGCCTGTTATTTGCAAACCAATGGCTTTTCTCCCAGATGATAGAACAGCAGCTGAGCACTTCACCGACAACTAATGCCATGCTGCGGACGACGACTGCGCCTACCATGTTATCAGGTAGCATCAAGTCTAATGTCCTACCGATTGAAGCCATTGCGACAGTTAATTTTCGTATCCACCCCAGGGATAACACCACGTCGATAGAAGCATTCGTCAACGACCTTGTTGCCAGCGATAGCATAGCCGTCCGTAAGCGCAGCGGTATCAATGCGTCAGCCGTATCGGCCCGGGACACCCCGGCATTTGACCAAATTGGGCAAAGCATGCGCGAAGTTTATGGGGATATCGCCGTTGCACCTGGCCTGATGATTGCCGGGTCAGACAGTAAGCACTACGCTAAGGTAGCGGATAATGCCTATCGCTTTAATCCCTTTATATTGCCATCTGAAGACGTCAGCGGCTTCCATGGCACCAACGAAAAAATTGCTGTCGACGCATTCGCCCAAGGCGTAAGGGGATATATTCAAATCATCAGGAACGGTAGCAGCCAATGATCGCAGCTCATGGCCAAACCTTGTCCAGGCAAACGCAAAACTCTAGGCCATCTTTTGTATTTGATGACACCTGAAATTTATCCTAGGACCTTAGTGCCTCAGCACCTTAGTACCGTGACTTTTTAGCTTCCATATTTGAATGAACGTCAATCAGCACAGTCTCTCCGGCCTGATTCAACTCCCTGGCCTGCTGCAGGGCCTCACCCATCGCTGAGGCTTTTGTTACCGTCAAACCTACCGCACCCATACCTTCGGCAATTTTTGCATAATCTCCCTGCATTTCACCCACTCCATATTTGCTGGCATGAGGAAACCCTCTCGGATAAGTCGCCATATTACCGTTATTGAGCAGAACGGTAGTAATGGCGAAGCCACTCCTAGAAGCAGTTTCCAGGTCTGTTCCAGACATACCGAAGGCGGCATCGCCCATCAGGTTGAGGCAGAATTTTTCAGGATTTGCCATCTTGGCGCCAATCATTAGCGGGATACCAAAACCAAGGTGAGTAGTTTTGCCCCAGCCTACATAACTATGCGGTGAAGTCGCTGTATAAAAGGGTACAAAAGAATCCCGAGGCGCACCAGCATCATGTGTGACAATACTATTTTCCCGATCCAGGTTTTTATCTATCTCATGAATTACCCGATAGGTATTCAAAGGTTCTTCCGTCGAGGTCAATAACGGTTGCCATTGCCTGAGCCATTCAGACTTGATCTTGGCTATTTCCTTTGAGATGCCTTCCACGTCACCAAACCCGACTCCCGCTGTCTCCGCCTTAATCGCCTCAACCAACGCCCGTATGGTCAACCCAGTATCACCAAGCAAGGCAATATCCACGGTTTCTTCACGACTGATCGCTGAAATGTCATCGGTATTCTGAATCAAGACTTTGTTATTACTACGAATCGGCTGGCCGTAAAACGTACGGGTCAGGCTCGAGCCCAGCGCCAGAATCAAATCACACTCACTCAACCACTTCCCGGCAGCCATCGTAGTCAAACCACTGCCTGCTCCGAGGCACAATGGATGGCGTTCATCCATGGCGGACTTACCCGGCATAGTGCAGAAAACCGGGATCCCCGTTAGTTCTGCCAACTCCTTCAGGTCATCTGTAGCTCCAGCCATAAGGACCCCCTGGCCAGCCCAAAGCAGCGGATTTTTTGCTGCTCTCAACGCCTTTAGCGCAGCGCTGATATCGGCCTCTGAAGGTTGCGACTGAGCCTGCGGCGGCGGTTGGTAATTCAATGCTTGCTCAGGAATTTCTTTCATGCAAACGTCTGCCGTTAACTCCACCACCACAGGGCCTCCGGGTCCATTGCGCAGGGCATGAAAAGCACGGCGCATGGCATTACCAATATCTTCGGGTTGATAAATAGCTTCAACCTGCTTGACGATACCCTGATAATTTCGAACTGCTGAAAAATTGGGTTTCACGGCCAGCTGATTCAACATTAAACCACCTGGTAAAACCAGTATTGGAATACTATCAGCAAAGGCTTGGGCTATACCGCCAACTGCATTTTCCGCCCCTGCCTGGGATTGAATCGCTGCCACCCCTATCTTGTTTCTATCGCTAGTTCGGCTGATACCATCGGCTGCCATAATTGCGCCACGCTCATGCCTGAAGGCAACCGGTCGAATACCCTGCCTGGCTGCGGTCTCAATCAATGGATTATTTGGAAAGCAGGTCATCAGGTCAACGCCTTCCTGCTTGAGAATCTCTGCGATGTATTCGTTGCCATTCATAGGCCAATCCTTTGTCGGTTTTTTACTGTCGGGATCCTCGCTAAGGCGACCCACCAAAATACGTTTTGATCACAACCAGCCTATTCACATTAACCAGAAGCCTACCCACCAAACTCCTTGAAGCGAGTAGGAAACTTCGCTCACACGGTAGCTCACGCAAACCTTTGTAGCTTACTAACCAGGTCAGTCAAGACAATAATCGACCCCCATCGACGTCCAGAGCAATGCCCGTTACGAACCTGGCCTCATCTGAGGCCAGATAAACAAATGCATCGGCAACATCTTCTGGCAAGGCTCTGCGACCCATCGGAATCCCAGCCACGACTTTGGCTTCCAGCGCTGTATCCAGATCCTTTCTGCCCGACACTTGAAAGTCAAAATTAGTAGCCGAGGATACCGGGCAAACGCAATTAGCACGAATCTTTGGTGCCAGTTCTATGGCCATGGTCTGGGTTAAATTAATCACCGCAGCCTTCGACGCATTGTAAGCAGCAAGACCCGGCCTGGGCCGCTTTCCGCCTACTGAGGCCGTGCTGATAATACTTCCACCTTCCGGCATATGGGGCACGCTCATCTTGGTTGCGAGGAAAATACTCCTTACGTTCACGCCCCACATGGAATCAAAATCCTCCGTTGACATACGTGTCATGTAACTGCCTTTATGGGGCACCCCAGCATTACAGCAAACAACATCAATCTTGCCGAATGCCTTTACGGCTGTATCTACCATGAGCTGATTGTCTGCCTCAAGAGCCACATCGGTCTGCACTGCAATCGCATTGGTTAGTTCTCGGGCCAGTTCTTCAGCACCTTCAATATTTAAATCAGCGAGCACTAACCAGGCTCCCTCCTGGGAAAACTTCCTGGCTATAGCGGTACCGAAGCCAGATGCTGCCCCGGTAACAATAACTGACTTCCCTGCAAATCTGCCCATGCTCCCTCCCAACTCTTTTTACCCGTTAATCACCAACCTTTCCGCTTTACTGCTCTAGCTAAGGCGCATCCGCCGCTACTTCCACCAGGGTCTTACCGAAATTACCGCCCGCCAGCATCGCCTGAAATGCCTGCGGTGCCTTTTCCAGCCCCGTCCATCGATCTTCCCGGTAAAAAACCTTATTGTCTTTGATATATTCTCCCACCTCAGACAAAAACCTTTCCTGATATTCATCAACGAAATTACCGACGAACAGAGGATGAACAGTAACGTTCCTGGCAGCGAACACCTGCTGACCTGAGGCCTGCCAGACCTTATGGGGATTACTGTCGTCGGTATTTCCATACTGTGATATCAATCCGCACAAAGTAATTCTGGCATTTTGATTAAGTAAACTCTGAACAGCTGCAAACACCTTGCCGCCGACATTCTCAAAATAAATATCGCATCCATCCGGGCAAGCTTTCCTGAGCTGTTCGTTAAAATCCTCAGCAAGATGGGAAACGCAGGCATCAAGACCCAATTGCTCCAAGCAGAAATCAACTTTCTCTGGTCTACCAGCAATACCAACCACCCGACACCCTGCCAGTTTGGCTAATTGAGCGGCTACCTGGCCGACTCCGCCAGAAGCAGCTGAGACAATCACAGTCTCTCCTGCACGAGGCTGGCACTGCACCATCATTCCAGCATACGCTGTCAGGCCCAGCATACCTAAAACACCGATTGCCGTGGATAGCGGTGCTCCCAGGGGATCTAAACGACGAGGATGCATGTAACCAAAGTGACTGATGCCTTCGCCACTAAGACCATGACTTTGCCAACCATTAGTATTGAAAATATAGTCGCCAACCTCGAACGGCCCCCTATTACTGGACACAACCTGAGAAACTGTACGGCCATGGCAGACCTGTCCGGGTAGTTCAGTGCCGTTACGTCTCCGTCCCCACTGGTATGGGTCCATGGACAGATAAAGCGTACGCGTCAGGACCTGGCCCGGCGCGGGTTCGGGCAAGGCCTCTTGGCCGAATCGAAAATCCTGGTCAACAGGCCATCCGCCACTGGGCGTATGTGCCAATCGCCACTGCTTATTCATCCCGACACGAACCTGAAAAATGCATGTTGAAAGCGGAATGTGCTGCTAAATGGCCAGATCTCCTGCCAGGCGTTCGAGTAAACAAGCGCATCACGTCTTTTTCAACTCCACCAGAATAGCGCGATACGCTTCGCCCAGATTGGTCGCCGTTTCAATATGGCCTTTACGGACATAATCTGCTTTTCCAGGTACCGGCATGAACTCGAAAGCATCTCCCAATGCCCCACCGGAGTCATCGTGAAACTGCACTGCGATAGGACCCGTACCGGAAATATTGAGCAGAAAATAGTCATGCTCATGGCGATGTAAGGGAATACTGTCACCTGCCGGAACCAGTTGATTCCAGACCCGAACGGTATCATCTTCAAATACAACCTCGGTGGCAATGGGATGCTCTTCAGTCATTGATGATATTCCCTAAGCGCTCATTAGCTGCAATAAAGTCTTCCATGAAGTCATACACAACCTGCCGCGAGGTTAACGACTGGTTCATCATGCCCACACCTTGACCGACGAAGAAGGTTGCCAGTTGCTTGGCACCTTCATGACCGATTTCAGCCATTTTAGTTACCTTTGCCAAGGCGGGCTCACTTACCAATGATTGCAGCGGCATAGCCAGCGGATCGGGAGCATGTTCACTGAGTTCCCAGGCATCAGTCCAGGGGGATCGGACCTGCCTGGAATATTTACCTGTCCGGCTCCGTGATCGAACGGTTTGGCTCGAGCCCGCAGCCAGCAGCTTTTCCTTAATAATTGGCGACGTTTCTGCTTCCTGGGTAGTCAACCACACAGACCCGGTCCATGCGCCATCTGCCCCCATGGCCATGGCCGCCGCCATCTGTCGGCCTGTCACGATACCACCGGCAGCCAGGACGGAGACATGCGGGTATTTTTCGACCGCCTGGGCTACTTCAGGAACCAGGACCATAGTAGATACTTCACCACAATGGCCACCAGCCTCGGTACCGGCAACAATTAAAATATCAACACCCGCCTCTGCCTGTTTAACCGCATGATGCTTAGCTCCGACCAAAGCACCCACGGGTACTTTATGCTGTTTGCCTAATTCCAGCATATAACGAGGAGGAACTCCCAGAGCATTAACAATGATGCTGATCGGATGGGAGAAGGCGACATCAAGAATATTAGCGGCTCGACCCTCGCCCAGGAAACCACCACTGCCTCGGGTAGAATTGTTCTGGTAGACATCAGAGGTATCAATATTGTGCTGAGCCAACACACCCGCTGCAAAATTCTTATGCTCATCGGGTATCAGCGCATGGAATTCCTCCGGCGACAGACTTTCATCCTTATTGGCCATTGACGTCGGTACAATGAGGTCCACACCATATGGTTTGCCATCAATGTGAGCATCAATCCATTGCAGCTCTATTTCCAGTTGATCAGGCGTGTAACCGGCAGCGCCCAGCACGCCCATGCCCCCAGCCTTGGAGACCTCGCAGACTACATCCCTACAATGGGTAAAGGCGATCAATGGAAATTCAATTCCCAGCGTGTCACAAATCGGTGATTTCAAAGCATTCTCCTTTTCAAACTTATAGCGCAACTTTTAATTATTAACTCTTATTGCTCGAAGATAACAGAGTTTTAAGGCTGGAAAATACTCTTTTCTACACTGGCTTAAATAACTGTATCTGCCGCAACCAGGTCAAACTGGTAGAACAGAACCCGATATCATTGCCTTAGCTGCTTGTCAGTGTCGGTAAAGTGCTGTTTTCACCATCAGGACTGATCCTTGCGATGTAATCTTTCTATGATTGAACCGATCTGCTCATCATCCAGAGAGGGAGCGTTAAAACTTGTGCGATCAATTAAATCACCGAAACGCCGCAGCCATTCGTCAACAACCTCGTCGGGCGAACCCACAATAGTGAACGCTGCCAGCACATCATCTTCAATCAGCATGGCCATTTCTTCACTACGATGCTGTTTCATCAATTTATTCAACTCAGTCTGCAACTCACCCCAGCCATGGGCATCCAGGACCATTCGATACCCCGGTGTTGAGCCATAAAAAGCGATCCGGCCGCGAGCTATTTCAATCGCTTTACTAATTTCCTGATCCGAATTACCGGTAGCAATCATGGGTGAAAAATCTATTTCAAAATCTGATCGATCCATTTCAACTGCAGCCAGACCCGCCGCTATCGCCGGCAGGTTCACTTCTCGAATAAATTTCTCGGTTGAGAAGGGATGCATAATAAATCCATCTGCTGCCTCAGCAGCCACCTTTGTCATCAGCGGGCCTGTCGCTGACAGAAATATCCGCGGTCGCCCCCATTCTGAATTCTTCGGTGTGAAAGTGCTGGGCATTAGCGAGTGCTGATAATACTCCCCCTGGAAGTCGAGATGGTCACCCTGGTACCAGCAATCAAAAATATGGTGCATCGCATTGATGAACTCTCTCATCTGCCGGGGCGCCCGATGCCAGGGCATTCCAAAACGGCGCGTCACATGTGGCTTGACCTGCGTCCCCAGACCAAGAATAAATCGATCCTCGCTAAATGCATTCAGGTCATGGGCCAGATGCGCCATACTCATCGGGTTTCGCGCAAATGCAACCGCGACTGATGTCATCAGTTCAATCCGGCTGGTACACTCGGCTGCCAGGGTTAACGGCAGAAAGGGGTCATGTTCCAGCTCGGCTATTTTGATACCATCATAGCCCAGGGCTTCAGCCCGTTGCGCCTGAGTTTTTACCAGACTGAGGTCGGCACTTACATTAATGTCAATTTTCACTTTATCAACTCACATCAAAATCAAAATTATAAGCTCGACAGGCATTCTCTCTAAAAAATAAACGGGTAACCGAATCGCGTACTGGCAGCTCTGCTATTTCCTGCCTGGCTCTTTCCCAGACTATGGTCGGATACTCAGTGCCGAACATCATTTTGTGTTTCCCCCGTGTATTGATGAAGTGCACAAAGTTCTCTGGCCAGTATTTTGGCGCAACAGCACAACAAGACATATAAACATGTTCCCAATGACTAATCGTTGATAGCGTTTCTTCGATCCAAGGCTGGCCACAATGTGTCATGATCAAACGCAAATCCTGAAAATGAAATGCCACTTCGTCGTAATATATGGGGTTCTGGACAAAACCCGGTCGTCGAGGGCCCGGCATTCCTGCATTCTGGGAAACCGCCATATCTAGTTCCAGGGCCTTGATGTAGAAAGGCCAGTAAACTCGGTCGGTCGGTGGCAGGCCCGTTCTGAAAGGCGGTATTCTCAAGCAGCGGACGTTATACTTTTCATGATAAGCCTTGATCTTTTCAATCTCCTTGAATCCATTGAGCGGATTGACAATCATGGCGGGAAGGATTTTACGGGGATACTGCAAATGGGCCTCCATAACCCATTGAGCATGATCTGGCTCCATAATAGAGATCACGCAGGCACCAACTCCAGACTCATCCAGTATTTCGAGTAATGCCGTGGCTGAATCGATTTTTCTCCTGGTGCCAATATCTTTAAACAAGTGCCTCAATGCTGCTTCGCCCCCAGTCGACAGGAAACTCGAATTAATCAAGGAATCAACGGCCCGTTCTGTCACTTCATTTTCCCCTGGCAGCGCTTAGCTTCATGTTAAAACCACCGCTGTTTTGGCCCCTGCCATCAACTGGCAGCATGTCACAAATCTGCAGTTACTGATGACAACTCTCCTGTTAATGATGCTCTCTGCGAGATTTCAATCCAATTACCATCAGGGTCCCTGACAAAGGAGATTCTGGCGGTGGTGCCAAGGGTGCGTGGCGGGCTCCCCTCTACCCCTCCCCGATCCAGAAAATCGCGATGTTCTAAATCCACATCCCATACTTGAACCGTGATATAACGAAAACCAACACCTCGCATTTCCTGGCAAGGTGCATGGTCAGGATTTTCTTCGAGAAAAAACAATGTGGTCCCCCAGCGAAAGCAGGTTTCGCTGACTTCTTCTATCTGCAACACCTGACGGTAAAAATGCTGAAATGCCGGAATCGAAGATACTTCCAGCTCTATGCCAATAAAATCGACCCCAAAATTGCCCTCGGGCACCAGCGTCACCCGATTTTCATCAGGGTCATACAAGGTGACAGGCTCATCAATATCATCACTGGCAATGAGCAGTCCTGTATATCCGGAAGACGTTTTTTGCGGAAGTTCATCGCGAAGATGGTTCAATTTAAAGATAGAACCATTCAGACTGTGGCGATGCTGGTGATTTCCACCTCCTACCTTCAATAATTCTTCATAGGGCAAACCCACTTCCTTTTTCCAGAAATCAAGCATGGCATCACGCTGATTGGTCTGGACACCAACATCAATAAAGGGTTTTGCTAATTTCATCGTTTTAACCGTGTTCCCTGTGTTTATTCTCCCAGCGATAAAAATGCCTGGTCATGCGAGACCTTCCATCTGCAGAACCTCAGCGACCGTAGCAAGGGTTTGCATCCGATTACGATGCTCAATCACTCGTGGTAATAATGTCGTATCCACACCATCACCCTCAAGCCATCTTGACAGAGTATAAAGGTAGATGTCGCAAATCGAATACTTTTCACCCATCACCCAGGGGCCCATCAATAATTCATCTTCAATTAGCCTGAAGCCTGCTGTCATCGTCTGCGGGACTTTTTCCTTCATCGCCACCAGCGCAGTAGGCTCATCAGCCCAACGATAGCCTCTGGGTCCATGTGCGTGGGCAACGTGCACCGTTGATGACAGGTAACCATTAAATTCCTGCACCTGTGCGAAGGCAAACGGGTCATTGATGGGCGCAAGGTCGGCCTCCGGGAAGCGTTGGCTTATAAAGGCCAGTATGGCTGAATTTTCCGTTAGTATGCCCTGGTCAGTCACCAAAGCAGGCACCCGTCCCTTGGCATTCACAGCAAGGTACTCGTCTGTCGTCTGTTCTCCCCGATGCAGGTTTACCTTCCTGCTTTCAAACTTTGCTCCTGCCTGATGCAAAGCAATGTGTGCTGCAAGAGAGCATGCGCCAGGTGAATAATAAAAAATCATGACTAGTTCCGTTTTTGCTGGATACCTACCTAACATTATGCACAAGTTGCGCTTGAGCCGACACACCTGCAAACTATTGGATAAGCATTACATTCCATCAATCAGGATAAATCAGGTGACTGAGGGCATTGTTGACGTTTTAATCATAGGTGCGGGCGCTTCTGGAGCCGCAGCCGCCTGGAGTCTTGCTGATACGAAGATGAGAATAGTCTGTCTTGAGCAGGGCGATTGGGTCAATCCAACGGATTATCCTAGTAATGGAGAGGACTGGGAAACCAGGGCAGGTTACGGCGATTTCGCGATTAATCCTAACCGCAGAAGACTTGACGTGGACTACCCCATCAACGAAGAAAATTCGCCTATTTCCGTTGCCAATTTTAATGGCGTAGGTGGAGGCACAATCTTATATGCAGGTCATTTCCCACGTTTTCACCCATCTGATTTCAGGGTAAAAAGCCTCGATGGCGTCGCCGACGACTGGCCTATTAACTATCAGACCCTGGAACCTTATTACGATGAGAACGACCGGCTAATGGGTGTGTCGGGATTAGCAGGCGACCCTGCCTATCCAGAAAAACCAGCTCTCATGCCACCCGTGCCACTAGGACTTTCCGGTGAAACCCTGGCAAAAGGTTTTAATCAATTGGGTTGGCATTGGTGGCCTTCCGACAGCACGGTAGCCACAGAACCCTACGATGGCCGAGATCAATGTATTAACCTAGGGGCCTGCCTGAGCGGTTGTGCACAAGGTGCAAAAGCCAGCACTGACATCACCTACTGGCCTAAGGCTATTCGTAGTGGGGTTGAAGTGCGTACTCGCTGCAGAGTCAAGGAAATCACCGTGCACGACAATGGCATGGCCTCAGGCGTAACCTATTTCAACCAAGCAGGTGATGAGATTAAGCAACGCGCAGAAGTAGTCATTCTGGCCTGTAACGGCGTCGGTACGCCGAGAATACTGCTTAACTCTAAATCAAAACAACACCCAAATGGACTGGCAAATTCAAGCGGATTGGTCGGTAAAAATCTCATGTTTCATCCTTATGCCTCCATTCAGGGGATATTTGAAGAGCCTCTGGATGGTTGTCATGGCCCTAGCAACTGTATCTGGAGTCAGGAATTCTATGAAACAGACCCATCCCGGGGTTTCCTGCGCGGCTTCACCTACGAGATCAGCAGGGGGCAGGGACCTGTCACTACGGCACTACGAGGGATGAGTAGCGGCCATATACCTTGGGGAGCGGATCATCACCGGGCGCTGCGTAAAATGGTCGACCGGACTACGGGTATGGTGGCAATCTGCGAGGACCTACCTGAGCAGCACAACAGCGTTACTCTTGATCCGATACTCAAGGATTCCAACGGCATCCCCGCTCCTAAAATCGACTACACCATCAGCCAGAATAGCCAGGCTATGCTTGATTTCTCGATAGCAAAGGCATCAGAGGTGCTTCGCGGGCGCTAAAGACGTAATTGCAACGGCGCCAATCAGCATTGGTGGTTGGCACCTAATGGGTACCGCGCGTATGGGTATTGATCCCACCAAATCTGTCGTCAATGAATGGGGAAGGAGCCATGATGTAAAGAACCTGTTCGTTATCGATGGTAGTCTGTTCGTCACCAGTGCCGGTGTAAACCCGACCCGGACTATTCAGGCACTGGCCCTTTATATTGCGGATACGATCAAACAACGACTGGATACATTATTCGATTGAGAAGTTTATGACAGAGACTAACCAACCAGACCTGATCAGCAGTGACGGCTTGCCTGCAGAGCAGCAAAATTGTATCAGAAAAATCGCCGCCCAAATGATCCCTGCGAGCACAGAATTTCAGGTACCTGGTGCCGATGATCCCAACATCATCGGTAATATCTTGCAGCGCCTCGGCAGACAAGCCAGCATGGTTGCCCAGATCTACCATAGTCTTGAACAAGCATCTATGGGAAAATTTGAACAGCCATGCACAGAGATTAACGATGAAAGTTTTAATCTACTGCTAGCAGATTTTAGAAATCAACAAGGAGCACTGACAGCGTCATTAATGGTTACAGTTGTCGCCTGCTACTATGAGGATAAACGCGTCCTGGATTCAATTGAACATGAAGCCCGGCCGCCGTTTCCACTGGGGCACAAACTGAAGCAAGGCAATTGGGATCTGCTGGAACCCGTAAAAAGCCGGCCAAAATTTTATCGACAGCCTGAAGCGTGATCTGTGCCCTCAAGTATATTTAGGCAGGGCTGCAAAGTCCGACTTAACTGCCAGCGGCAGTTAAACTGTTATGTACCGGGCAGCCTGCATCAATGCTCATAAGGGTTAAACAAAACAGAAACCAGCAGGGTGAATAAAGGTGATTAAGCGATGCGACCTCATTTAATCCTAGGTAATTCCAGCCGCCGTTTTTCCGGTGTGACTTCTACCATGCTCCAGGTTCTACCGCATCAGCAGAAGGCCTGCAATGTAGCTGTTCTCGGGCCCCATCATGTCCCCGAAGGTACCCGAGTAATCGGTCTGTTCGAAACCATATCAATGTTACGGCTATTATCTGAAGATGCACCCAACATCATATTCCACGCCCGCCGAAACGATGAAATGATACAAGCTTTAGTATTGCGCTGGTTCTCTCGAGGCAAATTGAAAATCGTTTTCACATCCACTGCACAACGTCATCACAGCCGCTTTACTCGTTGGCTGATCAGGAAAATGGATGGTGTCATTTCAACTTGCCAAGCCGCTGCCTCTTACCTACGGAAAAAACCGCAAATAATTATTCCTCATGGTGTCGATCCAGATACCTGGTATCCCGCCGAATCGAAGACTGCATTGTGGAAAGAACTCGGTCTACCTGGCAAAAAGGGAATAGGGATTTTTGGCCGGGTACGAGAACAGAAAGGGGTGGATGTGCTGATTGACGCGGCTATTCCACTATTACAACAGCAACCCGACTGGGCCGTTATCATCGTCGGTGAAATCACTCAAGATCAAGCTTCTTTTTTCAAGGCCCAACAGCTCAAAATCAATCAAGCCGGTCTCACCCAGCAATTTGTTTTCACGGACAAGCAGCCATTTGCACGAATTCCGGTCCTGTTTCGCGCCATGAGTATCATTACCGCGCTGAGCCGTAATGAGGGTTTCGGCCTGACCGTATTGGAAGCTATGAGCTCCGGGGTTCCCGTTATCGCCAGCACCGCCGGCGCATGGCCGGAAATAATTAATAGCAACCAAGCTGGTAGAATTGTGCCCATCGCAGATATCGCAGCAACCCAACAGGCCCTGAGCGCATTGATGGCTACTGAAGACACACTGGACTCTTTAGCGATTCACGCCCGGCAGCGTATCCTTGAGCATTTTACGGTAGAGCAGGAAGCTACAAAGTTACTGGCCTATTTTCAAGCACTGCAATAAACACCCAATACCCACCCTAAAGGGATCAGCCAAATAGTCTTGCACCGGTAACGCTTGCAAAGCCCTGACTAGCTTATTGCTTATCAACGGCCCGGCTGCACTGCGGGCACTTACTTTTTGCCAGGAACACCAAAAAACCTATCCATTAGAATGGCGTCACCAATGAGCGATTAACATCTGGGCTACATTAAAGTAAGGCTAATACGGACCTGATTCGGATTGTTTTACCCTCCCGAATGTTTTGACTTTACCAGCAATTACGACCAATATCGCGGCTGGGATTTAAGCCCGCAGAAAACGCTTTCTATGCTAGTCGACAAGTACGGGTTTGACACAATTTTAGTTCATCACCGTTAACACACGGAAGGACATGAGGTTTACCGGGAAAACCAGTCCAGGCATCAACCAATTTCACGAATACTGTATTGACAGGAACTGACCAACTCCACCCAATATGAATGAATTAAATACCAACTACCCGAACCGGCCCTTAAAAATCGCCTTGGTCGTTGATTCCTGGGATCACCCCTTCAATGGTACGGTCGTTTCTGCTCGCCGCTTTGTTGATGCCCTCAGTGAAGAATTCAATTTTCGAATTTTTATTACCCCTGAACCAGGGATACAACACGATGAACGGTTCGTCGCATTCCCCCGATTGCGCCTACCCGGTGCCAATGATCTGTTGGAATCAATGAACACACCACTAGCGATTCCGAACCAGGCAAAAATTCTGGCGGCCCTGGCAGACTGTGATCTTCTCCACATTCAATATCCTTTTTTCCTGGCTGGAGCTACCATCAAAGCTGCTCGCAAACTGGGTATTCCTGTGATCTGTTCATTCCATGTTCAACCGGAAAACCTATTACGAAACATAAAACTTGAATCTAGCTTCAGCATAGAATGGCTATACCGCTTATTTCTCCATAAGTTCTACAATCAGGCCGACCTGGTTATCACCCCGTCCGACTTTGCTGCCAATCTGCTGCTTGAGAATGGCCTTAAAAAACCCGTGGTGACTCTTTCCAACGGAATCCCTGATCATTTTTTCAGCATACGCAGGACCAACACAAATCAAGGGCAGTTTCACATACTGTCTGTGGGTCGCCTTGCAGCAGAAAAAAAACAGCACCTCATTATAGAGGCTATACAACGCTCCGGTTTAGAGAAAAGCGTCACCCTCACACTGGCAGGGACTGGCCCCCAGCAGAAAAAACTGGAACGACTAGCCGCGAGAAGAGGTATTCAAGCCAATATCGGCCGAATCAGCCAACAACACCTGGAGGATCTGTATGCCTCGACAGACCTGTTCGTTCATTCCAGTGAGGTAGAGTTGGAAGGGATGTCTGTCATGGAAGCTATGGCAAGTGGAATCTGCGTGTTAGCCAGTGATGCCCGAAGTAGTGCACTGAGCGATTTCATGGTCGGCGACAATACCCGTTTCCGATCAGGTGATCCCTTAGACCTGGCAGAAAAGCTGAATTTCTGGATTTCCAATCGAGACCAGTTGAATACGCAAGGACAAAAAAACCGGCAGATGGTAACGACCAGGGCACACCATCATTCAACGCGGCGTCTTTCAGCGATTTACAGGCAAACTCATGCAACCGCAATTCCTCTCCTTGATATGATCCATGACTAAAACAATGGCGCTCCATCACCTGGTGACCCGGTGGCTAAATTTAGTTACCCGTCATCCAACCACTACCCTTATGTTACTCGCCTGTTTGGCACTCGGCGCTATAGCGCTATTCGTGTCCAAGGGCGAGATTAATTCCGACCTGTCGCACCTGGTAAAACCGGCCGCTAATCTAGGCTGGCATCAGGACAACGAAACCTTCAAGGAAGCCTTCCCCGACCTCCAGCAAACCGCCATTGTCGTTATTTCAGGCGAACAGGCTGATGCAGTCACGCAAACAACTAAAGCACTGGCAGACGCGTTTACGGCCAGTGGAGAGTACCAATCGGTGTTTGCTCCGACAGTGGACGACTTCCTGGAACAGCGCCTTTTGTACTTTCTACCGATCGATAAACTTGAACAGTGGCTTAACGGCGCTGAATTCAACTATGGACCCTTACTCAGAATTGCTGATGAAGCCAGCCTCAGTAACACTGTTTTTTTGCTGGCTGACTTCATAGAAGCCAATCCAGGGCTACCACTACCGATCACACTGGACAGCCTGGTAAATTCCCTGATGGCAGAAAAACTCCAGCTAAAGGGCTACTACTCGCTGGTTGACCCAAATATTAAAAAGCACATCCAACTCGTCCTGATCAAGGGTCGCCAGGATTTTAACAAGCAGCTACCCAATGCGGAAATAATTGCCAGCATTCGTCAGATTATTAGCGCCGAAGGACTAGAAAAGGGCGTCGAAACGCATCTAACCGGAGAAGTCGCCCTGGCAGATGAAGAACTCCGTACTGGCCTGCAAGGTATCGGCATCGCTGCTTCTATTTCCTTGGTGCTGCTGGGTATCATCATGGTTATCGGCATCCGCTCGAGCAGTATTATTACCGCTATCTTTGCCATGCTGGTGATCGGTGTCAGCCTGACCTTAGGTTTCGCAACGCTGGCGATTGGCAGTTTCAATACGCTCTCAATGATTTTCGTGGTCATGTTCTTTGGTTTAGGCGTCGATTTTGCGGTGCACTTCGCGCTTCGATTTCAGGTTGGCTTACTAGATCAACCCATTGCAACTTCACTGCTGACAACTACAAAAGATCTCCTGCCCGCCTTGGTTCTGTGCACCGCGACTTCAATGCTGGCGTTTCTGTCATTTGTACCAACCGCATATCTTGGCCTGGCAGAACTTGGCATCATCTCAGCTGGAGGAATGGTGATCGCCTTGTTTCTTACTATGACTCTATTACCGGCCTGGTTTACGCTATGGCGGCCCACTGGCATTAGCAGCCAACCCCGCGATAATTTGTTTCCGCGGATGAAAATCAGATGGCTTAGCTATACGGTAATCCCGCTTGCTCTACTGGCAGCTCTAATCGCCAAGGATCTGGCATTTGACTATAATGTACTGGCCATGCGGGACGAAAATTCAGAAGCCACCCGAACCCTGCTGACGCTCCAGGAAGCGAACCTGGTAACGGATTACAGCATTTCAGTCATAGCCGACACAGGCGCTGCCGCTGACCGACTCAAGCATGACCTCACCCAACTATCCCTGGTTGGCGACGTCACCACCCCCTTGGATTTCCTGCCACCTGAACAATTGAAAAAGCAGGTCTTACTCCAGCAAACAGCAGACCTGTATGCCACCATCGAGACCGTATTTGCTGGTGAAACTGATGAACTACTGGTACCTGCTATCGCTTATTTTAGATCATCATTAAACCGGGTTGATGCTGAAACACGATCTCAATATGGACCTCTGCTGCTTGCACTTGATTCAATTGCTGAAAACCCAGAGTATCACGCCAGTATCAACGAAAACCTCTACAATCAGGTGCAAACCAGCCTGAAAAAACTTAATCAAATGCTGGCTGCTGAGCCTTTTGCACTCGAGGATATACCAGCAGACTTCAAACGCCGGCTCATCACTGACAAAAACCAATACCTGATCTCCGTCCAACCCAAGCACAAACTAAACTCCCGAATCGAAACCGACCGCTTTATAGAACAAGTATTAACGGTGGCCCCGAACGCCGCTGGGCGCACACTAGTCGAGTGGGGCGTAGGTGACGTAGTAGTAAAGGCTTTTCAAAAAGCTGCTATGTTGACCTTTCTCGGAGTCTTAATCTTACTAGTCGCCTATTTCCGCAGCTTCATTTATGCCATTGTAGTACTGATACCCATTGCCCTGAGTGTATTATTTACCCTGGCAATCTGCCAGTTATCAGGTCTGACGCTCAATATGGCAAATATTCTGATCATTCCGCTTATCATCGGACTCGGTGTGGACGCGGGTATCCACGTAGTTCACCGGCACAAGCAGACCGACTCTGGGAATGACTTTCCTTTGCTCAGTTACAGTACTTCCAAGGCCATTTTGATTAGTGCTCTAACTACCATCGGAACATTTTTTTCACTTTCTTTCAGCTTGCACAAGGGTGCCGCCTCGGTCGGCCTCCTACTGACTATCGCAATTTCAATTATGTTGCTCGTAACATTTACCATATTGCCAGCTTTACTCGACCCTCTAAGGGATACCAACAGCAACCGCAAAGGAAACACTATTGCAGAACTGTGAAACAAACCAATTGCTTTGCCCTAGCCTTTACATACAGTGCCCTGAGCTCATGCCATACGGGTCATTTTCGGCTTGGTATTGACGGTTAGCCTGTGCCATCATTTCAACTCGTTGACAAGGACTCTTTTCATGAAAGTGATCACTAGTATCCCAAGTGAAGCACTCAATAAAATAGCCAGCACTGTTGAAACGCTCGATTTAGCCGGGTTTTCAGGTATATCAACCCAGGAAAATCGACACAATCCCTTCCTACCTCTGGCGATTGCAGCGACCCACAGCAGCAAACTTGAGCTCAGAACCAGCGTAGCCATCGCCTTCGCGCGCAGTCCCATGGTATCTGCAGGGCTGGCATGGGACCTTCAGGCAGCCTCTTCCGGGCGATTTACCTTGGGTCTAGGAAGCCAGGTAAAAGGTCATAATATTAGACGATTCGGGGTGCCCTGGAGCCCACCAGCGCCAAGACTGAGAGAATATGTACAGGCTGTAAGAGCTATCTGGGACTGCTGGCATACTGGAACACAGCTAGATTACCAAGGCGAACACTATCAGCTATCGCTGATGACCCCGAACTTTACCCCTGAGCCACTCGAGGGTAGCTTACCTAAAATCCAGATAGCAGCAGTTGGCCCCGCCATGATGAAAGTCGCAGCGGAACAATGCGATGGTGTCATGCTGCACGCCTTCTGCTCTGCGCGATACCTCAAGACCCGAATTATGCCTCGACTCAGTCAGGGCCTGGATCAAGCAAACCGCAACCGGGAGAACTTTGAAATTTCCGGCGGTGGATTTGTCATCACCGGGAAAGACGATGCTGAAGTACAAAAACAGTTCGAGTGGGTTAGAACCCGAATCGGGTTCTATGGCTCTACCCCTGCTTATTGGCCTGTTTTCAAAGTTCATGGTCTGGAAGACTTAGGGTTAGAATTAAATGAAATGTCTAAAAACGGACAGTGGCAGGATATGGCCAAGCTAATTTCCGATGACCTGGTCCACGAATTTGCTGCTGTCGGCCGATTCGATGAAATAACTGCTAAAATTGAACAGCATTTTGACGGCATGGTAGATATTGTTAACTTGCCGAACAACACCCCAAGAGAACTAATCCAGGATGTCATTAATATTAACACGCCCTTTCAAACATGAATGATTGGAAAGTTGGAGTCATTGGAGGTGGCAGTTGGGGTACAACCGTTGCCCACCTGTTAAGCCGTCATAAAGCCGTCAAACTGTGGGCGAGAAACTCCGCTACGGTTGATGAAGTCAACCAAAACCACAGTAACCAGCATTATTTACCCGATGCCCAACTGTCACCAAAGCTTTCGGCAACTGCTGATCTGCAAGAGGTCACTGAAGGTAAGAATCTCATCGTCATGGCGATCCCCTCCCAGAACTTCAGAGACGTGCTCACTCTGGGTGGCAAATATATACAAAAAAACACCCCGATTATCAGTCTGAGTAAGGGGCTGGAGCTTTCGACTGGCTCACGTATGACTGAGGTAATCAAACAAGTATTACCCGAAAACCCATCAGGCGTACTAACGGGACCTAATCTAGCTATTGAGATTATGGCTGGTTTTGCTGCCGCCAGTGTACTGGCAATGGAAGATAAAGTGCTCAGCCAGCAGCTGCAAAGCGTATTCCATAGCAGTCTGTTTCGGGTTTACCGTAATCAGGATGTTATTGGCTGTGAACTCGGTGGCGTGCTTAAAAATATTATTGCTATCGCTACGGGAATGGGCGACGGCCAAGGAGCAGGAGACAATACTCGCTCAGCGATCATTACCCGAGGACTGGCGGAAATGACCCGGCTCGGTACTGCGATGGGCGGGGATGCCAGCACTTTTGCAGGTCTGGCCGGAATTGGCGATCTGGTCGCGACCTGCACCAGTGAGAAATCTCGTAACAGGACGGTGGGCTTTCGCCTGGGTCTTGGCCAGTCAATGGAAGATATAAGCCGAGAGATGTTTATGGTCGCCGAAGGCGTTAAGAGTGCTCCAGGGGTCATCGCATTAGCAAATCAATACAACGTTAAAATGCCGATCTGCCAACAAGTTTGCGCTGTTGTGCAGGGTAGAAGCGATGCCAAACGCGGCTTTAAGGAATTATTAAAAGCGGAAATCGGCTCAGAATCCGAGCCATTCTAGCGCCCATTCGTTCCTGCTTTTAAGTATCTTTAATGCTATTCCTGTACAAGCCAAACGATACAAAAGCTATTGATACAGGAGCTAATCGATGGCAGGGCAGACAATAATACCAAATCCTTTTTATCGGTTGCTCGGGCAACATTCACTAGTAAACACTTTCCGGTGATTTTCCTCAATCAAGCTTAAATCAGTAGCTAACTTCATTTTTTACAAATCTAATTGATAATGATTCTCATTTAGATTAGTATTTGCAACTCATCTAGCCAGTGAGACAAACAACATGCGCCGTCGATTTACCCTTCCCCTGTTATGCAGCTGCCTGCTCATCAATAACGGTCTCGCCGATCTACCGGACAACCCCAACAACGACATAATTCTGGAAGAAGTCTCTATCGTTGGTTCCAGAACCAAAGCAAGGCAAATTGCAGGGGCAGCAGCGTACCTTGGTCCTGAACAACTCGAACGCTTTTCCTATTCAGACATTCAAAGCATACTAAGAAGTGTCCCAGGCATTTCCCTGCAGACCGAGGACGGATTCGGACTTCGACCCAATATCAGCATCCGCGGCGTTGCTACCGAGCGCAGCAGCAGAATCACCTTACTGGAAGACAATATACTGATTGCACCCGCTCCCTATGCTGCACCCGCTGCCTATTACTTTCCCACACCAGGTCGTATTCACAGTATAGAAATCCTCAAAGGCCCTGCTGCTATTACCCAGGGGCCTTATACTGTTGGCGGTGCCCTCAACATGATATCAACACCGATCAGTGGCGATAATCATGTAAATCTGATGATAGAAGCCGGCGCCGATGCAACATACCGAAGCCATGCATGGCTCAATCGTCGAATTTCAGATCAAACGCAGGTCCTCCTGGAAACACACCAATGGCAATCAGATGGATTCCAGCACTTCCAGAAAAGTAATCAGGATACAGGTCTGAATGTTCAAGATTACATGTTCAAATTCAGATACCAAAGTAAAGATGACCGCCATCAAATCGAACTCAAACTACAAGAGACCCGCCAGGTTTCCAATCAATCTTACCTTGGCCTCACCGACCCTGACTTTGAGGATTCACCCCTACTTCGGTACGATGTCTCAGCGTTAGATAAAATGCGTAGCCAGCACCAGCAGGCAATGATTCAATATCGATTTTCACCAACATCTTCAAGCAAACTTGTTATCACAGGTTACCAAAACCGTTTGTACCGGAACTGGTTCAAAACTCATGGTATTGATCTTGATGGCAGCCTCACGAATGCCGATTATGCTGGTTTAAGCTGGAATAAGGTCATTTCTGCGATTAACCTGGACCAGCCCCTGAATGGCACCACGCCAGCCTTTTTATCGGGTTTGTTGCAGGGTACTTCTGATACGCCTGAAGGCAGTATCCAACTCCGTGCAAATGCCAGGCACTATCTATCCAGGGGAGTACAGGCCAAATTCGAGCGCCTTTTCGAGACCAAAAACAGCCAACATGAACTAGAACTAGGAATCCGTATCCATGAAGATTATGAAGACCGACTGCAGCGCAACAGTACTTATCATCAAGCATCCAGCGCACTGATCCTGGACGATCTCGGGAAATGGGGTAACGCGGGTAATCAAATCCAGGCTGCCAAGGCTTATGCATTGCACCTGCATGATAATATCAGAATTAACAAACTAACCTTATCCCCTGGCATTCGATTCGAATATATCCAACAACACAGGACTCGATGGGAAACCAGGCCAGCTATTTCACCTGATCCTTCAAGTCGAGATAGCGGTAATCTCAGAGACCAGAGAGAAAATCGAAGTAAAATCTGGCTACCTGGATTTGCCGCCCTCTACCAACTAAATGATGCCATGACACTGGTAGCCGGCGTACATCGAGGCTTTTCGGCTGCAGGTAATGCACCTGGAGCAAGAGAAGAATCATCGGTAAATTATGAACTCGGTATTCGAGTCGATAAAGGCTATGAGCTAGAGGCAATTTATTTCCTGAGCGATTACGATAACATCCTCGGTCAGTGCACGGCTTCATCAGGCTCACAATGCACAACAGGGGACGTCTTTAACGGTGACGCCGCTACGGTTCAAGGGCTGGAATTCTCAGCATCGACTCGCTTTGAAACTTCAGGTTATTTCACGATGCCCCTGTCGATCAGCTATACCTGGCTCGATAGCCGATTTGATAGCGATATTGCTGACACAAACTTTTTTGGCGATGTTTCCCGTGGCGATCCAATACCGTACTTACCAGAACAGCAGTTGCAGCTAGCCGCTGGACTGATCGGGCCACGCTGGTCTCACTTCATAAACCTGAATTTTCAGATGGGTGTTTGCGTTCGCGCCAGCTGTGGTCCTTTCGAAAAAACGGAAAACAACACGACGCTGGACCTGACTAGCCAACTGGAACTGAATGGGGCAACACAAATCTTCTTCAAGATTGAAAATGCCCTGAATGCTCAACGTATCATTGGCAGGCAGCCCTATGGCGCCCGAACCAATCGCAATAAAACGGCCTCTCTAGGCTTTAGGCTCAGCCTCTAGGTCTTCCGCCCCGGTTAACCCCATGGCTTCGAAACACACCCGCTGTAGATGTCACTCGCCGGATTTCCCTGAATATGTCTGCTCTTTCAGGGCCAGCAAAAAACAACGCTGAAGTCCCGGTAAGTGGCCCGAGACAGGGTTAATGGCCCAGACTAGTTTAACCATGGCATAGTGAGGCAAACTCTAGGTGCTAGGGCGGACGATTACAGCAGCATTCCATAATTCTGATAAGATCAATTTCCAGGTAAAAGCCAGTCGAACCTGGATGTCGCCTGCAGACGGAACTGGTACAGTATCTAATCTATTGATGTAACAGGTAAAATGGCCAACAAAAATTTATAAATACCGAATTCTCATAGCATGCTTAAGAATAAAATTTTCTGGCGGATTTACCTGACAACCATCATTTTCGCACTACTAGGCGCGGTAACGATTTATATCACCCTGGCATCAGAAATAGACAAAAACGCCTCCTACCGTGCTGAGCAAGCTTATACCGCTGAATTACCCATGGCATCTTTACTGGCCGAAGCTATGCTCTCTGAAGGTATTACCGGTATGCAATCTAAAGCGCAGTTAACCGGTCAAAAGAGACTGATCATCCTCCGCCGTGATGGCGCTGTAATTCATGATAGTCAAGCCAACAGCGTTACTGAAGACTACCTCTTGCGCCCGGAAATCATACAAGCTAAAACTCTAGTTACCGGTTACGCAAAACAAATTCACCTTGATCAAAATCAGGGCAAAATCTCGCTTGCCAAACGTATCGATTCTGATGGTGCTTTCCTCGGTTACGTAATTCTGTCAGGCAAATTGGATCTCGAAAATAACTGGGGCCAAGGGGTATTAGATCAATTAGTTTTGTCGTTTTCAGCTGCGTTTGGAGTTCTAGCCATTGCCGCTTACATTTTCGCTTACTATTTTTTTCAGCCCATAGAAAGAGCCACTACACTGGCACAACGATTATCAGTAGACCACCAACTCGATAAATTAGGAAAGCAAGACATAGCCATTATCGAGAACTCCCTGTACTTGATGGCTGGGGAATTAGAACAGAAAGTTGCTAACCTAGACAAAAATATTGACCTCCTTTCCAACTTACTGAATGCGCTCAAGGAAGGCGTTATCGCCGTTAATGCTGAAAACCAGATTATTCATATCAACACTTCCGCCCTAGATCTATTTTCCCTGGACAGGAATGTAAAAGGCAAAGATCTATCGGATATAGAACCGTTAGGTGAGATCAATGCCTTGACCAAAAGAGCTGGTCATAGCCATAGCGAGGCCTCACTAATTGTCGAGGCAAACAATCGAGTCCTCGAGGTATACGCTACCCGACAACCCGAGGATAACGCCGAAACGGACGGTTTCCTTTTCACCATGCAGGATATTACCGAGAGGACACTTGCAGACAATATTCGCGTCGAATTCGTAGCCAATGCATCACACCAGTTGAAAACACCTATCGCCTCTATAAAGGGTATTGTTGAAACGATTATCGACTCAAGCCAGATGGAAGCAGAGACGCGCGAGAAATTCCTATTCAGGGTTTCAGATCAGGCGGATAATTTAAACAACATCGTTGTCAAGCTACTGCAACTCGCGCGATTACAAAGGTTTCACAACTTCAGTGAAGATTTTGTAGTAATCGATCTCAATAAACTCATGGAAGAAGTCATTTCCAGTCAGGCAGATACCGCTGAATTCCACCAAATTTCCATCAATCTAGATTCCCAGAGCGATCCAATTCATATTATGGGAGAGCCCGAATCCTTGCACCAAGCATTCAATAACATTATTGAAAATGCCATTAAATACTCGAAACCCTCTACCTCTATTACTATCAGCACCGCAATCAAAGCTGACCAATCCATTACTACAATCAAAGATCAGGGTATTGGCATCCCGGTGGCAGACCATGACCGGATATTCGAGCGGTTTTACCGCTCTGGCACAATTTCTTCGAAGAAACCAAGCGGCACTGGACTGGGCCTGTCTATCGCCAAAGCCGCCATAGAATCCCATAAAGGTTCGATCAAACTAAAGAGCAGCACGCGCCAAGGGTCAGAATTTATAATCAATTTACCGCTGCACCTGGAACAACACCTATCAGTTTAATAACTCGTGATTCCTCATTTCTCTGTAGTCAGTGAAAGTGCTTTCTACTAGCCAAACCGGTCAGAACCCTGCATTTAACAGAGGCGAACTGCTTAGCTCCTGATCTCATGCTCCACCCAACTCAAGCTGATCATCGTCTATTCTCATCGGGAAACTGACACAATCGATACGATATAGACGCTCGGTTTACATTGCACATGCTCATCAGGAAGATTAAATTAACCTGTATGCAAATACTGTCTCCAGCAGATATAAAGAAAGTGACCGCGAAGAGCAATTCCAAAGCAGCGTTGATCTTGATCTATGACTGGCTCCTCATTACCAGTGCCTTCGTGCTTGTTGCTAAATTCCCCTCAGTGCTATCAGTACTAGTAGCCTTGTTCGTGATAGGAGCCAGACAACTCGCTCTGGGCATCATCGTCCACGAAACCGGCCACCAGTCTTTTTTTCAACAAAAATCAGCCAACGAACTAGTCGGTAGTTGGTTATCTGGTTACTGGATCTTTTCCAGTCAGCGAAATTATATGAAAGGTCATATTAAACATCACCGACTCGCCGGTACCGTTGACGACCCTGATCTCAAAAATTACCAGGCTTACCCTGTTTCGAAAAAAAGCTTCCGACGAAAAATCTTTAGGGATCTGAGCGGTCAAACAGGCTGGCGAAGGCTCAAATCAATAGGACGCTCGGTCCGAAATTATCGCTCGCTGGATAAGGAATCTCAAAAAACCGTAAGAGGAGGCTTAATCGTCAACCTCGGCTTGTTCAGCCTGTTTATTTACCTGCAGGTTCCCTGGCTTATATTGATCTGGGTCGGTGCGTTTGCAACCACCCACATGTTATCTACCCGGTTGCGACAGGTGGCTGAACATGCCGCTGTCCCTGACCTGTATAACAAAGATGCCAGGCTGAACACCCGAACACTTATTACCCATTGGTGGGAACGTCTGCTACTCGCACCCCATCAAATTAGTTTCCATATGGAACATCATTTAATGCCAAGTGTTCCTATGTATCACCTGCCGCTAATGCATCGCTTACTGGCTGAGCAGGGATACTTCGAAAATATCACTTTTATCCGTGGCTTCGTGAACCTGTTCAAGAAAGTCACCCAGTGATTCAATGATCCAGCCATCGAAAACTAAACAATAAAAACAGTCAGACCGGTAGCAAAGAAGGAACCATAAAAAAACGCTTCTGCTAACCCCACCCTGTCAGGAGCAATATGATTCGCGACAAAAGAGTCACTTCCCTATTACAAATGTTGATCCGCTATTTTCACGCTCAGTTCCAAAGATCAACACTAATCTGCCAGATCCTTTAGACAGTTGCCCTGATTATGCAGATGGTTCGGCCAACTCAAATTCGGAATGTAGTGCTCGCGCTGCCAACTCCAGATATTTTTCATCTATTACCACTGATATAGCTATTTCAGAGGTTGAAATCATCTGAATATTAATCGATTCAGCAGCCAGCACTTCAAACATTTTGCTGGCGACCCCCGCATGCGAGCGCATCCCTACGCCGACAATCGATAATTTAGCGATACTGGTATCCCCACTGACTTCACGAGCACCCATCGACGCCGCGATTTCTTCCAATAAGACCGCTGCCTGATCATAGTCTTCGCGAGATAATGTAAAAGTAAAGTCAGTGCTCCGGTCTGCCGACACATTCTGAACGATCATATCCACTTCAATATTTGCAGCACTGATAGGACCCAGTATGGTCGATGCGATTCCCGGCAGATCAGGGACCCCAAGCAGGGTTAGCTTTGCTTCATTCTTAGTGAAAGCGATGCCTGAAATTAATGGTGCTTCCATGGTGATATCTTCCTCTCTTGTGATCAACGTACCAGTTGAATCGTTAAAACTGGAAAGTACTCTTAAAGGGACATGAAACTTACTGGCCAATTCGACAGCCCGGGTATGCAGCACTTTCGAGCCCAGGCTGGCAAGTTCCAACATTTCCTCAAAGGTTATCCGTTCAAGACACCTGGCCGTATCAACGATTCTCGGATCCGTCGTGAACACGCCCTCGACATCAGTATAAATTCGACATTCGTCGGCTTCCAATCGAGCTGCGAGAGCAACCGCAGTGGTGTCAGACCCCCCCCGACCCAAAGTGGTTATATCTCTGGCCTCGTCAACACCCTGAAATCCGGCTACAACAGGTACGATCCCTTTACCTAACTCTGCCTCCAACCGCTCTGCATCAATCTCCAGTATTCGGGATCGGTTATGTACCTCATCAGTTTTGATGGCTACCTGAGCACCCGTAAACGACTTAGCTGGAGAGCCTGACCGCGACAGAACCATTGCCACAAGGGCTATACTCACTTGTTCCCCGGTGGCAAGTAACACATCAAGTTCCCGCCGCGTATCCAGCCCCGGAACCTGCGCCTCCGCAGCAAGTGAAACTAATCGGTCCGTTTCATCTCCCATGGCCGAAACAACCACCACTACTTCGTTACCGGCGAGCTTCTCTGTACGTACTTTTGCAGCCACGTTCTCCATGTGTTTGATAGAGGCGACCGAGGTCCCTCCAAACTTCATGACTAACCGTGCCATAGTGTTTCCCTAACTATTTTTCAGCGTTAATGATTTCAAGGCCAACGAATGAATCGATTACGACCGGAGCCGCTCCTCTAAATAACCCTGGATACTCGCCAGCGCCTGCGGTAATGCGTTAACTTCTGAGCCACCAGCCCGAGCCATATCTGCGCGACCACCGCCTTTCCCACCTATCTGGGATGCGACAAAGTTGACCAATTCTCCAGCATGTACTCGATCGGTTAGATCCTTGGACACACCAGCTATTAAAGAGACTTTGGCTTCATCGGCTGCTGCTAAAACCACAACACCGCTGCCCAGCTTATTTTTAAGGCGATCCAATGCATCAGGAAGGGCCTTGGGGTCAGCCCCGCTTAGCTGGTTAACTAACAGGCGGGTATCACCTATTGATACCGCTGATGCTAATACATCCTGCCCTTCGCCACTGGCAAGTTTTGCGTTTAACTGACTTATCTGCTTCTCTAACTTACGGTTTTCATCTACAAGCGCCTTTAGTCTTGCAGCATATTCAGAGCGGTCAACTTTTAGCATATGACCGACCGCCCCTGAGGCTTCATCAAGGTCCTGCATATCCTGCATGGCCATCTCGCCTGTCACTGCCTCTATCCTGCGTACGCCGGAAGCAACGCCCTGTTCTGACAATATTCTAAACAGGCCGATATCGCCTGTACGCTCTGCATGGGTACCGCCGCACAATTCAACGGAGAATCCGTCACCCATAGTCAGCACCCTTACTTCTTCCGAGTATTTCTCTCCAAACAAAGCTAATGCACCCGTATTCTTCGCCTCTTCTACCTTCATAATGTCGGTGCTGATAACAGAATTCTTCCTGATATGGTCATTCACCAGCCTTTCTATGGCTCTAATTTCGGACCCCGTTACTGCCTCGAAATGTGAGAAGTCGAACCTTAACCGCTCGGACTGAACCAGCGACCCTCGCTGGTTTACATGCGTTCCAAGAATCGATCGCAAGGCGGCATGTAATAAGTGCGTCGCAGAGTGGTTCAATGCGGTGGACTGTCTTGCATCTTGGCCTACTTCGGCCATGATCTTGTCATTCTTGCGGAGTTCACCTGCAACCACACTAACGAGATGAACATGCGCGTCCCCCTGCCGCACGGTATCCTGCACCTCAACTTGCAAATTCTCTGCGCTAAAAGAGCCTCGGTCTCCAGTCTGACCGCCGCTTTCGGCATAAAACGGCGTCTGGTCCAAAACAACCAGAGCCTGCTCCCCGGACGTAATCTTTTCGACTTCATGGCCATTGACTATCAGCGCCTGGACCTGACTATTCCCTGTCAATACCTCGTAGCCAATGAAATTGGTTTGAATCTCAAGTGCCAATTCAGTCTCGGTCTGACCTGAGAACTTGCTAGCAGCTCGAGCCCGAGCACGCTGCTCCTGCATAGACCGATCAAAGCCATCCATATCAAGACTAAGGTCATTTTCTCTGGCTATGTCCCCGGTTAAATCCGTTGGAAAACCATATGTGTCATACAGTTTAAAAATAACTTCTCCCGGTATGACCGTGCCATTAAGGGTTGCCATAGCTGCATCCAGAATTTTCATACCTTGATCCAAGGTCAGCTCAAACTGTTGTTCCTCTTTTAGTAAAACCCGTTGAATCTGCTCTGCTGTCTGCGTTAGTAACGGATAGGCATCACCCATAACCGCACAGAGAGTTGGAACCAGTTTATGGAAAAAAGGCTCACTTGAACCGAGCTTATGCCCGTGCCGTAGCGCTCGCCGAATAATCCTTCTCATGACATAGCCTCGACCTTCGTTCGACGGCAACACCCCGTCTGCGATAAGGAAAGAAGCGGAACGTAAGTGATCAGCAATCACCTTGTATGATGGATTGGCGCTATCAGCAGAACCCAGGAGGCGGGCAGCATCTTTTGTCAAAGGCAGAAACAAATCCGTGTCATAATTATTATGGACATGCTGCAGGACTGCCGCTATCCGTTCGATACCCATTCCTGTATCCACACACGGGCTAGGCAATGGCGTTAGATTCCCATCCGAGTCACGGTCGTATTGAGTAAAAACCAGATTCCATATTTCTACATAACGATCCAAATCACCATCCTCGGTACCAGGAGGACCTCCAGGTACCGTCTCGCCATGGTCATAAAAAATCTCCGAGCAGGGACCACAAGGGCCCGTATCGCCCATCATCCAAAAATTATCCTCATCACCCAACCGCGTAATTCTGGCAGGGTCAAAACCGATTTTTTCAACCCATATTTTTTCGGCTTCATCATCACTCGTGTGGATAGTCACCCAAAGTTTATCTCTCGGAACTACAAGTACTTCAGTTAAAAATTCCCAGGCAAAACGAATCGCTTCTTCCTTAAAATAGTCTCCAAAACTAAAATTCCCGAGCATTTCAAAGAATGTGTGGTGACGAGCGGTGTAGCCAACGTTATCCAGGTCATTATGCTTACCGCCCGCTCGAATACATCGCTGGCAGCTGGCTGCACGCGTGTACCCTCTGTTTTCCTTCATGGCAAAAGCTTCTTTAAACTGCACCATGCCTGAATTAGTAAACAGTAATGTGGGATCGTTATCAGGTACGAGCGACGCCGAGTCCACGATCTCATGGCCTTGTTCGCTAAAGTAACTTAAGAACGCTTTTCTAATTTCACGGCTATTCATAACGCCGACTCCATCTCAAAATTCCAGGAAAATGCAGACATTCAGCCAATACAAAAATACCGGGCCTGGTTTTAAACAGAATTGTTCGGCGGGCATTATATTATAGTATCGATGAAATTATCGGCCTGATCAGCAAAAATAGTTCTAATCGACTCAAATCGGACTGATAGACCCATACTACACTGGTCAATCGAAACAACAGAAACCTGTGTAGAGCGAATGATAGGTATTAAAATACGATAGTGAGGAAGCAAGATTTCTCTAGGTAGGTAGGGGCAAACTACAAAAGCGCCTAGGGCTCGCGCTTTACAGCCTGCTACCCAATCAGAAACATTCTGCTGGAACTCACAGCAGACTGGAGATCTGTTCAAAGGTAAATCCACGCTGCTGGAGAAATCTCGCCCGCCGACCCTTCTCTTTCGGATTAAAGGTTTTATCCGTTAGCACTCCAACACCAAATTTTTTCTCCAGTACACTGGCAGCGAGCGCAGCCCAGTCGATCCCTGAGTGCTCAAAGGCGATACTGATGATCTCTGAGTTCACTTCTCGTAATTGCAATTCCCTTCTAATTTTTAGAGGCCCTTGGCCTTTTCCAATTCTAGAATTCACAAATGCTTCCGCAAGTCTGGCGTCACTCTGTAGACCCTCTTCCGTTAGCCGGCGGATTTCCTCATCGATTTGCTCATTACAATCCCTGAATCGGGCATTAAGCTTACGATGTAACTCTCCAACCGCATGCTCTCGCCGCGCAAGCAAGTCCATAGCTGCCCGTCTGATGTCACTACCTGTTATCAGGCCAATAGCGTTTACATCATTCATTGAACAACCTGCTTACCCGGTTAAACAACCAGGGTTATTGGCCGCCGGTAATTGGGGTGACATTGTCCTCGTCTGAATCACCGTCTGCTTCATTTCCAGTTGATCCAGAATCAAGTAATTGAGAACGAATCAGGCTTTCGATTTCAGCCGCCATTGCAGTGTTTTCCTGCAGAAACTCACAGGCATTTTTCTTTCCCTGACCAATTCTATCGCCCTTGTAGCTGTACCATGCACCGGCTTTATCTACCAATCCTAACTGGACACCAAGGTCAATAACCTCACCTAATCTATAAATACCCTTACCGTACATGATTTGGAATTCAGTCTGCTTAAATGGCGGAGCCACTTTATTTTTTATCACTTTAACCCTGGTTTCATTACCCACAATCTCATCACCTTCCTTGATCGCACCAATACGGCGAATATCAAGCCTGACTGAGGAATAAAACTTAAGTGCATTACCACCGGTGGTAGTTTCAGGGCTACCGAACATAACCCCAATCTTCATGCGAATCTGGTTAATAAATACCACCAGGGTATTAGAATTCTTGATATTGCCGGCCATCTTGCGTAACGCCTGACTCATTAACCTGGCTTGTAAACCGACATGATGGTCACCCATGTCACCCTCGATTTCGGCTTTAGGCGTGAGCGCAGCAACGGAGTCAACAATAACCACATCCACAGCACCGGAACGTACAATCATGTCGCAAATCTCCAGCGCCTGCTCACCGGTGTCCGGTTGTGATACCAGCAAGTCATTAATATTGACTCCTAAGTTCTGTGCATACAGGGGATCCAGAGCATGTTCTGCATCAATAAAGGCACAGGTACCACCGATCTTCTGGCATTCTGCGATTACCTGAAGCGTCAGAGTCGTTTTACCCGAAGACTCTGGGCCATAAATTTCAACAATTCGACCTTTAGGCAGGCCACCAATGCCCAACGCCACATCCAGACCAAGTGAACCGGTTGAAATCGACGGGATTTTTTCCTGCGGTGAGTCACCCAGACGCATCATGGCGCCCTTGCCAAATTGGCGTTCAATCTGCGATAACGCCGCAGACAATGCTTTTTCCTTATTATCGTCTTTATTCATATCCATCGTGCTCTCCGTGTTGCCATTTCTGTCTATGGGCCTGCGCCCACCCTGAATGATTAAATTTTTCTCTGACTATATTGCTACTGCTATATTGCTACTGCTACTGCTACTGCTTGATATTGGTATTGATATTGGTATTGGTATTGGTATTGATATTGATGGGACCGACGCTTGCCGCTGAATCGATAATTTCTCCAATCATCACATCTACCCTTAGGTCCTTTGTTTGTTTGTTTCTGTGTTTCTGTGTTTCTGTGTTTCTGTGTTTGTGTTTGTGTTTGTGTTTGTCGCTGTGTCTAGAGCCTCGCTTTTTTGCGTGTACGCTGAGAGCACTCTCTTGTTGCGACTTTTCTGAGCAATTTTAACCGTCTTCTATGTATCTTTTGTGCTATTTTTTGCGCATCTATTGTGCAATTTTTGCGCATCTATTGCGCAGTTTTTGTGCAATTTTAGTGCATCTAATGTGAATTGCTGGCCCAATACAGGTCCTATGCATTCGCTGCTACGAGGCCGGACAGCTATTCACCATAGTTACACGCTGATAGAACTACTTTAACCCAAACACTGGTTATACGTACAGTATTATTTTCAACTATTTTATCAAGCAGATTCACCTGGATTATTAACCTTCACCGGGCACTTTTTATGCACTGGACTTCGTCCTGAATCATCCCCAGAACTATTCTGTTCTGATAGTGGGTGAAGTCTTGGTTTGGCTTTGCTAACCTTCAGCCTACTATCAACATAAGGTCCCGCTGCACTTGAGCACTCCTGCCCATACCCCCATGATGCAACAATTCCACAGCATCAAGGCGCAGCACCCTGATGCTCTTCTTTTTTACCGGATGGGCGATTTTTATGAACTCTTCTATGAAGATGCCAAAAAAGCAGCCCACCTGCTTGATATTACCTTAACCTCTCGAGGACAGTCAGCCGGACAGCCTATCCCCATGTGTGGCGTACCCCACCATGCTGCTGACTCCTACCTCGCAAAGCTGGTCAAAGAAGGCGTCTCTGTCGCCATATGCGAGCAGTTCGGGGATCCGGGAACGACTAAGGGACCCGTTGAACGCAAGGTGGTTCGAATCGTGACCCCAGGAACCCTGACAGAAGACAGCTTGCTTGATGCCCATAGCGAAAGTCTGATAGCGGCCCTTTTAACCGAGAAGGAAGAATGGGGAATCGCTACGCTAAATCTTAGTAGTGGTCGTTTTGAACTATTTGAATCCACAGATACCGAAGCTATCACCAGTGAACTTACCCGGCTATCACCAGCAGAAATTCTAATTTCCGATAGCGAACAAATACCCGATTTCCTAGGTTCTCATGCCGGCCTGCGCAAACAACCGATCTGGGCATTTGACCTGGCATTAGCAACAGAGAACCTGTGCCGTCAATTTGGAACCCGGGATCTATCGGGATTTGACTGCGGCCGTGATTCCCAGGCCGTCAGGGCAGCTGGCTGCCTGCTAAGCTATGTCCTGGAAACCCAGCGTCGACAACTCCCCCACATCGAGTCGCTGCAGCGTATCCGGCACGAAGATAGCGTCTTAATGGATGCCGCTTCTCGCCGCAACCTGGAACTCGTTATCAACCTGCAGGGTCAGCGAGAACATTCTCTATTAGCCGTTCTTGATCGGACCCAGACAGCGATGGGAAGCAGATTACTAGCCAGATGGCTAACCCAACCGATTAGAAATCAGGCTATCCTGAACAATCGACTCGATGCGATCAGTTTCTTGTGCGAGCATTATCGGCACGAACCCCTGCAATTAATCCTGGCTAATATCGGCGACCTGGAACGAATCGTTGCCCGTATTGCTTTACAATCTGCCCGGCCCAGGGATCTGACCCGCCTCAGGGATGGCCTTGTTGTACTTCCTGATGTCGAAGACCTTCTCAATGATACCGATTGCAGCCTGCTGGAAACTATCAGAAACGACAGCACCGCCAGGCCCAAGCTCGCCGACTTGCTCGTAAAAGCGATTATCGACAACCCCCCCATGGTCATCAGAGAAGGCGGGGTCATCAAGGAAGGTTATGACTCTGAGTTAGACGAACTACGCAACCTGAGTGAGAATGCAGCCGAGTTTTTAGTCAAACTGGAGCAGGAGGAAAAGGCCAGCACCGGTTTGTCGTCTCTTAAAGTTGGCTTTAACCGGGTACATGGCTATTTCATCGAAATCAGTAAAACTCAGGCAGAATCGGCACCCATTCATTATATACGTCGCCAAACCCTGAAAAATGTCGAGCGCTTCATCACCCCCGAACTAAAAGCCTTTGAAGACAAAGCCTTGAGCAGCAAGAGTAGAGCCCTGGCTAGAGAGAAAAGCCTCTACGAAGACTTAATGAGCCAGCTTCTCGGGCATCTCTCTACCCTCAAGAAACTAGCTGCAGCACTAGCCCAGTTGGATGTTCTATGTAGCCACGCAGAACGCACCCTCACCCTCAATCTGAATCGACCAGAACTACATGATGAGGCATCAATAGAGATTCACTCAGGTCGTCACCTGGTCGTTGAAAGTATGCTCGAAACACCCTTTATCGCTAATGACGTGAACCTAGATAACCAAACTCGACAACTGATCATCACCGGACCCAATATGGGCGGCAAATCAACCTTTATGAGGCAATCCGCAATCATTGCGCTATTGGCACACACAGGTTCTTTTGTACCCGCTGAAACCGCCAGAATTGGGGATATAGACCGGATATTTACCCGCATCGGTTCATCCGATGATCTAGCAAGTGGGCGCTCCACATTTATGGTCGAAATGACCGAGACTGCGGTGATCCTCAACAATGCTACGCATCGCAGTCTAGTACTTCTGGACGAAATTGGCCGAGGCACATCGACTTTTGATGGTCTCTCATTAGCTTGGGCAACCGCTGGATATATCGCTCATAAACTCAAAGCAATGACCCTATTTGCAACCCACTACTTTGAATTGACCGCCTTGCCCGAACTACTACCAGGCACCCATAACGTCCATATGACCGCCAAAGAGCATGCCGATAAAATTATATTTCTGTATGCTGTTCAACAAGGGCCCGCTAGCCAAAGCTACGGTATTCAAGTCGCCAGACTGGCCGGGATCCCGGCCAAGGTCATTCGTGCTGCTAAAGACAAACTGGCACAACTTGAACGCAATGAAATCAGTAGTGAAATCGCTGGCGCCCATGAGACCGGGGACCCTCTGCAATCAGATCTTTTCCTGGAAGGTCATCCCGCCTGGAGTCAGGTCATAGCAACGCTGAAAAAGACCGACATGGATGAGATCACGCCCAAGGCTGCGCTGGACCTCATCTACGAATTACAGCAAACCATCCTGAAAGGATAAGTTGTATGCCTCAGAAAAGCTGCTAAAATGCCGACTTCTGACAAATATGAAAGCAACGAGAGCCATCCACCAGGAAGTGCGGTTCACTCGATGCGCTACAATTTTAAACACGAGAATAGGAACTGGCCAAATGACATTCGTAGTAAGCGATTCATGTATCAAATGTAAACATACCGACTGTGTTGAGGTTTGTCCGGTGGACTGCTTCTATGAAGGCCCTAATTTCCTGGTTATTAATCCTGATGAATGTATTGATTGTGCCCTGTGCGAACCGGAATGTCCTGTTGATGCCATTTTCTCAGAAGACGAACTACCAGAAAACGAGATGGAATTTCTGGAAATTAACGCTGAGCTATGCGAAGTATGGCCGAACATAACTGAAAAGAAAGATCCCCTTGACGATGCTGAGGACTGGGCTGAAGTCACTGGCAAGCTTGATCATTTAGAACGTTAAAAAATCTGCATTAAGACATTAAATCGGACCCTCGCTGCGGAAACAATCGACTAGGCGGGACTCTGATCCCTGCTATGCTTTCAGCGTTTCTGAATCTGACATTACAAGGGGTCTGTCACTTCGGTAGATGTTTACCCGGGTCCTCGGGTTTACCATCCCTGCGAATTTCAAAATGCAGCATCTCTACTTCTGCCGCAGTGATACCCACTTCTGATATAACCTGACCCTGCGAAACCTGGTCGCCCTCTTTTACCTTCAATTCGCGGTTATTACCATATGCACTTAAGAAGTGCTCGTCATGCTTGATAATAATCAGTTTACCGTAACCCCTGAGATTACCCCCGGCATAAACTACCTTACCCGATGCAGATGCTTTCACCACGGTCCCCGCCTTACTCTGTATATCAATACCTTTATTCACTTTTCCCGCTAAGGAAAATGGCTTGATGATTTTCCCACGTACCGGCCAGTGCCAGTTGAAGTTACTGGCGACAAAGGTTTTAGAGGAAGCAGCTTTTGGCTTACGTTTATAGACCAGGCCCTGATTTCTCTTGGCGGTTGCCACCTTTGAGGAAGTCTTAACTTTGTTCGATGATTTGGACTTGGGTATCTTTCCCCTGATGACCACGCGCTGACCAGCATAGATGGTATAAGGCGGGGATATGCCGTTCAGCTTGGCGATATCATGATAATCCTGGCCGTATCTCCAGGCTATTGAGTACAGGGTTTCGCCAGGTCGCACCTGGTGGTACTTGCCTCTCTCGCCAATCTGGCTCACAGGAGCACGACCAGATTGGCTCTGGCAAGCAGCTAGAACGACCAGGAAGGTCAATCCCATCAGCAACTTGATCATTGGCTTTGCAGGATCAGTCATGTTTTATTTCTAAAATTCGGTTCAGCAGAACCACTGACGCAAAACCAAAAAGACCAACTGATAGTGCTGTGACTACCATTGGGTCAACCCCTCCAAGTATTTCATACGTGTGTGGCATCACAGGTTCCTGGACCAGCGGTATAGAAGAATCCTCTCCGGTCAGCTGATAGGCAGATACGACCTGCCACGGCCACAACTTCCATGAATACCCCAACATCAACCCAACAAGCCCTAATAATAACCCCTGTCGAGCTTTCTGAAGCATCGTGTGCAGAAGCTGGGAAAATACCAACAGTCCAAACACGGCACCAACCGCAATTGGCATGAGGACAGACGGCTGCTGCAAACTGAGTCCAGCCGATACAGTTCCATGCAACCCCAGAAGCAGCAGTACCAAACCGCCGGAAGTACCCGGTAGAATCCAGGCAAAAGCACCAAGCAGCCCACTCATAAAAAAATGCCAGACGGAGGCTTCCATTGCGCCTGGCTGTACCAGCGAAAACCCGAAGCCACACAAAACACCGCTACCCAAGCAAATGAGGCTGGTAAGGTTAGATTGCCAAACCCGTTGCAGCAAGACCAATCCCGATCCGGATACGATTCCAAAAAAGAACGCCCCGACAGCCACTGGGAATTCCGCCAAAGCCTTACTAATAAGGGTCGCCGAGGTCACCAGGGAAAAGCCCATCGCTGACAGTAACAGTAATAGAAAACCGGCATCTGCCTCACGCCAGGCTGCCCGGCCCGTGAGTCGTCCCATACGCAGCAAATTCCGTGGCGTCAACTGGCTCAGCGCCCTTAACAGCCTTTCGTAATAACCGGAAATCAGGGCGATAGTAGCCGCGGAAACACCCGGCACCAGTTCTGCCATACCCATAAATAAACCCACCAGAACGATCTGTAAATACTGCCGGAAGGATTTCAATTTTTGCCTCCAAGTAGGGGAACAAACCGGACTTTCTCTAAAATTTCAGTACTGAAACCCTCCTCGTTCCGCTGTATCAAAGTCAGTTCCTGATTGCCGGGTGTACCAACTGGCACCACCATACAACCGCCCGGGTTAAGTTGGGCTACAAGCTCATGCGGAACCTCCCTGGGTGAAGCCGTCACCATAATCGCATCAAAGGGCTGCTTTTCCGGCCAGCCCAGTTGACCATCATCATACTTATACCGAATCTGATTCAAACCCAGCAACCTGAACCGGCTGACCGCTTTTTCTAACAATCCAGAAATTCTTTCAACCGTGAAAACGTCATCCATCAATTGAGCAAGGATAACGGTCTGATAACCTGACCCTGTACCAATTTCTAAAACACTTTTCGGTTGCCCAAGGTCCAGGATTGCCTGCGTCATCCTAGCGACGATATAAGGCTGTGAAATAGTCTGGCTGTAACCAATCGGTAATGCTGTATCTTCATAGGCTCGGTGCGCTAGAGCCTCATCTACGAATAGATGCCGCGGTGTAGAGGCTATGACATCAAGTAGAGCCTCATTACGAATACCGCCGGATCTGAGCCTATCAGTCAGTCGATTACGCGTCCGTTGGGATGTCATGCCGACACCTGAAAGATCTATCTTAGAAGCCACTGCTTATTTCCCTGTATTTCACCAGCTCTCTTAAGACACTGGTAGCATAACAACCGGGCTGCAAACCGAACCTGATTTCCCAATCTGATTCGAATTGGTCCCACTCCAACTTGTTCGGCATCAATCTGTAATCCCTCAGACCCGGCCTGACACGGAATCGTTGTAAACCGGACACCCAGTGTGCACAATAATCGGGTAAATCCATTTCGCCGTGCTGAGCATCTCTGCACAGGCCGAACAAAACTCCCTGCTGTTCGGCATCAATAGCACCCCAGCCCTTCTCTGAAACCTGTCTGGAGAGATTAAGATTGAACAGATAAGAACGCGCTGCCGATAATATTAAATCTCGCTGCTGGCAATGCCTGCGTTTACCAGACATTAATAATTCGGCTTGCTCAAGATTGTTCATATTTCGCCCAAAACGCTGCTCACCAAAATAATTAGGCACCCCTTGTGAGGCGATTATTTCTAATTTTTCACTCAAATCACCCTCAACATCACGCAACCTGATGACAAATTGATTCCCATACAAATCCCCTTTGCGGATTTTTCGAGAGGTCCGATCTACCTGGAGTATTTTTACCTGGTCATCCTCGAGGCGTTCCCACTGGCTCACCTGTCGGCCAGGCAGATAACAGCTAAATACCTGTTCAGTAATGGCATAACGGTCTTTTCGTCCTGCATAGCCAACATCCCGGGGTGTTACGCGAGCCAGCTCAGCTATACGTTTAGCAAGCCAGGCCGTATTCATATCAGTTTTTCTTATCCTCAGATAGGCATGTTCACCGACTGAAGTGGCCTCAATAGATTGTTCTATCACCTTAAAATCGCCTGGTTGGCTTTTAATCCGAGCAACTACCTCGGGTCGAGGATGAGCATAGGCAAAATCCAGAGAAAAGCTCAAGATACGGGCCTCAACAGAACGATCGCCTGGGCGGCAATTCCTTCGCCGCGGCCAATGAATCCCAAGCGTTCTGTGGTAGTGGCTTTAACACTGATACAGCCAGGGTCAACCGCTAAATCCGTGGACAATACCACGCGGATCTGCTCAACAAAGGGGGCCAGCTTGGGGCGTTCAGCAATTACTGTGGTATCCGCATTTGCAACGATATAGCCCATACTGCGGGCACGCTCAGCAACATTAACCAGTAACTTCCTCGAATCGATGCCTGCAAACGATGCATCGCTATCTGGAAAGTGACTGCCAATATCACCGATTGCCAGGGCCCCTAATATCGCGTCGCATAGGGCATGAATCAAAACGTCACCGTCAGAATGGGCGATGATAGCTCGATCAAACGGTATATCGGTACCACCAAGGCGAATAGCTGAAGCAGAGCCTGAAACATCTAGAGCATGAACATCATAACCCTGACCTACTTTCATGGTGCACCTCTGCGCTGGAGAATCGCTTCAGCCATGACCAGATCCTCAGCGATTGTGATCTTGATATTATCAGGATGGCCTTGGACCACTCTGGGCAGAAAGCCTAGCTGCTCAATGGCTGAGGCCTCGTCAGTTGAGTCTGGGAATTGAATTAAAGCCTGCTTGAGAAGGCCTAACCTGAATACCTGAGGTGTCTGGGCCAACCAGAGCTGAGAGCGATCCAGCGTTGCAACAATATCATCTCCGTCTACTCTTTTAACTGTTTCTTTGACCGGCACGGCAAGACAGCCGCCTACCGGGTGGGCATCCAGAGCTGTCACCAATGTCTTGATATCCTCGAAACGTAAACAAGGCCTGACACCATCATGGACCAGAACTAACGAATCTTCAGTCGCGTTAACCGTTTCCAAGGCATTAAGCACTGATTCAGAGCGTTGCCTGCCTCCTACAACGGTACGCACCGGATAATCAAAGTCCAGCCCCGAAAAATATTCATCATGGTCGTTTAGAGCAACAATCATTTCCCTTGGCTGGCAGGCAGCCAGCGCATCCAGCGTTAACTGAAGGATTACCCTACCACCCACTGACAGGTATTGTTTAGGCATGGCAGCACCCATTCTAAGGCCCTGCCCGGCTGCGGGGATAATACAAATAATCTGATCAAGAAGAGACATATTCGTCCTGCTTGCATTCAATCGTTAACTAGCAGAATGAACGTCTCATCCTCTTTGATAAGCCCGAATTCGGTCCTGGCACGTTCTTCCACGGCATCTAAGCCTTCCCGGAGATCTATAATCTCAGCCTTGAGAACTTTATTCCGAAGTTCTTTTCGCTCATTCTCCGCCAGTTTCTTATCCAGTTGTTCGGTCAGCGCACTAACGTGGGCAAAGCTACCTTCCCCGACCCAGAATCGATACTGCAGGTAGAACATCAATACCGCGAGAATGACTATGATGAATTTAGATGCCAAAGCCTTGCTCCATCTGGTTCTCAGTGCTCAAACTCAGCCAGTCCCCTATAAACGGCCTGGCAATGATCTTCAATACGCAACAACCTATTATACTTTGCCACTCGATCTGATCGACACAAAGATCCGGTCTTGATCTGGCCGGCGCCTGTGGCTACAGCCAGGTCAGCAATACAGGTATCCTCCGTTTCTCCAGATCGATGTGATATGACGGTAGCATAGCCTGCTTTACGCGCCACATGGATTGCCTCCAACGTCTCTGTTAACGTACCGATCTGATTAACTTTAATTAGAATCGCATTAGCGATTTTAGCATCTATACCCTGCTGCAAAATAGTAGGACTGGTAACAAATAAATCATCACCAACTAACTGGCAGCGGTCGCCTATCGAAGCGGTCAGGTATCGCCAACCCTGCCAATCACTTTCATCGAGGCCATCCTCTATTGACAGGATAGGAAACTGATCCACCAGTGAGGCAAGATAATCAGAAAACTCGTTACTGGAAAACCGTTTATCCTCTCCCGCCAAATGATATTGATCGTTGCTGCAGAACTCCGAAGCAGCACAATCCAAAGCCAGATATACATCCTTTCCTGCTTTATATGGCGTCGTTTCCAGGGCTTCCATTATAATTTCCAAGGCTGCTTTATTGCTCTGGAGATTGGGCGCAAAGCCACCTTCATCCCCGACTGCCGTGCTTAACCCTCTATGCTTTAAAACCCCTTTCAAAGCCTGGAAAATCTCGGCGCCACAACGCAAAGCCTCTGAAAAACTCGGCATACCAACGGGTTGAATCATAAATTCTTGAATATCAACATTATTATCAGCGTGCTCTCCACCATTTAAGATATTCATCATCGGCACTGGCATACTGTAGCGGCCACCGGTACCGTCCAGGTCTGCATAATGCTCATAAAGCGCCTGCTGTTTGGCTTTAGCTGCCGCAGCCGCAACGGCAAGTGACACTGCCAGTATCGCGTTGGCCCCAAGCACCTGTTTATTTTCGGTACCATCCAGGGCGATCATCAATTGATCAATCTCAGATTGATTTCTTGCGTCAATACCGAGCAACTTTTCACGTATCACTGAATTCACGTTCTCAGCGGCCTTTAGTACACCTTTACCGCCATAGCGTTGCAAATCCCCATCCCGCAACTCAACGGCTTCTCGCGAGCCCGTTGATGCACCCGAGGGCACACAAGCCATGCCAACCTCACCGGTTAACAATTCTACCTCAGCTTCTAGAGTCGGGTTTCCCCTTGAATCGAGGATTTCTCTCGCCCTTATATCTCCAATTTCCGACAACTCATTTCTCCAATTACTGTTTATCTATAGCAAACTAATTCAGGCCTGCCTCGACCTGTTTTATCTTTTAACAATGGCATCCAACTCGAGTAAAGTTTCAAGCAGGGCCTGCATCATTCCCAAAGGCCAGGAATTGGGTCCATCGCTCAAGGCTTTATCCGGCTCAGGATGCGTTTCCATGAATAAGCCATGAACGCCAACAGCGACCGCTGCCCTGGCCAGAACGGGCACCATTTCTCTTTGACCTCCTGAAGTAGCACCCTGGCCTCCTGGCAACTGCACACTATGAGTCGCATCGAAGACAACAGGGCAGCCGGTTTCCCTTAGAATCGGCAAAGACCTCATATCCGAAACCAGGTTGTTATAACCAAAACTAATACCGCGTTCGCAGACCATGATCTGCTGGTTACCAGTAGCTCTGGCCTTACCTACAACATGCTGCATATCCCACGGCGCCAGGAACTGGCCTTTCTTTATATTCACAGGTAATCCCGTGGCGGCGACCTGCTGTATATAATTAGTCTGCCTGCACAAAAATGCCGGTGTCTGCAGCACGGAGACCACCTCTGCAACTTCCTCGAGCGGCGTATCTTCATGCACATCTGTTAATACCGGGACACCGATTTCAGTTTTAACCTGTTGCAGCACTCTGAGGCCCTGTTCAATACCAGGACCCCGGTAACTTTTCTCTGAAGAGCGGTTTGCTTTATCAAACGAAGCCTTGAAGACGTAAAAAATACCGAGCTCCTCACACATGTCTCGGAGTTGCCCAGCTATGTCCAGGGTCAACTGCTCCGACTCAATGACACAGGGCCCTGCTATCAAAAACAGGGGGGATTTCTCAGTTACTTCAAAACCACATAGATCCATCATAAAAATATCGCTAATAGTAGTAAAAATTTAACGCCTAAAGCGGATAACCTCCGCTATCGAGCCAGTAATTCTCGACCCCGACGTTTTAATTTAGCGCGCGTCCTTTTCTGCCAGCGCTGCTTGAACAAAATCGGTAAACAGCGGATGTCCTTCTCTTGGCGTCGAAGTGAATTCTGGGTGGAACTGGCAAGCTACAAACCAGGGGTGATCGACAAGCTCGATGACTTCAACCAACGATTGATCTTCAGAGGTACCCGCTACTCTAAGGCCCGCCTGTTCCATCTGGTCTATAAAGTGAGGGTTAACCTCATAGCGATGACGATGTCTTTCCTTAATCAGATCGCTACCATAGATCTCGCGGGATATAGAACCTTGGGACAACAAACAAGTCTGCTCACCCATTCGCATGGTTCCACCTAAATCCGAATCCGCGTCCCTGGTTTCCACCTGGCCCTGTTCATCAATCCATTCTGTTATCAAACCGATCACTGGGCTACGCGCCCCGGGCTCTATTTCAGTGGTATTAGCCCCCGGTATTTCTGCAACATTTCGGGCAAATTCGATGATAGCTGCGTGTAAGCCATAACAAATCCCCAAGTATGGGATTTTATTTTTTCTGGCATACCCAGCCGCGGCTATTTTCCCCTCAAAGCCTCTACCGCCGAACCCTCCCGGTACCAGAATAGCATCGGCACCTGCCAGGATATCGGTGCCATCCGTTTCAACTTTTTCGGATTCAATAAATTCAACTTTAACCTTGGTTTCGGTATGAATCCCCGCATGCACCAATGCCTCGTTGAGGGACTTGTAGGCATCAAGAAGATCCATATATTTACCGACCATCTTCAGGCATATTTCGTTTTTAGGGTTCATCTGCAGATCAAGTACCCGCTGCCAGTCAGACAGGTCCGCAGGGGGCACCGCAAAGCCAAGCTTCTGCACTACCAGCTCATCCAGGCCTTCCTGGGCAAGCAGGGAAGGAATCTGATAGATGCTAGCTACGTCCTGCAAGGGTATAACCGCCCGGGGTTCGACATTGGTGAAAAGGGCGATTTTATCTCGAGCCGATTCAGGAATCTCGTGATCAGACCGGACAATTAATATATCCGGTTGAAGTCCCATAGACCTGAGTTCCTTAACCGAGTGCTGGGTCGGTTTCGTTTTGGTCTCACCCGCTGTTGCAATATATGGCACCAGGGTCAAATGCATCATCATGGCCCGGGAAGATCCCAATTCAAAGCGAAGCTGCCGGGCTGCTTCCAGAAATGGCTGGGATTCAATATCACCCACTGTCCCACCGATTTCAATAATGGCGATATCACAATCTTCAGCAACCTGGACAACCCTGGATTTTATTTCATCGGTAATGTGAGGGATAACCTGGATGGTCGCTCCCAGGTAATCGCCACGTCGTTCCTTGGCTATCACATCCGCATAAATTCGTCCTGTGGTGAAATTATTATTACGAGTCATATTGGTACGGATGAAACGTTCATAATGGCCGAGATCAAGATCTGTTTCGGTTCCATCAGCAGTAACAAATACTTCCCCATGCTGAAGCGGACTCATGGTCCCGGGATCAACGTTTATATAAGGATCCAGTTTCTGCATGGTCACTTTTAAACCACGAGCGGCGAGAACAGTTCCAAGGGATGCTGCGGTAATCCCTTTCCCAAGGGAAGAGACCACACCGCCGGTAACAAAAATCAAACGAGACATAAGACTCCCATCTTTTTAAGGGTGAAAAGGCTTCACCCGAGATGGCTTTAAAGATTAACACTCATCGCTCATTCGCTCAATAACATTAACAACAAACAAACAAATCTAGCGCCGAAAAAACACCTTATAACACCAACCGGGAGATCCAGCCTCAACCGCGTAGGGTGTGGCGACCCGCTGTTCAAAGGACCAGTCAGGAATCGCTGGAACCGCAACCACCTGATCATCACTGACCACTACCGGTAGACGACTGCGAATCCAGGATGGCACACTGGCCTCCCTTAAAATATCGTTGATCTTCTTGTTATGCCCAAGAAAAATCACCTCACCGGCCTGCTTTAGACGCAGTCTCGGAGCATCGATAGACAGCGACACCCCCCCTGTAGCCATTTCCTCCCTGGTAATTCTTAATTCCTCGATATCAAGGTAATGAGCCTGCGCGGGCCAATCAAGCGTTAACCAATTCACGAGCTGTATGACCTCACGCAGAAAGATTCGCCCTTGAAACCGACGATATTCGTAGCCGTTGAGATTAATCACGGGCGACTTATCAGGTTCAGCGGCCAACATATCGGCTAAACCCTGCCTGAGGTGCTTACCTGAAGGCAAGGCTACCCCCAGGTCCAATAATTGGGTACGCAACAGATTCACGGCTCGATCCTCGCCTAATTGCATTAAACCCGGTATGGATATTCCCGCCTGCTCATCCTGGATATTCGCCAGATCCAGGCGAGCCAGTTGATATAGCAGTTGACGCGCCTGAATATCTCTTTGGATACCCGAGGCCAGCTTCGATCGAATATCCGGAAATCGGTCAGCTAACCGGGGCAGAATCTGGTTTCGAAGGAAGTTTCTATCCGCCAGGTCTGTAACGTTGCTTGGATCTTCGATCCAGGAAAGTTTGTGATTAACTGCGTAACTTTTTAGGGCGTCTCCAGCGACGCCGAGCAAGGGACGACACACCAGATTGGTTGATAATCTGCGAACTGCTGGCATACCGAGCAATCCCGGCGCGTCACTACCCCTGAGCAAATTCAAGAACGCGGTCTCTAACTGATCATCTAAATGATGAGCAAGAACCAGCACATCATGCGCTTGCAAAACCTCCTCAAACGCCTGATATCGACTTTTCCTTGCCTGGGTTTCACTACTGCCCGAAGGGTCAACGGTCACGGTAATGGCAACAAAGGCAATATGTAGCTTTTTACAGACGTCAGAACAATGTGATGCCCAGGATTCAGAGCCGGCCTGGAGCCCATGATTAATATGAACAGCGAGAATGTCCGGTCGCTCAGGATGATTCGCCAGCAAGTGAAGCAGCACCATCGAATCCAACCCACCACTGAACCCAACAACCCATCGTCTCGTCTCAGCTGAAAATAACGATTCAGCGCTTTCGGCATCCAGGTCTAAACGGATCACCTGCTCAATCTACTCTGCCCGGTATAATCAATACTGACCTGATCCGGGCCAAATTTATCCCGGAGCAGTTCGATCAGATCATCATCCGGATTGACTCGCCATTCATCCCCAAGAACCAACTCGGCACAGGCTTTACTGCTAGTATAATGGATGACCACTGGACAGCCGCCGTGTTGTTTCTCTTTGTACGGTGTCAGCAATTCGGCGAGGCCCCCCTCCAGGCAAGCCTGCGGGAACTGACCACTGACTCTTACCTTGAGACTCTTGGCAAACTTACCGCGGGCTTCAACCAGGTCATATATTTCACTCGACCTCATACGTAACCCACCCGAGTATTCATCATTGCTGACCACACCGCGCACGACTAATAACGAGTCCTTACAGATTTTATCCCTGCTCTGCTCCAGCAGGTCCGAAAATATTGAGACATCTACCTGACCACTGCGGTCATCCAACGTAGCAAACGTAATGGCACCACGCTGGCTTTTCATGCTGCGTAATCCGACTACCCATCCGGCGACAGTCTGCTCAGCCTGGCTGGCCCGTAAATCACTTACCTTACAGCCAGCCAAGTGCTTCAACTCAGGACGATACAAATCTATCGGGTGTCCGGTTAAATACAGCCCTAATGTTTCTTTTTCCTTGGAAAGCCGCACCTGCATGGATAAGCCCTTTACTTCAGGCCGAGACGGATGAGTGACATTAACATCGGCATCGAAACCACCAAATAAATCATTAGTTCCTGACTCCACATTGCGGGCATCCTGCTCAGCCATCTTCACCGCTTCTTCCTGGCTGGCATACAATAAGGCACGTTTAAAATCGATCTGGCTTCTACCGTGGACGCCCTGATCCGGCACCAGATCATCCAGCGAGCCGGAACCAACTAAGGCATCCAATGCCCGGCGATTGATTTTTCTGGGATCAACTCGTTTACAGAACTCAAATAAGTCACTAAATCGGCCCTGGTCATGACGAGATTCAACGATGGCGCTAATCGCACCCTCACCGAGGCCCTTTATAGCTCCGAGTCCATATACAATTTCGTTTCCTGACTTGGGCGTGAACCGATACTCTCCCTCATTTACATTCGGTGGAGAAAGGTCCAAGCCCATGTCTCGACATTCTTCCACGGTGGTCACAATCTTGTCAGTATTCTGCATATCTGCTGACATCACCGCAGCCATAAAATCTGCCGGATAATAGTGCTTCAACCACGCTGTATGATAGGCGATCAAGGCGTAACAGACCGAGTGCGGTTTATTGAAGCCATAACCTGCAAACTTTTCCATTAACCCGAATATATAGTCGGATTGCTTTTCGCTAACATCATTTTTCATTGCGCCGGCAATAAAAACCTCTCGCTGTTTAGCCATTTCTTCGGGTTTTTTCTTACCCATTGCCCTTCGGAGCAGGTCCGCATCAGCGAGGGAATAGCCAGCCAGAATCTGGGCAATCTGCATCACCTGTTCCTGGTAAAGCATCACCCCATAAGTATCAACGAGAACGCCTTTCAGGCTGGGATGTAGATAATCCACTTCATCAATACCGTGCTTTCGACGAATAAAATCATCTGCCAGCTGCAGCGGACCGGGCCTGAACAGTGCAACCAGGGCAACAATATCAGCAAACCTGGACGGCCGTACCCGTTTCATCAGATCCTTCATGCCCCGCGATTCAAGCTGAAATACCGAGGTAGTTTTAGCCTCGCGAAGATCCTCGTAGATTTTCTCGTCCTCAAGGTCCAGCTTGTTGATATCGACTTCGGGCTCTCCTGACAATACCGCCCTGGCATTAATCGACTTAACTGCTTTATCTATGATGGTAAGTGTCCTAAGACCCAGAAAATCAAATTTAACCAGGCCAACCTTTTCGACGTCGTTCATATCGTACTGCGTCATATGCGCAGCACTGCTGTCATCTTTATAAACTGGCGTAAAGTCAGTTAACAGGGTTGGCGCTATCACCACGCCACCGGCATGTCGGCCTATATTGCGAGCCAACCCCTCCAATTTATAGGCCATTTCCATGATTTCTTCGGCTTCAGCACTCTGAGCCACAAATTCAGCCAGCAGGGGTTCTTCTTCCATTGCCCTGGCCAGGGTCATACCAGGCTCAAACGGGATCAACTTGGATAATTTATCTGCCAGGCTGTAAGGTTTTCCCTGGACCCTGGCGACATCCCGGACAACAGCTTTAGCAGCCATGGTGCCGAAGGTAATAATCTGTGAAACAGACTCATAACCGTAACGCTCTGTTACATGCTGAATGACCCGATCTCTACCGTCCATACAAAAATCAATATCAAAATCAGGTAATGAAACACGTTCAGGATTGAGAAAGCGCTCAAACAGCAGATCGTATTCCAGCGGGTCAATATCAGTAATACCCAGCACATAAGCTACCAGAGAACCAGCACCGGAACCCCGTCCTGGCCCAACCGGAATATCATTATCTTTAGCCCATTGAATAAACTCCATGACGATCAGGAAGTAGCCTGGAAAGCCCATGTTATTAATCACGCCCAATTCAAATGAGAGCCGGTCCAGATAGACTTTCCGCCAATCCTCACCTGCCGGTTTCTTTTCCTCAGGAAAGGTAGTGAAACGATCTTCCAGACCTTCAAGGGCAACATCCTCCAGGAAGGTTTTCATGGTTTTTCCTGCTGGAACAGGATATTCCGGCAGGAAGGATTTGCCCAAAGTCAGGGTCACACTGCAACGCTGTGCAATCCGATAGGTATTCTCAATTGCCTCAGGTATGTCACTGAACAACTCGGCCATTTGTTCAGAGGATTTCAAGTACTGCTCTTCGGTGTACCGCTTTTCCCGCCGAGGATCATCCGCAGTTCTTCCTTCGTGGATGCAAACCCGAACCTCATGGGCATCAAACTGAGCTTTATGTAGAAATCTGACGTTATTAGTGGCAACAACTGGACAACTGGTTTCTCTGGCTACATCTAAAGCGGAAGACACGTAATCCTCCTCACCAGAGGCACCTGTACGCTGCAACTCAATATAAAACCGTTCTGGAAATACTTCCTGCCAGCAGGCAGTTCTCCTCACCGCATCCTTCAGGTTTCCAGCCGCAATGGCCTTGCCAATATCGCCATCCAAAGCGGCCGATAAGGCGATTAGATCACTCGACTCCTGGACTATCCAATCTCGAGACAAGGTCGGTTTACCCGATGCCTGACCATCAGTGTAGGCTTTTGACAATAACCGTGAGAGACCCTGGTAGCCGACTACCGACTGGGCGACTAGGACAAGCGCGGAAGGCTTGCCGTCTTTATTCAGATCCTCAACTAATACATCACATGCGACAATAGGCTTAATACCCTGCTCAAGCGTCGTCTGATACAACTTTACCAGTGCAAATAGATTATTGATGTCCGAGATAGCCACGGCTGGCATACCCTGATTGCGGACTTCACTAACCAATTCCTTGACCCTGACCAGACCATCAGCGAGAGAATATTCAGAATGAACTCTTAAATGTACAAAGGGTAAAGTCATCAGGGCATCGGGATCTTCTTCAGGCCTATTCCTCAATCATATACGATGAAGTCTCGTGCGAAAAACGGTTCTACAAATTAGTTAAAAATAGGCAACTATTCCGACCAGACAGACAACTTCGGGCCCCTGATGTTGCCCTCGGTAGAAGCCATTATCAACCCAGCTGCCAGCCACACTCAGTGCCCAGCCCTGCCCCGGCAGCTTTAGCTGAGCGACTCTAAAACCTCAAAATCCCTTTACTGCCTGGCACGACCTAGCCATAGTTCATCTAACCAGACAGCCAGGCTGGCACATCTATACAGGACCGACTGCGGCTCAAACGCTGGTTCCGTCATGGGTCAGTAACGGATTGTTAATCCCAGCCATGAGCACCGCGTTTGACGGAAACCTAAGCCCTGCTTCCTTCGAAAGTTGCCTGGCCAAAAGCACCCAGTTTAACTGTACCGGAAATAGAATCACCGTCTACGCTGCCACTACACTCTAGTTTCATCGGCATCGGTTGGGTCATATCAATTACCCAGGAGATATTATCTCCATCAACCGTTCCTCCCGAAAATTCCTGAGTTCCCTGCGGTCCTTCCATGGACCCGGACAGGCTATCGCCATCAGTCTTCAATGTTAAAACTGCATCCTGGGCTCCCATCGGAGAATTTAACTTTACAGCCCAACTTCCATCTGCACTCATGTTCCTTCCTTGATTTAAACTCAATTCCGAAAATAGCCTATTGATGCATCCTATACAAGCAGGACATCACAACTTGTCAGGACAAGCAGTCTGGCGTAGCCTGCTGATAAACAGGATAAACCTCATGCAAACCTCAGCAGAAGAACATTGGCAGATACACAAACCGCAGGTCTCAGGTAAGCAGGGACTAGTTGCCAGCCAGCACTACCTGGCATCTAAGGCTGGTACTAAAATTCTGCAACAGGGTGGCAATGCTGTTGATGCCGCAATCGCTACCGGCTTAATGCTCGGCATTGTGGAGCCATGGATGAGTGGTATCGGCGGCGGTGGTTACATGACCGTATACAATGCTAAACAGGATCGCGTCCAGGTAGTTGAGTTTGGCATGCAAGCTCCACATGCTAGTAGTCCTGATGATTACCCTCTAGCGGCAGATGGCACAAATTCAGCAGATTCATTTAACTGGCCGGCTGTTATCAATGACGCCAACATACATGGACCGTTAGCCGCTGCAATACCTGGATACTTGAAAGGCATGGCGCTGGCCAACCAGACGTTTGGGACCCTGCCTTTCAACACACTGATTGAACCCGCCTGTCAGCAGGCTGAACTGGGCTTGCCACTGGATTGGTATAGCTGTAGCAAAATTAATTCGATGGCGAGAGGTCTGCGACAATACAGGACAACCAGGGAAACCTATCTCAGCGACGGCCTGCCACCAGCGTCTAATGCCGAAGGCTTGCTGAATCATCTGCCATTGGGGCGCCTGGCTGAAACCTACCGCCAGATCCAATCGGAGGGTCCAGAAACTTTTTACACTGGCGCGCTTTCCAGGAAGATCATTCCAGACCTTGCTCAGGCAGGTTCCAAAATCAGCCTGCACGATCTCAGCCAATACCAGGCAGCTGTCACCGCACCACTTTCACTACGATACAGAGAGCACGATGTGTATGTATCGGGTCCACTCACCGCCGGACCGAGTATCATACAAGCGTTACAGACGCTCAGCTCTCGAATGCCGCAACCTGCCGCGGCCCCAGATGAGGATACCTACCTTGCATTTGCCGACTCACTCTACTCATCCTACAACGATCGCCTGCTGAATCTCGGCGCTGGACAGGCTGATTCAGGCAATACCTCCCATATCTGCTGCATCGATAAAGATGGGAATATCGTATCTTTGACACAAACCATCATGTCAGGTTTCGGCTCCCGCATTATGTTGCCCGACTCCGGCATCTTAATGAACAATGGCATGATGTGGTTTGACCCCAGCCCTGGCGGACCCAACTCGGTGCTTCCAGGACGAAAACCATTGTGCAATATGTGTCCGGTTATCGGCAGGAAATCAAATGGTGATTGGTTCGCAGTGGGCGCCTGTGGGGGCAGGAAGATTTTCCCGGCCGTTTTCCAAATCGCATCGTTTATTATGGACTTTGATATGGATGCGGAACAGGCCGCCCATCAGCCTCGAATCGACGTCTCTGGCACCGAAATGCTGAGTATGATGGCTGCACTACCTGAGGATATTATCCGTCGTTTGAAGCATCAATTCCCTGAGCACCGCGTTAGACCCAATGGCGTGTCACCAAATTTATTTGCATTACCCCAGTTGGTATTGCAGCATCAGGGAATAGCCCACGGCGCCTGCTTCATCCCCTCGCCTCATGCCTGTGTCTCCGCCGCTTAATCGTGCCTAGCCGCCTCGAGGCTCACTAATCTGCAGCCGGATAACCGCCTGGTTCTCCTCTAACTGGATAATATCTGAGACAACTTCAAGATCCTCCGGGGAAGGATCAGCCATACCGCTTTCTGATATTCGCGCCACCAGTATCACTTCTGAGAAATCCCTTAAGCTCACCCCTGGGAACATAGCCATAGCCTCGGTTAATTCAACCAGGGCGGGTAATTCATCGCTGGACAATTTTTTCACTGCCAACGGCATTGCTGGACCCACTGCTGCTTTCGCAAAAACAAAAACTGATGCTGGGCTAGGAAGAATCACGTCAGGAGACAATTCAACCAACACTGACACGGACCTCATCGGTTCCGTCTTCTCCTTTGAATTCGAATCGGTGGGAGCCACTTCAGTTGCTACTTCATTACCGGCTAATTGTGCCAGCACCTGCCTGATGACCGCAGCACGCTCGGGCACGGCATATTCAGAGGCCTGTTTAAAATAGGCTTTAGCGGTCGGCAGATCGTTCCGGCGGAACGCATCCATAGCGAGTATTTCGAGCATGCTGACGGAATTAGGATTAATCGCCAGAACCGCATCGATCGCCTCTCGGACTACTTCTGTCAGGACTTCTCCATTGGTCAGGAACAGCGCCTCGGCAAGACCAGCGGCAATACCCTCATCAGTCGGGTACTTCAATCGTAATTCCGAAAATGCAGAAACCGCCTCTGCAAACCGGGCCATGCGCATATAAGCGCGAGCCAGCATAAAGCGGACGCTATCATGCTCCGGATTTCTCAGCAGCATCTGTTCCAGGGCGCTTACCATAGCGGTTACGCTGGCTTCATCATTGAGATCAACATCACTGATTCGCTCGGTCGCAAACACTTCTGAGATAGCACCTTTGGACATACCCAGATCGGTATAGATCAGTAACGTGCAAAGCGGCACGAACAGACTGGCAGCAAATATCACTACCTGCCAATTGAGGGCTTCTCTGGCGGCGGTTTTTTTGGCGATACCCTCATCCTGTGGTGCGTTATTGGTCAATCTGTCAACGTCACTCAACAGGTTCTGCTGCAATTCAACCAGTTGGATTTCCAGCTCTGCAGGTTCAATTAACTGATCTGCCAACTGCTGCTCAAGAAAGGCTTTCCTGTCCCGATATAGTGCCAGGTTGAACTCGGTTCGATCAGCATCAGTCTGAGACCTTAGAGAAAACATTGGGTACAAAACAAATGCCAAGGCGACTAACAGCAATACCAGAGCCGAGCACCAGAAGACGATCATGTCTCATCCTTTAACAGTTGCTCAAGTCGATCCTGGTCCAGGTCACTCAAACTGGCACCGACGGTATTCTGCCTGCGACGCACCATAATCACAGATCCCCCAATGGCAAGTACGAAAACAAAGGCAGGCGCCAACCAAAGAATCCAGGTCGAAGAATTGAAACGAGGATTATATAGAACAAAGTCACCATAACGGTGATGCATGAAATCCAGGATTTCGGCATCCGTCTGGCCTTCCAATATCATACGATGGACTTCACGTCTAAGGTCCTGGGCAATCATCGCATCTGAGCCAGCCAGATTGGTATTCAGGCACTGCGGACATCGTAATTGCTCTATCAGGTCATAATACCTGACGCGTAACTCTCCGTTAGGAAACGCATAAGCATCGATTGCCGCGTAGCAAGCAGGGCCACTCATCACAAATAAAATAATCAAGCACCGAATAACCAGCATTTAGCCCTCTCGATCGATTCGATTCAATTCAGCCACTATAGGCGCCAGGATGTCGGTCCAAACCTGCTGATCGAGGACACCCACATGCCGGTAACGAATTATCCCTCCGGCATCAACGAGAAAAGTCTCGGGTGCCCCATAAACGCCAAGGTCGATAGCCAACTGACCATCATGATCCGATATGTTGAGATCAAACGGGTCACCATAGTGTTGCAGCCAGGCAAGCGCTTTAGCATTGTCATCGTTGTAATTAATGCCTAATACAGAAATGTCCTCCTCCTGACTGATACGCATCAGTTCCGGGTGCTCATGAACGCAACTTGGGCACCAGGTCGCCCAGACATTGAGAAGCCTGATCTCGCCGTAAACATCCTTATCGCTCCAAACTTTCGAAGAATCGCTTAACCGAGGCAAGCTAAAGGCGGGGAGCGGCCTGTCCAGCATTTGCGACGGCAATAGATGTGGGTCTTCCAACCTGAAGCCAACTGCCAAAATAGCGACCAGCAATAGAAAGCCGGCCAGAGGTAGGAGGAATCCAGGTCCCTTCATCATCCCGCACTCAAATGCAGGGCAGGATCAGGCTCAGGTTGCCGGGCGCGAATCACCTTCCTGTTACGATAGCGTCTATCCAAAACTGTGGTAAAACCGCCCAGGGCAATGAGCACGCCACCCAACCAAATCCAGCGTACTAAGGGCTTAATGTGCACTCGAACAGACCAGGCCTGGTTGCCGATGGACTCACCCAGTGCTACATAGACATCTCGCCAGAGATTGACACTGATATCAGCTTCAGTCATGACGTTCTGAGAGGGTACGTACAGTCTTTTCTCAGGATAGAGCATCTCAACTAGTTCACCTTGCCTTCTAATCTCTATAGCACCTCTATCAGCGCTGTAATTGGGGCCCTTCACCCTTGTCACCCCCCGGAAAGTGATCTCGTACCCTGACATCTGCTGCTGGTCTCCAGGCGCCATCAATACATCAATTTCCTCGCTCAGGATCACGGTAGTGACGATGCCCAGCGCACTCAGGGCAATACCAATATGAGCCATCCACATACCGTAGTAAGAAGGCGTCTGTTTCAACAGCCCAGCAAGCCAGTGGCTGCCAACGCGATATCTGGCATCTGCCAGCAAATTAACGATTAACCAGAAACAAAGAAGCGAAACGAACAGAAACCAGAGATTCCAGGTCGATGCCAGAAGACAACAGAAGATCGTCATCCCCAGGCTAATCAACAGTCTCAGCGGCTGATCGCGTAACAGCACCCTAAAGGCTGTCTTGCGCCATCGCGAAAAGCTACTCAACGCCATCAGCGCCATCAACGGTAACATTAGCGGTACAAACACGATATTAAAATACGGTGGCCCAACTGAGATCTTCTGCCCTGACATGAACCATTCATACATCAGCGGATAAATAGTCCCAAGCAAAACCGTCACCACGGCCACGGTCAGGATCAGATTATTAGCAAGGATAAAGCTTTCTCGGCTCTTCCAGCCAAACCCGACGCTAACCCTCATCTCCCCTACTCTGAGGCCGTAAAGCAGTAACGAACCGCCAATCACAATCACCAGATAGTAAAGAATAAAAACACCTCGCTCCGGGTCGACCGCAAAAGCATGGACCGAAGTCAACACGCCCGATCGGACCAGAAAAGCACCAAGCAAACTAAAAGAGAAGGCAGAAATCGCCAATAATACCGTCCAGGATCTAAACACGCCGCGTTTTTCAGTCGCGGCGAGAGAGTGCACCAATGCCGTGGCAAGCAACCACGGCATAAATGATGCATTTTCCACCGCATCCCAGAACCACCATCCGCCCCACCCCAATTCATAGTACGCCCACCAGCTACCCAGGGTAATACCCACGGTCAGGAAAGCCCAGGCGATGTTAGTCCAGGGTCGCGACCATCTGGCCCAGGCAGCATCAAGCTGCCCTGAGGTCAGGCTGGCAATAGCAAAAGCAAAAGGTACTGACAAACCAACATAACCTACGTAGAGTAGCGGCGGATGCACGATCAGGCCAAAATCCTGTAGCAACGGGTTAAGGTCGGCTCCCTGAGCAGGGAAAAATGGCAAGGTTCTCTCAAATGGATTAGAAGTAAAAATAAGGAACAGAAAAAAACCGATGCTGAGACTACCCAACACTGCTAATACCCGGGCCCGCATATCATCATTTAACTGCTGGCTAAATTGACTTACTGCCAGTGTCCAACTCGACATAACCAGGCACCAGAGTAGGAATGAGCCTTCGTGCGCACCCCAGACTGCTGAGATTTTATAATAAACAGGCAGAGCATCATTGGAATTCCTGGCCACGTAGGCAATCGAGAAATCATCATTAACAAAGCCTAAGGTCAGGCAGATGAAGCTGACCAGGGTGAAGACAAACATACCTGCAGCCAGGGAGCCACCACTGCGCAGAAGAACCGGGTTTTGCAGATATACGCCCAAAGTCGGCAATACAGCCAGACAACAACTCATCGCCAGGGCAAGTATGATTGCAAAATGACCTAATTCGATAATCACGGCAGATTACTTACCTTATCCGAGGCCATGACTTGAGCAACTTCGGGAGGCATGTAGTTTTCATCGTGCTTGGCGAGAACTTCATCTGCGACAAAGACACCTGCCTGATCCAGTCGCCCTTCAGCGACGACGCCCTGACCTTCGCGAAACAGGTCAGGCAGAATACCCTCAAATACCACTGGGAACTGGGCTGACTTCAAATCACCTATAAGGAACTTCACCCGCAGCGAATTATCTGGTCGCTGGACACTATCCATCAGGACCATACCGCCAGCTCTGATGCGCTTATTAATCGGCGCTTCTCCAGCCATCACCTGGGCTGGGGAGTAAAATAAATTGATATTCTCATTCAGAGCCTGGAGAACCAGTGCCAACGTAGAACCTGCACCGACAATCAACACCAGCACCAATAACAATTGGTTTCGACGGTGGGTTTTCATCAGTCCAAACCTCACGGTTCAATCTCCTTTTTGGTTTTCAAATCCTGCGTAAACTTCAATTTCTTCCAGGTCCGAGAGGATTTAAACAAAGCCAGTAAGCTCATCACAATCATTAATGTAATGGTAAGGCCATAGGCACTCCAGACATACGCTGCATATCCGCCCATCAACAGAAATTCGGAAACAGAAGCCAAGCTCATCTTTGCTGCACCAATTGACTTACCCAGTCCTTGTTCGCGTCCTCTTCCAGTACTTCAGTCCGTATGCGCTGAATCCACAGGGCCAGGAACCAACCGTAAAACCCGATAATCATAATCAATAACGGTAACCACATTTCTACTGGCATGGCTGGCTTCTCTGTGAGGGAAAAGCTGGCTGGCTGATGCAGGGTAAACCACCAATCTACCGAGTATTTGATAATAGGCAGATTAATAACCCCAATAATCGAAAGTATTGCGGCCATTCGGCCCGCTGCAGGGCCATTACCAGCCGCATTTCGAATAGCCAGCACGCCCAGGAATAAGAACATCAAAATCAGGGTTGATGTCAGTCTGGCATCCCATACCCACCAGGTCCCCCAGGTTGGCTTACCCCAGATTGCTCCGGTCAATAAAGCCATAAAAGTCAGTGCTGCGCCTATAGGGGCCACGGTCCGCATGGCCACATCAGCGAGTTTAATCTTCCAAATAAGGAACACTGCACCCATGCTCGCCATCATCACGTAAATGGACTGCGACAGTATAGCAGCGGGCACATGAATATACATAATACGAAACGAGTCACCCTGCTGATAATCAGCTGGTGCCAGCACGAGTCCTGCATACAAGCCCAGTAAAAGAACCAATACTGAGCCTATCCATAGGGTCGGCAGAATCACGCTGCTAATCCGATAGAAGTGCTTTGCCGAGCCAAGCATGTGAATCCATTTCCACAGCCGATTATTCATACCTATGGTTTTCCCCGTGTATTAACATTTTCATATTACGCCAAATATGTTTCACATTTTTTTGTCGGCCTAGGTCTTATCCTGGCTTAGCAGATTTTAACAGAATAATAGATGCAGAGACCCTTTAACGACTCACTGCCGCTTTCAGACTGATGGCAATAGCCAACGGTAGAAACGTCAACGAAAAACTTAACAGCGCCGCAAGCCATAAAAAAAAGGTGCCTCCGTTCAAGCTCGAACCTATTGCTTGAGTCGCTAGAATCAAAACCGGAACCATCAACGGCATAATGATGATGGGGAGAAGCGCACTGCTTTGCCTTAAACCCACCGTTAATGCCCCCCCCAATGCAGCCAGCAGACTAAGGATAGGGGTTCCCAATAGTAATGATAGTGCAACTGTCGGTATCCACTGGTAATCCAAATTCAGCATGACGCAGAAAAGCGGGCTCAGACAGACGATCGGCAAGCCGGTTAACAACCAATGAGCAGCTACTTTAGCCAGGCTATTTAGCCAGACAGGTCCAGAACCCAGCACCCATTGTTCCAGCGTGCCATCCTCAAAGTCATCCCGAAACAACCTGTCAACGGAAAGTAAGACTGCCAACAGCGCGGTAATCCAGATTAGCGCCGGCGCCAAGGTCGCTAGCAATAAAGGCGACGGCCCTACACCAAGCGGGAACAGTGTGATTACCACCAATAAAAAAAACAATGGCTGTAGCCATTCCCCTGGATTTCTTGCGGCAATACGCAACTCGCGACTGATAACTGCTAAGAACATGGCTGTAATTCCAACGTATGAATAGAGCGAGGGATTGGAATAGCCTGGTGACTGGTCATAACCAAACCACCGCCGCTTTCAAGATGCTGCTCACAAAGCTGGCTCAATAAAACCGTGCCGGCTTCATCCAAAGCACTGTATGGTTCGTCCAGCAACCAGATCGCCTGCCTGATTAATTTCAATCGACACAGGGTGACTCTCTTTCTTTGGCCTTCCGATAGCTCCCTGCAAAGGCTAAACCGAGTCTCTTCCAGACCAAAAGCAGCCAACGCCGCATAAACTTCATCCCGACTGGCAACCACGCCCTGCAGGCCCAGCATAAAATCCAGGTTCTCATAGGGGGTCAACTGTCCCTGCACTGCAAACAGGTGACCCGAGTAGATTAGCCGGTGATTTTCCTGCCACTGAACTTCACCCTCATAGTCAATAAACAGGCCCGCGAGAATTTTCAGCAAGGTGGTTTTACCTGAGCCATTTGGACCTTTTAGATGCAGCAACTGGCCCTGTTCAAGCTCAAAACTAAGATCGGAAAATAATGTCCGCCGGTTCCTTTCACAGAGCAGATTGCTGGCACGGCAGAGGATGGAAGATGATTCAGTCATGATGCCCTAGTATACCTGCTTCGCGTGATCATTTGACGACCGCCATGCAAAAATGAACAGGGAATACCCTCTTCTGGGCTGGTTTTTTTATCACCGAATCGACCCGGCCCGACAGCCAGCCAGCGCAAACAGAGTCTCACCAGGGTACCACCGACTCATCTACGCCCTCGTGCATTTTACAGGCAGTCTGGGAAATCGCTGCTTCAGTTCGCAACGGTTACCCGAAGTGAGCCAATACCTTCGATATTAGCGTCTAGCTCATCTCCTGCAAAAACAGGTCCAACCCCGGCTGGCGTACCGGTAAAAATCAAATCTCCAGCTTGCAGAGGAAAGCATTCGGATAACCTGGCTATTATTTCGGGGACTTTCCAAATCATTTGGTTGAGGTTCCCTGATTGCCTGGTTTCACCATTGACGACCAGGCTAATACTCGCTTGCTCAATGGTATGCAGTGCTGGATTGGGAATCACTTCTGAACAGGGTGCTGCGTGCAGGAAGGTTTTCCCGGCATCCCAGGGACGCCCCAATTTTTTTGCCTCGGCCTGGATATCGCGGCGAGTCAGATCAATACCAACAGCAAAGCCATATATTAAACCAGGCGCATCACTGACCTTAATATTTTCCCCTCCACCGGCAAGTGCGACGACCAGTTCCACTTCGTGATGCAGATCCGAAGTCAAACCAGGGTACTTGAAAGAACCGCCCTGACTCAGAACTGCATAGCCAGGTTTCATAAAGAAAAATGGCTCCTCTCTATCAGGATTGTGTCCCATTTCGATGGCGTGATCTGCATAGTTACGCCCAACACAATAGATCTCAGCTACCGGGAACTGACCCTCCCGATCGCGCACCGGTAAGCAAACAACATCAGCGGGTGGTATAACAAATTCAGCCATGATTTCACCTCCGGTTAATCTGTCACTGCGGATGAAAAACTACTACGATATCGGAACATCAAAACAATCGGCACTAGGAGAAATGGTAGGCTCAGGTAGACTAAAAAGTCCCAGCCCCAATTCATTAATAAAAAGCCTGAACTCAGTGCTGCCAGGCCCTGCAGCGAAAAAACAACAAAATCATTAGTGGCCTGAACCTTAAACTGTTCTGCCTGTCGATAAGTGGTCGTTAGCAGCGTTGTACCGCCAAGAAACATGAAATTCCAACCCACCCCCAGTAATACCATTGACCACCAGTAATGAAGCAGTAGAGGCTCTCCCCAGGCGACCAGAAGACAAGCCAGCAATATGACCGCACCAACAGCGATAATTTTCAAAGGCCCAAACCGATCCACCAGGATTCCGCTGAACAAGGAGGGCAGAAACATCGCCATGATGTGGCTCTGGATTACCCAGGCTGTATCTTCCAGGTTAATCAAATCCAGATTATGCATACTCAGAGGCGTAGCTGTCATGAGTAAGCTCATAATACTCCAGGCCGCCACTGCTGCGCCCAAAGCAAGCTTGAAATTAACCTGTCGAGCAATTTCCAGAAGCGCTCTTCCAGTTTGCTCACCCTTTGCTGGTAACGTCATCTTGCCAGGTTGATAAAAGCACAACACCATCATTGCGCCCAACATGAAAAAGCTCAACCCTATAAATGAACCGGCATACAGCGCCATACCACTGACTTGTTTCAACTGGGTTGCTAATTCAGGCCCAATATAGGCCGCGACTACTCCCGCCAGCATCAGGATTGACAAATACCGACCTAATTTTTCAGTGGGTACAACCTCAGTTAACGCAAACCGGTACTGCTGAATGAAGGCATTATGACTGCCTATAAGAAACGTTGCACAACAAAACAAGACAAAATGTTCTTCGGTTACAGCATAGGCTGCGAGCAAACCACCTAAACTTGCATAGCCTGCTGCAAAAATAAACCCAGGTTTTCGTCCAAATCGGCGCATGAGTAGTGCCGCCGGCACTGTGGTACTGGCCGTACCAACGATCATTAAAGCCAATGGCAAGGTAGCCAATCCTGGCGACGGCGCTAGTCCCGCACCGATAATACCCCCTAATAATACCACCATAGGGGCTCCCGTTTGAGCCAGACACTGTGCTAGGGTCAATACTATTAAGGTCGGGTGCATAGACTTTCTCTTCGGCAATTACCGGTAATCGGCGTCGCCACAGAGTATGCGCACATTGACTGTTTGTGTCCATGAATAAGACATGGAACAATTTAGCTTTGGAAACAGCTTTAGCTTTAGAAAGTTTAGCGGTGGGGACACTTGGCTTTAGGAACTACCAGTTTGACGGAACAAGGAACAAAAATTTATGTCTGAACAGCGCGTTGATGCAGTTATCGTAGGGGCTGGTTTTGCAGGAATGTATGCTTTACATCGACTGCTTAAAGAAAACTACCACCCGATTGTGTTCGAAACCGGGGATAATGTTGGCGGAACCTGGTATTGGAATCGCTATCCTGGCGCCCGCTGTGATATCCAGAGCATGGAGTATTCTTATACTTTTGACGAGGACCTCCAGCAGGATTGGAACTGGTCAGAAAAATACGCTCCCCAACCTGAGATTCTGCACTATGCAAACTACGTTGCAGACCGGTTTGAGCTTCGTCAACATATCAATTTTAATACTCGAGTCCTGACTGCTCACTATGATGAAATTGAACAGGAATGGCTGGTAAAAACAGATCAGGATAAAACCTATCGAGCCAAATTCTGCATCATGGCCACAGGCTGCCTGTCATCGACAAACCTGCCCAAGTTCAAAGGTATAGACTCGTTTGAAGGCGAATCGTTTCATACTGGCCAATGGCCTCACTCACCGGTTGATTTCAATTCGAAACGAATTGGCATCATCGGTACGGGCTCCTCGGCGATACAATCAATTCCAATTATTGCCGAGAGTTGTGACCACCTGACAGTGTTCCAGCGTACCGCTAACTATTCGATTCCTGCCCATAATGAGCCTCTAGATAGACAGTATGCCAACTCGATCAAAAACGATTATGCCGCTTTCCGAGCCGAAAACAGGGAGATGTTTGCTGCCTTTGGCGCACACCAGTCGCGCTGGGAGGATTCTATTTTTGATGTCGATGATAAGGTTCGGCTGGCTCGATTTGAAAAAAAATGGCAGGAGGGCGGACTTGGTTTCACCAGTGCTTTTGGAGACACCGGAGCCGATAAGCAAGCCAATGACATTGCGGCTGAATTTGTGAGGAACAAAATCAGGGCAGCCGTCAATGATAGCGAGGTTGCTGAATTACTCTGCCCTGATCAGGTTCTGGGATGCAAACGTGTCTGCGTAGACAGTCATTACTTTGAGACATATAACCAGCCCAATGTAAGTCTGGTTAATGTAAAGGAAAACCCCGTTGAGGAAATTACTTCCAAAGGCCTGATCCAGAACGGCCAGCATTATAAATTCGATATGATTATCTATGCTACCGGCTTTGACGCCATGACCGGCAGTCTTCTAAAAATTGATATTAAGGGAAAGAACGGCCTTTCTCTTCAGGAAAAATGGCAAGCGGGACCAAGAACCTACCTCGGCCTCTGCTCTTCTGGTTTTCCTAACTTATTCACCGTTTCAGGCCCGGGTAGTCCATCTGTACTGTCAAATATGATCATCACCATCGAACAACATGTAAACTGGATAATCGATTGCATGACCCATCTACGCGACAGCGGGCTAAGCACCATCGAGGCTTTGGAAGATGCAGAAAACGATTGGGTGGATCTAACCAACGAAATTGCAAATGAGACGCTCTTCCCTACTTGTAACTCATGGTACCTGGGGGCCAATGTACCAGGCAAACCGAGAATATTTATGCCGTTCGTAGGCGGCTTCCCCGCTTATGCTGAAATATGTGCGGACGTCGCCGAGCAAGATTACCGCGGCTTTGAATTGACGGCATAAATACCATACGGGACCACGCATACAGCTTTTTTATAGCCCAAACTAAAAGGACCAGCGGCGGTTGGGCTGCCGCCAGGCTAACCAGACCCAACGGACGGCACTGCTAGTACAAACCGTGCCGAAAGAGCCCTGCCCTTGGCATTTTATCAGCGGCTCTAGTAAACACCCCTGACTGAAAGGGAGGATAACCATAACAATGAATAACCAGCATTATCATGATGTACTTATTATCATAGGTCACAGCCATCAATTTGATGACCCGACCGTCAAGCAAAGATGTCATCTCGCCGCAGAAGTATTCCATCAGGGCAGTGCCGCACAAATCCTGCTGACTGGAGGCTATGATCACAGCCTTGATATCAAGCCTATCCGGAGTCAGGCAGAAGCGCTTCGATACTGCCTGATAGACAAAGAAGTGCCTGCCGCATGTCTGTTCATGGAGGAGAAATCCAGTCAGTTGATAGAGAACTTGTATTTCTGCAAAACGGAATTCCTACTACCCTGCTCATGGTTTGATATCGGTATTGTTACCTCCGACGATGCCGTTTTAACCACTCGTTGGGTTGCTTCCAAGGTACTGGGCGAACAAGTCACTGTAACGATCTATCCAGCCATCCAGGACCATCACCAACCTATAGCCTCCGATCAGGCGAGTCTTGCCGAAATGCAAGGCACCTATGGCGGCATCAAGGGTGGAGATCATAACGCTGTGAAAAAGCTCATCGCCAGTTCTACCAAAACCCGGATACCCGAATAAATGGCTTGAACCCATGAGTTTCAAATCGCTTTATCGTGCTAACCCGACCACTGAACTAACAAGCCCTTGGTTTCGCAGGAATTTAAGATAGACTTCACCTTACAAGCAATATTTTATCGATCATTGGCTGGCATAGACCTGCTGGTGGCAGCACTACCAAACCAATGGGCTATGCAACGCACAAAAGGAAAACCCGATATGCAAAAAGGTATCTTTGCACTCCTTATCACCCTGCTCGCGACGCCTGCACCGATGCGAGCCAACCAGGACCCTGAGTTGTCAGAAAATGCGATCGTCATAGAAACTCAAGTTCATTCTGACCCGGAATCGCTGACCAGTATCCTCAGTGAAGCAGGGGTCGAACTCGATGCTGAAATACTCGAGGCCCTCAACGGTGGCAGCGCAAAAATCAAAATCATCAAGCACAGCAGGACCAATAACGACGGCACGGATCAATCATCCAATAAAAAGGTCTTTGTTACGCGGTCTAAAGGCAACGATCACCCTCCAGTGCCATCGAGTGGCTCCATGGATATTAGTCAACTTGACGTAGAGGTGATTACCGATAAAGACAAGGACATCTTTTTCATCAGGGGACCGGGCGGACCTTCAGAACACGCCGAAAGGTTATTTATAGAAGAACTACATGAGGCACCCGGCAGGGGACCAGGAGGCATGCATTGGTTCGAGAACGGCAGAGACGAGCACCACAGGCAGAGCCTAACCGGCGATGCGGCCCAATGTGTTATCAAGAACCTGACAAAAGTGACCAGCCCTATGGCCGCTAAATTGCTCCGTGAAGCCTGCATCAGCCTTCATGAAGAATGATTTCCGGGGCAATCATGGAGGTTCGCCCCAAGCTCACTCAGCATTTTCAAGCCAATAGCCCCGACTAATACTATTAGAGCTCTGCCCCAACCAAGATCATTCAATCAGCAGATCTACTCGTTATTGGTAATGATGACCTTACCAACGACCTTACGATCGACCAGTAGCTGGTAGGCTTCAACAATGTCAGCCATGGGCAGCACATGAGATATAAACGGCTGGATTCTTTTAGACGCAAGCCAACCCATTAATACCTGCATGTGCCCACGCGCCACCCGTGGCCGATGTCGCTGCAGACCGCCAACGGTATAACCAATCACAGTTGCGTCCTTGACTAGCAAATGGTTGGTCTTGGCCAAAGCCGGTCGACCTGCTGTGAAACCAACAATCAATATACGTCCAAACGGTGCGATACAGCGCACTGACTCATCAAACACATCGCCACCAACTGGGTCATAAATAACATCAGCACCCAGACCTCCGGTTAAATCTTTGACCTGGTCACGAAAACCCTCTTTATAATTTATGACCTCGTCAGCACCCATTTTAGTAACCACTGCGAGCTTTTCATCGGAACTTGCCGTAGCAACGACCCTGGCACCCATTAACTTGCCTATGTCAACTGCCGCCAAACCAACTCCTCCCGCCGCACCATGCACAAGAAGCGTTTCTCCAGGCTGCAGACCGGCACGGGTTAAACCGTCCAGTGCAGTCAAATAGTTGTTCCTGAATGAAGCGGCCATCTTAAGGTCGACCCCATCCGGAATCTGAGTAGCTGCTTTTTCAGAGACATTAACAATCTCCGCACACCCGGCTGGCACCAGAACCTTAGCTCCGAGTTCCACACTGGTAACGTCACTTCCCCGGGCAATAACTGACCCGGCACCTTCGCCACCGACTACAAAGGGATAACCTGAATTTTCCTGATATTGACCTGCAAACCTAACCAAATCGCTGAACTGAATACCCCTGGCAGCAATTGACACCTGAATTTCACCCGGCCCGGGTTGGCTGGGATCAGCGATATCCTGATACTCCAGGTCCAGATGCGACCCTGCCTTAACACAATAAACAACTTTCATAATTATAATCCACACCTCGTATGCAGGCGGTTAGCCATAGCCATAATCTAACCATCACATCGCTATAATCTAACCATCACATAGCCATAACCTAACCATCACATAGCCATAACCTAACCATCACATAGCCATAACCTAACCATCACATAGCCATAACCTAACCATCACATAGCCATAACCTAACCATCACATCGCTATAATCTAACCATAGCATCGCCTTACCCGGCTAATCTCTCCGAGACTACCAGGCTAGCATCAAGACCGATAAACAAAACAGCCGGTTATAAACCCTGTTAGTTCGACCATCCTGATGCTCACCCAGGATCTGGCTTTATTCTACCTCAGGTTCCAGAGTTCAACCGGAAAACCTTGAACCGCTACTGTTTAAAGGCGCTTGAGCAGGAACCAGCTGAAATGAAGGTCTGCCCGTGAGTGGGTTCCTGACAGTAACCCCGGTCAGGCAACCGACATATTTGAGGGTTTTGCTACTGGACCACCACCCAGATGCCTATTGCCACTATGCAATAGCCCTCAAGCAGCTAACTGGACAAGCCGAAATTCACGCTAACCCCGATGCAGGCATCATCAATACTGGCCGAAAAAACCGCAGCAGAGCTATATTCCTTTGACGATAAATTCTGTTAGGGTGTCTGCAATGTAGAATAATTAAGTGATATCAGCCCATCAAACCGCTCACTGCACCCATTTTAGCAGCCTACTCCGGCATATCCCTACCAATGGCCGCCATGGGTATGCCCGTGGCCGTCTATTTACCCCGGTTTTATAGTGAAGGAATGGGACTATCCCTTGTCGTGGTGGGCACTATATTTACAATCGCCCGAATCAGCGATGTCATTACAGACCCTATCATGGGTTATGCTATCGATCGTTACCAAACGCGGTGGGGACGAAGAAAACACTGGATTGCATTATCCCTGCCTATTCTTTTGGTTTCAGTCTGGATGGTATTCATGCCTTCCAAAGAATCAGTTTCAGCAAATTATCTCCTGTTCTGGCTGGTGGCGCTTTATATTGGCTATACCATGCTGGCTATTGCCCACCAATCCTGGGGAGCAGAGCTATCTCAAAGCTATGACGATCGCTCCCGTTTATTTGGCTGGCGGGAGATTTTTATCATCGCCGGCATGACGATTGTGCTGGCGATACCCGCAGCGCTCGAACTAAATGGTTATAACAGTCAACAGGATAAAGTTGCCAGCATGGGCTGGTTCTGCTTCATTCTATTCCCGATACTAGCGATCCCGACCTTGCTGGTCGTTCCAGACAGCCAGAGCGTTTCTTCATCGCGCTTATCCTTAAAAAAACAATTCACTCTGATCGCCAATAACCAACTCATGTGGCGGTTACTGGCTGCAGACTTTGCCTCTGGTTTTGGCACCGCCGTCAGCGGTGCATTGTACATCTTTATCGCCAGCGCTTACTTCAAACTACCAGAGCACGCCAGCATAGCCCTGTTGTTCTATTTCCTGGCTAGTTTCCTGGCTATGCCTATGTGGCTAAAACTAGCCTATAAAATCGGTAAGGATGTCGCTCTAAAAATCGCCCTTGGTTACGCTGCAACCATCAACCTGCTCCTGATACCACTTGCTGAGGAAGGTAACATCGCTATTCTGTGGGGGTTTACGCTCACTTTTGGTGTCGCCTTCGGCGCCGCACCAACCCTACTACGTTCAATGATGGCAGACCTCACCGATCAGGACGAGTTGAACTCGGGAGAAAAGCGATCCGGGGTATTTTTTGCCTTGCTGACTACCACCAACAAGCTTGGGGCTGCAATCGCGGTTGGCACCAGCTTTGCTATTCTTGAATTGGCCTTCAATTTCAACCCGGGAAAGGAGAACCCGCAAGCAGCCCTTGACGGACTTCTGCTGACCTATTCTCTGGGTACCGCCCTGGGCCTTCTCCTGGCAGTTCTCCCAATGATCCGCTATCCGTTAGACAAGCATGCTCACCAGTTAATTCGATCACAACTCGAACTGCGTTCTAATTCCCATGAGATATAATCAAACCAGCCATAGCCACTCATCAGAGCCTTTGCCAGAACCTGAAAAACCACGACCCTTACCTGTTGTGCCAAATGATCCCTGACACAACATCAATAACCCACCTAGCAGAGAAACCTGATCCCAGCCTCTCTAACCACACAGTCAGCTAGAAAGTTAAATTTACCCCACGCTGAAACCATCTCTAGGCCGGCAAATCAATCACTGGATTAGCCAGTATTGCCGCTACTCTGACCAAGCTTGAAAACTACAGCTGAGTCCACGCCAGGAACTCAAGTCTACAATTTCTTTCAGGGCCTTACTTCAATGATCAATTACGTTGATCGACATGAGCAAAAATATTTATTAGAGCTCTGAGCCAACACCGAATACACTCTCTTGTGTTAAGTCACCAAAGTCGGGAATAACATGAAAGCACAAGGCGAAGGCAGTCTTCAGGCCCCTACACGACACCCCCTGGAATGGAAACAAGACAGCTTCTGGCAGAATGACGCCCTCAATGAAGAGTTAGAACGGGTTTTTGACATATGCCATGGCTGTCGCCGTTGCGTGAGCCTCTGCGATGCCTTCCCAACGCTGTTTGATCTGGTCGATGATTCAGAAACGCTGGAAGTAGATGGCGTTGATAAACAAGACTATAACAAGGTAGTTGACCAGTGTTATCTCTGCGATCTGTGCTATCTAACCAAATGTCCTTATGTGCCACCACACGAATGGAATGTTGACTTCCCTCATCTTATGCTGCGTGGGAAAGCCCAGAATTTCAAAGCAGGCAAAGCACGTCTGCGAGACAGGATACTCACCAGCACAGATGCGTTGGGCAAAACCATCACGTCCATTCCCCTAGTCGATGTGACGGTGAATGCACTAAACAAAAATTCTTTGTTTCGTAACGCGTTGGACACTGCCATGGGAGTCCATAAGCATGCCCCGCTTCCTTCCTATCACCGCAATACCCTAAGAAAAAAATTCAGTCCCGGTGAAATAGAGCCTAAAGCCGTCGGGCCAACCACTGGCAAAGTGGCTTTTTATGCCACATGCTACGGCAACTACCACACACCTGATCTCGGTGAAGATTTCATTAAAGTGTTCGAGCACAATGGCATCAGTATCGATCTAGTCAACAAAGAAGCCTGCTGTGGTATGCCCAAGCTTGAGCTCGGCGACCTGGAATCGGTCAATGCCCTGAAGGAGAAAAATATTCCCATCCTTGCAAACCTGGTCGATCAGGGATTTGACCTTATTGCACCAATTCCTTCCTGTGTCCTCATGTACAAGCAGGAACTACCGCTCATGTATCCGGAAGACCCGGATGTACTCAAGGTTCAGAAGGCCTTTTATGATCCTTTTGAATATCTCTATCTGAGACACAAAGAAGGTGCATTTAACACCGACTTTAAACAAACTCTAGGTAGTATCAGCTATCAGGTTGCCTGCCATTTGAGAGTTCAAAAAATAGGTTACAAGACCCGAGACATCCTGAACCTGGTTCCCGACACTGACGTCCAGACCATTGAACGATGTTCTGGCCACGATGGCACCTATGCAGTAAAAAAAGAAACTCGGCCGAAGTCCCTGAAAATAGCCCGACCTGTGGTAAGGCAGGTCAACGCTGCAAGCAATCAACACCTGGTCAGTGATTGTCCAATGGCAGCCGTTCATATTGAAAATCTCGCAGAAAATGAACCCATCAGCAGCCATCCCATGTCTCTACTTAGAACTGCCTATGGCATCTAGGCCAGAGAATCCTTGGCGTTAAGTATCGTTATCGCGGTTCAATTGGTTGCCAGAAGGACACGGTAACGCGCGCGCTAAAATCAGGGCGCTCGGAGCACAGAAACGCCTCTTTACCTGACCTCCACTGGCAGTATCAGCTTCGATATAACATTCAGGGGTAGCACCCCTCTGGTAAATCTTACAATGACCGACCCCTACGGCGACAGGATCTCCAGGGACCTGGGCGCTGATTTCGCTGCAATGGTATCGGTTGGTAGGTTGAGTTTTTTACTTCTCCAATTCAGCTTCGACAGGTCGGTTTCGGGCCTGGTAGATTGTGATCAAAAACCGCCCAGGAGGTATAAACTTAGCCTGATCAGATGCATAATCACCCGATACAGACAAATTTTCTCGCAACCAAGGCCACCCATGAACGACCATAGAAACCCCCTAACCCAAGAAGAAGAATGGGTCATACTTCAAAAAGGCACTGAACGGCCTTTTTCTGGTGAGTATGATGACCTGTTTGCACCAGGCCTGTACTTATGCAGACAATGTGACACGCCGCTGTATCGATCAGAAGACAAGTTTCAAGCCCATTGTGGCTGGCCCGCGTTCGACGATGAAATAGCGGGCGCGATCAGAAAAGAGCGGGATAGTGATGGTTTCAGAACTGAGATACTATGCGCCAACTGTAATGGGCATTTAGGCCATGTATTCACAGGCGAGCAAATCACCACGAAAAATACCCGCCACTGCGTCAATTCTGTGTCCATGAAATTCGTGCCAGGAAACGATTCAAACACATGATATTCTGGTTACAGCAAGGCATAGTAATGGTTCAAGTAACCAGCGCTGCGCTAACCCGCACGGATAACAACCGTGCCAGCTCGTAGCTTAAACCTAAAAATAATGCCCTACTGCCTGCCCATAAACAGCAACAACCGGTCACCCGCAGAGCCGGAACCCGTCTGCCCGAAAAGAGAAACTAATGCCTAAATTACCTAAATTGATGCTGGCACTATCAGCCACCATGGTCTTCACCGCCTGTACTGAAAATCCAGACAATGAACAAATTAAGACCAGCCCGGTAGCACCGTTATACCCACCCTGGGGAGTGGACTTGACTGCCCGGGATTTAAACACAGCACCTGGAGATGATTTTCATCAATACGCTAACGGCACCTGGTTAGCCGACAACCCCATCCCTGCTGACAGAACCTCCTGGGGCGTCAGTGCCATCATTCGTGAACGAGCCGAAGACAGAGTGAGGCAACTTATTTCCGATTTAAGTCAGGCAGCATCTGTAGCCGGTAGCCCAGAACAACAGGTTGGTGCCCTCTTCAACAGCTGGATGGATATCTCAGAGCTCGATAAATTAGGAATCTCGCCGCTTTCCGAAGACCTCAACCGAATAGCCTCGATCGACTCACTCGATGCGTTAGCCGATGAATTTGGTCGCCAATACTTGATTGGGGGAATCAGTCCGTTCAGTGCCTGGATCGGCCTCAACCCGGTCAATCCGGATGAGTACAAACTGTCTATTGGCCTCTCCGGCCTGGGTCTCGGGGATCGAGATTACTATCTGGAAGATAGTGAACGAATGGTCCATATCAGGTCCGAATACAAACAACACATCGCTAAAATGCTGTCTTTTGCGAACTATGACCTCAGCGTTGCCTGGCCCTCTAAAATCCTGGCAATAGAAAAACAGATCGCTGAACTGCAGTGGATCAGATCAGATCGAAGAGACAGGGATAAAACTTTCAACCCTACCTTAACCAGCGAACTCATAAACAAGCATCCGGGTTTCCCCTGGGTCAGTTTTTTCGGCGCTAGAGGCGTCGAAACGGTTGAGGAAATCAACCTGTCCCACCCGGACACCATAGCGCCGCTGATTCACATCATCGCGAACACTGAAATAGAAGACTGGCGAGCCTATCTGGCCTTCCATATGATCGATAATCATAGCGACCTACTGGCTAGCAAAATTGACCAGCAAGGGTTCGAGTTCTGGGGCAAAACAGTAAGAGGCCAGAGTGAACCACTTGCCCGCTGGAAACGAGGAGTTGCCCGAATCGGCAACAAATATGGGCTTGGCGAGTTACTCGGTCAGACTTACGTAAACCGTCACTTCAGTGCTAAGTCGAAAACCGATATGGTAAAGCTGGTCGAAAATCTCCGTTCAGCATTCCAGGCACGTATAGAAGCGATTAATTGGATGGGGAGTGCCACTAAACAGGAAGCACTGCTCAAATTAACCGCCTTCACCGCAAAAATTGGCTACCCAGATCAATGGCTGGATTTATCTGCCGTTCAAATTAACCCGAAGAGCCTGCTAGATAATTCCCGTCGTATACGCGCATTCTTTGAACAATATGAAATCGACAGACTTGGATCCAAAACAGATCGTGATGAATGGTTCATGATGCCACAAACCGTCAATGCATATTACAATCCTGGTTTTAATGAAATCGTCTTTCCCGCTGCTATTCTCGACCCGCCTTTTTTTGATCCTGGTGCCGACCTGGCGGTTAACTACGGTGCTATCGGTGCCGTCATAGGCCATGAAATGGGTCATGGGTTTGATGATCAGGGATCTAAATCGGATTCGTTGGGCATCAAGCGTAACTGGTGGACTGACACGGATAGGAAGAATTTCAATGATCGTACGAAAAAACTAATCGATCAATTCAATCGCTATGAGCCGTCTGAAAACAGTTTCATCGATGGGAAATTCACCCTCGGCGAAAATATCGGTGACCTTGGCGGAATTGAAGTTGCCTACTATGCCTATAAACAAGCACTTAATGGCGAGATCGCTCCCGTGATTAACGGCGTAACCGGAGACCAACGATTCTTTCTCGCTTTTGCGCAAAGCTGGCGTACCCATCGAACGCCCGACCTGGCATTACAACTGTTAAAGATTGACCCTCATTCCCCGCCTAAATACCGAGTCAACGGCATCGTAAGAAACGTAGATGCCTGGTATACCGCATTTGATGTCAAGCCCGGTGACTCTCTATATCTGGATAAATCTGAACGGGTCAGTATATGGTAGCTCCGGACCGAAATGTGATCGAGAAAGGGCCAGATGGCTCATCTCCCAACAAGCGCAACATTCTACTCATCACGACGGACCAAATGCGTTTTGATGCCCTCGGTTGCAATGGTGGCCAGGTAGCCAGGACACCCGCCATCGATGAACTGGCCAGGACTGGCCTGAACTACGCTAGAGCTCACAACCAGAACGTTGTCTGCATGCCGGCCAGAGCGACAATTATGACCGGTCAGCATGTCGGCTCACATGGCGTATGGATGAATGGTGTTGCTCTGCCAGAAGACACCCGGACGATCGCTCACCACCTCCAGGAGCATGGTTATCAGACGGCCTTACTGGGTAAGGCCCACTTTGAACCGTGGCTAGGCTCTCCTGAAGACTTTTTCGAAAACAAAATGGCCTCTCTTAACCACACGGGTCCCCATCGAGGCTTTCACCACATGGAACTGGCTAATCATTTTTTTGAAGGCCACAGTCATTACGACCTCTGGATGAATCAATATCCCCGTGAAAAAGCGCTTTTCTACCCTATGATAACCGAGCAAGGCCAGAATACGATTGGCGCTGGCGATACTGATGCCACCCAAGTCTGGCCCATGGATGTACCGACGGCACTGTATCATACGCAGTGGGTGGCCGACCGTACCATCAAGTGGCTCGAGAGCCAGCAATCATCCTCCGATCCCTGGTTTTGCTGGATGAGCTTTCCAGACCCTCACCATCCCTGGGACGTACCCAAATCCGAATTATCACGTATACCCTGGCGCGACCTGGATCTGCCAGCACGTTATTGTGACGCCGAGCAGGCCAGGCAAGTCCTTGGGCAAAAACCAGAGCACTGGCTCGGCTACTATCATGGTTCAATCTGGACCAACCTGGAATCTCCCCGCGAGTTTGTTCCCGCGGACATGAGTGCAGACCAGGTGCGCGAAATCAATGCCATGACCCACATTGAAAACGAACTCATAGACGATGCCTGCGCACGTGTGATTGCCCATCTCAGGGCCACCGGAAATTACCACAATACCGATATATTCTTCACAACCGATCACGGTGAACTGCAGGGAGACTTCGGGCTCATGTTCAAAGGACCCTACCACGTCGATGCCCTCATGCATGTGCCGCTGATCTGGCGACCAGCCGAGCTCTCCAATATCCAACCGGATCAAATTCACGACCCTGTAGGTCATCTTGACCTGGCCGCGACCTTCTGTGAAATTGCTGGAATCGATATACCTGATTATGTTGAAGGTGCGCCACTACCTGATAGCCAGGCCACGGCCGGGAAACAGAACAGATCTCAGGTATTTACCCAATGGGATTCGCAGCATGGCGATATCGACCTACACCTGCGCAGTCTTTATCACTCCGATGGCTGGCTGTATACACAATATGAGACCAGCAGCCTGTACCAGGGAGACGAAGGAGAACTGTATGATATGAACACTGACCCAGAACAGTTCCATAATTTATGGAGTGATCCAGCACAACAAGACCTCAAGCAGCATTTCAGAGCCCAAATCAAAGCGGAATTACCTTGCCTGACAGCACCGCTACTGCCTCGCAAAGCCCCCGTATGAAACCGTTAATCTGACGACAAACTCGGTCGGCAAAACCAATTCGTTTGCGCCGGTTTTTCGTCTTCCAATGTAGGTCAAATCAAAAGCCAGCAAAGCTAATGCAGCGATGAAAACTGCACCCATTGGTTGACCACTCAAACCTCGGACTCAAATCCACAAGAAACTATTTATCTGGGTTATCGTTAACCCTGTTGCCCCTCAGATAAGCATCAGTGCATTTTCCTGGCCAACCAAGGTGATACCAAAAACAGACCGACCCCCATCAGGACCGCTAACCAGGCCAGCGATTCAAAAACATTCGAATAAACAGCCAGTGAAGCCAGGGGTGATACCGAAGACGCAGGTGAATCTTCAATTGCCATCAATCCAGCTATCATTCCTCCCGCGTAGGCTGCCAGTGCACTAGACAGGAACCAGACGCCCATCATCATCGCTGCCACCTTCTGTACTGATAATTTAGTCACCATGGACAACCCGACCGGAGACAGGCAAAGCTCCCCTGTAGTATGCAGCAGGTACATCAATACCAACCATATAACTGCTACCTGGCCATCTTCCCCTGCCTGAGATATACCAAAAACGAGCACCGCAAAGCCCAGGCCAACCTGGAAAATGGCCAGTGCGAACTTAACAGGCGTTGATGGTTCTATATCTCTCTGGGACAACTTAACCCAGATATAGGCGAACAAAGGAGCCAGAATAATAATGAAAGCAGGATTAAGAGACTGGAACATCCCGGCGGTAAAAATACCTTTATCTATATTCCGGTCAGTAAACAAGGTCAACGACGAGCCTGCCTGTTCAAACAACGCCCAGAATAACACTGACATAATCATTAGGAACAACATCACCAGCATACGGTCCCGCTCTCGCGGTGTGCAACTGGATAACGAGAACCAAACAATATACGAGAACACGACGCCACTGAAAATTAGCAGCGCCAGACCCAACTCACCGGTATATTGCAAAGCCACCCATATCCCCGCCACTAGGAACAGGCTGGATACATAAATTAAACTTTCTGTCGATATCCCCATCCATTTGCTGCTGAGAACCTGCGGATTCGGCGGCAGGCCCAGGCCCGAGAGATATTTCTGACCCCGTAAGAAGGTCAGCAAACCCAACAGCATGCCAACACCGGCCAGTCCAAAACCGTATCGCCACCCGAAGTTTTCACCGAGATAGGCGCAGATAATGGTCGCAGAGAAAGCACCCAGATTGATGCCCATGTAAAAAATAGTGAAGCCACCGTCTCGCCTGGGATCGTCTTCACCATAAAGACTACCGACAATAGTGGAAATATTAGCCTTGAGGAAACCGACACCAACGACAATGAATGCTAATGAAAGATAAAATATCTTTTCATAAATCCCTTCGCGAATGAGCATACCATCATTGATATAAGCGGCAGGCCCTTCAAAGGCCATACCAAAATGGCCCAGAACCAGCAAGCAGGCACCAAATACAATCGCTTTTTTCAGACCGAGGTAACGGTCCGCAATCATTCCTCCCAATACCGGCATAGCATAAACTAACGCCGCGTAACTACCATATATCAATCCAGCTTTACCATCTTCATATAACCAGTGTTTGGTAAGATACAAAATCAGCAGAGCACGCATGCCGTAGTAACTGAATCGTTCCCACATTTCAGTCATAAAGAGAATGAACAGCCCTCGAGGATGGCCTATCCAACGCGACTCCATTGCCGTTTCAGTCATTGCTATCAACTCCTCACCTGGCTGGCAGTCAGCAAAGCTTTATTATCAGAAACCGGGAACACACGCTCTGCATCCTCGGGTCGCATCCCCCGAATTCTTTCAATAATGGTTTCAGATGCGCCTTCCGGAAAACTGGCTAGCCGGGTTGCGACTGCTCTCAGGGTTTCCAGAACCTGGGCTTCATCAACCGATTGCAGAGCGAGGCCAAGGGTGACCAGTTCCGGACCCAGAACCCGGTCCCCGAGCAGAGATAGCCTGAGCAGAACCTGCTCCGTATACTTTAATTTCAACCAGCCTGCGTTCATGGGTATATCAGAGCCTTGTTGTATTTCGCCTATCTGCAGGAAGGAATTATGACCAGCAATGGTCAAATCACAGGCAAACACTAACGCTGCTCCCGCATTAATAGCGAATCTTTCGAGCGCACATAATAATGGTTTCCTGCATCGGTACAATGCCATATGCATTGACCTGAGATCGCCCACATCTTTGCCCTGCCACTCAGGAGCAGGGTCTGCCTGCAGCGCTTTTAAATCGATACCTGAGCAAAGATAACCACCTTCACCACGAATCAGGATAGAAGCGATCTCCTTATCAACCTGGAGCCCTTCAATGGCCTGGGTAATCTCTCCGGCCATTGGCGGTATCAAAGCATTACGTCGCTCAGGGCGATTGAGCACGATTTCTGCCCACCCCGCGTGTTTTTCAATATAGGTGTAGGTCCCCATAGAATATTCCTAGCATGACAACAGCAGCTGAGCATGCATCAAATGAAGTCTTGTTTCCAGTTCCCTGGCGAATCGGAGCCATTCACCTTCAATACTTGCTAGGCCAGCTTTGCACAGAACTACCATGCCCGGGCTTTCACCTATTTTTATGAACCTAATTTAACACCACTGGCTTTGCCAAGGCTGCTCAAAGTGCGCTAGTCTAGAAGCTGGTAACTAAATCAAGCTGGGCTGCTCAGCAACACCGCTAAATCTGACGATAACCGGACCCTATTTACAATCGATCCTGCTTCTCATCCCATAGAAATATAAGAGTAGAACCATGCACCTCACCGACAAAATCTCTACCGTAAGGCATTACCTGGCTGAAAAGAAAATCACGGCTATTCTCATTCCCAGGGCAGATGAATATCTCGGCGAATACGTGCCAGAACATAACGAAAGATTAGCCTGGATCAGTGGCTTCACCGGTTCAGCGGGTATGCTCATTATTACTATGGACAAAGCTGTGCTGTTCGTCGACGGCCGATACACTATTCAGGTGCAGCAACAATGCTCAGCCGACTTATTCGAATTTGAGCATCTCATCGACAACCCACCGCTGCGATGGCTATCGGATCATCTCAGTGCAGGCGATGCTGTCGGTTTTGATAGCCGCCTGCACAATTATCAGTTTTATGAACATGCCCATGAACAACTGGCGGTTAAATCCATCGAATTAATCGAACTCACCGAAAACCCAATCGATCTTAACTGGACCGATCGTCCCTACGCTGATATTGAAGTTGCGCGTCTACTAGAAGAGAAGTTTACCGGTGAAAACAGTCTCGACAAAAGAAAAAGGATAGGTCAGAAAATCGGCCAACTGGGTGCCGATGCTGCGCTGATATCACAATTGGATTCTATCGCCTGGCTGCTCAATATAAGGGGCAACGATGTTCCCCATCTTCCCGTTATCATGGGTAGCGCAATACTTTACCAATCTGGAGAAATGGTCTTTTGTACTGATCTGCGAAAAATCCCGGACGATTTTGGCGATCATGTCGGCCCGGGCGTAGAGACATTAGCAGAGGATACTTTCGAGGAATTCATCCAAATCTTGGGCAGGGAAAACCAGAAAGTCATTATCGATGGTAATAACAGCAACACCTATGCAGTACTCAGGTGCATAGAACAACAATGTGAAATCATCGCCGGGACAGATCCAGTTTTGTTACCCAAGGCACAGAAAAATGACGCTGAACTCGAAGGTATGCGCCAATGTCATATTCGTGATGGGTCGGCGGTCAGTCGTTACCTGCACTGGATCGAAACTGAAGTAGCAGCATCGCGTTTTCACGACGAAGGCTTTTTATCCGATCGACTTGAACAGTTCAGACGGGATTTACCGGATCTGGTTGACCTATCGTTTGCAACGATTTCTGCTGCCGGCTCAAACGCGGCTATGGCCCATTACAGCCATACCAACGGAGTGCCGGCAAAACTATCAGCCAGCAGCTTATATTTGGTCGACTCCGGTGGACAATACCTGGATGGAACCACTGATATAACCCGCACGGTCGCCATTGGCGAGCCTACCGAAGAGCACAGAGAAATGTTCACCCGAGTGCTTAAAGGCCACATTGCCCTGGCCCGGGCTATCTTTCCAAGGGGTACCGCTGGTAATCAATTAGATGCACTGGCTAGACAATTTTTGTGGGAAGTCGGATTGGACTTCGATCACGGTACAGGTCACGGCGTCGGCTGCTTCCTCAGTGTGCATGAAGGACCCCAGAGAATCGCTAAAACTGCAGGTCCATCAGCTGCCCTACTACCCGGCATGGTGCTATCTAATGAGCCCGGTTTTTACAAAGAAAACAGTTACGGCATCCGTTGCGAGAACCTGATGACGGTAAAGGAGCATGCCAGCGGTATGCTCGAATTTGAGACGATTACCTTCGCTCCATTTGACCAAACGCTGATTAGTCACTCGTTAATGACGGATACAGAAATCGACTGGTTAAACCGCTATCACCAGCAAGTTTTCGAAAAGCTCGAGCCCTGGCTCGAAGGCGAAGCCCTGCAGTGGCTGCAGCAGGCAACCCAGCCGTATTCGGCTAGGCTTTCGGCAAACTAGCAACCCTAAACCCAGGCGAAAGTATGCCATGAGGAATATTCAGTGCGCGTTGCCACCACTCCGTAAACAAGACTAAAGGCTGCATTAAAATCATGTCAATGAACAGAAAACAGGCCATCGAAAAGCTAACAGCAGCAGGCTTGCCCTATGCCCTAGAGCAAGGTGAAATCAACCACCGCAGCTGCAAGATATTCAGTCAAGCACCGGCAACGCTGCGCGACTTGTTTGCAGATAATCGTAGTGATCAGACTTTCTTCGTCTATGAAGACGAGCGCTATAGTTTCGAAGAAATTTACCGTCGTTCAGCAGCTCTGGCCCAGATACTAATCACCGATTTTAATATCACTAAGGGCGATCGAGTCTCCATATCAATGCGTAATTATCCGGAGTGGATTGTTTCTTTTATGGCGGTTACCTCCATTGGCGCCATCGCCGTGGCTATGAATGCGCTGTGGCAAACCGACGAGATCGAATATGGCTTATCTCACAGTGGTTCCAAACTTCTGATTGCTGATCACGAGAGAATTATCAGGGCCTTACCTGTTTCCGAAAAACTCGGGATATCCATCATATCGGTTAGATCAGAACTGAAAAATAATAGCTACATAAGTGATTTCAACGACCTTGTGGCTAAAGCCGCTGGCCTGGATATGCCGCAAATCCCTTTATCACCAGATGATGATGCCACTATATTTTACACCTCCGGATCAACAGGACACCCCAAAGGCGCTGTCTCATGCCATCGGAATATCATTAGCGCGCTTTTTTCCTGGGAACTCGATCTGGCAGCTCGGCAGCTTGAAAGTGGGCTTTCCGCCGCCGCCAAACCAATCGAGCAGCCAGCGACCCTGCTGGCCGTACCGCTATTTCACGCCACCGGTTCCCATGCGGTATACCTGCAGTCTTACCGTGCCCAACGTAAAATCGTTTCCATGTACAAATGGGATCCTGCGGAAGCTGCCGCATTAATTGAAGAAGAAAAAATATCTTCATTTATTGCTCCAGCGGCAATGACTGGCGACCTCTTGGAGCAGGCCAGATCAAGCCAGCGCGACCTGAGCTCACTTATTTCTGTAGGCGGTGGCGGAGCTCCCAGGGCACCTGATCAGGTAAAAAATATTCCCGGCATATTTGCCCAAGCGCTTCCCAGCACCGGTTGGGGCATGACCGAAACCAATGCTATCGGTACCGGCATTGGCGGAGAAGACTATCTGCAGCGACCAACAAGTTCGGGCCGATGTTCGGCGGTCCTTGAACTAAAGGTGGTCGATGAGCAAGGCAGCTCGCTACCAGCAAATACGCCTGGAGAATTATGGGTTCGTGGCTCTTCCGTCATTCGAGGATACTGGCAACGCCCCGAAGCCAATGCAGAATCTTTTCACCAGGACTGGCTGAGAACCGGCGATGTCGCTCTGCTGGATGACGAGGGATTCCTGTATATCGTTGACCGAATAAAAGACCTGGTGATTCGCGGTGGAGAAAACATTGGCTGCGCAGAAGTTGAAGCAGCCCTGCTCTGCCACGACGCGATTGTTGAAGCCAGCGTTTATGCTGTACCAGATGACAGGCTTGGGGAGGAGGTCGGTGCTACTATTTACTGTCGTTCAGCCCTCGACGAGACCGACTTGCGCGAGTTTATGTCTGCACAAGTAGCTCGCTTTAAAATTCCACGCTATATCTCATTCACTGACACCCCATTGCCCAGAATCGCCTCGGGCAAAATTAACAAACGGGAACTCAGGTCGGCGGTCGTCAAAACGCTTGGCAAGGCATGAATTGAGCTGAAAAATACTCGCTTCCGCCTGAACTAGAAGAATCTCTGTTTACCTGGATGGAATAGCGATATACCGACTACAATTTTTGATACTATAACCCTCTTATTCAGCTCGGTAACCAAAAAAATGAAGGTCTTTTCCATCTCTGAAATTTTACAATCCGACTCTCTCACAGGCCAGACCGTTTCCGTTGAAGGCTGGGTCAGGACCAAGCGTGATTCGAAAGCCGGTTTTTCATTTATTGCTATACATGATGGTTCAACTTTTGACCCCATTCAGGTAATCGCCCCTGACACGCTATCGAATTACCAAGCCGAGGTTCTCGACATCAGTACCGGCTGTTCTGTTAGCGTCGAGGGGACGCTAGTCGAATCCCAGGGCAAAGGTCAGACCGTCGAAATTCAAGCCTCGCAGATAGTTGTGGTAGGGACCGTTGAAGATCCGGAAAGCTATCCCATCGCCAAAAAAAAACATTCTTTCGAATATTTAAGAACAGTTGCTCATCTACGTCCGAGAACCAATACCTTTGGCGCCATCACCCGCATCAGGACGGTGCTTGCCAATACAATCCATAACTTTTTTTTCGACCAGGCCTTTCACTGGATAAACACCCCAATCATTACTACCAGTGATTGTGAGGGGGCGGGAGAGCTTTTCAGGGTCAGTACGCTGGATTTACTCAACCAGAATGGATCGACCGGTTTTTCTGAAGATTTTTTTGGTCAGGAAGCCTTTCTAACCGTTTCCGGACAACTTAATGTTGAGGCATATTGTCTGGCGATGAAAAAAGTCTATACCTTCGGACCCACTTTTCGAGCAGAGAACTCCCATACCTCACGGCACCTTGCTGAGCTATGGATGGTCGAACCCGAAATTGCCTTTGCTGATCTGCATGACAATGCTGACCTGGCAGAAAACCTACTGAAACACGTATTCAGCTCAGTCCTCAATCAATGCCAGGACGATATGGCATTTTTCCAACAACGTATTGACCCAACCGTCATTGAACGCCTGGAAAACAACGTCGCACAACCGTTTGAACGTATGGAATATGCTGAGGCAATCAATATATTAAGCAGCAGCAAAGTCAAATTCGAATTCCCAGTGGCATGGGGACTTGACCTGCGAAGCGAACATGAGCGCTATCTCGCAGAGGAACATGTCGGCAGACCAGTCATCCTGATGAACTACCCGAAAGAAATTAAAGCTTTCTACATGCGTCTGAATGATGATGAGAAAACAGTTGCCGCCATGGACGTCCTGGCGCCCGGCATAGGAGAAATCATTGGCGGAAGTCAGCGAGAGGAGCGTCTTGACGTTCTTGACCAAAGAATCGGGGACCCGGCCACGCAGGAAAGCTTATGGTGGTATCGGGATTTACGCCGCTACGGCACGGTTCCCCATGCTGGTTTTGGCCTGGGATTCGAACGCCTGCTAACCTATGTCACCGGGATGGACAACATAAGAGATGCGATTCCATTCCCAAGGGTGCCGGGTAACGCCCAATTCTAGCCACCCATCATCATCTTCCAGGTACTCAGATCATTGATTCGCATGTAGGTATTAGTGCGCTTTGTTTCAGCCATAGTCGCGTGGGGTACAGCACTGTAATTGTGGCCTGGCAAAAGCAAAGTATCATCCGGCAAACCTGCCAGCTTCTGCAGACTATGGTACATATCTTCAGAATTTGAACCTGGGAGGTCCACTCTTCCACAACCATCAACAAACAATGTATCCCCAGAAACCAAGGTATTTCTAATCCTGAAGCATTGAGACCCCGGCGTGTGACCCGGCGTATGCAAGAATTCGACTTCAATATCACCTATCTTCAACTTATCGCCGGAAGCCACCGTTTTTAGATCGGTACCAGAAATACCGGTGACTTTTTTGACACCTTCCGCCTCAAGCTCATGGGCATAAACCGGAACGCTATGGTGTTCAAGTAATTCACTGACACCTTCCACATTATTATTACCAAAGGACCCGCCACAATGATCCGGGTGGTAATGAGTCACCAATGCAGCAGTTAATTGATAGTCGCGTTCCGTGATCATTGTTGTCAGGCCAGCAATATCCCATGCAGGGTCAACCACGGCAATCTGTCTGGTCTGACGATCGCCAATGAGGTAGGTGAAATTCTGCATAGGGCCAATTTGGATCTGTTCTACAATAAGCTGATCTTCGAGTTTCATAGCTTGTTTCTCGCTTTCTGATTAATCTTAGTTTTGCAGCAGCAAACCGGGTTTCGCTCAGCCTAACACAACAATCTGGAATATCAGTTTGCAGCCAGCGCTAACAGGTTCTGGCCTGCCGGGTATTCACTCTACTAAGGCAGCAGTCACTGCTATTTCTACCACCAGAGACGGCAGTGCTAACCTAGATTCCACACAGGCGCGGGTCGGTGCAGAGCCAGCACTGACCCATTCATCCCATACTTCGTTCATTGCTGTAAAATCGTTCATATCCGATAGCCAGATCTGCGCGGTCAGCAGTTGAGATTTATCTGTACCAGCCTGGGCAAGCAAGCGATCAATTTTCCTGAGTATTTCACTGGTTTGTGCTGCTATATCCCCGCCTGCTGTATCCTGGGCAACCTGCCCTGCAGTCGATACCAGGCCCTGATAAACAACGGCCTGACTCATTCTCTTATTGGCTTTTATTCTCGTAATGCTCATTGTAATTCCTCAAATTTACCATCCCCGACAAACGGCTCTACAGATTCATTTAGTATCACTAATTATTTTCACCTGCTGCTTTAAGCGCCCACTTCCCGCTGACCTTCTAACGGCAACATGCCAACCCTATTCTACTAGTGTTTTAAGTTTACCCAAACGATCTGGTAGGTCGCTATCGACGCACTGACCTACACGGCGCAAAGGATAGCCTATGATGATCGGTCACGCCAAATTCCTGCAAAGCGCGCAGGTGCTGTGGTGTCGGGTAGCCTTTATGCTGCTGAAAACCGTATTGTGGATAGCTTTGATGTAATTGCATCATCTCGGTATCGCGTGCCACTTTGGCGATGATTGATGCGGCTTTAATTTCATCTACCAGGTTATCTCCCTTAATGATGCATTCCGCTGGCATCGTAAGCGCCGGTGCCTGGTTGCCATCAATTTTAACCAAATCAGGGACGATACTCAGTGCCTGGACTGCGCGCTGCATGGCTAACAGTGTGGCCTTCAAGATATTAACCTGGTCTATTTCAGCAGCTTCAGCCCGGCCAAAAGCATAGGCTAGGGCTTGATCTAAAATGATTTCAGATAACTGCTGACGACGATTCGGACTCAATTTCTTCGAATCTTTTAGGCCCGTAATAGGGCTCTCTGGATTAAGGATAACCGCTGCTGCGACAACCGGCCCTGCCAATGGTCCCCTGCCCACTTCATCGACTCCGGCTACCAGATTACTCAAAGCCGTTCCTCGACGAAATCAGTGCTTCAATGGGATCAGCCGCATCAGCCAACAAATCGCCTACCAGCGTTCGATGAATACGTGCAAATTCTTCCCTTAGCTGAGTCTGCCTGGCTGGCTCGAGAACCTCACACAGGGCATCGGCTAGGTTGGTGGCAGTAGCCTGATCCTGAAGCAATTCAGGGACAAGGGTTTGGTCAGACAAAATGTTCGGTAAGGCAAAGTGCTCTAGATTAATAAGCCTGGAAAAAATCTGGTAGGTCAGCCAACCCAAGCGATAAGCCATCACCATGGGTTTACCCAATAGCATCGCTTCCAGTGTGGCAGTACCAGAGTTCACCAGGACTGCATCTGCGGCAGTCATGACTCCCAGGGCATCCCCCTCAGAGACCGTCACAGAAAGATCACAATTATGCTCCGCCAGAATTCGTTCTATTTGTTTCTTTCTGCTGTCATTCGCTGCGGGTATGAGAAAGACAACACCCTCCCTCCGGTGTGCCAGGTTGACCATGGCCCCGATGAAATCAGGCAGCGTCAGATTGACCTCGCTACCTCGACTTCCAGGTAATACGGCGATGACTAAAGCCTCAGCGCTGATACTTCTATATTTTCTCGCCGAGGATTGCTTATCACGCCCCTCACCCACGGCAATCTGGCGAGCTTTCGGATGGCCTACAAATCGGACCGGGATATGGTGATCATGATAAATCTGCGTCTCAAATGGATACAGCGTCAGCATCAGGTCGACATTCCGTTTGATCCGTTTGATCCGACCCGAACGCCAAGCCCAAACGGATGGCGATACGTAGTGTACCGTCTTGATATGGGCTTTTTTAAGGGATCCTTCCAACAGGATATTGAAAAAATTAAAATCGATACCAATGAAACAGTCGCTCTGCTGCTCGAGGACGCGTCGCCTGATACCCCTATATATTCGTATTAATTCCGGCAGACGCTTAAGCGGCTCAACCAATCCATTGACAGAAAGTCGCTCCAGGTCGTACCAGACCTGTAGACCTTCTGCAATCATCGCGGGACCACCTACACCAGTAAAAACCGCATCTGGGTTCCGCGATTTAATTGCTCGCATGAGCGCACTACCCAATTGATCCCCGGACGCTTCACCCGCTACTAGGACAAATGTTTTAATGGCTGTCATGGTACTTTGCCCCTGACCACATTGGCTGGGTTACAGCGACTTTTGCTCGGCACAGGTTAGCAGGGTTGAGCACACTAGAGTATCGTCTACCCAAGCCTTTCCAGATGCCTTCATCCAGTGATTCCGTATGTTAGTCACTTCAACTTCAAGCCGAATCTGGTCCCCGGGAAAGACAGATCGCTTAAATTTAGTCTTGTCTGTTCCTGCCAGATAATAAATATAGCCATCCTCCAAAGATCGATCACGGCTTGTCAAAGCTAAAATTCCTGCAGACTGAGCCAGGGCTTCAACAATCAGCACTCCTGGAAAAACAGGTATATCGGGGAAATGACCTGTGAACACCGGTTCATTGATAGTGACATTTTTGATCGCTGTGATTTTGTTTCCCGCTTCAATACTAATGACTCGATCAACCATAAGAAATGGATAACGGTGCGGTAAAACCTTCCATATATCGGTAACTTCCATAACTTACACTCCAATTAGCACCGGCCCGGAAGCCTTAATTAATCTTCAAGCTTCCTGAGTCGCTTCGCCAACTCATTAAGATGCTTGAACACTACGATATTACGCTTCCACAATTTCCCCGGCATAAGACCGGTACCCGATGAATAGCGGCCTTTCTTCCTGATAGAAGTGCTCACCAGGCTCATCGCTGTAATCTCTACCTGGTCTACGATTTCTATATTATCGACAATACCTACTGCCCCCCCTATCAGACAGTAAGATCCTATTCGGGTGCTTCCTGCAATGGCAGTGGTTCCTGATATGGCGGTATGTGCGCCAATTTGCGTACCATGGCCTATCTGAACCTGATTATCGATCTTCACCCCATCACCAATTAGTGTGTCGTTGAGTGCGCCACGATCAATGGTTGACCCTGCACCGATTTCCACATCACCACCGATCCTAACACCATAAATCTGGGGTATCTTAACCAGGGACCCGGTCTCCATATCAGGTTCGAAGCCGAACCCATCTGCTCCTATCACTGTACCGCTATGAATAATGCAGTCCCTTCCGATAACAATGTCATGATAGATCGTCACATTCGGATGCAGGATTGTATTCATCCCCACTTTGGTTCCACGACCCAAACAGGATCCAGCCCCGATAGTGACACCATCTGCCAACTCTACATCCGCAGCTATAACCGCATTCGGGCCAATGGCGATATCCTTTCCCAGTTTTGCCTGCGCATGGATAACAGCACTCGGGTCTATTCCTGACAAGCCCGGAGAGGTATCGAACAAACCGGCTATCCTGGCCCAGGCCAGTCTGGGTGTGGGTGAAATCAGTAACGGTGTGGAGAGTCTATCAGCGTTCTCTTGAGTGGTAACCAGCGCACTTGCGTGGCTGGTCTCAGCGCTCGCCAAATAACGAATATTAAATAGAAAAGCTAGATCACCAGCTTGTGCGTCGGCGAGAGCAGCGAGACCAGATATCGGTATCTCGGGGTCTCCAACTAGTATCAGACCAAACTCTTCAGCAATTTGTCCGAGTGTATATACCAAGGTACAGAGCTACGAATGGCTGCGATGGATTAAGGCTTATCCATCTCATTTAACTTCTCTGTCACCTTCCTGGTGACATCATAAAGTTCTCCAACATACAGAGCAGTGGCCCTGGGCAGAATCATGTCGTAGTCATTCTCGAGCACCAGTTCTTCGATTGCGTTTCTGACTTTTACTTCAGTCCCGGCAAACAGTTCACCCTGTCTGGCAGCAACTTCTTTCTGAAGCTTCTGACGTTGATAAACAAAATCATTATTCAGGGACTCAATTTCCTGCTGAAGACGTCGCTTTTCATCCTCACTCATGACTTCACCGTCTTTCTGTAATCGCTGAAGCAAGGCGGCCGCATCTGTTTGGATACTCTTGATAGTATCCTCGTCAGTGCTGAACTCTCCCTGAAGCTGCATAAGAAGTTTTTTAGCTGCCTCCGAACTCGCGACAGCACGATCAACATCAACAAAGGCAATTTTTACCTCGGCCATTGCTGTTGTACTGCCAAGAAAGCCCAGGCTCAAAACCACTATTGTCAATATACTTTTAGCTAATCGCACAAACCTTCTCCTCAGTGCCTGTTATTACTACTATTGTTAAAATAAATAGCTGCTTATTCATAAAAGCAGCAGATGTTGGCACAACCGCCAACGGGTTTCAATCAGAAAAAAACCTCTTTACCTTAAAAGGTTCTACCTAATTCAAACTGAAACGATTCACCTTCATCACCATCTTTCCTGTTAAAGGGGTAGGAAAGCGCAAAACTGATGGGTGCAAACCCGGTAATCCATGTTACCGCGAAACCCGCGCTATACCTTAGTTCACCGTCATCTGGGCCGAGACAATAAGTCGCGATTTCCGGACAATTAGTGTTGAAGACGTTACCAGCGTCGACAAAGAATACTGATTTCATTTGCCGCTGATCTTTGACAAAAGGCAGCGGGAATATAATTTCTGCACTGGCTTCAACCAATAGATTACCACCCATTGGGTCGGGTTCGCCATATTGATCATTGGGAGACCGGGTAGTCCTCGGACCGAGCGTATTTGTTTCATAGCCCCGGACAGAGCCCATACCTCCGGCATAGAAATTTTTGTAAAAGGGAAAGGTTTCAGTACCGCCAAAGGTTCCGCCATAGCCAAGGTCTGTCCTCAGCCGTAATGTAAATGCCCGAGATAATGGAAAGAAAATCTGTCCAGAATAGTTAATTCTGTAAAACTCCAGCTCACTTCCAGGAATCGTCATCTCAAATGAAAGGTTTTGGGATTTACCCCCGGTAGGCAAGAGACCTCGATTCAACGCAGACATGGCATAGCCTGCGCTAATAGTCATGAGACTGAATTCATTGCCTTCTGCATTTAGAAATCTGGAGATTTCCTGGGCAGGGAATATGCCTTCCTTAATATCAGTATTCTCAACACCAATCGAGAAATTCAGCCTGGAAATCTCATTGATGGGGTAACCAAAATTAATCGATGCGCCGAGTGAATCTGTAGAAAATCTGGCAATATTACGTTCATCATAAGAAGTACTTCGATAAAAAACCGAGTAACCTCGACTCACTGCATCGACTGTATAATACGGATCAAAATACGACACACTGTAGGATGTCTGGTAGGAGCTACGGTTTGCCGACAGGTTGAAACTGTTACCTGAGCCCAGCACATTAGACTCCTGATAAGACAGCCCCAATATGGCACCAAAATCCTGCGCGTAACCCAGCGTCGCTGATATGGAACCGGAGGGTTGCTCCTCAACCGAGTAATTAACATCAATCTGATCTTCGACCCCGGCCACAGCAGGCGTTTCTACCGTTACTTCCTTGAAGAAGCCCAACCGTTCCAGACGCACTTTTGATGCTTCGACATAAGCATTGGATGCCCAGCCGCCTTCCATCTGACGCATTTCACGCCGCAGCACGGCATCCTGGGTCAGGGTATTACCCTTAAAAGAGATTCGTCTCACGTAAGCCCGACTGCCAGCATCGACAAAAAACTTTACCACTACCGATTCACCGTCTTCGCTTAAGGTGGGACTTCCAGTGGCACTCGAAAAGGTATAGCCAGCATTACCCAGAGCTGTTTCTATTCTCTCTTCTGATACAGTCATCAACTCCCTGGAAAATACCTGACCTTCTCTCGACAGAATCAAACCGCGAATAGAGGCCTCGGGAATATCTTTTAATTCGCCCGAAATCTCCACCTTTGAAACACTGAATTGCTCACCTTCGCCAACATTAATGGTGATATAAACATCTTCCATATTCGGGGCAATGGCTACCTGGGTAGATTCAACCTGGAATTTCAGGTAACCGCGGTCCAGGTAGTAAGATTCCAGAGACTCCAGGTCACCTTGTAATTTTTCACGAGAATACTGCGCATCCTTGGTATAAAAAGATAACAGGCTGGGTAGTTTGAGTTCGAACAATTCACGAAGTGTTTCATCATCGAAAACAGTATTACCGACTATATTGATATGCTGAATACCAGAAACATTACCTTCATCAACATTCACCATGATGGAAACTCGGTTCCTTGGTAATTCTTCAACCTCCGTAGAAATACCCGCATCATATCGACCCTGCAAGACGTACTGTCGCTCGAGTTCAGTACTCATCTGGTCAAGCGTCACCTTCTTGAATATCTCTCCTTCAGCCAGTCCGGCATCGGCCAACCCTTCCAGCAATGCTTCAGATTTAATCGCCTTATTGCCTTCAAACTCGATGGTATCGATCGTTGGCCGTTCCTTGACAATAATCACCAGGACATTGCCGTCTCTGGCCACCTGCACATCATTAAAATTTTCCGTTCTAAACAACGACCGCATAATAATTCTGATATCACCATCGTCAATATCATCACCAACATTGAACGCTATGGCACCAAATACCGATCCGGCTGAAATACGTTGCAGTCCTTCTACCCTTACGTCTGAGATAACGAAGCCATAAGCTTGCATACTCAGCCCGAAAGCCAGCAGAGAGGAAAGCAAAACAGTCGTTATTTTGAAGATTAGTTTATTCACATGGATTCGCTTACAAACGCATAAAATCATTATAAAAGGCCAGGGCCATGATTCCTAGAATTAAAGCTAATCCTAAATGATAGCCATACTCTTGGATTTTCTCTGGCAGAGCCTTACCGGTTACCAGTTCGACCACATAATATAGTAAATGCCCCCCATCTAGCATGGGTATAGGCAACAAATTAATGATCCCCAGAGAAATACTCAACAGTGCAATAAAACCAATAAAACTCTCTAACCCTGACTTTGCCGTCTGGTTAGCGATCTGGGCAATCGTTACGGGGCCGCTAAGGTTTTTTGGAGAAATCACCCCTTCGACCATCTTGACGATGCTTCCCAGGGTAAACGCACTAATTTCTATGGTCTTATCAATAGCAGGCAACCAGGCTGAATAAATAGGATATTGGATTTTCCTGAGCATCTCCTCCGGCCAGGGTGCTACTGACCTGGCTGCGCCAATGACGCCTTTCGTTCTCCCATTTTCAACCACTGCAGCGGGTGTTATCTGCAGCATAGAGGCCTGACCATCTCTGACTATATCAACTTTCAAGCTGACTTCAGCATTAGCCTGCAAGAGGCGGACGAGATCCTGCCATGATTCCAATTCAGCCCCATTGATGGCTGTTATCCTGTCACCGACCCGTAGGCCTGCCTGCTCCGCTCGCCCACCAGGGACAATTCGCCCAATATCAGTTCTATATTTCGGTATCTTCGGAACGAGACCAAGGGCGCTGGCTGGTCTCGGCTCAGCCTCTCCCACCAGCCAATCCGATATTTCCACCTCATATTCGCTGGTAGTATCTAATGATCCAGCTTCTATTACCTGAAAAGACACCTTTCCGGTTTCACCTAATCGTTCAAATAATTTCAGATTTACCTCCGACCAGGTTGGCGTATCGTGCCCATCGACCTGCAGGATCTCCTGACCCGCCTTAAGTCCAGCAAAATGAGCCGGACTGTCCGCTGTTAAAGTCCCAATAACTGGGATTATGCCCGTCACACCAGACGCAAACAGTAACCAATAAGCCATGACAGCCAGCAGGAAATTAGCCATTGGCCCCGCTGCTGCAATGGCAATTCTCTGCAATACAGGCTTACCATTAAGTGCATACTGAATCTGATCATCAGCCACAAATGCCTCTCTCTGATCCAGCATCTTGACATAACCACCCAAGGGAATAGCCGCAATACAGAATTCGGTGGCTGGCAAGGGCTCGTTACTGCGCGTGCCGATATCCAGCCCTACCTGCGATTCGGACTGGATTGGTTTAGCCCTATAAGTGTAGATTGGTTTGCCAAAACCGACACAGAATCTTAAGACATGCACGCCACATTTTCTGGCCACCCAGTAATGACCAAACTCATGCACAGTCACCAGGATGGACAGGCTAACAAGTAGGGCTAGAATACTTTGCAGGACTTCAATCATAATCCTTCCGAAATCCGTTGGCGAGCCAAAGCTCTGGTTTGTTGATCCACGGTTAAGACATCTGCTATGCAAAGAAGTTCGATTGCAACTGTGCTATTAACGGCAAATTCGACGATCATTTGGATTTGCGTAAATGTGATCTGGCCCTCTAAAAAGGCTGCGACCGCTATTTCATTGGCCGAATTCAAGGCTATGGCATAACACTGGTCCATCCCGGCCACCTGTCGGCATAAATCGAGGAGTGGGAACCGGGACAATTCAATGCTCTCAAACTGTAAATCTGTGATAGTCGAGAAATCTAGTCGTTGCGCCTCGGATTCCATCCTCTCTGGCCAGGCCAGAGCATGGGCAATAGGAATTTTCATATCCGGCTGCCCCATCTGGGCGAGCACTGATCCATCCCGATACTGTACCATTGAATGCACAATACTCTGCGGGTGAATCACGATTTCAATCTGATCAGGATTAAGATCAAACAGCCAACAGGCTTCGATTAACTCAAGGCCCTTATTCATCATGGTCGCAGAGTCTACGGAAATTTTCCGGCCCATCTGCCAATTCGGGTGCGCACAGGCCTCATCCGGAGTCACCTCAGCCAGCGTCGACATCGCCCTTCGCAATAAGGGTCCGCCGGATCCCGTGAGAAGTATTTTCTCGACGCCGTCAGAGACCTCCAACTGGTTGCCAAGACATTGAAAAATAGCATTATGCTCGCTATCGATGGGCAACAAGGTTGCACCAGACCTGCTCACTTCTTCCATAAACAACTGGCCAGCCATGACCAGAGATTCCTTGTTAGCAAGCAGCACTTTTTTACCCGCAGCCACAGCAGCCAGGGTCGGCTGTAACCCCGCACCACCAACGATGGCAGCCATCACTGTATCGACAACCGGGTCAGACGCTATACGTTGTAACCCTTGTTGACCACATAACACCTCTGTATCCAGACCCAGGTCAACAAATTCCCTGGCCAGCAAGGCAGCGTCATCAGGATCTGTTAACACGGCAAACCGCGGTCCGAATGCTTGGCACTGGGCCGATAACGCCTTAACATTCTGATGCCCTGACAGGGCGAAAACCTCAAATTCAGGTTGATTTCTCAGGACGTCCAACGTGCTCTGCCCAATCGAGCCTGTCGACCCAAGAATACTAATCTTCTGCGTCATGAAACTGGGCTCTTGGTTAGCATTGGTAATAGCAAAAAGAAAGCCGGGGCGGCTGAAAATAGGCTATCAAGGCGATCGAGAAAACCACCATGGCCTGGCAGGAGTTGGCTCGAATCTTTGATACCTCGCTCACGTTTAAACATCGAAACGGTCAGATCACCCAATACAGAGACTAAAACAACGCCAAGACACGCCAGGGCAAAGTAGGCCATCTGTGTGCCTGGTACAAAACTCAATCCACCCAGCCATTGCCCGCTGGCCAGACCGACCATGACAGCGACACAAGCGCCACCATAAAGCCCTTCTCGTGATTTGCCGGGGCTCACCCTGGGAAGCAGTTTGATTTTCCCCCATCGTCGACCGCAGAAATAGGCGCCTATGTCCGCAGACCAGATCAGGAAGAACAACAGGACAAATAGAAAATCCGATTCAGCGAACTGCTTAATAGACATTAGCACAAGCCCGCAGGGAATCAGCACCAACCAGCCACACAGCAAAATAACAGCAGGGGAATTCCAAAGACCAGCCAGTCGCGGATAATTCACCACCAGCAGCAAAGCGGTCAGCCACCAGAGCGATGCTACCCACTCCAATTGCAGCTCTGCGTACTTTAACAGTAGCACCCCAGTCAACGCACCGTAGCCGATTCGAAGCCAAAAACCGAGTCGGGCAAAATTGGCCCATTCCCAGCCACAAATTGCTATTACGATGGCAATAAAGAGAGCAAAACCCCAATCAGATAGAAAGAATATACAACCTATGCCAAGAGGCGCTATTAGTAGAGCGGTAATGATTCTCTGCTTGAGCATGAATTGGATTCAGATGGGCCTTACAGCTCCATCAAATCCGCCTCTTTGGTTTCCAACGCTTTGTCGACACCTTTTATATGATCGTCCGTTAATTTTTGAATTTGATCTTCGCCACGCCTGGCCTCATCCTCAGAAATTTCTTTCTCTTTGAGGAAGTCTTTTACATCATTATTGGCATCTCGACGTATATTTCGAATTGCTATACGAGCACCTTCCGCTTCAGATCTAGCTATCTTGGCGAGATCACGCCTGTTTTCCTCAGTTAAAGGTGGCATGGGTATACGAATACTCTCTCCACCGCTGGAAGGATTTAACCCAAGGTCGGACTTGTGAATCGCCCTTTCGATTAAGGGAATCATGGCCCGTTCCCATGGTGCGACAATCAACGAGCGGCCATCTTCGACATTAATATTGGCTATTTGCTTCAGTGGCGTCGGCGTGCCGTAGTAATCCACAGAGATAGAATCCAGCAAGCTGGGATGGGCACGGCCCGTTCTTATTTTCGCAAAAGCAACCTCAAGTGAAACGATACTTTTACCCATTCGAGTATCAGCATCCTGTTTAATTTCTTCAATAATCATCTTCACTTACTCCAGCTAGCTACTGACTACCAGGGTACCTTCTTCTTCACCAACAACCGCATTTCTAAGGGCCCCTTGCTTGTCAAGTTTAAACACTCGAAGAGGCATATCATGATCACGAGCAAGACAGATTGCAGTCAGATCCATTACTCCTAACTGATCATCAAGCACCTGATCATACGTGATCCTGTTGTAACGGGTTGCATTCGGGTTTAACACTGGGTCCGCTGAATAGATACCATCTACCTTAGTAGCTTTCAATACAACATCTGCATCTATTTCAATCCCCCTGAGACAAGCTGCAGTATCGGTAGTAAAAAACGGATTACCCGTCCCAGCAGAAAATATAACTACATCACCCTGATGCAGATGGCGCATTGCTAAACGACGATCATAATGTTCAACAACACCACTCATGGGGATAGAGGACATGACAACGGTTTGAATATTGGCACGCTCCAGGGCATCTCGCATCGCCAGCGCGTTCATTACGGTCGCCAACATACCCATATGGTCGCCGGTCACCCTATCTAATCCAGCCGCACTCAGTGCGGCCCCTCGAAACAGATTACCACCACCAATAACGATGCCCACCTGGATTCCGATACCGACTAATTGACCTATCTCCAGCGCGGTCCTGTCCAATACCTTTGGGTCGATACCAACGCCATCGACACCAAGTGCTTCACCACTGAGTTTAAGCAGCACTCGCTGATAGGTCGAAGTGGTTTTTTTTGCCGGCATCGTCGATCAAGCCAACTGCTGCGCTACTTCATCGGCAAAATCAACTTTTGCTTTATCAATTCCCTCGCCCACTTCATATCGGACGAAGCTGACCACAGTGGCGCTCGCTTGACTCAGTAACTGACTCACTTTTAAATCTGAATCCTTAACAAACACCTGTTCTGTCAGACTGATTTCCGAGAGAAATTTAGAGACCCTGCCTTCCACCATTTTCTTGATAATTTCCGCTGGCTTGCCGCTCTCTTCAGCTTGAGCGGTATAAATTTCCCGTTCTTTTTCCAGCACACTCTGGCTAGCATCTGCAGGTGATACCACTTGCGGGTTAGCAGCAGCAATATGCATAGCTATATCTCGACCCAGGCTTTCATCGCCCCCCTGCATCAAGACCAGCACCCCTATCTTTGCATTGGTATGCACATAGGATGCGACTTCACCATTGTAAAATTCCGCCCTGCGGACACTGATATTTTCGCCTATTTTTTGAATTAGGGCTTGCCTGTCCTGCTCCAGGCCATTTTCCAACATAGCCTCCAGGTCAGCAGATTCCTCATCGTAAATTCGCGCTACAACGGTTTCAATGAACTCAATGAAATTACTGTCTCTCGCCGCGAAATCAGTTTCGCAATTAACTTCTATCATAACACCTTTACCATCGGCAACTTTCATGCCAATGAGGCCATCTGCAGCGATTCTACCGGCCTTTTTAGCAGCTTTCATACCACTCGATTTGCGTAAGTCATCGATGGCCAATTCCATATCGCCATCCGCTGCTACCAGTGCCTTTTTACAATCCATCATCCCAACACCAGTGCGCTCTCTGAGCTCTTTCACCATTGTCGCCGTAATCGTCGCCATGTCTCTTCCTCTACCCCTTCATAAAAAAAATTAATGATCAAACAAATGCTGCCTTGATCCTGCCTGCAACATCGCTGAAATGACCAATAAAACCCTGCTGTGTCGGACTGCTATGCGGCTGGCTCTTCAGCTTCTGCTGCAGCGCCCCCCTCTGCCTCTCCAGCTGCGACCTCAACGGCAGGTTCTTCTACTGGTGTCGCTTCAGCTTCTGGTTCTTCTGCCGCTGCAGCTTCAACCTCTGCTTCTTCAGCTACTTCTTCAGCAACCGGTTCTTCAACAGCCGGTTGTTCCGCTGCCGGCTCTCCAGCAGCCGAGTCTTCACTAACCGATTCCTCTGCGGCGGATTCGCTCACCTCGACGAAATCACTTTCCTGGACCGTACTTCGGTTCTTGTTTCTGACCTCAGTAATCAAATCCGCAAAGGCCCTCAGGAACAGGCGAACTGAACGGATTGCATCATCATTTCCCGGGATCAGGTAATCAATACCCTCAGGATTACTGTTCGTGTCGACGATAGCTACTACCGGGATACCTAATTTCCTGGCCTCTGTAACAGCAATTTTCTCGTGATCAACATCGACAATTAAAATTACATCAGGCAGCCCGCCCATATCCTTAATTCCACCCAGACTGCTCTCCAGCTTGTCCAGATCTCTTTGCCGGGTCAGCGCTTCATGCTTGGTTAACTTGTCAAAGGTGCCATTACTGCTTTGTTCTTCGAGTTCACGAAGTCGCCGAATTGATTGACGTATGGTCTTGTAATTAGTGAGCATACCTCCGAGCCAACGCTTATCAACGTAGGGCATGCCACACCGGCTTGCTTCCTCTTTGACTATCCTGCTTGCACTTCGCTTGGTACCCACGAAGAGGATCTTGTTATTCTTGGTTGTCATCGACCGGACAAATGACATGGCTTCCTCTAAGGCCGGCATGGTTTTATCTAAATTGATGATATGGATGTCGTTTCGAGAACCAAAAATATACTCACTCATTTTTGGATTCCAATACCGCGTCTGATGCCCGAAATGGACGCCTGCTTCAAGCAGGTCCCGCAAAGATATACTACTCATAAGTTCTCCGATGTTTGGGTTGCGCTTCCACATACCCCATAATCCAACCCGAAGGCACCCGAATTATGTGACGGCATGTGTGCTGGTTTAGTTTAGAGGCCCAATTTGTGCCTCTCTATAATGCCTTTCAGCGGCGCGCTTTATACCATATTTTCGCCTTCAAACCAATCACAAACGACAAAATGGGTAGGACTGCTGCTATAATTAACCCTTTTTAGGTTACTGCAATGGCTATCGAACTAAAGACTCCAGACGACATCGAAAAAATGCGAACGGTAGGTGCCCTCGCCGGTCAACAACTCGAGATGATCGAAGAATTCATTAAACCCGGAGTTTCTACTGGTGAACTGGACCGAATCTGCCATGCCTATACCGTTGATGTCCAAGATGCGATACCAGCGCCCTTGAACTATCGTGGCTTCCCAAAATCCATCTGTACCTCAGTGAATCACGTAGTCTGCCATGGCATTCCCTCCGATGAAAAAATCCTCAAAGACGGTGATATCGTCAATATTGACGTTACCCTGATAAAAGATGGTTTCCATGGTGACACCAGCAAAACATTTTGTGTGGGCAAACCCAGCATCCTTGCCAAGCGGCTGGTTGGCAACTGCAAGGAGAGTCTGTATCGAGGTATTCGAGCAGTCAGACCGGGTGCGCACCTGGGAGATATTGGTAACGCAATACAAACCTACGTTGAAAAAAATCGATTTTCAATTGTTCGTGAATACTGTGGACACGGCATTGGTAAAGTATTTCATGATGACCCACAGGTCCTTCACTACGGTAATGCTGGTACTGGGGTTGAACTCAAGGCGGGGATGACTTTCACCATAGAACCCATGATCAACGCCGGCAAACCTGGTGTTCGACTGCTCAGGGATGATTGGACCGTGGTTACCAAGGATCACAAACTAACGGCCCAGTGGGAGCACACCATCCTGGTTACAGAAACCGGCTATGAAATACTGACTCACAGAAGCGATGATACGATTGAACGCTGCGGATAAAGCCATCGGTGCTAGCCTAGCGTCGACTATAATTGCTGCAAAGAACCCTATTTCTAATTTAAAGCAGGCAATCACGTCCTTTCGTGAACAGCTCAAGGAGCGATTTGAGCAGGGCGACCCAATTGAACAGCTGATACGGTCCCAGTCCGACTTTATGGACCATGTACTGCAGCTCTGCTGGATGCGCTTTAACTGGGATGAAAACAAATCAAGATGGCGTAAAACCAGAATATCTCTGATTGCCGTAGGCGGGTATGGCAGACAAGAGCTACTCCCCCACTCCGACATCGACCTGTTGATTCTGTCGGAAAGAGACACGTTGCAAAACCATACTCATAATATTCAGTCATTTCTGACATTACTCTGGGATATTGGCCTTGAAGTAGGTCATTCGGTTCGTTCAATCAGCGATTCTGCGGCCAAAGCAAAACAGGATGTCACTATCCTCACAGCGTTAATGGACGCCAGGACCCTGGCAGGTGAGGAAGCGCTATTAGAACGAATGAAAACGGCCATCTCCAATCGCAAGATATGGCCACCAGACCGATTTTACACGGCCAAATTGAGCGAACAGCAGGACCGCCATAGCAAGTCAAACCACACGGAATTCAGCCTCGAACCGAATATCAAGTCGTCTCCTGGTGGTTTACGCGACATTCAAACCATACTCTGGGTAGCCCAGCGCCATTATGGCACTAATGATCTATTGAAATTAACAGCCCTGGGCTTTTTAAAGCAAGATGAAGCAGAAACCCTGCTGGCTGCGCAAAGATTCCTCTGGCATGTTCGATTTATCCTCCACATGATCAGCAATCGTGACGAAAACCGCCTTCTCTTTGATAGCCAAAGAAATCTAGCCAGGCATATGGGTTACCAAGATAGTGATCAACTTGCAGTCGAACAATTCATGCAGGACTACTATCGCCAAGCACAAGCGGTAAGCACCATCAATGAAATCCTTTTACAACATTTTGACGAACAGGTCGTTGGGTCAAGAGCAAAGGCCGCGATTAAACCAATTAATACCCGTTTCCAGAGTTACAATGACTTCCTGGAAGTCTCATTTGAAAACGTTTTCCATGACCATCCGGAAGCCCTGCTGGAAATGTTCGTTATCCTCGGCTCGAGCCCTAATTTAAAAGGCATTCGAGCGAGCACCATACGCCTGGCCCGATATCACGCCACTAGCATTGACGAAGATTTCAGGCGGAACCCGATGAATACGGAACTGTTTCTTGATTTACTCAGGGTTGAGCACCACCTGTTTTCACAACTCCGCAGAATGATTCGCTATGGCATCCTAAGTGCCTACATGCCTGAATTTGAACGGGTAATCGGGCAAATGCAATTCGATCTGTTTCACATCTACACCGTCGACGCGCACACTCTGCAAGTGGTCAGGAATATGCGCCGTTTCAGGTACAAAGATCAAAAACAGAAATTCCCAATCGCTGCACATATTCACCAAAGGCTCCCTAAAGTCGAGTTACTTTATATTGCCGGTCTGTTCCACGACCTGGCAAAGGGCCAGGGCGGCGACCATTCAGTGCTAGGCATTGGACTGGCTAGAGACTTCTGCCATCGGCATGCCCTGGGTACCTGGGATACCAATCTCGTCTGCTGGCTAGTAGAAAATCACCTGCTAATGTCGACTACTGCGCAGCGCAAGGATATCTTCGACCCTGATATTGTCCTTGAATTTGCACAACTAATGGGAGACCAACGCAGGCTCGACTACCTATACGCCCTGACCGTGGCGGATATCAACGCCACCAATCCGACCCTCTGGAATAGCTGGCGAGCATCACTGCTGTCACAACTCTATCTCGAAACTAACCGTCTGCTGAGGCATGGATTAGAAAATACCGTTGACCGCGAACACTACCTGGAGCAGGTACAAAGTTCAGCAATAAAGCGGCTAAAAGAAAAGAATATCAACCTCGACACGGTACTGAGTCTCTGGGAAGGCCTGGATGATGATTATTTCATCCGCGAGCCCCTGGAAAATATTGTTTGGCAAACTGAGTCGATCATTCAGCATAACAAGCCGGATGAACCCCTGATCCTGATACATCAGGAGGTCACCAGAAATTCCGAAGAGGAAGCTGCAACTCATATTTTAATTCATGCCACTTCACGGAGATCCCTGTTCCATGCCATTGCCACGGCTTTTGAACGACTCGGCCTGAATATAGTCGATGCCCGCATTCCCAGCACCTCAACCGCCAGAACCAACTACACCTTTGATGTCCTGGAAAGCAATGGCAGGCCAGTTGGAAATCAACCCGACCGTATTAAAACGATTAAAAAATCCCTTCATACCTCTATCATGGCGCCTGACGAGAAAAGTTTTAATCCTCGACGCACATCCCGTGCTCTCAAACAGTTCAGCAGGAAAACGGAAGTCTCCCTGACTAATCAAGCCAATGTTAACTTCACCGTTCTCGAGGTCATCGCCCCAGATCGCCCTGGCTTACTGGTAGTTCTGGCGAATACCTTTGAGGACCTGCAAATTCATATGTTGGCTGCGAAGATTAGCACCCTCGGTGAACGGGTCGAAGATGTATTCCACATTGTTAACCATGAGGAGGAGCAGGTACTGGATATCTTAGACCAGGATAGGGTCCGGCAGACTATCTGTGACGCCTTGGATCAACATATCGCCGATGTGACCAACCGATGAATTCCTCGTTAAGTAAATTAAAACCGTACCCTTTTGCCCGACTCAACCAATTACTGGCGACCGTGACCCCAGCAGACTTCAGCCTGATCTCCCTCGCCCTGGGGGAGCCAAAACATGCCACGCCAGCCTTTCTTATCGATTATATGGCAAATCCCGAACTGCTCAGGAAGGGACTGGCAACTTACCCACCAACACGCGGCATTCCCGAATTAAGGCAGGCTATCTCGGAATTTATTACCCGGCGTTACCCGCCAGCAAAGATTAACCCGGAAACCGAGGTACTGCCGGTCAATGGCACCCGTGAAGGACTGTTTTCAGTCGCTCAAGCGTTAAGCGAACCACGGAAACGAAAACACATCATTCTGCCCAACCCATTTTACCAAATCTATGAAGGCGCCTCGATCCTGGCAGGTTGCCAACCCATCTATGTAAACAGTGAACGCAGCGCCCCGTACAAGCCTGATTATACTGCTATCAAACCGAGCATCTGGAATCAAGTCAGTATCCTGTACCTTTGTAATCCAGGCAATCCCCATGGCAGCCTGCTTAGCGTTGCAGAACTGCAATATCTGATCGAACGAGCACAGGAACACGGCTTCGTTATCGTAGCTGATGAATGCTATTCCGAAATTTATCGCAACGAGACCAGTGCCCCACCCGGCCTACTAGAGGCCTCTGCAAAAATGGGCAATACTGGGCATAAACAGTGCCTGGCATTCAACAGCCTTTCGAAACGCTCCAACCTCCCGGGCCTGCGTTCTGGCTATGTTTGTGGAGACGCCAAACTGATCGAGTCATTCCTGCTATATCGCACCTATCATGGTTCTGCCATGCCTATCCATAATCAGCTACTCAGTGCCCTGGCCTGGTCAGATGAACAGCATGTAATTCTTAATCGCGAGATGTACAGAGAAAAATATACGGCGTTCCTGGAAATTGTTAATGACTTTTGGCCCATGCACCAACCTGAAGCCAGCTTTTACCTATGGCCCCAGACCCCTTATGACGACCAGAAATTCGCGCTCAACCTGGTCAAGGAAACTAACATCCGAGTTCTCCCTGGCAGCTATCTGGCGCGTACTTCAAACCAGGAAAACCCGGGCCAAAATCGAGTTAGGTTAGCTCTGGTTGCCGAACTGGACCAATGTATACAGGCTGCTGAAAGAATACGTGATCATTGGCCTAAGCTCTGCTGAGAAGCATTTCGCAGTGCAAAGCATTACATCCTGCAGGACCTGCATTAAATCCCGTTGAAGGCCGGTATTTCATTAACCGAACCGTCGCCAATCAGCGACAGCCTCTGAGAAGTGGCTGGTATCTACTGAATTTAACCTCGAAGACTGGCATAATGTCGCGTCTCTTACATACCAACGGCAATAACATGTTCAGCTTAGCCTTCGGCATAGGAACTCAAAACCAAAAAAAGGAATGGTTAGAAGTTTACTATCCCGAACCCTTAATTAACCCCAGTGACTCGTTAATAGCCACTATTAGCTCTCTAACGGCTTATGCAGGCGGCAATCAAGCCCTGCTACTCAATCCATCATCTATCCGTAGCCTGGCAGAGGCCATTAACATCGACTCCCAGAAACAGATACTACGGCAATTTCAAGAAGCCTCCAGTGCCATTGTAATGACGGTCTTAGAACACGATAGCAATCTGACTTCAACACCGGAGGCTTATCTAAAACTACATTTACTATCCCATCGGCTGGTCAAGCCTAACGAAATAAATCTACAGGGTATTTTCCCTCTACTACCCAATGTTGCCTGGACTAATCTGGGCGCCATTGACCTGGAAGAAGTTGAGCAGGTAAGAATCAAAGCGCGAGTTTCAGGCAAATTATTGACCGTATTCAATGTCGATAAATTCCCCATACTTACCAACTACTTTATTCCTAAAGGCGTTAGGATTGCTGATTCAGCACGGGTCCGGTTAGGTGCCTATCTCGGTGAGGGAACTACCGTTATGCATGAAGGCTTCGCCAATTTCAATGCTGGGTGTGAGGGACCCAACATGATAGAAGGACGCATTTCCCAGGGCGTCATGGTGGGTTCAGGCAGCGACCTCGGCGGCAGTGCATCGACAGCCGGCACATTATCCGGTGGTGGAAACACGGTGATCAGTGTCGGTGAGGACTGCCTGATCAGTGCCAATGCAGGAACAGGTATCTCTCTCGGAAACCGCTGCACGATTGAAGCTGGTCTTTACATTACCCCCGGCACCCTGGTTGAAGTTCTCGATGAAAAGCTCGAGCAGATAATGGTGGCAAAGGCCAGAGAATTAAGTGGTCAGGATGATATGCTGTTTATCCGGCACTCTCGCTCTGGCGCTGTACAATGTCGAACTAATCGACAAGCGATTCAACTAAACAGCACCTTACACAATCATAATTAAGCCGGCAGACCATGAAAATTGATGCCGATCGAGAACAAGAGCTGATAACGGTCCTATCCGAGCTCATGGAAAAGCCATCGACGTCGCCCGAGGACTGTGGCTGCCAGGATACTATCGAGGCTTTCATTACACCGCTGGGTTTTACCTGTACTCGTCTTCCTTTCGAAGACGTTAGTAATCTCTGGGCTACAAAATCCGGATCACAGCCCGGGCCAACGCTCATATTTGCCGGGCACACCGATGTCGTCCCAACCGGCCAGCTCTCTTCCTGGGATTGCGACCCATACAAAGCTAACATCTCAGGTGACGTGATCATGGGCAGAGGAGCTGCAGATATGAAGGGCGCACTGGCTGCCATGCTCATTGCAACCGAAATTTTCCAGAATAAGTATCAGATTTTTTATGGTCGATTGGGTTTCCTTATCACCAGTGATGAAGAAGCCGCAGCCATTAATGGCACCAAAAAGGTCATGGCCTGGCTCAACGAGCATGGTGAGCATTTCGACTACTGCGTGGTTGGTGAGCCCTCCAGTGACCAAAGCCTTGGCGATGTAATTCGAGTAGGACGAAGGGGTTCGTTAAACGGCAGGCTCACTATCAGGGGTAAGCAGGGTCACGTTGCCTACCCAGACAAAGCAAGCAATCCTATTCATTCCTGTTTAGCCGCGCTGGCTGAACTCAGTGCAGCGACATGGGATACCGGCAATACGTTTTTTCCACCGACCAGTTTCCAGATATCGAACTTCCAATCAGGTACCGGTGCTACCAATGTTATTCCTGGTGATGCCATCATCGACTTTAATTTTCGCTACTCCACTGAATCCACCGAGGCCTCTCTGATGCAACGGACGGAAGCCATTCTCAAACACTATCATCTGGAATATGCGCTGCAATGGTCTTTGTCCGGCGAGCCCTTCCTGACCCAAGATGGCGTTCTAATCACTTCCACATCAGAGGCTGTTAACAAGATCAAGGGTCATCGACCGCTCCTGTCAACCGGGGGAGGTACCTCTGATGGAAGATTTATAGCACCATCCGGGATTGAAGTTGTCGAAATCGGTCTCTGCAATGAAACCATCCACCAAATTAACGAATGTACTTCGTTATCAGATCTCGGGGATCTAACCCTGATTTATCTGGATATCATGGAAAGGATACTGTTACCGGACAACTCACAACATGTTTCCTGATATTGAAATATACATCAAAAATATCGACCTCAAGCGCGTCAAGGAATGGCTTGATCTGCACTTTGATGACGTTATCGCAACCCAAGCCAGTCAGAACCCGATCTTTAAAGTCTCCTATCAGCGACAGACCACAGAGATCCATTATGTGGAGAAAGCTGCCCGCGGACATTTCTCGAGCCTTTGGTTCAAGCAAAACCACACCCCCTGGTCAACGGATCTTGACTGTGCCACTAGCGCAGTTGAATGCCTGCAGACCGAGATAAGATGTAGCGACGGCTCCTGGGAGGAACCCGCCGAAGCGCAGGGTTCGGTCTGGTACAAACTAGTCGACGATGCGATATCCAAAATAAGGTGGGAAGATTGAAAGTCGTTTTATTCATCGCACTGGGTATTATTTCATTCTGTGGTTTCCTGCTGACACTATTGCCGGCGAGTATTTTTTTTGCACTACTTCCCCAGGAAGTCAGGGCCGCCAAGGGTCTTATCATCGGCCATCCCCAGGGAACCATCTGGTCTGGAAATACCACTATCCAGTTCCGGAACTTCCCAGAATCATCAGTACAATGGCAATTTGATGAAATATCAGCTGACGATCTTACCCCTGCGGCATCCTACAATTTACGTATAACCGGTCCGCACCATGATATGACGGCCGAATTTACTATATCTGAATTACAACTCAGCATGAATCAGCTTCAAGGGTCGATTCATGCGAACGATATAAACCAGCTCAGTGCTGAATATGGCCATCGCTTCAGCGGTGAACTTGTTTTGAAGAGGGTTTCCCTGACAACCGATTTCGGTTGCTTGCAGTCATTAGCGGGGCAAATACACTGGGATGGTGGCGCTATTCTGCTAAATGTCGCGGAGCCTGCCCTTAGCCTGGAACTCCCTCCGATAAGCGGTTTGCTGGACAGTCATGACTGCAATGCCTCGCTAGTGCTTGAAAACAGACCAGACAAACTGATGGACATCCAACTAAAACCAACCGGATGGGTTGAAGTAGAGATATACCCTGCAATGCTGAGTCTCGCCGGGCTGGCTGAACCAGGGCCTGCCAGCAACGAACTAAAACCAGTGCTGCTGTTCGAGGAAAAAATACTGTAACCTCTACGTTAGGAGAATCGGTAACCCATGTTCACATTGCTAAATGTCCTGCACCAGTACCAGAAATCAGTCGGGCTAACACTCATAGCTGGACTGGTTATCTTTATGTCTTTCTCCATAGCACGAAGTGTTTCGTTCTTCCTTGACGATGCGTTAATCACTCAAACCGTGAATCAGGCCCCCACCAGTATTACTGTAAATCAGGATAGAAATATCCTGCAATTACGGCGATTAAACCTGTTTGGAGAGGCGACAAGAGCAGCGAGCCCAGCTCTTCAGGAAGCACCCGAGACTCGCCTGAACCTCCAGCTCCAGGGTATCTTTATTAGTGAAGACCCGGCTGCCTCCAGTGCAATCATTGCGGAAAAAAATAAGCCTGGGAAGCTGTTTCAAGTCGGTGACAAACTCCCTGGTAATGCCTATCTACATGCTGTTCGAGCCGACCACATACTGCTACGCAGAGGCAGCAGGCTCGAAAAACTTATGTTCCTGCTCGCCAAAGTCACATTTGAATCCGGTGATGCTAATAGTCCCGCCGAACTCAACCAGAACCAGTCAGCGAGGCGAAACTCCAAAAATATTGCCAGTCCACTGCTAGCCAATCCGGAGAGCCAGGACAACTCACTGAGAGAGTATCTAGAACAGAATAAACGCCGACTGGAATCAAACCCGGACGAACTACTCAGGGAGATAGGGATGTCACCCGTCTCCAAAGAAAGTGCAAATGGCTATAAAGTAGGCAGTGGCAGCGCCGGCGCAGCTTTAACCCAGGCCGGCCTACAGGCCGGTGACGTCGTCATATCCGTCAATGGCATAGCCGTGGGTGTTGCCATGAATGATTCACGTTTAGTTGACCAGGCAATGGCTGCAGGCCGTGTTCGGGTCGAAGTCCAAAGGGGCGGAAGGCGATTTTTTCTGACGATTCCCATACCCTAACGTCCTCTATTCCAGTAAACTTTAAATTGAAAAAAGCAGAAAAAGTAAACCATGAGAGTAATTTCTACAGCCATTCTGATCCTGTTAGCTTTTTCCGCAAATTCAGCCCTTGCTCAGGACAATTGGCGCATCAATCTTAAGAATGCCGATATCCGGGAATTCGTTACCCAGGTCTCCGCCATTACCGATAAGAGTTTTATTATTGACCCCAGGGTCAAAGGTAACGTTACGGTCGTATCAAATACCGCCATGGGCCGGGAGGCAGTTTATGAGCTCTTCCTAAGTGTATTGCAGGTACATGGTTTTGCTGCAGTGAGCGCTAATGGCGTTACAAAAATTGTCCAGACCGTACTGGCAAAACAAAGTGGTAATCCGAACGATTTCATTGACGATCTGATCTCCCAGGAGTTGGTAACCCGCGTCATACCGATACGCAATGCGGCCTCACAGGAGATGGTTAAAGTACTCAGACCTTTAATCCCCCAATATGGGCACATCGCGGGGTTAATTAACCCAAACGTCCTCATCATCAGCGATCACGCCTCAAATATCAGTCGATTAGTAGAAATAATCAATCGTGTTGATGTCGCTGATAACCTGGAAGTCGCTATCATCGACCTCAAAGAAGCCTGGGTAGAAGACATTGTCACTTTGCTTGAGCAGTTAGCACCGGAACAAATCGGTAAAAGTGCCAAGGGACCCAACCGCATTACGATAGTAGCCAGCGAAAGAACCAACAGTCTTGTTCTCAAGGGGGAACGATACACGCTGGCCAAGGTTAAGGCGCTGGTCAGTCAACTGGATGTGCCGGCAAATCGCTCAGGTACCATCAAGGTCATCCGCCTGGCCCATGCGGATGCCACAAAACTGGCCGAAATCCTGACTAATATTGCCAGCAACACTAATGACAACGAATCCTCAGCCATGGTCGAAGTCAGTGTTCAGGCAGATGAAGCAATTAATGCGCTTATTATTCGGGCAGACCCAGCTACCATGATTGATATCATGGATATAGTCGATAGCCTCGATGTCCGGCGCATGCAGGTACTCATAGAAGCCGCTATTGTCGAAGTGACAACAGACTTCAGCCGCCAACTGGGCAGTGAACTCGCGGTCGGTGATAACACCAGTGGCAACACCCCGATCGGTTTAACTGCGCCTGGTGGGACTCTCGCACAAGTCCTCCAGGGCCTGGCAACGGACACCGCGCCAATGACTTCTCTGGGCGACTCCCCTCTCATCGCCGGTGGACGGGTCAGCACGTCAGGCCCAAGCTTTGCTTTTATAGTTAAGGCCCTGGCGGCTAATAGCGATGTCAATCTATTGTCCACACCGAGTATCACTACCATGGATAATGAAGAGGCAAAAATCGTAGTCGGGCAGAATGTGCCTTTCAGAACAGGCTCAACTGTCTCCGGAAGCCAGGGAACTACCAATCCCTTCACTACCATTCAACGCGAAGACGTGGGTCTGACACTGCAGGTTACGCCACACATCAACAACGATAACCTGGTACGACTCGCCATCCATCAGGAAGTATCTGAGGTTGATGCTTCTAGCCTGCGAGACATAGGTTCTGAGGCAGCCGCTGATCTCATCACCAACAAAAGAACCATCGATACCACTATTCTCGTTGACAATGAGGAAGTCATTATTCTTGGTGGCCTAATGCGCGATAAGGAGACCAACGGTGAATCAAGAGTACCGGTTCTGGGCAGTATCCCTGTATTAGGGATGCTTTTCAGAAGTAGAACCTCCAGCACCGAAAAGCAAAACCTGCTGGTTTTCCTGCGACCCACTGTTTTAGCAACCAAAGAAGATATAACCACCGTTTCAGAACGAAAATATAACAGGGTCTACCAAATTGAAATCGAGGGTACTGGTGCCACTTCTGAAAATATATCAGAACTCTTCGATGGCAATTTATAGTCGCTTCAGAGAACAGCAGTTTAATTTTACCAAATCGCTCTTAAAATTCTGGTTATCGCCGACTTTCCTTCGAAACTCATTGCACCAGCTCAAACTGCAAGCTGATGATGCCGTGTGTTATGTCATGGACTATCAGTCTATCGCAGATCTGATGGTGACAGAAATCGCCTGTGAACAAGGCAATCTACCACTTCCCCGGGCGGCCATGACAGGCCTGCCTGAAGCCAGGTCATTTTTCTTTTTAAGACATTCAACCGGCATAACAGGCCGCAAAACAGCAAAGAACTTCAGCCCTAGGCTGGAACGATTATTATCAAGGCAACGGCAACGGACCCAGCCTATCAAAGTAGTTCCTGTCTCACTTTTTTGGGGCCGTCAACCCGATAAGGAAAAATCCTGGCTAAAACTGATGCTCTCAGATAACTGGTCCGCCACCTCCCGAATCAGAAAAATCCTGGCCCTGTTACTAGTTCGAAAACATCTTTTAGTCGAATTCGGAGAACCCGTTGATCTGCTTTCAATTAACCGTGTCCAGGATAATCCAGCATTATCTGCACGACATCTGCATCGCAGGCTGAGAACTCACTTTACCCAACAACGACAAGCCATAATAGGCCCGGACCTTTCTCATAGAAGAACTCTCCTGAAAACCATCGCGCAGAGTGACCGAGTCAAGTCAGCTGTCGTTGATGCGTCTATAACTAGCCAGGAGCCACAGACCGAGACCGCAAAAAGAGCCGAACGATATGCACGTGAAATTGCCTCGGATCAATCCTATCGAGTCATTCGGTTTTTCGAAGTATTTTTATCCTGGCTGTGGCATAAACTTTATGAGGGTATAGAGCTCTATAACCTTGATCGTGCTAAAGCGGCAGCACTAACCTCCGAAGTCGTCTACGTACCCTGTCACCGCAGCCATATTGATTATCTACTCCTGTCTTATGTCTTGTATCACAATGGCCTGACTCCGCCCCATATCGCCGCTGGCGTGAACCTCAATCTGCCCCTGGTAGGCTCGTTGCTTAGAAGAGGTGGTGCTTTCTTTATGCGGCGTACTTTTAAGGAAGATTTACTCTACAAAGCCGTTTTCGATGAATACCTGCATCTGATGCTCAGTAAAGGCCACTCAATTGAATATTTCATTGAAGGGGGCAGGAGCAGAACAGGCAGTATGCTTAATCCAAGAATCGGCATGATCAGCATGACGCTGAATGGCTATTACAAAGATAACAGCAAAGAATTAACTTTTATGCCCGTTTACTTCAGCTATGAGAAGGTGATGGAGATTAATAGTTATATCGGTGAGCTTGCCGGCAAAAAAAAGAATAAAGAATCCCTGAGTGGCCTAATTGCAACACTGAAACTGCTAAAACAGGACTTTGGTCAGGTGGCGGTCAGCTTTGGCGAGCCTTTAAACCTGCGCTCCTACCTCAGTGAACAGCAACCTGACTGGCTCAACCACCTGCCTGAGGATATACAGCGAAAAACCAGCATCAGTTTAGCTCATGAGTTAAGCCAGAGAATCAACCACGCAGCGGTTCTTAACACGGTTAATATCACCGCCTTTGCCATCTTATGCACGCAAAGAACAGCCATCGAGATGGGAAGACTTGAATCCGAAATTGCCTTCCTGCTGGAAGTCAGTGCCGGCCAACTAAAAACCTCTTTACTGGACCAGGCTCCCAAAGACATTATCGAAAATGCCATTCGGATCACTGGCCTGGCAAAGTCCATCTCGGCAGCTGGAACAATCATAAGAGCTGACCCTGCCAACCACATCGCGATGAGATATTATTACAATAATGTCATTCACCTGTTCGCAATTCCAAGCCTGACGGCGCGGATCCTCAGGCATCGAAACAACATCGACTACCAAACCCTGCTCGATGACATTAACCTGGTGCTGCCTTTTATTACTAATGAACTGCTGATCAGGCATAGCCCAATAGCGACCAGAGCTGCCGTCGATCAGTTGCTGTCGACACTGGAAGCGGGAAAGGTGATTTTTCGCCAACAGGGTCAGCTCAACCTTCGCCAGCAACCCGTCGAGGCATATCTGGGCCTACATGACCTGGGTGATGCGGTCAGCCCGTTCCTGATTCGTTACTACATTGTCTGTTATTTACTAGAATCCAACCTCCCCAATCGTGCTGAATTAGAATATACCGCCTTGAGTATTTACCAGCAGGTATTCGAGACCCTGAACAGTGTGCCCGTAGAAACGATTAACATCATCCCTTTCAGTGGTTTCCTCAAGCAGTTGGTTGAGCAGGGCTGGTTGGGTTCTGAGGATTCGACAGGTAGCCGAGCAGTACGCAGCCTGCAACAGTTTCTGGGCAGCATACTGTCACCCGATATCATTGCTACCGTAGCAAGCTGTTCAAATACCCTGCTGCATAAAAACATCGAATCGACTGCTTCGCCCCTTGAGCGAATAGACAGGTGAACGATTAGAATAGGTACTGGTATCACGTAAAGCACGTTTCACGGCTATGCGTGGTATCCCCATATCAAGGGCGGTTGTCAACAGATTTTCTGGAGACAGATTCCCTCCAATATACGATTGCAGTATCTGCATTTCACCGCTCGCCAGCGCTGACTTTTTCTTTGCTGGGAACATCGGGTCTATCATGGCGGCATCAAAACGCTGAGAACCCTCAATACCCTGACAGGAATCGCCATGCAACAGGTGCATTCGGGCAACGATAGGCTGCAGATCAGGATTCTGGCTTGCCCGTCGCAAACCATCCTGAAGCATCAGGAAGAGCACCTTTGAGCGTTCTTTGAGATAAACTTCACAGCCAAAGGCCGCCAGAATAAAAGCATCCTTGCCGAGTCCCGCTGTCATATCCAAAATGGTATGCGTTCGGTTTGCCCCGACTGCCTTGATTAGCATTTCACTTTTAGCTGAAAGGTGTTCTAGACGATAACGCATGCTAGAAGACCCAAAATCAACTGCCAAGGGAGAGAAACTATCCCAGCAATCAACCAGCGATAATCGATCCTCTATGTTCTCAATTCGGTATTGGCTCACTTGCTCGGTGGACTCGCTACCTGGTGCCTTACATACTCAGGCCTGGCATTTAATGCATCTACATAATCGGAGTCACGCATACGATAGGCCGCCATATCCAACAAATCCTGGGAGCTGGGCTGCGCCACCTCCGAGACTGTTTCAAAACGCACCTCGCTCAAGGTTACCAAATCGGCAAAGAACGTCTGACTATTACCTGCACCATGCCAACGACCCGACGGTAACTCCGGGAAATTTGCCGGCTCTACGACTACTTCCTCACCCGATAATTCCGGATAGACAGCGGTACAGTTCATATAAGCGCCCATATAAACTTCTTGTTCGCGAGCAGCCAAAGCAACCACTACATTGCCACAACCCTCTTCCCTGCCCAGCTTTCTAGCGATAGCAGCGAGGTTAGAAACAGGTATAACCGGAATCGATAATCCGTAGGCTATGCCTTGTACAACTCCAGCAGCAATTCTCAAACCTGTAAATGACCCGGGCCCCCTGGCAAACGCCAGTGCATCCAGTTGATTCAGGCCGATTCCCGACTCTGCCAGTATAGACAGTATATTGGGCAGGATATCCCTGGAATGCTTCATCCCTGAATCAATCACCCTATAAACATCTTCAGCTGCCGTGCGTACACCCAAAGACATACTCGAAGCCGACGTATCAATAGCGAGTAAATTCATATTTCCTCAAAAAACCTCAATGCAGTCTCTTTGTCATGCGTCCATTCTATCGATGGCAGGCTGTTGATCAAAGCCTGACCATAGGGCTTCTCAACTATCCTGCTATCACCGAGAATAAACAAGCCCTTATCCGTCTCAAGACGAATCAGTCGACCAAATCCCTGGCACAAGTTGACGGCACATCTAGGTAAATGTAGATCCATAAAGGGGTTTTTACCCCTGGCTGAGTATGTACTGGCCAGTGCTTCAACCCTGGCATCTGCCGGACTATCAAAAGGCAGTTTATCAATTAACAGGCAACAAAGGTTTGCGCCGGCAAAGTCCACCCCCTCCCAGAAGCTTTGAGTCGCCACCAGCACAGCTTGCTCTGCTCGCATAAACTGATCAATCAAGCTACTCTTTGGGCCTTCTCCCTGGACCAGCAACAGGGGTAAATGCAATGTCTCAAGATACTCTTTGGCGGTTGCCAGCGCACGAAAAGAAGTGAACAGCAGTAAAGCCTTTTTTGACAACATAGGCGTAACCTGCTCCATTAGCGCAAGGCAATGCCCAGGAGAATTGACAGCTGGTAAATCTGTTGGAATGAAGCCCGCAGTCTGCTCAGCTAAGTTAAAAGGGCTCTCGAACTGGTATTCCTTAATTGCTCCCACACCCAGTGTATCGTTGATGAATTCGAATGACCCATCTACCGAAAGCGTCGCCGAAACAAAAAGCCATTGGGCTGATGAATTCTGGTAACAGGCTGATAACACCTCTCCGAGATCACTTGGCATACTATTAAACTGAAAACCGTTTTCATCAAACTCAAGCCAATGTGCTGAAGCCCCTGATAGAGACTTATTTGAGGAAATCATCATCAAATGATCCGAAATGTCGCTGGCGCGGGCGTAGCAATGCCGAAATACAAGACTTCGATCCAACCTCCCTGCCAGCACATTTAAGCATTTTGCCAAGGCAGCCTCGAGTTCATCCATCATTTCGCTGCCGGGGCCGGCAACCCACTCCGCCAGCTTGAGATGCCTTCCTATGAGATCAAATTGCTCCGTTAAGCGTTGAACAGACCTTAACATCCAGGTCACCACAGAGGCCAATTCAGGATCATCTCCACCCAGCGAGGCTAATTCCCGCTGCAGTTGTATAGCCACGTCGCTCAGTTGCGAGCTACTCAGGCTATTCCCAAAAAAGCGCCTTGCCACATCCGGTACCTGATGCGCCTCATCAACGATGATATGCTTCGCCTGGGGTAGTAACTGCCCTAATTGATCGTCCTTCAAGGCCAGGTCGGCCCAAAGTATGTGGTGGTTTACGACCACAATGTCGGCCTCCATGGCCTTATCTCTAGAGCGATATACCGGACAGCTATGGTACCAGGAACAACTCCTGGCCAGACAATTTGCTCTCGTACTGGTGATCAAAGACAAAAGGTCCGGTTTACTGGAAAAATCAGCGAGCTCATTGAGGTCTCCGGTCTTGGTCTGCCTCGACCAGGCTTGTACCTCTTTGAGGTCAGCCATCAGGCCTTGATCTTTGAAGTAATTTTCCTCACTTATATTTTTGTTGAGCCTGGACGGACAAACGTAATTCGACCTGCCTTTAAGAACAGCGACCTGCTTGTGGATACCGGAAAGCTTGATGGCGAGAGGCAGGTCCTTCTCATAAAGCTGATCCTGGAGCGCGCGAGTACCCGTGGAAAGAATGGTTCGCCCGCCGTTTTCCAAAAGTGGAATCAGATAAGCAAGCGTTTTTCCCGTGCCCGTTGCAGCCTCGAGCAGTGCATTCTCGTGGCTGTTGATTAAGCCATCAATCACTCGCGCTAACTCCAATTGACTGCGTCGATAGGAGAACGAGTTCAGTTGGCTGCTTAGCAAGCCATTGACTGAAAAATATCGGTCGGCAAGATCCGACACTATCTGCACCACTTTACTTCTGCAATCAGGTCTCTATCCTTATTGAATGAACTTATAGCTTACAGCTCTGTGATGGACGTGAACTCATATACTACCGTGATACTAGCCGGCGGCAGGGCCTCAAGAATGGGCGGCTGCGACAAAGGACTTGCATTTTACAAAGGTCAGCCCTTAATCCGCTACGCGATCACAGTGGCTGAATCGCAAAGCCAACGGATACTCATCAGCGCCAATCGCAATCAAGAAGAATATAGGGCGATGGGCCTACCCGTTTATCCTGACAATTTTGCCGACTATTCTGGTCCCCTGGCGGGTTTAATATCCTGCGCACCTCACATTGCAACACCCTATACAATTGTAATGTCCTGCGATATGCCTGATATTAGCGCAGAAGTCATTGCAGAATTGAAAGCACAACTGTGTAACGCAGCTGAAAAACCGTCTGCCGCTGTCTTTCGTGATCTCCAGGCACTGCAATGCGGCCTATTCGTTTGTAAAACCAGCGCACTGCATTCTATACAGGCATTTCTTAACGACAATAATCGATCTGTGCAGCAATGGCTAAACAGTCTTGATCTACTCACGCTCACTTGGTCAGAAGATACAGATACCTTCAAAAACATTAATCGATTAGCTGATCTCTAAATTCGAACCCATAACAAAGTAAGCCCTCGTCGAGGGCTTTTTGGGTACATCCTGATTCACTCATGGGTTGACATCGGTTATCCGGACATTGCCCCACCCTGCTTTGTTTCTCCTCGGCAAAAACCTCTACTTCCAGGTCAGCAAGCATCTTCCACAAATTGCTTGGGTGGGGTCAAGTTTAGAAAAAAAACAGGTCTTTGCACAGCTTTTTTTTTGCTGATCAAATCCACTGCCATGCTGCTTTTGGTAGGTGCGCGACCTCCCTGCCCAGGGAATCAACCCTATAACTCATCTACTACGGTGAAAATAGCGTTTTTAATCTCATCAGTCGGTCCGGAACCAGCAATCACCGCATAACACATATCATCACTCTGATCAGCCAGCTGATTATAAAAATCAACCAGTGGTGCTGTCTGGTTCTGGTAAACTCGCAGGCGTTCGCGGACTGTATCTTCCAAATCATCATCTCGCTGAATTAGCGGCTCAGCCGTGACATCATCCAAACCCTCAACTTGAGGTGGATTAAATTTCACGTGGTAGACACGACCAGAACCAGGATGAACCCGGCGACCACCCAGCCTTGCTATAATCTCAGCGCTATCAACCCGTATTTCGATTACACAATCGATATGGATATTTTCCTCCAGCAATGCCTTCGCCTGCGGGATGGTCCTGGGGAAACCATCAAATAAGAATCCTTGCTTACAGTCTGGCGACTGAATCCGTTCTTTTACCAGGGCAATAATTATTTCATCCGTCACCAACTCGCCATTGTCCATCACCGACTTAACTCTTTGGCCTAAAGGACTACCTGCTTTAATTGCTTCTCGCAACATGTCACCCGTTGATATTTGGGGTAGCCCATACTTTTCAGTAATAAACTGCGCCTGGGTACCCTTGCCTACGCCGGGCGCTCCCAAAAGAATCATTTTCATAACTTTCCCTTATTTTTAACCCTATCCATGGACCATTCGTGATTGTCTTACGCCTGGGTCGATCGCCTGGCGGATATTACATTCGGTAACTGTTGGATGAGTTCCAACGCCCTTATGAGTCGCTCCAGTGATACCACTTCTATCGTCATCTTAATATTGACGGTATGCCTTACTTTATCAGTAACGGAGTTCATCATAATGACATTGATCAACTCGTCGAAGAAAATACCGGTAATATCAAACAGCAACCCGGGCCTATCGTACGAGTCCACATCGATCGTGACAGGGAATGCCGCATCCACATCCTCACGCCAACTCAACCGCATCAGACGCCCATAGACATCAGCATTTAAAACCTGAATACAATCGTGGAGATGGACATTAACGACACCTTCATCATCCATGATACCGGCAATAGGATCACCCAGTACCGGATTACAGCACTCAGCGATGAGGTGCTCTCGGTCACCCATACCGATAATCAGTGCTAAAGGTAATTCGGACTCCCGACTCTCCTGCCGTTGGTGACGCGCTTCCTGCTCGGGTTCCTGATGCTCTAAAGGAACCGATGGCGATGCCAGGGCTATTTCAGATTCCGACACGATCAGTTCAACAACGTCGGTCAGCTGAATGTCTCCTACCGCCAAGGCATAGAAAAACTCATCTGAATGTTCATAACTGAACTCGCGAAGAAGAGGCGTATGATCAACCTGTTCTATTCCCAACTGTCGCAATTCATCCATGAGAATTTTACGACCATCCTCAACATTCCGTATTTTTGCCCTATGTCCAAACCAAGCCTGAATCTTAGTCCTTGCCCGGGAGGTAGTTACATAACCAAGATGCGCATGTAACCACTCCCGCCTGGGTGCAACTTCATCACCAGTAATGATCTGGACGTGATCACCGGACTTCAATTTATGATCCAGATTAACCATTTTGCCATTGATTTTAGCGCCACGGCACTTATGGCCTATCTCGGTGTGGACGCGATAGGCAAAATCTACAGCGGTTGCATCAGGGGGCATATCCACTACATGACCATCTGGTGTAAACAGGTATATTCGATCGAGACTCACATTGGCTAAAATTTCATTAGCTGTTCCCGGTAATCCCCGTACCTCATCCTGCCACTCGAGAATCTGCCTGAGCCATTCCATCCGCCTTTCATATTTGGCGCTGCGATCCTCGGCAACCAGACTCTTATACTGCCAGTGGGCACAGACCCCATATTCAGCCTCTCGATGCATCTCATCGGTCCTGATCTGAACTTCCAGCACCTTACCATCAGGGCCGATCAAAGCCGTGTGGAGGGATTGATAACCGTTTTCTTTTGGATTAGCGACATAATCATCAAACTCATTGGGTATATTCCGCCAGAGACTGTGAACCATTCCCAGCACCCGATAACACTCATCAGCATTTTTGACTAGTACGCGTATCGCCCTGACATCATAAACTTCAGAAAAGTTAATCCCTTTCCGATTCATTTTGCGCCAGATACTGCAGATGTGTTTGGCTCTACCTTCCAATTCAGCGGTAATACCCACTTGTTGTAATCTGTCATCCAGCTCGACTATCACCTCATCGATGTATTGATCCCTAACCACCCGCTTCTCATCCAACAAGCCTGCAATTCGCTTATATTGAAGGGGCTCCAGATAACGAAAAGCCAGATCTTCCAACTCCCACTTCAAATGACCAATACCAAGCCGGTGGGCCAATGGCGCATAGATTTCACTTATTTCCTTGGCCAGTTTTACCTGTTTGGTCCGCTCACTCTTGTTAGCCTGGCGAATCGTACAGGTCCGCTCTGCCAGTTTGATAAGCGCAACGCGAATGTCGTCTACCAGCGATACCAGCATGCGCTTGGCCTGATCAATTTGATCCGTATCCTTACCCAAAACCACTTCAGATTTACCAATCTGAATACTGCTGATGGCTACCATCTTCAAAACGCCTTCAACCAGGTCTGCTACCGCATTCCCAAACTGTTTACGAACATGTTTGGCTGTAATCTGATTCTCACGCACAGCCCGATAGATAATCGCAGCAATCAATCCATCTTCGTCTACCTGCAACTCCGCCAGAATATCCGCCATTTCCAGGCCGGTTAAGTAACTGCTCCGCCCCGGCGCCCAAGCACCGGTAGTCTGTAAGGCCTTTTTTTCTGCCTGCTCAGATAATTCGCAGGCTTCCTGTAGCCTGGCTATTGAAACTCGGGGACAGCGCTCTACCAGCAGGGCTAACCAGTGCTCCAGATCGACTCCATTTTCAGAAAAGATCGGTTGATGTTGTTTAACTTTAACCACGCTGCCTCTTACCTGCTAAATAATGTAATGGTTTCAAGATGGGTCGTGTGTGGAAACATATCAATCATTCCAATGCTATCAAAATCAAAGCCACCAGAGATCAAAACCTCGCTATCTCGAACAAGCGTCTTCGGATTACAGGACACGTACACTACTCTTTCCACATCACTGGCAGCAAGTGCCTTACAAAAACCTTCAGCGCCAGATCTAGGTGGATCCAAAAGCACCTTATTATAACCGGCATCTTGTAACTGTGGCAGTTGTGTTCCATATAAATCGCAATACTCAAAGACAACGTTAGCGACGTTATTGCTCGTTGCATTCTGCCTCGCTCTCGCAACACTGGCCTCTGAACCTTCCAAACCCGTTACAAAACCAACCTTCTGGGCGATAGCCAAGCTGAAATTACCAATACCGCAAAATGCGTCTAATACCCGGTCCGCTGGGTCAGTTCTGAGCAGGGACAGCGCCTGATTAACCATTAGCTGGTTAATCGGCTGGTTTACCTGGGTAAATTCCAGGGGGTGGAAGAGAAACTTCAGGTTTTGATCACTTAACGAATAGCTGAGCAGGTTTTCCTCACCCTGAGGAGCAAGAAACCTAACTGAGTCGGTACCACCTGGCTGCAAAAAAATGAGCACCTCATACTGCTCAGCAAACTCTGCCAGAGCAAGCACGTCCTCTTCAGGCAGGCCAGCTAAATGCCGAATCACCAGCGCAGCCCGGTCTTCTCCTGCGGCAACTTCAATCTGCGGAATCATCGAAGGTTCAGCAAATCGATCTATCAACTGCGACAGAGGCTCGAGCAAATCTGCCAATGCTGGAACAAGAATATCGCACCGTGACACATCAGCTATAAACGAATTGGCTGTTTCTCTGAAGCCGACCAGCGTTTTATTTTTTTTCGCAACAAATCTGACTCCCAGTCTCGCCTTGCTTCTATAACCCGAGCCCTGACCCGACAATGGTTTCTGCCACCGCTTCGGTTTTAAATCCGCAAATAGACCTCTCAGCCAGGACTCTTTCAGGTCCAGTTGCCCCTGCCGGCTTAAATGCTGCCAGGAGCATCCCCCACAGATATCCGCATACTGGCAGTTGGGTTCGACTCGATCCGGACTCAATGACTGAATCTGTTCCGCTCGGCACAGCCAAACTTTCTTTTTTTTGCGCAAAGGTACAGCAACAACCTGTTCGCCTTCCAAAGCACCGTAGACGCCACATTTCTGCTCATCATCCATCGCATAACCCTGCATGCTCAGAGACGTCAATCGGGTAGGGAAAGGTTGTTTTTTACGAGGCATAAGCTATCTCAATTATCCTTGGGGCGGCAATCCCGGTCTGATCCGTCTCTTAACGAGTGGCTAAACTATTGAATCAGCATACACACCCGTTGAAAGATAGCGATCACCCCGGTCACAGACAATCGCAACAATCGTGGCATTTTCAACCTCTCGATTTAGCTGCAATGCCGCAGCAATTGCCCCGCCTGATGAAACACCGGCAAAGATACCTTCTTCACGGGCTAATCGGCGCATTGTATCTTCGGCTACTGTTTGGTCTATGTCGATAACCCGGTCGACTGCATCTTTTTGAAATATGCTTGGTAAGTAAGCCTCAGGCCAACGACGAATTCCCGGAATGGACTGACCATCAAAAGGCTGTAAACCTATTATTTCAATCTCAGGTTTAACTTCATTGAAGAACTTCGAGACTCCCATAATCGTACCGGTGGTCCCCATAGAACTAATGAAATGCGAGATTTCCCCATCAGTCTGCCTGAATATTTCTGGGCCCGTACCCCGATAGTGCGACATCGGATTATCCAGATTAGAGAATTGATCAAGGACAATGCCCTGGCCTTTTTGTTCCATCGTCAGCGCTAAATCTCGAGCTCCTTCCATCCCATCCTGTGAGGATACCAGTATCAGCTCAGCCCCATAGGCATGCATAGCTGCTTTTCGTTCTTCGCTCATATGAACCGGCATAATCAGCTTTATCCGGTAACCTTTTATTGCCGCCGCCATAGCTAAAGCAATACCGGTATTGCCACTGGTGGCCTCTATCAGCGTGTCTCCTGGGGAAATCTTACCGGCAGACTCTGCCCCGGTAATCATACTAAGGGCGGGTCGATCCTTGACTGAACCGGCGGGGTTATTGCCTTCCAGTTTTGCTAAAATGGTATTTGAAGAGGCATCAGGCAACCGCTGCAATCTCACTAACGGTGTTTCCCCAACACTCTCTTCTATCGTAGGATATCGTTGCATTGACTCAGGCTTTCAAAATTTTACCCATGATAGGCCAACCGACCCTGTACTCATAGTAGCAACTGGATCTATTCTAATTCTTCTCTGATATAAGTGACGGCCGGATTCAATTATCCCAGAGGAGGGTAAATAGTACCGACAAGCCATTGATAGATTCTGTTAATATCTGATTAAGAAAATTATCAAGCACCTGCCTCATTGAGTCAGTAGTCTGATAAATTCAGGGATAGGCATGCCAGCGTCCACAACAGCATATATCTGGCATAGTAGTTGAGGAACCAGGGATGAAAAAATCAAGTCGACGGATTGCCATTATTATCAGTTCGATATTTATTATTTCTATTGCTCAGGTAAGTTGGCTACAAAGCGCACCATCGGGGCTCTTGGTAGTGAGTCTTCTAGGCCAATGGCTGCTTTGCGTAACACTGTTCAACCTGCTGCAGAATTCGTATCTGATTCCGCTAAAAAAATTGGAAAAATTCCACCGATCGTTATCAGACTTTGAAAAAAAAGAGGGTACACCCACTGATGCTCCTGCGGCACAAATACTGCAACCCGTACAGTTGATCAGCCGCATACAATCTGCCTTCTCTGAGCTGCAACAAGAACTGGAACACTCACAATTGGAGAACCAGCAGCAAAAACGCGGTTCGGAAGCCTTGTTTAATAATTTAAACATCCACAATAACCACCTGTCCGCAGAATTAAACAGACTGAATGAGAAGACCTCCGCCACTCTGAAAATCATCAGCAAGCAGCTTGACCGGATTCCTGCAGAAGCAAAAAACTCACTTGATTCTCATTCAGTCTCCGACTTCCACGAACAAATTCAATTGCTGTCTGATTCAATTTCTCAGGAACAATCTGACCCTGTAATCCTATCCATTGATTTAATTGAGACAATGGACAACTGTCTTGAGCTCCTCAAACCAATCCATAATGGGCACATCAATCTGATTATCGACCCGGCGATGCCTGGCCGCATTGAAGTGCACAGAATCAATCTGGTTAGGCTGCTGTCTTTCCTTATTGATATAGCGCTGCAGAGCCAGGGGAAAACCAATTCACTAGGACTGGTTATCAACTCACCTGGTAGCAACCATCTATGTTCATTACAGCTCATATCCAACGCAGAGGCATTCACCGCTGACCAAATCGATCCTTCCAACCCTGAATTCCAACTGCCATTGAAGAGCTACAGCGAAAACCGGCTCCACCTGGGAAAAGGCAGAACTGCGATGGTATTAGCGGCTGATCCGATTCAGAGACTCGCCTTAAAACAACGTATCCAATACTTTGGCTGCTCCGTCAGCCCGGATTTTACATCTGGACATATCGACCTGTTCCTGGTCACCTCATCGACTGGCGCCTTTTTCGATCGATTCAAACCCTATATCACAGATAAAGCTAAGGTCTGGACGCTCGGCCAACACCCAGGGACTGCAGATAATCCCCAACTCATCGCCAATCTACAAGAAGTGCTTACTGCGAAGTTCCAACAGTGGTCACCCCGTGATCCCAAGGCCCCTTGCATTCTGTTAGTTGACAATGAATCCTCCAGCCCAGCTCTTCCGAAGGTGTTTCTCGACGAGCCGCAACAATCCTTATTCACTGCGTCAAATGGTGATGAGGCCATGGCACTGATGGATGAAACGAAATTTTCCCTGGCCTTGGTTGACCTGCAACGACCCGAACAGGACAGTGCAGGCATTGCCGCAAAAATTAAATACCGGCAACCGGACCTAAAAGTTATTGGTATTACTAGTATCCCCAAAAACAATCTTGATAAGCTCCCCCACCCGGTATTTTCCGAAATACTGACCAAACCCATCGATAAAGCCAGCTTAGAAAGACTCTTGCAACCGCCAGCAACACCGCATGCTGCCTCCGCGGATCAACCAACGCAGGGGCAGTTAGAAGAAGGCATAGCCTTGCCGATATTTGACTCCGATGCTGCTATTAAAGCCGCAAATGGGCGCACTGAACTCGCCATCCAGATATTGGCCATACTGCTGACCACCTTGCCCGAAGACCTGAACCTATTAAGATCTGCCTGGGATAGGGCTGATCACAACGGCATAAAACAATTGCTTCACAAACTTAGCGGTGCGCTTGAATTCACTGCTGCGACAAGGTTGCAGCAATCAATCAGGCAAGCGGGTCAAATAGCAAATCAACTCTCCCAGGGTAATATTATGCAGGCCACCAAACAGGTGATCTCTGAGGCCGAAAACCTACTGAGCTGGCTACAGGCAACCCCTGAACCATTTAAGAATGCCTCAATTTCTGTCCTCAGCAACAACAAAAGCAAGGGCATATCCTGATTCATCTGAAATAGACAAGTGCCAGGTAGAGATATGCAATTTATTTTGCCTGGCCAGAGCAGCGCCAGAGAGTTTCACCCATGGGGTGCCATATCGATTCCTAGGGATTTCTATCGCCGGAAAACTCACTCCCTGCCGCATACCTGTGCCCAGTGCTTTACAAACCGCTTCCTTGGCCGCGAACTGCTTAGCCAGAAATGCGCCCTGATTCACCTTCGGCCTGCTCTCCAGCAGCAATTGCTCCTGAGAAGTTAACAGCTTTTTGACAAAACGCAGCCCCCAGCGGTTCAGAGCCTGTTCGACTCTGGCTATTTTCACCAGGTCAGTACCTACCGATATAATCATCCATTCCTCGCTGAAAACAATTCTCTGGATTTTAAGGCTCGTCCCCCCAAAAGTGGCCGTAGCGATGCACTGACCATCCATTTCGAAAGACTCGCGCCAGCTCCCGAGAAATCACCCACAGCCATCCGGTGAATGGTTTCACCACTGCAAGCTCTAGGCTCAGAAGAAGTAGTCCCTTCAAATCCACTTTGAGGAACAAATCTATAAACCCCGCCAGCATCTATCGGCTTACCTGTTTTGGCATCAAAACCGAAATCAATACCAAAACCTAAGGCCATCAACAGGGCAAACTCAAAGCGCCGTAACATACCCAGATCAAATTCAGGACTCCCCAAATCGTTTAGAACTTTTTTATAATCATCGTAAAGCTCCGGTAGTGGCTCATATTTGCCAAGCACGCGGTACATTAACTCATTGATATACAATCCAATAAACGATGCCCGACCCAATAAACGGGTACTGAAAGGCGCTGTCTCCTGATAAACGGCAGTTCTCAGGTCTCCCCGGCCGTATACAGAGACAATAATAGGGACAAAAGGCTGGATCTGCCCGGCACTGCGAGAACCCTTCTTAGCTTCGCGTCTGATTCCCTTGAACAACAAACTATACCGACCTTCTTCTCTGGAAAAAACCTCAGCTAACAGGCTGGTATCTCTATATTTCCGCGTATGGAGAATATAAATCTCTACATCTTTGTTATCAGACTGGGTCATAACCCAGGCTTTTCAGTGCGCGTTCACTATCAGACCAACCTGACTTCACCTTTACCCAGTTAGTCAGCATCACTTTACTGGCCAATAACTTCTCGATGTCGACACGAGCATCTATTCCAATTCGTTTCAGTTTCTTACCACCTGCACCAATGAGAATGGCCTTCTGCCCTGCTCGCTCAACAAAAATAGTGGCCACAATATGGACAATATTTTCCGTTCTCTCGAATCGGTCAATCTGAATACTGGCTGCATAGGGAACTTCATCGCCTAACTGGCGCATGAGTTTTTCCCTGATAATTTCAGCCACCATAAATCTTTCAGTGCGGTCAGTTACCTGATCATCCGGGAAATAAAACTCACTATAGGGAATCCTCTTTTCAATTAGCGTTTCCAACTGCTCAATGTTCTCACCCTTCAGAGCGGAAACAGGCACCACCTCAGCCTCTGGGAACCGAGCCTGTAATTTCTCGAGCACAGGCAACAGCCTATTCCTTGGTGTAATCAGGTCAAATTTATTGACAGCAATAATCAACTGGCCGGCTTGACCGGCTAAAGCTTCAGCAACCAGGTCATCTTCTTTATTCCAGGAGCCCCGATCGACCACAAATATAACCGCGTCCACATCTCTTATGACACTGCGCGCATTGCGGTTCATGTAGCGATTTATCGCTTTCTTCTCATTACTGTGTATACCGGGAGTGTCGACATAGAGAAACTGTGCCTGGTTAAACGTTTTGATCCCCAACAACTGGTGCCGGGTGGTCTGAGGCTTCTTCGATGTAATACTTAATTTCTGGTCCATGATTGTATTGAGCAACGTTGACTTACCCACATTGGGCCGGCCTACGATCGCTATATAACCACACCGGGTATTTTTCATTACAAAGCCGCTTGATTCAATAAAACTGATAACACCTGTTGTGCTGCTCGTTGTTCTGCCAGCCTTCTGGATGAGCCCTGCGCTATCTCAGGTTTATCCAGTAATTCACAATTGCAATTAACCGTGAAACTCTGACTATGCGAAGCGCCATCAATACTAAGCACTTCATAAACCGGTAAGGGCAAAGACTGGGCCTGCAGATGCTCCTGCAATCGGGTTTTTGCATCCTTGCCGGTTGCGTCGAGTGATAGGGCCTCGATAGCGGTCCTGAGCCAGACACTAACCCGTAAACACACAACTTCAAATCCCGCATCGAGATAAATAGCGCCAGCAACAGCTTCAAAGGCATCTGCGAGAATAGAGTCTCGATCTCTTCCTCCACTCTTATTCTCACCCTGGCCCATAACCAGAAAATCCCCAAGACCCAGTTCCCGGGCTCTGGCAGCCAGGGCTTCTTTACGAACAAGCGTGGCTCGCAAGCGGGTTAACTGACCTTCCTCTGCTGCCGGGAATTTCAAATACAAAGCCTGGGAAACAATTAGTTCCAGCACAGCATCACCCAGGAATTCCAGCCTTTCGTTATTAACTGCAGCAAAGCTTCGATGAATTAACGCCTGCTCCAGCAATGCTGGTGTCGAAAAATGATGTCCTAGTTTTCTTTGCAGCTTGTCAATCCGGTCAGCCATTAATCAAGATTACTGACTGGAGAGAAAAAAATCATCATCAAAGCTCATGACAATATCAATATTGGCAACAAGGTTCTTCCTGACTTCATATTGCAAGATTACTTTTGTCCCACGCGAGGAGGATTCCATCTTAATGCTGTTATCAATATCAAATGATCCCAGCTGATTGAAACTAAACCGCTTATCAATCAGTTCACGGAGTTCATCCTTACTCTTGAGTCCGGCAAATGGATCTTCCGTCAGGCTCGACAATATGTTCGCGACAGTTCGATGTTCCAAATAAGGGGGGACCACTTTAAAGCTGACAGAGGTTAGTACCGTAACGACAATAAGAACAACTATAATGTCCATGAGACCAAGTCCGGCCTGCCTGCGGACAACCCCTGGACAATCTAGCTGGTTAGCGAATAGTTTCATTGCGACCTCGTTACTGAATCCATCGATTCTGGGAAAATTCCGGCAAATTAAGACCTGGTTCCTTATGTAACCACACGGCAATCGCCTTACCAACAATTTTGTCTTCTGAGACAAAACCCCAGTATCTGCTATCGCTGCTTCGGTCGCGGTTGTCTCCCATCATGAAATAGTGTCCCTCTGGAACGAGCCACGACTGCGAACGAGGGTCTTTATAGCGATTACGGTAAATAAAATGATCGAATTCACCAAGGGTTTCTTCAAAAAGCATATTCTGGGAGTTTTCTCCTGTCAGTCGCTCAACAAACTCCTGTTCTTGCATAACGTCGTTAACGAAAAGCTTCTTGTCCTGATAACGGATCCTGTCTCCGGGTAATCCGACGATTCGTTTGATGAAATACTCATCTTTGTGGGGAGGAATAAACACCATGACTTCGCCACGTTTGGGATCGTTGATATCCATCACCTTGGTACCCACCACGGGCAATCTGATGCCATAGGAATACTTATTTACCAAAATAAAGTCACCTATGTTCAAGGTTGGAATCATGCTCCCTGTTGGGATCTGAAATGGCTCGAAAAGGAAAGACCGTAAAACCAACACGAACAGTAAAACCGGGAAGAAAGAAATAGAATATTCAACTACCAACGGTTGATCGAGCGAGTCGGTCAACTCTTTGGCTGTTTTTTTCACTTGCCTGCGCCGCGCCAGCCAAACTACTTCGAGCAACCATACCAGTCCAGTGACAGCCGTTGCCAAAACCAGGAACAAAGGGAAATTTACGCTCATATTAAATACATCCTTCCTGCTGCCAAATCATATCACCAACCTGATCTACCTTGTGAACCTGCCACAGAACTCTCATCGTTCCACTTTCAATACTGCCAGAAAGGCCTCCTGTGGAATCTCGACACTACCAACCTGTTTCATTCTCTTCTTTCCAGCTTTCTGTTTTTCCAGCAATTTCTTCTTGCGGGTGATGTCACCACCATAACATTTGGCTGTTACATTCTTTCGAAGCGCTTTGACGGTTTGGCGGGAAATGATCTGTCCGCCAATAGCAGCTTGAATAGCCACATCAAACATCTGCCTGGGAATCAATTCCTTCATTTTGGAGGTCAGTGCAAGACCTTTACTGCGGGCATCATCAGTATGCACAATGAGCGCCAGGGCATCGACTCGATCACCATTGATGAGCATATCCAGGCGCACCAGCCGGGAAGCCTGAAAACGCAAGAAAGTATAGTCCAGCGAAGCATACCCCCTGGACACAGACTTTAAACGATCAAAAAAATCTAATACTACCTCATTCATGGGTATCTCATAAGTAAGCGATACCTGCTTACCAACGAATTGCATGTCTTTCTGCACACCCCTTCTTTGTTCACAAAGAACAATAACACTACCAAGGTGTTCGGACGGTACCAAAACATTAACCTGCGCAATTGGCTCACGCATTTCCTCAATACTGGTCACAGCAGGTAATTGGGAAGGGTTATCTACTTGCAGTACTTGGCCTGCCTTACTCAGAACCTCGTAAACAACCGTAGGCGGAGAGGTAATCAGATCAAGATTATATTCCCTCTCCAAGCGCTCCTGAATAATTTCCATGTGCAACATGCCAAGGAATCCACAGCGAAAACCACTGCCCAAGGCATCAGAACTCTCTGGCTCATATACAAGTGATGCATCATTTAGCGTCAATTTTTCAAGGGCATCACGGAAATTATCAAAATCATCGGCATTAACGGTAAACATCCCTGCAAACACCTGGGGCTTTACCTTCTCAAAGCCAGGCAAAGCCTCGATATCACTTCCTGCAGCAACAATGGTGTCCCCTACTGGGGCCCCCTTGACATCTTTTATACCGGCAACAACAAAACCCACCTCACCCGAGCGAAGTACTCCGGTGACTTCTCTTCGCGGCGTAAAGGTACCTATAGAATCCACTTGGTGGATTTTTCCTAACGTCCGGGTGATAAATTTGTCCTTGGTTTTGATCTGTCCCTTAACTACTTTTACTAGAGAGACAACGCCAAGGTAATTGTCGAACCAGGAATCAATAATAAGCGCCTGCAATGGCTCATCACGATAATTCTCCGGAGGTGGAATGACATTAATCAATTCTTCCAGCAACTCCCGAACGCCCTGTCCGCTCTTGGCACTAACAAACATGGCGCCGCTCGCATCCAAGCCAATGATTTCTTCAATTTCTTGACAAACTCGTCCTGGATCAGCCTGCGGGAGGTCAATTTTATTGAGAACGGGAAGTACTTCCAAGCCCTGTTCAACGGCGGTATAACAATTTGCTACGGATTGGGCCTCAACACCCTGAGCGGCATCAACAACCAATAGCGCGCCTTCACAAGCCGCCATTGAGCGCGAAACCTCATAAGAGAAATCTACATGACCAGGGGTGTCGATAATATTAAACTGGTAGGTATTGCCATCGTCTGCAGTATATTTCAGCGAAACGCTTTGGGCTTTAATCGTGATCCCTCTTTCCCGCTCGATATCCATCGAATCAAGCACTTGATCCGCCATCTCCCGATCAGTCAGCCCACCACACATCTGTATAAACCGATCGGCCAGCGTCGATTTACCATGGTCGATATGGGCGATGATAGAAAAATTTCGAATAAATTCTGGCTGAACCAAACTATTTTCCAGCAAACCAAACAGCGCGCCAGTCTAATAGATAATGCAAATATTAGCTATCCAAAGCGCGCAACTAACCCAGCTTATCGTGCCGATTATTTTACCTGAAACAAACGACCTAAGCCTTTACTGGTCTATTTTAATGGCGACAAACTGAGCCTGTCCGTTTCTTAGGATTCGCACAGGTATAGCCACGTCATTTGCCAAACCTTCCAGGATTTCATTTAGTTCGGCTTGTGAATCGACCCAGCGTCCATCCACGGTCGTGATGACATCACCTTCTTGTAAACCAGCATTTTGTCCCGCTCCAGCGCTAACTTCCTCGATGACAACTCCCCTGTCAATGCCCATTCGAGCGGCATCATCGTTGGTCAGTTCTCTGACTCGGATACCCAATCTATTCAAGCCATTATTACCAGAGAGAATGGAGGGTGCATTCTTGCCTTGGGGGTCCAGCCGGCCAACGGTTACCGCCAGCACCTTCTTATCGCCGGCTCTCACTACAACCACATTTACTTGAGACTCGGCTTTTGTCCGACCGACGATATGGGGTAAATCAGAAGACAGGTCAACTGCCTGGTCTGCAAACTCCACAATAATATCTCCTTCCTTAAGGCCCGCCCTTTCCGCCGGGCTATCCGCAAAAACCTGGGTTACCAGCGCTCCAGCGGCTCTGTCCAAGCCAAAGGATTCTGCCAGGTCACGATCTACCTTCTGAATCTGTACACCCAACCAGCCTCTAGAAACGGTCCCTTTATCCTTTAATTGCTGAACAACCTCCATAGCAACATCAATGGGAATAGCAAAAGACAGCCCCATGAATCCACCGGATCGTGTGAAAATCTGTGAATTAATACCTACCACCTCACCCTCTAAATTAAAAAGTGGTCCACCAGAGTTTCCTGGATTTATTGCTACATCAGTCTGAATAAAGGGTACGTAATTACCTCGCTCATCAGGTAGGCTTCTACCCTTAGCGCTAACGATTCCTGCGGTGACGGAGAGTTCAAAGCCGAATGGCGAACCAATAGCCACCACCCATTCACCGACTTTCAAATTCTTGGACTGGCCAATTTCAACCACTGGCAGGTTTTCAGCATCTATCTTCAACAACGCTAGATCCGATACAGGATCAGCACCGACTAAACTTGCTACCCGCTCACGCCTGTCACTTAAAGCAACGACAATTTCGCTGGCGTTCTCAACTACATGGTGGTTAGTTAACAGATAACCATCTTCAGAGATAATGAACCCCGACCCGGTGGCTGGCCTGGGCGCGGGCTTACCCTGATAATCCCGGAAAAAGCGCTTAAACATCTCAGGAACTTCTTCCTGATTGAACTGGCTTGAAGGAACCTTAGCCTCTCTGGTTGCGGTAATATTTACGACCGCGGGTGATGATTCAGCAACCAGGCTGGTAAAGTCGGGCAGGCTTCCCTGTACCTGTTCCGCTGCTAGCAGGCAAACAGCTAAAACACACGAAATCGGTATTCTCATTGCATTTATCATAATCCCTCTACTCAATTTTAAGGTCGTTAAAAGTCATGTGCCGACACCTAATGATGCCCAAAGCCAAACCTGCAACAGCTGCCAATCCCTGTACGATTTCTGACGCAGTGACGTAACTCGCCAGCCAGGCAAATATAACAAACATGGCCAACGGTAAATACAAACTATTTACAAGCAATTTCCCCAAAACCCCACTGGACAAACTGATTTTTATCCTCCCCTCGGCGAACTTCCCCGGTATCATCAATTCTTGCCTAGATGAACAATGCCTGCCACAAGCACTGCAGCCAGAGCCATCTAAGTGAACTTTGACACCGGAGGGATGACGCTCAAGTACCTGAGCATCGAAACTAATGGTCATCATATTATTCGGCCAAAGCTTCAATCTAGGGGGGCTAATATATAACTGGCTCTACCGAGGCCGCGACCTTCTTGGCCATTTGCACGGGGACATTACCAACAAGGGTGATCTGGCCATGATTGTCCTTCAATAATCTGGTCACTACGGCTTTACCATTTACCTCCGTGGCCATTTCAGGAAGACGCTTGGCTTTGGCAATAAAAATCGAGAACGTTGCGACACCATCACTGAAATGTAGCCTATTACCAGAAGCCCTAACTGTTTTAAAGCCATTTGGCAGCCACCTTACCTTGAAGGAGGGTTTAGAGTCAGGTTCTTTCAAATCATCGGTCATGTGATGTGATACCGCATTGACAGGAATTCGACTGAAGACAGCCTCTGCGAGGGGCTCACCAATTGACACCTGGGAAAACTGGAAAACCTCCCTGATTCTGCCGCTTCCGATCAAATGTGATTGAAGCAGTAATCCAGATGCTTCATCGATCCACAACATGTAACCGTAGCGATCATCATCACGCGGCTGAACAGACAGTTGCACTGCAGGTCTGTCAGCAACTCTATCTTTGCCATGCAGAGCCAGTCGATAGCCACTTTGAAAGCTGGTCAGTAGTTCAGCAAATGATTGACTAAATGGCCCCAGTGACAGGTCATGTTCTAACTCACCTGGCTCGTCGGCATCGTGATAACAAATAATCTCATCGCCATGTCGGAGCAGATTTCTTGTCACACCATTTAACTGGTAAATACTTTCACGCACCAGACCTTCCTGGTTCTCATGGGAGATGCGCATGGTGTTGAAATCTTTACCCCTGATGAAAGTGAATATGCCAGAATAGGTTTCATGCTGCTTCGCGCTGATCATTTTTTCGAGCCACTGCTGAGCCGAAGCATCTTCCTGGGCATAAGCCGACATGGCCAGCACCAAGCCGCTGAAAGCAACCGTAACCAGCCTTGTAATAATCAGTAAACCAGGCTTTTTCATACGGCTACTCTACTTTGAGATCGTACTGGGATATTTAACAAAGCGACTATTCCCGGGTAACTGGTTCATTCTGTCATGCTCGTATAAATAGGCTCGTAACCGCTGTTTACCCTCTTCATCCAGTGCTTTTAGCTCAGGACCGGCGGTGCCTGCATTCGTCGCCATCATTCCAGAAGGTAATTTACTAGCGAGCGTCACATTTTCAGTCCCTGGAGTCGAGCCAATAAATCCACCGTTAGTATCGTTTTGGACTACACCCTGGGCAACAGCGGGCGTTGTCACCGGCCCGTTCTGGGCGGGATTTAAGTTTACCAGCGATACTGCCAGGGCCAACATCGCAGCCATAGCACCCAGCGGTAAGACATTGCTGGCTACTTTACTGCGAATATCAACCAGGTTTTGCTGCAATCTGTGCCGATAGCCAAAAGCGGGCTCAACGGCTAACTGTGCTTCTCCAGCAATAGCATGCTGAACTCGTTCATACAATAATTGGTGCTGTTTCGGCGATAGCCGGCGCTCTGCTTCAATCGCCTTTCCAGCCAGCCTGATTTCCTGCCAAAACATCCAATCTTTACTGGACGAGGCAACATCCGCTTGTCTCAGCAATTGATGCTCCTCCACCTCAGTGAGTTCACCGTCATAGAGTGCTGATAATAGCTTCTTGTTATCCATTAAATCTGACCACCTCGCAAAATCTCTCGCTGAACATCAATCCGATTCCATCTTCGCAATACTTTTTTCAATCGATTCCCGACCTCTGAATATCCTCGATCTGACTGTTCCCACAGGACAGTCCATGACCTGCGCAATCTCATCGTAACTCAACCCATCGAACTCTCTTAACATTAAGGCGACACGTAACTCTTCTGGCAAATCCTCCAGCGCTCTTTGCAGAACTTGCTTTAATTGCTCCCCCGATAACTGGTCCTCAGGATTACTCTCCTCGCTTATGACAACAGATTGCTCAGAAAATTCCCTCTCATCGACATCAATGTCAGTATCCGGTGGTCTTCGTGACTTAGCAACCAGAAAATTTTTCGCCGTATTAATGGCAATCCGATACAACCAGGTATAAAACTGCGCGTCTCCCCGAAAGTTATTCATCGCTCGGTAAGCTTTAACAAATACTTCCTGGGTGACGTCCAGCACTTCGTCCTGATCACGAACATAGCGTGTAATCAGATTTGCAATTCGATGCTGGTACTTTAATACAAGCACGTCAAATGCCCGCTTGTCACCTCGCTTTACACGCTCTACCAGCCTTTTGTCTGAGTCTATTTCAGAGTTCAAGCTCTACCAATCAATATCAAAAGTCGCAAGGTGTCAATATGACACCTCATCACCTGAAAAGTTCAGGGCCATCTCGTTAACCGGTCTTGATTAACCCTTAGATCATAACAGAATTATCCTATGAGGATTTCCTGAGCCGGTTTATCATCAGTTTTTTATAAGGATTACTATGCCTAAATCAATCTCTGGCACACGTCATAAAATAGACGTGCTGATCATCGGCAGTGGCGCGGCTGGTATGACCCTTGCCCTGAATCTGCCAGATACCAGCAATATAGCTATGCTCTGCAAAGAAGACCCTAATGAAGGTTCGACCTACTACGCGCAGGGCGGCATGGCTGCGGTTCTAGATGAATACGATACGACCGATTCTCATATCGAAGACACCCTGGTTGCCGGCGCTGGTTTATGTCATCGTGATGTCGTTAAGCATGTGGTAGAGCAAAGCCCTGATATCATTGACTGGCTGGTCACCATGGGAGCCAGCTTTGACCGCCGTGTCAGCAGTAGCGGTCGATCTGAGTTTCACCTGACCCAGGAAGGGGGGCACAGCCACAGGAGGGTCATTCACGCCAAAGATGCGACCGGCAGGGAGATTTCTCACCGCTTAGGTACAGCCTTGTCAAAACAGTCTAACTGCAAGATTTACACTAACCATATTGCCATTGACGTTCTTACCAGCGACACCCTGGGCAGCGCATCAAAACAGTGCATCGGTGCCTACGCCCTGAATCTGGAAACTGAAAAAGTAGACCTCTTTCAGGCTGACTGCGTCGTCCTGGCGACAGGAGGTGCAAGTAAAGTCTACTTATATACCAGCAACCCTGATACAGCTTCAGGAGACGGTATCGCTATGGCCTGGCGAGCAGGTTGCCGCGTCGCCAACCTGGAATTCAACCAGTTCCACCCTACCTGTCTATACCATCCGACAGCCCGGTCTTTCCTTATCAGTGAAGCACTGCGCGGCGAGGGAGCCAGGCTGAGACTGCCCGACGGGACCCCGTTTATGGGCAATTTCCATGACGAGGCTGAAATGGCCCCTCGAGACATTGTTGCCCGAGCGATTGATCATGAAATGAAAAGGGTCGGCTGTGATTTCGTGTTACTGGATATCAGTCACAAACCAGCCACTTTTGTCAGGAAACACTTCCCAAACATATATAACAAATGTCTCGAGTTCGGCATAGATATTACCGAAGATCCCATCCCTATTGTGCCGGCCGCACACTATACCTGCGGCGGGGTGATCACTGACATTAACGGTAGAACAGATATAAAGGGCCTATATGCAATAGGCGAAACCAGTTTTACTGGCCTGCATGGCGCTAATCGAATGGCCAGCAATTCGTTACTGGAATGTATGGTTTTTGCTCGATCCGCGGCAGCGGATATCGCTGCTCAAACTACTCCGTCAATCAACACTCGCTCTATACCCTCCTGGGATGAGAGCCAGGTCACGGCCTCGCAGGAAGATGTCATCCTCTCCCATAACTGGGAAGAACTGCGACGCCTAATGTGGGATTATGTCGGCATAGTCCGGTCCAATCGAAGACTGCAAAGAGCTAAAAGGAGGATACACCTGCTGCAACAGGAAATATCCGATTACTATGGCCATTTCAGCGTTAATAGCGATTTAATTGAACTCCGCAACCTAACCCAGGTCGCCGAGCTGATCGTCAACAGTGCCCTGGCCCGACATGAGAGCCGGGGGCTGCACTACAATCAAGACTACCCGCACCTGGCATCTGATAGCGAAGATACAATTCTTGAGCCTTTGAATTACCGGCGGCATCAATGACCTCGGAGCTCAATTAAACCAGGGCTGAATGACCCCAAACCAGCAATCGTGCGGGACTGCATTTGCCTGGGGCAGAGATAACACAAGTTTGAGTTAGCATCGGGCCGAACTCGCGGAGAACCAGCGCAGGAGTGAATGGTCTTGGCTATCACCGCGATAACCCGTCCTATCCGCTGAAACGCAGCGCGACCGCAGCCCGACGAAATGCCGGGGCAGAAACACTGTCTTTGAAAACTGAAATATGAAACCGCTTACCAGTCCGACTTTGCACGCAAAGAACCAATAGCCAAGTCGTTACACAGCAACGCCCGTGACGCTGCCCCCGACGCTGCGAACCATCCCCCAAGGTAAGCTCAAAATACTCGCCATCGCCTGTCAGACTAACAACCCTTTGCGGTGCATTAAGGCGAACCTCCGTTCTTATGGCGGCACAGAGGTGGACTAAAACAGCATAAACCAGAGCAACAGCCAGATAACCGGAAAGCCCACTATTAACACAGCCTGCGATCGCAAGTCCGTGACAAACAAGCAAACTGACTAACTTTAAACAAGAAATGCCCGGCCGCAATACCACACGGAACACTGATTCAGACACTACGTCGATTATGGCCGGACTCTATTGAGCATCAACTGAACCAGAGCCTGGGTAGCTGAGCTGGGAGGTTCTGTTCTTTCGCTGAACCACTCCCAGAGCACTGGGTCTTCCTCATCCAGCAGACCGATAAAGGTACGCTGTTGACTTTCAGCTAAGTCAGCAAAAGCATCCTCAAAAAAAGGAATCAACAGCAAATCTAATTCCGCCATGCCTCGACGGCAGCGCCAACCAAGCCTGTTTAATTCCATCTGTGAAAACCTAGACATCGATTGAACTCCCCCCTACCTTATTGTAAAAAAGCCAACAGGTTCTAAAAAATGACATTTGTTAATGAAGCATAACCAAACAACCCAGAAAGCGGTAAACTACCCGCTTTATACAAAGTGAACCCTATGGCCCTTACCGCACTCTCTCACTTCGGATTCCTGATGATCAGGGGTCGGGACGCTGAAGGGTTCCTCCAGGGTTATACCACCTGCGATCTCACTCGGCTCGACCACGTGCCAGCGCTGCTGGGCGCTATCTGCAATATCCATGGCAAGGTCGAAACGACTATGATCGTCTCAAGAATTACGCCACCATCGAGCCTTGAGGGTGAAACCGAATCTCAGACTGCAGCAAACGAAACCAGCCTGCTTCTCCGAATGCATCGCGATTCTGTGATTGCTGTCAAATCGTTCCTGGCCAAGTATATCGTTTTTTCCAAGGCAAAAATGACCGATGTGTCTGAAGACTGGCACTGCTATGGGACTTTTGAGGAGGAGGCAATATCGGATACCGTCACCATCTCTATTCCCGCAATGGCCAATCGGCGCGAAATCTGGAGTCGCCAACCACTTTCAGCGGCGGGTTCTCTGAGCACCTGGTTAGCCGAGGATATCAAGACCGGTCTGCTCTGGATAAAACCTGATACAAGCGATACCTATCTGCCTCAATCCCTCGACCTTGACAGGCTGGAGGGCATTGACTTCGACAAGGGCTGTTACCTTGGCCAGGAAATAATCGCCAGGGTACATTTTTTAGGCGATACCAAGAAACGACTTTTTACCGGCTCATCAAATGCACCCATCGACAGGCATACTAAGCTGACCTTCAAGAACAAGACTATCGGCTCAATCCTGGCCGTGGTCCAAGCT